>Ga0307990_1001485_pt1 | contig 19724 bp, 15 predicted proteins | sample EllFjometagen129_FD_203168 | JGI IMG/M metagenome (GOLD analysis project Ga0307990, IMG submission 203168) | Marine microbial communities from Ellis Fjord, Antarctic Ocean - #129 | ecosystem: Environmental > Aquatic > Marine > Unclassified | place: Southern Ocean | collected 2014-10-08
TTACAAATCCGGCTATCTGTTTCTTCTCCCATTTCTCGAGTCCAATGAACCAGGTTAGAGTTGCATATACAATTCCGATTACAACACAATAGAGGAAGATAGTCAAAAGACTCTCTGGATAACGCCAAATAAATAGGCCAATAGCCATACTTAGAACTAATGCACCAACAAACAAAGTCCGTTTTACCGATAGATTGAAATACTCTTTGATGGTAACTCCTGAGAATTTGATGGCAGCAGGAATGTTGTAAGCGAAGGCAAGAATGATATTAGGTATAAAAGTACCAAGTGCTACACCAACTATATTAAAGTTCTCAATGGTAATGCCATAAAGAGTGATTGTCTTTGGCATAACATGTAGTAATAAAATACTCAAGCCGAGGTTAGCAAAACACTCTATTAGAGCTACTTTTGTGAGAGTCTTCTGCTTGTTGAGCATTAGAAGAATATACACTGAGCTACTTCTAAAGAAGAGCAATACATACATTGAAACCAGCAATATCACTGCTATCACAACACCCAATGGGTCTTCAATCTCTAACCAGACTTTGAGTAGTGGTTTAACGAACACTAACAATGGAATTAAAAGCATTGTTGAAATGATACCCATCAATCTGTTAGATTGGAGCATGACTTCTGCCAATTTATCCTTATGCCCCGCAGCATTAAGAGAAGCTGTGATTGGAGACAAGCTATCCAGGAATTGGGCTGAGAAATTTCGAAAGGTTTCGGTGATTTTAGAGGAAATTTGATATATAGTAACCAGCGCAACTGAAGAGAAGATTGAAATTACCATTTGGTCAGTTCTAAATATAATCATATTAGTAAATGTTATCAGATAGGCGTACATTGAAAAGCCCATGACCTGCTTCATAATAGATTTATCATAATACTTAGGAGATATCTTCATTTCTTTTAGTTTGTAGAAAGCTGCTCCTGCCATCGCCATATTTCTTATAAGACTTACCCCCACGCTCCAAAATGCCATCTTCAGAAGGGGCTGGGACATCTTGACAGCAATGAGAATTCCGATAAAGTTGAGAAACATTGCTGATACCTGGATTACATTTCTTATGTGTAGAGCCTGCATTCCGCGCAATACTTCAGTAAAAAATCCGAATGGAAATGTAAAAGCAGTTCCTAAACCAAATACTATAACAACGAAATAATAATACTGCTGATTTGCTACATCAAATTTGAAGATATTTTGAAGATTGGCACCCAAAAGAAAGGTCGCCAGGATTATAACTAAACCCAAGAAAGCATAGTTGAAGAAAACTGTACTAACAACTCGATTGAATTTATCCCAATCCTTTGTTACGATAGTTTCACTTGTATATTTCTGGATTGAGGCACCAAAGCCAAAGTCAAGGAGAAGAGAATAACCGAAGACTGACCACATTAAAGCCCAGAAACCATAGCTCTCAGTGTCAAGTCCAAGAATTAAAGCACGGGTCATGAAGATGGTGATTACCATCCCCATGACCATCTTTATATAGTTCGAAAAGGTGTTTATTATTAAACGCTTTCTTAAGCCTGAACCTGTCATAAATTATTCTTTGTCTACTGCTTCCATACCAGTATGAGTTTTCATAATATCTTGTCCGCGAAAGAGATCAAACTCAACTCTTCTGTTAACAGGATATACCATATCCACACCATCAACATTATAGGTTTCAACTTCTCCATCAGCAAAAACGCGTAGTCTTGTTTTAGATATACCGTTCTTGATAAGATAATCCATTACAGCCTGTCCTCTCTCAAGTGAGAGCCCTCTGTTATACAGAATATTACCACGAGAATCAGCAAATCCATGGACATCAATTTTAAAGTCTAGATTTGCTTTCAACATCTCAATAAATGGTTGTAGCTTTACTTCCTGAGTTGGTTCAATTCCTCTCTGATCAAACTTAAAATAGATAACAGGAGCGATGTAGGCAATCTTTCTCTCAACTATCTTTTCAAGTGTATCAATCTTAGTAATTACAATTGGACCTCTCTTAGGAAGTGGCTTAATACCATCATCATCGTCAGTATAATCTTTGAATTTTGGTGGTACATTCATATAGATTGTCATCATTTCAGGAATAGGTGGTACAGAAAGATAGAGGTTCTGAGTCCACTGATTACGGTGAAATGGTACAGCCCTAATATTCAACATACTTTCTTCTGAATATTGGATCTCTGTACGGAATGGTGTTTTACCAACTTTCCGGTCATTGATGTAAATCATAGCTTTCGTTGGTAAGGTTCTGATAGTTACTTCTTCAACAAAAGTTCCATCCTGAATATCCATAGATTTCTTAAATGGTGCAACGATGTTGGAACATGAAAGCATAATTGTCAAAACAAGTGAAACAAGAATCCATCTGAATAATTTACGCATAATTTATAACCTCTTCTTGCAGTACTTTTTCTCTTAGTTCATTAACTCTATCTAAATTATATTTATTTTCAATTTTTAACTTCGCATTTTTGCCAACTAATTTCATTCTGTCAATATTTCCGTGCAGGCTCGCCACAATCTCGGTCATTTCTGTTGAGCTACCCTGAGGAATTAAGTATCCATCAACACCATGTTCGATAATCTCAGATGGCCCGTATTTATCAGTAGCAATGACAATACACTCATGTGCCATTGCCTCAATGACCACTCTTCCAAAAGTCTCAGTAGCTAAGGTTGGCATCAGTAAAATATGATGCTTAGCATATTCCTGATAAATATTACTTACTCGACCAATGTAATGTATTCTATCCTCAAGCTTGTATTGCTTTACCAAATTCAAACATTTTGATAGATATTCTTTATCGCCATCTCCAAATATATTGAATTCAAAGTCTAAATCAGGATTTACTTCAGAGAGGTTTCTCAGACTCTCAATACAGATATCAAGACCTTTTTCCCTATCAATCCTACCAGAATACATTAGCTTAAGTATGCCATCGTCTTTAGAAACTTCGTTAACACTTTTTAAATCAACTCCTCGACCAATCACTTGAAGCTTCTCTGGTTTAAGCTCAGACTGTAAAACCTCAGCCATCCATTGAGAAACAGCGACCACATTACTCCATTTAGGTTTACCGGAGACAGTAAAAGGTAAAACTTCTTTCGCAAATCTCTTAAATCTATCCTTAATTCCACCCTGGAGGTATAGTCGGTACCAGAAATCTCCGAAATCAAACACAATAGGCTTTTTTGACTCTTGAGAAGCAAACATAGGAGCTAATGAGATCCCTTGTTGGTTCCATAAGTATATAACATCAGGATTAATATCAGAAATTGTCTTCTTAGTTAACTCATAATTAACTCTTTCGACATTATGCTTCTGCTTATACCCGCCTGCAATGTAATCAATATACATCAAGGATCGATTAACTTCATAGTTATCGATTCCCTCTGATTTGATATGATCAAACTGATAGTCGCCGGTCAAAACAATAACTTTATGTTTTAAGTCTAAATAGTCACAAGTATCCTTACAGGACATTTCATATCCCCCCTTACTATAGGGTGGGAAATAGTTAGTAACTATAAGAATTACCACTATCTGTACTTCCTTAAAATATTCCTGGAGAAACTACTTAACTGATACCTTGTAGTATTAAGAGTACCTGAAACATAAGCTTTAAAAAATTCTGAACTCTTATTTCCCCGGTACATCGCTTTTGGAATTGGAGGTAATACATAACCCTGAATTCTTGACCACTCAAGTAATTCTTGGATTAAATCGTAATACCTCAACATTCTGGTATTCCATCCAACCCAAGGTTTCTGAGCTAATCCAAAGTGAACCAAATAGGGTGGGGTACCCTGATCTAAAAGATATTTAGAAACTACAGGAATCTCTTTGGCAAATGCCATTATTGAATTTAACACAGATTCATCTGTCATTGAATATGCGGGGTCTTTTTTATTATAAACATTCACTAATCTACCCGGAAGTACTTTTAGCATCTGATCCTGCCACTTATAAATGAAAGGGAAATTGTCTCTGTGTATGACGAAACAATTAGTCTGACATACGGTATCAAATCGAGACTCTTCTCTCTCTCCAACATTATATCTCCAAGTGGATAAAACTTCTTCCGGTATTGAGCCAACTCTATCAGTTTTTCTATAGTAATTCCTATAAACAGTTCCATTTTCTTCTTTCTCTCTGAACCTAATCTGGATTCCATCCTCAGATGTAACAAGCATATCTGTTACATCATGGGTTACTATACAGTCGGCATCCATCCAGATTACCCAATCAGTTTTCGCAGAGAAAATAGCTTGAGGTTTCATAATGCATACACATTGATCACCTGGATTCTCTCCCTCTACAACCTCAACATCCGGGAATTGACTAAGATAACTAATCTGCTTCTCATTGAAGTCATATACACTCACAACAATTTTTGCTTGAACCTTAAACTTTCTAAGGGACATGACAAGAAGTAATGCTCCCCAAATATAGTTAGCATCGCATGCTGTGACAATCGTTTTATCTGTGTTCATCGTTAGCTTGTTAATCCTTTTATTACATCTGCAAGATGCTTATCAGGGAAGAGATCGATTCCCGCAATACTCTTGAGAAGGTACATTAGAACGAAAAGTAGCACGAGTATCAATACGGTTGAAAAAAGATAAGTAAATATCTTTGCAACTACAACAATACCTTTATCTACATCACCTTTATCAAGAGCCTGAAAACTATTTCTAATGTCTTCACCAAAAATGAAAACAATGTACCATCTCTTTATAAACCAAAAAGAAAATCTAATATCTACAATTCCACGCGAAGGGACAGGCGGTAACATTCTCTTTAACAATGCCATTAGCTCCTTTCTCTGGCCATGAGAAAGGTTTTGCTTGAAATCAGTTGTTCCTATCAGTTTCTCTTTTTTCTTCATCATCAAGCAACTCTTTTACGTTCTTCTCGCTCTTTATCCATCCTATACATAACAGCAATTATTGCGAATACTAACATCAATTGATAGAAGTTATTCGTTTGCTTCAGCACCCATTCTAATACTGACTCAAGGTAAATTGCTAGAAGCCCACCCAGGAAAGCTATTGAAACAAATTGGTATGGATGTCCCTTGTATCTTACATAGTTTCTCAAATTCAAAAAGTAGAAGTAAAATATCAAAGCAAAGAATACCACCAGTGTATGCCACCCACACTCCGCAGCAATCATAAGATAAATAGTTTCAACAAGCCCATTTTGTTCATCCGGGTCAAGTTCATCTTGCAAAGGAATGTGAGAGCTATAATTATATGGAGGGTTTACTTTAACACCAAAGTTATTTAACCCAATCCCCAGTCTTTTGTCATTTGCCATATTTTGAGCTACAATAGCTAGATCAATACGGGTATTTGCTGATGCTTCCGGTGCCGTCTCAAACCTCTCCGTTATTGAATCCCAGGCTCGCATCAAAATCAATAAACTTAATAGCCCCAAAACAACTGTAATGATAACTTTCTTAGAAGAATATCCTGCGTTAAAAGACATTAACAGAATAATTGCTATGGAAACTAGGAATAAGACCATTCCACCTCTGGAAAGAGTGGAAATGATACTCACTCCAGTCATTCCAAAAACTGCAATCCACATCAAAGTTTTTCTGAGACTATGTTCCTTATTATTTAAGAGATATGCAAATATTATAGAACCAAAAATAATCATATACATAACAAGTGAGTTTTGATGTGGGAAAGGACCTGAAACCTGGAATTGATGATCTATGTATTTTTGTCTAACAACTTCGTAGAATACATAAAGAGTAATAGTTGCAACACATCTCATGAAAAGATTAAGAGCTTTTTCATCTCTAATATAATTGTAAATAACCCAGAAATAGGCATACATACGAACCATTTTCCAAACCTCAAACATTGAGTAGAGAGGGTTAGATGCATTTCTGATTGAAAGTATACTAAAAAGGAAATAAAGAAGAAATAGAATTGACCCTGGAGGTATAGACACTTTAAACTCATACCTTCGTTTTATAACAATCATAAAGAGAATAAGGGTTGCTAAATCCACCATCCCGACTTCAAACCCTTTGGAGGTCAGTCGTAGCCACTCATATGAGAGGAAGTTGATATCTTCCATTCTTGCAGTAAAGAATATTGCAAGAAAGAAAACTACTTTCTCAACCATAGGCTTTCTAATCGCATAGCTATACCCTATTGGAACACCAACAAGGAGAGCTATGAAGAAAAAGATATATTTATAGGCGGATAAAGCTTCTGTCAATTTTGTTTCACTCCCTTGCCGCTACCTCATTTTGATGCTTAAAAGAGAGTTAGTTATTTCCCCTGAGCATATCATTAAGTAACCATGTAGTTTGAACAGCCTGTAAACTCGGTGCCACCATAGACAAGACCTGATTCCATGTAGCGATAGGTGTTCTTGGTATGTAAACTATATCATTAGGTTTTAGAGGAAAATCCATTATTTTTGCTTGTAAAATAGCTTTAGTGTCAATACGGTATATCCTAGGATGATGTAATCCACCTCGTAGCACAAATACATTACTCTTAGCATTTACAGTAAATCCTTCTGCAAAAGCGACAGCTTGCATCAAAGTCATGTTTAATTTATAAGCAAAATGACCCTGCTGACGCGCCTCTCCAATTACATAAACTTCTTTGTTAATAGCAGACGGTAAGTAGATATAATCACCATCTAAAATCGGGATATTATGGATCATGCTACCTGTTTCAATTAGCTCTTGGAAATCAACCGGAAGAATTTTATTATTTCTTACAATATAAGCTCTTTCTAAATCTGCAAGTTCAGTAGTGTTATTCTGGAAAAATCCAAGTTTAGGACCACCGGCTTTTGCGATAACATCAGCAAGTCGCATATTACCTGTTATTTCATATATGTTTGGATTATCGACTTTGCCAAGAACTGTCACATGTGCACTTGTCATTTCGAATGGTTCGAACATTACTCGAGGGAACTTAATGTAAGTGCTGAGCCCCTTTTCCATCTTAGCAATGGCTTCATTCATTGTTAGACCTTCAACATGAACATCACCGACCAATGGTATCGTAACAGTGCCATCTAATTTAACAATCATTACATCTCTGGCTAAGTCACTTTCTCCATAGACTCTAAAGTTAAACTTATCGTTAGATCCGACATGATATGGAGGTCTTTTAACATTTTGAAGTCTTTCCAGTTCCTGCAGTGTTTCTTTAGGTAATGCTCCCTTAAATTGCATCTCTTCAAGATAATCTCCCGGCACATTTGTATTCTCTTCATCATAGTTTGTGAAGACATCCGGATAAGTCTCTTTTACAGAACAAGAAACAATAAATATTGCCAACAACAAGATTAGTATAGCTTGGAGCTTATGCCTTTTCATTGAAGTACTCCTTATCGATAAAGTTAATGACTCCGCAGATGTTCTTCACACCTTTTTCTTCAAGCTGTTTTATCACTGACCTAAGCTGGAACTTACTAGTAAATCTAAACCTGTTGACCATCATCAGAAGGTCAGTGGTTGAGGCTACAGAAGTAAATACATAAGCATTCTGTGAATAATCAAATAGCTCCCAAATCACAAAGTCGAATTTAGATATCTGTCTATAGAAGTTTATCATGTTCTCCTTACTGATAATCTTCCGAGTAAGGTTTTCTTCTAAGTAGAAGTACCCCTTACTCAGGTTTTCAGAAAGTTCATTGAACAATACATTAACATCACTACTGTAAATAGCAGGATTAACAACATATTCGAGAATCTCATCTGTTACTGTATTCACAGAATCAATATAGAGAACCTTTTTATTGTTATCAATCAGTAGATTTATCATCTCTTGGATTAGGAAAGATTTCCCAGTCTCTGGGATGATACTACCGACGGATATTATTGCAGGGTGCATATCTTCAGTCCGTTGCACAATATCTGCCATTGTTGCCTGGATACTTCGATAGAACACATTTGAATCAACTGTCTCCTCATTTGGTATATTACCAATTACTGGAATATTACAGAAATCAGCAACATCCACAGATGATTTAATTGAGAAGTCTAATACCTCACGTCCGATAATAACCACCACTAGAAGTGAAAATACAAAAATACCTGCACCAAGAACTACTATTTTCCTACTTAACCCTTGTGGCCATGTTGGAGCCTTTGCCGGTTCAAGAATTTCGAAGTCACTAGTATTTGATTCCATTGCCATTTTAGCTTCAGAGATACGGCCTTCTATAACTCTTAAGATATCTCTATTTAAATCTAATAATCGTTTTATTTCATAATATGTCTTTTGAAGATAGTTTAAATCTCTTAACCCTCTTTTAAGTCTACGAACATCTGTTTCATAGTCTTCTTGAAGCTGAGTGGAAGCACTGAGTTCACCTTGATAACGGGTAATATCAGCTTCATAAGATTGTAACATATTATTAGGACCCCAACTGGTTTCGTCTGGAATCTCCGGGTATTTCTTGCCCTTAATAATTCTTTTTTGTAATTCTTCTATCTCAAAGAGAGTTTTCTTAACTTTTGGGTTTTCATCCGTATATCTAGTAAGTAAAACATCCAACTCTTTCTTAAGTTGCAGTAGTTTCAGCTCTTCTGACCCATTATAAACCCAACCAATCATGATCTCTTCCGGAACATCGCTGATCACATTGTCCAAATCATCAATCTTGGTTTTTAACTCTGTCATATTTAGTCTGTTCTTTGTCTGTTCAAGTTCAATATGATTCAACTGTTGGAATTTTGCTGAGGTTTCGGTTTCAATGTCGATAATCCCGTATCTAGTACGAAACTTTTCCATCTCTATTTCAAGGCTATCAATCTTGTTCTTTGTCGATTTTCTCTGTGTATGATAATAGTCGTAAATCTTTGAAACTGATGAATTCTGGAGTTTTGTTGTGTTATTTATAAAACTCTTTGCCAATGTATTCGCAATAATGGCTGCAGAATCAGGGTGATTATACTCAACTGAGTAAATCAAGATATTAGACCTACCCCCTCTCTTTGGAGTAGTGGCTCTTGAGAGTGCTTCCGGCGACATTGATAAGTTCAGCTCATCAATAGCCCCAAGCATAACATCCCTAGTCTTCATCGTTTCTAAGATAGTATTAATATCAAAAGTTTGATACAAATATGGTAAATCATTTGGTGTCGCCATGTTCTTACTGTATCGAATTAGATAACAGTTAGCTTTCCAGATTGGCTTTACGAAAATCAAAGAAAAGATAGCCGCTACAAACATCACTGCTAATGTAGTTATTACAATTAGCTTGAAATTCTTGAAAAAGGAAGTTATTAAAACCCTTTTGTCAAGAACGAATCGACTTGATTGACTTTCAATTGGTTGTGTTGATTTCTGTTCTTCTGCCATTTTTTTGTACCTCAGCTAATTGTACATACTCCATACATTTAAAAAAATGTCAACTTTATTTTCCCAAGTCAAACAATCTCTATTTTTAAATTCTTGAATATTACTCATCTTATGCTCGAACAATAATTTGGGTAAACCCTTGTAAAGTTGTAAGCTAGGGTGCCTAATGATGTCTTTGAAATCAGTTAAACTGCAAGATCTTTTTTCCACGTTCAAAAGTATATTCTTTATTACTGCTAATGGTTCTTTTTCGAAGTTAAATTCTTTTTCAATAAATACCTCATACTCGCTTTTGGTAAACTTTCCACTTGTCTCGGAATACTCTTGGAAAATATGGAGGTAGATGTCCTCAAAAATGGCAATTATTCCATTTGTCCAAGACCACAGTTCTTCTGGGTCCTGTTTAGTAAAGGCTGGAAATAACTTAAAATTAATTGCATTCTTGTAATGATTCACCAAGTCAGTATTTTCAATAAGATTATCTATATCCTTATTATATAGTTGCTCAATTAGTTCCGATCTTTTTATGTATGAATAATGATACAAGCCTTTACTCATTAACAATACATCACCCAAAGCCATAATCGCTTTTTGATTATTTCTTGTGATATATTCTACTCCCTCTTCATCAAGTTTATCTAGAAGCCTGAGTTGACTTTGAAGGAGAGCTACTCCTCTATTCAGAAGAAGCTTTAGTCCCTCGAATAGAGAGATATCTGCACCATCCCAGCTAGGTAGATAATTCAAGACTCCCTTGTCACCATATATTACTTTATGACCATACTTCAGCTCATAGAACATCAACCAAAAAGGTGCTGACTCTATAAACTTCATTGATTTACATGGCCCGAAATCAACATCAATACCAAATTCTTGGGTCAACTCTTTGTGAACTATTAAAAGTTCATGATTCATCTTATTCAGGGTAAGCCTTTTGAGGTTTGGAGTAATTACAAATAGATCAAAATCGTTAAAAAGAGCTTCATTGCCATCGCGATATATAATTCCGCCTTCACCTCTACCATAGCCACCACCAAGAATAATAGACTTTATTTTCCGCGCAGGTATCCGCTTTAAAACCTCTTCTACTACCCTCTTCATGTGTGAATCAATCAGAGCATCAAGTTTAGAAGAGCCTTCCGGTGTATACTTCCCCATTATTTTAATCCCTGACTCAAGTAATTACAAAGGATACCTAGAACTTTGTCGAATTTCTTTTCTCCGGGAATAATCAAATCAGCATTTTTCTTACTGGGCTCAATATATTGCTCATGCATAGGTTTAACCTGTCCTAAATATTTTTTTAGTACGGAATCAATCGTATACCCTCTTTCTTGGATATCTCTATTTATCCTTCTTGCAAGTCTAATATCTGCATCTGCATCAACATAAATTCTTAAATCTGCCAAGTTTACAATTTGCATGTAAAACAGGCAGAATATTCCCTCTAGTACAATTACATCAACATCACTTATTTCAATGGCATTGGGTATTTGTTTATGAGTAATAAAGTCATAATCAGGTATCCTTACTGTTTCACCTGTAAGCAGCTTACGGATATCACTTAGTAGTTTAACATGATCTATAGAATCAGGATGATCAAAATTAACCCTCACCGCCTTATTGTCTGGTAAATCACTTAAATCTCTATAGTAGTTGTCTTGCGATATATGGGCAACCTTACTATCACAAAGGATCTTCTCAATCTCCCTTGTAATGGTTGTCTTACCTGAACAGGTACCCCCAGAAATCAGGATTAGCTTTGTATTATTAATCAATGATCATACCCATAATTCTTTTTAAAATTGTTTTGTAAAATATCCCTTGCTCTCTAAGAAAGGTCGGTTCACTGGAATAAACTCGCTCATGTATCTCTACTTCCTCAGGAAAATCTCTCCCTATGCTTTCGCTGTAGTAAAAAATCCCTGGTTTATAAAATGGAAGATCTCGAATTATATATCTATTCTCTTTGCAATCTTCAAATATCTTGTTGCCTATTAAGAGCAAATCGCCCTTAAAAAACTTTGGTAACAAGAGAAACTTATCCAATGAAAGATGAAGGAATAATTTCAATAAAGGTGATTTTTTAGGTGTGTTAAAATTACAGAATTTCTCTGCCCTAAAGGATTTATCCATCAAGTGGTATTTCTTTAAAAAGTACTTCTTTTCCCAGTACCGGATGAAAGGGGACATCAATAGAAATGGAATCAGCTGGACTATAAACAGGATACTGGCCATAAAATATTGCACTAAAAGTTGAAGTGTAGATACCAGATATTTTTTCTCAACTCCCGATAATAGAAAGTTTTCACTCATATTGATGCTTTCACCACTAATAGCAGAAATAAGGGTATTCTTATAGACAATCTTTCCGATTATATCAAGCTCTTGTCCAATATAGGTATTATCATAAATTATACTATCCTTAACAGTCGTCATAGAATCAACTATCGAGTTAACTCCGATTATCACATTAGGTCCAAGTATCACCATATCATGAATCCGCGTATGATCCCCTAGCATGATTGGCTTGTCAGGACTCACAGTTTTAGGATAAGATGTATCGGCACCTATGAATACCTGATCTTCACTTGAATAACCCGGTAGCACAAAATGATTGGAGAGGTCTTTGATCGCCATCATACTTAACTTGTAGTATGTTTGAATGCTATCAATTGGAGTTATAAGCTCATTATTTTGTTGGTTAATGCATTCTAAAGTCTCTTTATAATTCTCATATTTCACAATATTAATACAACCTGAAGGGGTACTTCCAACAAGGTTATTAAGAGTATCATGACTAATATTATTCTTATCATAGTTTAAGAAATTATAACCATTGATAATCAGCAGTTCAGACTCTTTTGCAAATGAGATATTTTTTAGGTATATCTTTTTTAAGCTATCTTCCGTCTTTGAAAGGCTATAGCTAAACTTCATGCCCCACTTTGTACCATCCCCAAAATGTTTGTTGATTTCACATGAAGGATAGTCATATACAAATCGAATCTCTTGAATTCCGATCATCTCCATCAGATCAACAAAATACTCTAGTAAAGGCTTATTGGCAATTTTCAATAAGTATGGGTCAATTCCCCTAAAGTAGTTCTTTACCCAGGCAGTTGGTTCTTCTTTGGCAATTATTAGCCCTTTCATTCAGACCCCGTTTGTTATAAGTTAAAACTCTCTATAGCCGCATCGAGATCATCATAAATCTCAAATATTTTAAATGCCCTTGTTATTTCAAACACCATCCTTGGCTTATCAGCCATCCTAGCAATGCAAATATCGCCACCATTGGCTGTTGCTGACTTCAAGCAGGATACAATGCTCCCTAATCCTGTACTGTCTAAAAAATCCATTTTATGCAAGTCAAATACGAAATATCTTGTTTCTTCCATTAACTCTTTAAACAGGTTTTTTAAATTAGGAGCACTATAAGCATCTAAACGCCCGGCTATCTCAAGAACGCCAACATTGTCCTTTTTTATAAATTCGAACACATTTTCCTCCAATCTAATAGGCACCCTTACCGCTAATAACGGCAGGGATCGTTTTAATCAGTATTTTAATATCTTGCCAGAGGCTTTTACTCTGGATGTATTGTTTATCAAGTTCAACTTGTTCACTAAAAGGGATATCACTTCTACCACCAACTTGCCATAAACAAGTAATCCCTGGAGTGACATGTAATCGTTTTCTATCTTCCAAATTATATTCTGCTACTTCTCTTGGTAATGGAGGTCTTGGACCAACCAGGCTCATATCACCCTTAAGAACATTAACTAATTGGGGTAATTCATCAATGCTGAATCTTCTAATGAACCTACCAACTTTTGTTACTCGTGGATCTTTCTTCATCTTAAAGATTACACCATCTTTAGATTCGTTTTCTTCAAGCAGTTGATCTTTAATCTTATCAGCATTCATTACCATTGACCTAAATTTTATAAACCCAAAGTTTCTTCCATCTTTACCAACTCGTGGGGCAGTATAGAATAAAGGTCCCGGATTATCTAAATATATTGCTATCATTGTGAAAATAAAGACTGGTAAAAGTAAGAGCATTAGAATTATAGAACCAAGAAAATCTAATGAATGCTTGAGGAATTTGGCAAAACCAACTGTCCATTCCCAGCCCGACATTTTCAACAGAATCTTTGCCTTACTCGCCTTGCCATCATATCTGGCAATTCTATCCATTAGAAATTGATGTTGTCTCGTCCTGATTTTCAATTGTTCACCTTATTCTGTTCTTTCTTCCATGTTCGTACACGCTTTAAAAATAGTGGATTACCGATTATATATCGTCGCCACATTCTCTTGGGTTCCATCATAAGACGGAAAACCCACTCAATCCCGAGTTCACGCATCCATTTCGGTGCTCGAGGCATTGTCCCTGAGTAAAAATCAAACAATCCTCCGACACCGATAGCTGCATTGATTTGAAGTTCATGGAAATTCTTTTCTATCCATTTTTCTTGTAGAGGAACTCCAAATGCTACAAGAAGAATATTAGCTTGAGATTTATTAATTCTATCAATAACGATGTCACTTTCATTCTCTCGATCAAAATAGCCATCATTTGTGCCACATACTATTAAATCAGGGTATTTTTCTTCAAGGTTTTTTTTCATCTTTTCAGTAATACCCGGGTTTGCTCCCAATAAAAACAATCGATATCTATTTTTCTCAGCCATCTCGCAAAGATAGGGTAGCATATCTGTACCATTTACATTGTGTCTTAAGTCCTTACCTATCATAGCACACGCCATATTGACCCCACTACCGTCAGGGAACACATTGTCTGATTTTTCCATTATGGCTCGATATTCTTCATCTTCAAAAAGTTTATTGAAACAATCCGGATTCATGAAATAGAATTTCTCTTTCTTATTCATGTCAACCGTACGACTAATTAATTCAAGAGCTGCTGACATGGAACAATTCAAGAAATTAATCCCTAATAAATCAATCTTCTCAGGAGTTTTGTTTGCACCAACCTTTGCTGATAATGCAAGCAAAGACTTCACTAGTATCATGAAATCCTTCTTGATTGATCTATTCTTCAAATACTCTAAATCTATGTTGTCTCGACCTTCATAGTCAATTTTGTTAATCCTTCGTATTAGCCATATACTCAAAATACCGGGTTTACCTATTTCCAGCCCACTTGTGACCTCTTCAATTGGTCTAAGTGATGACCCAATAACTCTTAACTTGCCACTGAGAACATGAGAATATAACGGCAAAGTATTAAGATATATATGCTTAGTGTTAAACAGCTTCGCTTTTAGTGTAGAACTTGTGTTTAAATAGTATGCCTGTTTTAGGAAGCATACTTTTCCTCCAAAGAGCCTTCTTATACTTAGCAGCACTAGCATTGGTAGTGCTGCAAATAGAAGAACTACTAATGAAGTTACAAACTCTATCAACCTGGTTAGCATTTACTATTTACAGCTCATTGACTATGTTGTAGAACTCTGTTAGGTAAGTTTTTTCTGCAAAAGTATCTCTTACATATTTATATCCTTCTTTACCCAAATCGGAGCAAAGAGAAGCATTACTAATCAGGCTCTCAATCTTTTCAGCAAGGTCTTTTACATTGCCGGCCTTTGCGAGCAGTCCATTTTCTCCATCGTGTAACCATTCAGTTATCCCACCTACATTGAAGGCAACTACAGGAGTTTGGTATGCAAAAGCTTCCAAGCCTACCAGACCAAATGGCTCTTGCCAGCGTGAAGGAACAACCACAACATCGGCTTGACGATAATACCTTTCAACATCAGATGACCAGCCTACTAACTCAACTCTATCATCTAGTTTCATTGACTTTATCATACTTTTTATATTTGGTTCCTCATTACCGGTACCGACAATAATTAATCTTACCGGATGATACACCTTACTCATTGCCTTTAACAATAAATCTACACCCTTACCCTTTATTAACTGACCAACATACAAAATCACCGGTACATTGTTTGCAGGTTTAGGCATCTTCTCACCGACATTGTAAATTGGATATAGAGTCTTAATCTTAGCTTCATCCCAGTCATTCTGAATTAAGTTATGCTTCATATAGGATGACATAACTAATGATACATCGCAGCGTTTTATATTTTCTAATAATCTAATTTTGCTAGGAACATCAATTACTTTAGGCATATCAGTGCTTAAATCTAACCCAAGAGAACAAAGACTACAGTAAACCTTATTGAAAGGTAATCTACAGTTCTTTCTCTTATAGATAAAGTATTTATGTTTACGAAGGCAGTAATAATCATGGTCATGGATAAAACTTATAGTCTTAAAGTTCTTCCGTAGAATCTGAAGCAATTCAGGATCACTTATTTTGTGGATGAAAGCAAGCCTACACCCGGTATCTCTCAAGATAGTCAGAACATCATTTCTTGTTCTTTTCTCATTCAAAAAGATACTTTCAAAAGGAGTATCAAATCCAACCTGATTGCCTGATTTCTTCTCAAAGAATCCATACACCTTCCACCCATCTCGTTTTAACAGGTCTGCAATCTTATGAATATAACTCTCTACTCCGCCTACAAATCCACAGTTTTCATTCACAAAGACAATTTTTTTATCAATGTTCATAATACCCTCACACATCCTTTTTATTCTTTACAATTGCTGAGAAAGTGGTCTCGTATAACTCACTTAAGTACTCGTAAGTATATCTTTCACGAACCAACCTCTCCCCTACTTTTGCCATCTCTTTAAGTTTACTTCGTTCGCTGTATGCAAGCTTCATTTTCTCTGATAACTCATCAACGTCTTCACTTTTGAATAGATACCCGTTCACTCTTTCTTGAACCAGGTTAGGATCAACAACATCACTTTGAATAACGGGAATCCCACTAATCCAGCTCTCAACAACTACAGCTCCCGAATTCATAAATCTAACCGGGATTACATGTATATCAGCATTCCTGAGCCAACCGAGAACCTCTTCTCGCTCAACCATGCCTGTAAATATTATTCTATCTTCAAGCCCATTCTCTTCAATTATCTGCTTCATATCCTGCAAGAACTCAGGCTCATAATCATTTCTTCCAACATAAACCAACTTGGCATCGCTTAATTCTTTAGCAACGCTAACGAAAGCATTTAGTGCTAAGTCCTGACCTTTTATATTGCAGATTCTTCCTAAGGATAAGAATACGAATTCACTTCCGACTCCATATTTACTTCTCGGGTTTTCAACTCCTACCTCATACTCCTTCAGTAGAATCGGTACTGGTGAATATCCAACACTATCGTTATAACTACGATAGAGCTCAATCTCTTTATTAGCAATTGCATATATGAAATCCATATTTTGCATAAAGAACTTGTGATGGAATCTTGGTGGTTTTTTGGTAAGCTGGTCTTCAGCTATGAACCCCTGCTCTTTGATAATGGTTGCATAATCCAGATAATCGAAAGAACACAGTATCATTGGTTTGCCGGAAATCTTACCTGCAATGAATGCTAAGAGATTGTTATAGTTATAGGCCGGGAACATCATCAATACATCATGTTTCCCAAACAGAATCTCAAAGAATAACTCAGGACAAATGGTCCCTGCTTTTATGTTTGGATAAGTCACTGGTTTATTGAAGAAATCAAACATTCTCCGAACATTTATTCCATCATATAACTCCCGGGCAGGTCTCTCTATTCTCTTCGGACAAAATACTGTTACCTTATGCCCACGCTCTGCAAGCTCTTTTGCCTGGAAGTAGATATTAGTCTCAGCTCCGCCAACTTCAGGGTAAAACCTATTTGTAACTATTCCAACCTTGTATCTACAATTGTTCTGTTTCATATCTGTTTCCAGCATCTTCTTTGCCAGCTTTTCACCAACAGATTCCCAAGTATAATCTTCAAGGCATCTATTCTTTAGATTCTCACCAAGCTCATCTGCCGCTTTTGAGTCTTTCAACAATCTAATAACTTCTAAGGCTAATTCTTTAGGATCGTCCTTTATGATTATCTCTTCGCTACTAAAGTCAAAACCTTCAGCTCCAATGGTTGTTGTCACGATAGGTTTGCCTAAGATACCGGCTTCTAAAATTCGAGTTCTTGTACCGGATGCAATCCTTATTGGTAGTATTATAACATCAGCATCAACAATAGATTGATTTATATCATCCACCGGTCCTATCAGATTCATTCTCTTCTTATTATACACATTCATGCTATCTAATGGACCTTTACCAACTAAGTTGATGTATATATCCTTTTCCTCAAGATACTCCTCTAAATGCTGATATATGTCCTCACTAAGGTGAACTATAGCGTCAGTGTTGGCTGTAGAATTCAGAGTTCCAAAGAATAGGATGCTTGTCTCTTTGGATTTCCTTGGTGGAATTTCAATATTCTTCACTGTATTGGGTAAAATCTGGTAATTATCAATCGAGAGCCCCTTGCCATATTGTTCGACCACGAAGTCTCGCTCAACTATATTTGAGAAAAGGAATAGATATGGTTTTTTAAAGAGTTTGCTTTCAAATCTGTTAAGTTTGAGTCTTTGCAAGAAGTAGTATCTATTCCGAAGGCTGGGTGATTTCTCCCAGGACAAATTCGCTATCCTTGAAAAGAGCATATCAACATCAACCACAACTTTAACTTTCGGACAACAACGGGAAACTTCCCGCATCAACTCCATATGACTAGTGAATCTAAAGAAGATATAATCAAAGTCATTCTCGATTAAAACATTCCTAAACTTCTCAATTTGTTTTTCAGAGTAGTGGAATACTGCCTCTGCTTGTGATGGACTGCCCTTTGCAGTTACCAATTGATGAGTTCCATCAGGCATTTTAGGGAAAGGCTTAGTTAGATAGTGATGGTCCTTGATAAGTAAGAGAGAACAATCAAACTGTTTTTGTAAAGAATCCCAGATGAATTTGCTTCGATTCTTATCTCCACCCCGCTCGTTTATAAACGGCAAATCGACATAAAGTAGCTTTTTCATTGATACCTCAGTATTATAACAATATTAGCACAAGGCAGTATAGATACACAGCTACATTTTAGGCAAGAACTTTTCCATGTATTTATCCGCCACAGCGAAATTTTATATGAACCAAAGGGAGGAGCTCGCTTGAGTGAAATGAAAGCAACTCATTATTTCGGGAGAAGCTTGCACAATAGTGAGAGTAGTGAGTGAGGGGCAAAACTGAATTTGCACTCTTTTCAACAATTTGCAAGGTCTAAGACCATTACAAAGGTCTCAGAGTTTCCCTTTGTCCTCGCCCCACCGTCGCCTTGCTCATTGCGACCTCCTATGGCGTAATGTCAATGAAGACCAGTGCAAGTCCAATTTCCAAATACAACAGCTCTCGAGCTGTTCTCGACCAAGACAGTCGAGCTACACTCTGGCATAAGATGTTATGCCCCTACGACATCTTCTGAATTGTAATTTCTCTTTCTTCTTTTTTGCCTTTAATTTTGCATTTGAAATTATACCCTTGCGGAGGTTTACAGCCGCAAGGGTAGTGTTTCTCTATTCTTTCTTGTAAATAAATTCTTCTTATCTTTTTCTGCCGGGCGAAGCCTTTGGCGAAGACCGGTGCTTTCCGTGCCTTCCGTGGTTAAAGTCTTTCTTGTACTAAATTTCATCTTTCTTTCTTTTTTAGTGACTTTCGTGTGGTTCGTGGTTGAAATATCTTTCTGTTAAAATCCTAGCAACGCCATTCTCAACAACACGCAGTTTTCCCGCTGATAACCCACTGCAGATTCAGATTCTCAAAGATTTCTGAAGAGATTATCAAATAGTATCAAGACAGCCTGAATTGGTGTAACTCTTTGCAAAAGCCACTGTGAAGACTGGATTAATGCCCCGCAAGAATAAAAACCTATCAATCCAACCCCGAGAATAGGATAGTTCCATTGAAAAGTCGCGTAGAGGACGAACAAAAGATAAAGAAAGAGGTACAGCTGAAGCAGTACTTCCCAGAAAGCTGCACTCCTTCCCACGCCTCAAGGCGAGCGTAATGACTTCGAGGCCATTGCAAACTGAGGATTAATGTTGCATGATGATTGAACAGTCACTTTTGCAGTATATCAAAAAACTATAAAATAATTGACGGTTAAGAACAATTATTTCATAAAAATATCTAAGTTAGTCAAGTTCTCTTGTGAATACAAGTGAATAGGCAAACTAATGCTCCAAAAAGAGGTATAAAACGATGAAAAACACGCTTTTGGTTTTATTTATTACTATAATGGCGTTGTCTTGCATTCAGTTAAATGCAATCAATGATATTGAAGCGGTAACAGTTAAGCAAATCAAGATACTTGATTCTTCTGTTAACCACACAACACTCGAATTCACATTACCTGAATATGAAGTTGAAATCGAAGATCT
>Ga0307990_1001487_pt1 | contig 19692 bp, 10 predicted proteins | sample EllFjometagen129_FD_203168 | JGI IMG/M metagenome (GOLD analysis project Ga0307990, IMG submission 203168) | Marine microbial communities from Ellis Fjord, Antarctic Ocean - #129 | ecosystem: Environmental > Aquatic > Marine > Unclassified | place: Southern Ocean | collected 2014-10-08
TGAAAATTCTCGGATTTTTTTTTATACTCAGGATTTTTTTCTGACATTTCTTCATCATAAGCAACATATGCATTTAATCGCATAGCTACACCATTATTCCTGCAGGCGAATGTTCTTAATATATCGTACTGCATTCCGTATCCACCATTCTGTGCAATATTGGAAACATCAACATATACACCAACTTTAATACTACTACTTCGTTCCATAAAACCTTCTTAATAATATTATGAACTTTACGACAATACTTTAAAAAACTTCACTTTTTCACATTTCACATTTCTAATTTTTAATTTTTAATTTTACAATCCAGTTTCTATACCAATATGAATAATTCCGTCAAGAGGATTTCTCATTTTACCGTTTTGTATTCCCAATCCGTAATCTATACCAAGCAGTCCGATCTTGGTTTGAGTACGAAGACCAAAGCCAAAACTGAAAAGATTACTGTATTTATAATTTAGATTTTCTACATAGCCGTATGCACCAAAAGCAAAAAATCTTGAATTTCGTCCGAAAAGATATCTCAACTCTATGTCTGCCCAACCAACACGGAAACCAGAGAAAATGTTTTCATTAAAACCGCGCAGGCTTTTTGCACCACCGAGTTCATAAACTTCAAATTCTGTTAACTGTTTATTCTCGATCACATTTGCATTTACGTCAAATCCCAAAACAAATTGTTTTCCAACATTAAAATATCTTGCCCATCTAATTTCAACCGCTTGTTTAGGAAGGTCTTTGTTGCCTATACTATTAAAAATATAATAATATTTCAAGTATATCTCTTTTCCTGATGATGTATTGAGAATATTATCTAATGCTGTCATATCCCACAAAACACCAAGTTTTTTAAAGGATGATTCTTCGATTATGGATGTTTTTCGACTGCCGGGAAAGATGTCTTCCATTCCAAAAAATATTCCATAATGGTTGTAGAGGTCAAAATAATAAATTTCACTTTCGAATTTAGATTTTATATAAGTGGAATCAACTTCTTGACGGTAAACTAAAAGATCAGCATTAATAGGATAACGTGAAATTCCGGATTCATGATATTTAAGTTCGATGGAACTTACATCAGCAGAAAGATGTTGCCAGTTTAACGTAAGAGAACGGTCAGCTCCGTACAAATTCATGAATTCGAGATCAACCCAGCCGGTGATTCTGTTATTACCTTCCTTAGAATTATCATAACCCAATATGCCAGAGATCAAACTCATGCGGTCTTCTTCCACCTGAAAAAGCAATGTACTATTATCAAGTGGTATCAGAACACAGTTTTTAATATATCTTTTCTGTCGTATATTATTTGCTGCCTGCAACAAGGTTGCAGGCGTAATATTTTCTATTCTACTTAACCGTGAAATCCTAACTAGAGTTTCATCACGGGTGGTTTTGTTGCCTTTGAACTTATACTCTGTGAGCAGGCAGAATCTACCTTCATCAATTTTTATGAATGCAGTAAAATTTTCGTTCTCATTTTTTAGACTATCAAGCTTTGCATCTGCAAAAAGAAAACCATTATCAGCATAATATTCAGTTAAAACTTTTAGTGAGCTGGCAAGTTCAAATAGGGCAAAATTTTGTTTGGAAAATATAGATGACAATTTGGAATCCGTGATGTAGCTGTTTCCAATAAAATATATTTTTGTTATTAGGATTTCATTCAATTCTTCTATTTGAAAGACCACGTCTATACGGGTTGGTGAGTGAGTTATTATTTTAGGAGCATAAATCTTGATATTAAATATGCCTTTGTTGGAATAATATTCGGAAATGTTTTTTGCATCTTTATTTAAGAGTGTTTGATTGAATATACTTCCAGGTCTTGACAATATGCTGGTGCTAAGTTCTTTATCTGAGATGAGTTTATTGCCCTCAAATCTTATCTCGCCGATTATAAGCTCAGCATTCAATATTGTGCAAAATAAAAGTAGGAAACTGAAACTTTTAAATTTTAACATTCTCTTCAATGAGTTTAATAAGTTGTGGAACTAATTCCTCTTCCTTAACTTTACGTAAAATTTTACCTTTCTTAAAGAGCAATCCTTCATGTTTACCGCCGGCAATTCCAAAATCAGCTTCCCTGGCTTCTCCCGGACCGTTCACAATGCAGCCCATTACGGCAACTGAAAGATCTGTGTCTGCATATTTCTCAAGAGCTTTTTCAACCTTTTTTGCCAGTGAAATAATATCAATATCTGTTCTACCGCAAGTGGGACAGGAGATAATTTCCAAACCTTTACGAAGATGAAGTGCTTTGAGAATTTCTTTTCCAACTACGATCTCTTTTACCGGATCGGCAGTTAATGAAACCCGGAGAGTATCACCAATTCCCTGAGATAGTAACGAGCCAATACCAATAGAAGATTTGATGGTTCCAATAAATTCTGTTCCTGCTTCCGTAACTCCAAGATGCAGCGGATAATCTGTTTTGGAAGAGAGTAGTTGATACGACTCGATAGTTAATGGAACTGAAGATGCCTTCACCGAGATCTTGATCTCATGATAATTTGCTTTTTCCAGAATGGCAACGTGTTCCAAAGCACTTTCCACAATCCCTTGTGCAGAAACACCGTATTTTTTTAATTTCTCCTTTGAAAGAGAACCACTGTTAACACCAATGCGAATAGGGATTTTTCTCTCCCTAACAGCATCAACAACTTTTAACACATTTTGCTCATTGCCAATATTACCAGGATTCAAACGTAATCCATCTACACCTGCTTTGATAGAAGCAATTGCAAGTTTATAATCGAAGTGAATATCTGCAATTAGTGGAATTGAAATTTGCTGCTGTATCTGTTGTATTGCCTTTGCAGAAGTAATATCAGGAACAGCAACACGCACAATATCGCAACCGGCAATTGTCAGCGTCTTTATCTGTTGTATGGTTGCTTTTATATCTGCTGTTTTGGTGGTTGTCATAGATTGAATTGAAATTGGATTTTCTCCACCAATTGCTACATTACCAATTTTTATGATCCTTGTTTTTCTTCTGTTTATCATGATTTCTTCTCCACTTATATTTCTTAAGAATTTGCTTTGAATTAGGTCAAGGAATAATTAAAAAGAGAGAAAATTTGAAATTTGAAATTATCGTCATTCTGACGAATCTTGCACGTTGCTCTCCTAAGGAAGAATATATTCACCTAATTCTTCATTAAGAGTAACAGTAAGAACATCCCTCTAGCCTTGGTACTTCGACAAGCTCAGGATGACACAAGCTTCGGCTTAGTATATGTAGTTACTGAAACGGGAATTACAATGTAAATCTTGACTTATGACTTTCTGAAAACATTTATGGAAAAGAGAGGGAAGAGTATGAAAACAATAGAATTATTAAAGTTCTTACAGAGCAAGATCGGAGGTGAATTAGATTATGTAGCTGCAGCAGGAACAGACCGCTGGAAAGTTGAAATTCCGAGATTATTAGTTGAAATACAAAATGAACACGTAAGATTTGAAATAAAAAATAAAACCGAATTATTCATAAATGTTTACACAGTACCTCCGCATTTCCTCAAAATTTATCACGAAAACTTTGCGACGAAATTATTGGATAAAGTGCATTTGCATTCCGAAATTAAAATTGGTGATAAAGAATTTGATGATAAATATGTTATTGAATTCGCAACTCCCGAAGTTGCCCGAACAACTATGACAGCTGAATTCAAAGAGTGCATTCTAAATTTGGAACCATTCAAAATATTCCAAATGACAAAACGTGATTACACATTACTTAAGGATATAAACAAACAGTACGATGTGGAAGCGGCTGAAAATGATATTAACAATATGGTGAAAATCGTTAAGATTTGTGGTGAGGTTTGGGGATAATGCTCAGCTTATGTGACGCAATCAGAACATAAAAATTATTAATTATTAATTACTAATTAATAATTGAAATAACCCGACGACACGCTTGTTAGTGACATTTTTCTGATCTTTTTAAAATCATAAATTCAATTTCTTATTCTATTTAGTTGGCTTTACGAAAATATCTAATTTCGATTTAGTATGACCTTCAATCAATATTCTAGAAGCTTCGTCACTTTTTTCTGGCTCAATTATTTCAACTAATTTCCAATTCAAATAAACATGAACTAATTCTCCAATTGTAATAGATTCTTCAAAAAATATTTCTTCTTTAGACTGTGATTGAAGCATGAAATCATTATTCGTGTCATATAAAGTTTCAATTTTCTTTTGAGCTCCATCTAAAAAATTAATTGGTAACTTAACACTATATTTATCACAATTTTCAGTATAAGAACCAGTTTTCATAATACTGTAAAATATCTCAATATTTCTTGAGTTACTCTTTAGCTGTTCAAATGATTTAAAAGTAGGATTAATGTTATAGAATTTTGAAATTTTTCTACATTTCCACAATAATTCAATAGTTTGAAGAATATTAAAATGAGATTTAGCAGATTTAGTATTGATGTTCCCTTTAAACAGCTCATTATTTTCAAAAATGCAATTTAAGGAAACATTATCTTTTTTATGAAATGCGTTTAATAGTGAATAGATTTCGTTGAATTTTGATAAATTTAATAAATTAGTTTTTTCCCATTGTTTGAGGCTAAAGTTGATAGTTAAATCTTTAATTTGAAAATTTTCAGAATTTTGTAATTTAAAAGATAGTGAAACTAACTCGTTCAATGAAACACCATTAAAAGTAGAATATTTTGAATCCCAAGAAATTTGGCCTTTTATATGAATAATATTAAAAATTGATTTTTTTGAAGAAGTATTTAACAAAATTTCCAATTCAATTGGGCTTTTCTGTAACACACTTTTTCCATTTTCACAATCATCTGAAGGCTTTCTAAATATTTCTGTACCCGAAAATGTATTTTCATTTGTGTTAAAATTAAAAGTTTTTCCTGTTTCAATAAATTGTTGGTATTTTTTCATAATTACTTCATGTGGGATAATCATTTCAAATTTTGCATTTGATGCAGGTTTTAAGATATGCATGATTGTGTCATTTTCTATTAGCGTCTTAAATTTAATTTTAGGATCTATTTCTTTAATTTTGGATGAAAATGATTTATAAGCACTTCTTAATAAACTTGGGTGAAGGTCACGCATATAATCTATAGCAGAAATCACGATTGGTATAAATTCAGCTTCGGTTTTCAAAATATTTTGTATTGGGATGTTAATTGTCGTCGTTTGTTGTCTCTGCCAATCTTTATCTATGATATTGTCTTGTAACCATTTCTGTAGAAATAAATAATAACATCTTAAATTGTTTGTATCTGCAACAAAAATAAAAACTGGATCAATTACTTTATCAAGATAATATTCCAAGTGTTTAACTTCGAAATTTCGAAATTTCAAAATTCCTTTTTCAATTTCTACTTTTTGTTGTCCTTTAAGTTGCACTGCGAAATTTTTTCCTGTTGGCCCCATATCTTGCCTTATCCCAACCCGATAATCAATATGATCCATATCTGGAATTTGTTGAACTTTTATGCAAGAAGGGAAAATACTAGTAAAAATTGGAATAGATTTCTGCTCAATTTCATAAGTGTCTACTTTTCTTGGCATTGTTTTATCCTTTTATTATTGCCACTACTGTTCTGCGTGTGCGGCGGGATCGGAACGATCACGCCTGGAAACAAACAACCCAAATCCTGAACCGGAAGGTTCAGGCAAAGAGCACCGCGAGACTGAACTGCTGACACGCTTGTTAGGCGATTTAATTTAAGTGAAATCCATAAAAAGTAAAATACTCAGACAATGGAGTTCCATTAGAACCTGCGTTACAACCCTTTTCCGCATCCATTGTTCTAATACGCCATTGTGCACCATTAAGTTCAGTATAATAAGAGTTCATGATTACACCGCACATTCTTTCTGAGTTATTGAAGATATTCATACCCAGCTGATCTGTAATAGCTAAATCCAGCGAATTACTTTCAATTGAAAGTGACACATCTAAATCGAATGTATGTTGATTTGGCAGTATAGTAAGGGTATCAATGTAATTTTCAACCTCAATTATAACATCAATCGGTTCTTCAATCTGATCTTCAATGTCGCTTACTAAAAAAGCATAAATCGAACCATCAAAATTTAGATTAAGTGAATACGGTAAATAAGTTGATGTATATTGGTATAAATCTAATGATATTGATGTATATGTACTATCCAAATCATTTTCTAATATAATAAATATTATTGGAGACAAGCTGACAGGATTTTCGGTTTGTGTATGAATTGTGATAGATGATGAATTGAAAGAGATCTCTTTATTCGCTGTCTCTTGTAGGTTGATTGTGTTGTTTACATTGAACTCGAATTCTCCTAAATCTTGATGTAATGTGTCTCCATAATGCTGATATAATTCTAAATGAATATCGGATGGATCTTCGGAATTTTCTGTAGGTGATTTATCACAGCCTAAATAAATCAAAACAGAAACTAATACTAATAAAACTCTCAATTCCTTCATTTTTTATTCTCCTTATTATCTAATTCGCCTAATGTATGTGTCCCCGACCCAAAAGGTCATATATTTCTCATATAGACATTTTATACGATCTTATATTAATTTTTATCTATCCCAATCTTTTTAAGTTCCAGACAATATTTATGATTTCATGTTTCATGTAATATATTAATTGTAGGTTGAAAATTAATGCTTTAACTGTCAATAACAAAAGTATTTAACGGTGTTAACTAAAATTACGGAAATCTTCCTAAAAATTCGTACATCTTAGGAGTAGAACAACGCGAGAGATTCCAGCCAGAGGCTGGTAAACGTCAGGATGAAACAAGCTTTGGCTTGGTAAAAGTAGAAAGACAGATTTTATCTTCTTGCTTTTCTTTGTTCCCTCTCCAGTGATTTTGAGCGGGAGAGGGACTGCAAGGTGAGGGCTTTTACATTTTGTGAATCAGTTCCTTACGGATAATCTCAAAATCGTTTGTTTTATTTCTTTCTATTTCATAGATGTGTTGTAAACAATCGAAAATACTGGTACCGACAGTTTTCTTAATTACGGTCAATTCGGTTTTATCCCAGCTTATTTCATGGAGGATACTTTTAAGATTTCCAGTTTTTTTTTACCTTTTCTAATTCGTGTGAAAGACCATTCTTCTGCTTCATTAAATTCGTTTGTTTTTTGTTGGAAATTTTTAGTATATTCATCAGGTGGAATATCCCAAATCCGTATAAAAGTGCTGTCTATAAAGAAAACAGTATTTTCTATTGAAAAATTTGCACTATCAAGAGTGAAATGGACTGTTAAATACCCAGCAAAATGTTGATATGGTTCAATGTCTTGAATGTTAATAGAAGCTATCTATTCTCCATCAGGAATTTTGTTGTAAAAAGGATCAAGTTCAATTAAATCACAAGCAGAAAATAAAAATAATGAAAATATAACTATAAGTAAGATTCTACAAGAACACATCTACTCCTTCATGAAAAATTAATGTTTGCATGTCACTCCCTGATAAAAGGTGCTTATAACCAACCTAAGTTACAGCACAGCTATTTTGATTTCCATTCAATATCTAATCATCAATGCGAAACTATCTATTTAAATATCAGAAAACAAAGTTTAGAAACAGCAAAGTTAGAATTGTGAAGAAAAATGTAAATTGTAAGGAAAGTGTCAAATAATTAAAATAATGCAAGAATACCAAAGTGCTAAAGGTTATCCTATTCTAAAATTTAAATGATTTTTCCAGCATGATCTCATGTGGGTTTTCTTCCTTGAAGGGTAATATTTTATATTTATATAAAATTCTGAATTTAAACGGCAATTGATATCTTAATGAAAACTCATGAAATACACCCATCTCAGATGCTAAAGCAACATCCTGAGATCTTTCTACACGTGTTTCATAATCAAGAAATAGATCACGACTCAAATATCTTCCCATACTTACAGACAAGTTATTCAAGAACAATTCAGATGACAATTTAGCAAGTTCATTAGTTTCATCATAAATCTCATATTGGGATTTTTCGTCAGAAGAATAGCTGGCAAAGAGATTCTGTACAAGATCTGTTCGAATATGAAAATAATCTAGCTTTAATGTTTTTCTTACCCAATTTTCTAAAGGTGATAATAAAGGATCCATTACTGCACTTTCCAATCCCATTCCAGCTATTTGAATTACTTCATCCTGCAATAGTGTTTTTTTCTGGTCTGGTGAAATATCTTCCATTGATCTATTGTATCTAAGTTTAGATAAAATATCTGTTATCCGATCATTAACATTATCACTAAGGAGCGAAAATTTTAAAGTTCCCACCTTATCATTACCTGTAATTTCATTATAAATATTCAAAGTTATCAATGAACCATCAGCTGTTTTCTTATAAAATGTGCCGGATATATTAGCACCCTCTGTGAATTTGCTAAGTTGGATCTGCAAATAATCTAATTTCATTTCAGTTCCAAAAATATCAACAGAACCTTCCTCTGCTATGAATAGTGCATCAGCGATCGTAAATTCTTCATTTTCATAAATTAAATTGAGATATCCACCTTGATTTAGTTTTATATCTACTGGATATGTTACATACTTCATATTTTCACCAAAATTTACCATAAGATTAAAACTAAGTGGTAATGTAACATTTCCACTTTCTCTTTTTTCACGAACGGTATTAAAAAGTTTTAGTAGATTTTCTGTATTCGGCGGGAAGATTACACCACCATTCGAGATATTCAAATCACCAATCAGTTGAACATCCTCAAATGGACCTCTTACTTCAAAATATTCATTATCCCTTCCAGAAATCACTATTTTTACCACGTTATTTTCAGGAATGTATCCTGGCATATTAAAGAGGACTCCGCCGTCATTGGTATTAATAAGAATCTTTCCAAGATTAAGCGTACCCAAAATAAAATCTTCATTATCGTTAGTTATCTCATTAGAAATGTGGCATCTACCTTCGCCCATGCGGAATTGGAATTTATCTATTTGAAAAATATCATTGATGATTTTAAATTTGAAGGTTAACTTATCTATATCTTCAGGTTGATCGTTTATTTTCATGTATCCTTTAGTTAAAGAGAAATTTCCCTTCTCTATAAATATTTTACTTTCTCGTGTTCCAACCTTAAATTCAAACTCTGCATTCGACCCACCACTAATTATTGCATTTGTCTGATCAGATAACACTTTTATCAGATCACCATCAAATTTAATTGAAAGATAATTTGTATCTGAAAATGCTTTACTATTTAAAATATTGAAACCTATCGTACCATTTGATCTTAAATTGAATTCATCTTTCCTGTAGCATTTGATTTCGTTCACATAGAGCAGACTGTCATTCTGGAGAATATCAAACTTTAAAAGGTCAGCACGGAATTTGTTTAGTTTGAATTGCTTTACTTCAAAATCCATTTGAAATTCGTTATTGTCTTGCGATCTGGAAAATTCGATACCACCTTTTACTATCCCATTCAAATTTTCCTTCTGGAGAATATTTGCCAATTGAAGTGAATCTATAATTCCGTTCGCTGTAATGTTAATTTCTGGGTTTATGGTCAGAACACCTTGTAAATCAATAATTTTGTGTTCATCTGTTTTAATAAAGCTATCCCGAATATTTATCTTAGAGTTGTTTCCCATAAGTTTCAATTTAGCATCGAGTTCTTTCATGCCACTCATTTTGAAATTATCAACAGTAATTAATCCGCCTATACTCCCTTCCTCCAAATTATCTACATTCACATCAATACTAAAAATTCCATCTAATTGCTGGGAAGTATAATAATCCAACAAATATTTGGAAAATTCTTTGATCTTAATGTTTTCACCTTGCATAGATAACTTATATTTAAATTCTGGTTTTCGCTTTAACCAACCTTTTATATTTATCATCTGATTTAATTTTAAATAATTGATTTGAAGACTATCCAGTGATCCCTCTGCTAATAAATCAATTTTAAATGGTTCATAATTATATCTGGCATTAAAAGATTGCAAATTAATAAGAGAATGTTTTTTAGAAAGATCCAGCTTAATATTGGTTTTGAACCTTCCCCCTAATTTGCCGTAATCCCTATCATAAACCATAATATTAGAATTTGTTACAATACTATATTTGTCGGCATCAACTTGTATATCTCCGGTAAGAATTGGAAGGGAGCTCCCATTCAAAACTGGATTCAAATCTAATCCGCGAAGTTTTAATTTTGCTTTTAATTCTTGAGATCGGATGTTTCCAAAACATGAAAAATCAATATTTTTTAATGAGTGCGTTACGTTTGCTATAAAGTCGTCACCCATTAGATTCACTCTAAGAGCCAGATCATCAAACTCAAATAAGCTGGATTGAATATTTATATTATCAAGTTCTATAAATATTTCGGGAGTATTCTGGTAGTTTATTGTCGACGAAAGATCACCCGCAATTCGCAACTTTTCTCTTTGCCAGAGCATATTTTTGGAATGGAGATTCAGATGCAAACCTTCTCTGATCTTATAATATCCATCTCCAATTAATAGATTTTTTTCCCAGATAGATTTTTTTAAGTTCAGCTCAATATTACCATCTTTCATAATTGCTATAACATTAATATCTTTTAATTCCTGCTTAGCTGTCGTAAGTTTATTGGAAGTTAATTTTGCGTTGATTACAGGTTTGGCAACCTTACCCGAGATATTGATATTTGCATTCAAGTTCCCATTAACTTGCTCAATATATTTGTGTAGAGATACAATTGGAATTATAAGCTCAGAATTTATTGTTCGATTATTTGAGAGAATATCATGAATATCTGCACTTCCTTCTATTTTGTTACCATCCAAATATGAATTGTGAAGCGTGATAAAAGTTCGTTTACTATTTCCAGAAATAAATATTGAATCAATTGATGCTTTTTTTCCTGAAAACTCAGCATTAATATTTTTTATATTTGAAATATAATTAAGTTTGTCATCAAAATATTGTAAATCTGCATCAAGTTGGAAACCTAAAGAACTTAGTCGAGATATTTCTAAATTTGAAAGTTCTAGATCATTTAACTTGAGATCTGCTTCCTCGATTACACCGTTATTTAGAATACAAGTAATTTGAAATTTTGAGCTTTCGCTAGAACAAGCCGAAAGTATAATCTCAGAATTTTTACTATTTTTTATTGCAAGATCGATCTTCTGCAAGCTATGGGTAATATGAAGCACTTCATTTTCAAATTCAATATTTACTGAACCGTTATAGATATTCAGCATTTTAAAGTATTCTGTAACATCAGGAATAATAAATTCACTTTTCTCTTTTTTATTCCTATCAGATTTAATTTGAATAGAAAATTCAGGATCGTAGATTTTAATATGAGTTATCGCTTTTAAATTTTTAAATTTTGAGAAGATCAATTTTAACAAATCATACTCAATATAAAGCTGGCTAATTTTTAGGTTAAATTTACCAGTTTTACTAATCTCGATTCCTGAAATATTTGCTTGCTTATCATTAAAAGTAAATTCTTCCATTTTAATGTCAGCGTTTAGGATATCAGAAAGTTGATTGGAAATCTTAGTTTGGACTATCTTATCCACTTTTGCCAATCTTACCAATACAAAGAAAGAAATATTGATGATAAAGACAATTAACACGATAATAAATAGCCAGGTTTTCTTTTTCATTAAAAATTAATATCTTATTTTGCTGTTTCTTTTAAAATTCCATTTTCCAGAATGAAACATCTTTCCATTCTACTTGCTATTTCTTTATTATGTGTTGCAATTACAAAAGTTTGTCCGTATTTTTTATTTAGACTCATCATAATATTAATTAATTCCTCACTATGTTTTGAATCTAGATTTCCAGTTGGTTCATCAGCAAAAATGATTTCTGGTGAATTTATCAGAGATCGAGCTACCGCTACTCTTTGCTGTTCTCCACCGCTGAGTTGGTTGGGATAATGACTACGCCTGTCATAAAGATCAAGTGCTTTTAATAATTTTCTGGATTCTCTTACACTTACCTTGAGATCTTTTGTAGCCAGAAACATTGGCATTGCTACATTTTCTTCGGCTGTAAAATCTTCTAAAAGATAATGAAACTGGAAAACAAATCCAATTCGTTTATTCCTGAATTCATTTAGATCTTTATCTTTCACATCTATCTTTTTACCGGAATAATAAATATTACCGGAGTCGAAACTATCCAACATTCCCATCATATGAAGAAGTGTACTTTTCCCGCTGCCGGATTCACCGGTGATCGCTATCATTTCACTCTGCTGTATTTCTAAATTCACTCCTCTCAAGACTTCTAACTTACCCGATGTTTCGTTGTAACTTTTCTTTAATTTCTCAACTCTTATTAAACTCAAATCTAATCTCCCAGTTTTAGTATTATGTTTTCCTAATTATATTTGCAATATTCAATTTTGAAATATTCTTTAGGGGTATTAGTGAAGCTGTAAATACTATCATCATCGATACTCCCAGAATTAAAATCCAGCTTAAATAACTAAACTGAACGTTTATTTTTTCAAGAAAGTAAACCTCTCCCTTGAGTATAAAGAATTTTTGATAGCTCAGGAATTTTGCTAATAGAACTCCCAGTATCTGACCGCACGAAACAGATAACAAAGCTAATATTAGAGTTTTACCAATAAATACTCTCTGTAAGATTTTATCGGAAGCTCCAAATGCTTTTAATATTCCCAGTTCTGTACGTTTTTCCATTATCGAAGTAGAAACTGAACTCACAACATTGAACGATGCAATAAGGATCAGAAAGCTTAATATAATGAAAATTACCCATTTCTCCATTTTTAATAACGCAAACAGATTACTGTTAAAATCCACCCATGAAGATATTTGATATTGATAATCAAATTCATATTCCCATGTATAAGCAATATAATCAGCTTTCTCGATCCAATCCGGTTTCAGTTTTACTTCCACCATTGTAAATTCATTCTCCATGGAATTAAATTCTGCCATTTTTTCTCTATCAATAAAGATGAATTTACTGTCGTACTCATACATTCCTGATCTATACAAACCAACTAACATGAATTTTTCTTCTTTTGGTTTCAAACCCATTGGTGTAATCTTGGAATTCATCGGACTAATGAGCTTAAAATTATCCCCAATTTGCAGGTTCAATTCCTTAGCTAGTTTATAGCCAACTACTGCCGAATTTCCAGCATCAAGTTTCCATGTACCTTCCAATACATATTTCTTATATTTGCTGGGAAGTTCCTGCTTTTCCCAGTCTATCCCGCGAACAATAGAACCCTTTATTCTATTCCCATTAGCAGCCATTGCTTGAGTAATTATAAGAGCAGAGGTATTTTCTACATCTTCATGTTCTTGCAGCTCATTTTCTATTTGTTCAACATCTTGTTTTGTAAGATTTCCTTCACCAGATTTAAAAATATAGATATGGGAATTTACTCCGAGAATTGTATTTTTCAATACGGTCTCATATCCTTCAAATATTGATAATGCCACCGTGAGTGTTGCTACAGATATGATTATACCTATGACCATAAAAATAGAATCAAACCGCAACCATTCTCTTTTTGGGGATGAAAAATATTTCTTTAAAAAAAACAATACTATTTTATTCATTAATGGTATATTTTAATTATTAATATTTCTGTCAATAATTGAATATTAGCGGATGCATGGATAAAACCTTGTCAAAATTTGTTCATTCTGAAATTTTACTTATTAGGAGTATATTATGAAACATAAATTAATATCAGTTTTATTTATAGTATTATTAATAAACTCATTTAGTAATGCAACTAATCGTGAAATTCCAATAGAGGACTTTGAGAGCGGAGAAATATTTCTAACTTCTTATCCTGATCAGGATATACAACCCGATGCTTGGGAATTAACAACAGAGAATACATGTAATACACTTTCTCAGTATTCGCTAAAAATTTATGGAAATACTTGGAAGATTGAACCAATAGAAGCTGTTTCTATCGATTCAAATGATGTTTGGCAAATAGCTTGTTTTATTGAAGATAGGGGCGAAATTCAGGGATTTGGCATCAGTGATGGTACAAATGAATTGTTTTATTCTCTTGATGGTTTCGAATTATTAAACATTGAAGAATGGATACCTGTTTATCAAGGAGCTTTTGAAGAAGGTATTTGGAATAATTTTCAACTTCCAATTGCTGATGATTGGTTTTCATGGTTTGAGTATTTACCTGAAATTACTGAACTTATTTTCATAAATGATAACGATGAAGGTAGTGGAATTGTTTATTTTGATAATATCTATGATATAACCGAAGATCTACCTGTTGCTCCTCAGGTTGAGATCAGCTATGATATTGGTACTATTTATCGAAATGCTGATAATCTGCGAAGTGTGGATATTCATTTTTTTAGTGTGGTAACGGATCCTGACAGTAATGAGCATAATTTTCTTTGGTTATTTGGAGATGACTCAACTAGTACTGAACAAAATCCAACACACCAATTTATTGTAGAAGATGATCATCCTTATACAATTCATATTCAAGTGACTGATGAAACTAACCAGAATGGCTACTCTACATGTCAGATAAGTGTTGATACAGGTCCTTCCACGTTTCCTCTAACTCTTAATTTTGTTGGTGATATTATGCTTGCAAGAGGCTATGAAAATGCCGGTGGAATAATTCCTACGCAAGGTGTTGAGGCAATTTTTGAACCAACATTATCCATATTGGGCAATAATGCTGATATTACGGTTGCAAATCTTGAATGTCCACTTACAACTCATAATGTTCATCATCCAACTAAAACAATATATTTTAAGGGAGCTCCTGAAAATGCTGCTGGTCTTGCATATTCTGGAATAGATATAGTTTGTCTGGCTAATAATCATACAAGTGATTATATGCTTGAAGGAATGCAGGAAACTCAGAATACTCTCGAGCAATATGGAATTCGATATTCCGGTGCGGGAGCAGATTCTTATGAAGCATATGAACCGCTATTCTATTCCAAAAAAGGCATGAATCTTGCTTTCTTAAGATCGAGTGACAGAACCGGACAATATAATAATTACCAACCTTATTTACAAGCCGGTTTTAATAAATTCGGTTTTGCTTATATGACTCCATATTATATAATGGAACAAATTAATGCAGTACAGGATAATGCCGATCTGATAATTGTTGAAACACATTCAGGAAGTGAATATTCTATATCTCCTGGTGCAAATTACGATTTCGTAGATGTGTTTGCTGGTTGGGATGAAAAGGATTTTGCCGAAGATGAGGATTACACCCCCCGAATTGATATTCCACATATGTGGGATATTGAGATTCGTCATCATATGATAGATTCTGGGGCTGATCTCGTTATTTGTCATCATCCACATGTTATTCAGGGTGTTGAAATTTACAATGGAAAACTCATCGCTCATTCTTTGGGTGATTTTGCTTTTGATCTAACCTATTTTGAAACATTTCCTTCTATGGTGCTTAATGCTTCAATTGAAGAAGATGGTTTTAATGCATTCAGTATTAAACCGGTTTTCATAGATGATTTTATTCCACAAATTGCAACCGGTGATCTCGGTAAACATATATTAAATTATATCAAGATGAAATCTAAAGAACTCAATACATATTTAAGTGTTGATAATATTGAAATTAAAGCAAATATGATCTTGGATACACTGAATATGTTAGTAGAAAATGAACAATATACAGAAAACCTTGTGTTTTCCTATACTGGAGAGGAATATGTCTCGCAGATAATACATCTACCTCAATGGGGGAATATCTCCAGTGTTGATATAATATCACCTGAAGAAAGCTATGAGTTCCGAGTTGGGAGAGAACTTATCTGGTTTGGTAATTTTGAAGATGAAGGAGCTAGCATCTGGAACGTGAATAGCGAGAATGAATGGTTTGATGAAAATGAATTCTATGAAGGTGAACGTTCTTTATGCATTCATCAGAATTCTGCCAATGGATACAACATTATCACAAATCTGGAAAACAGAATGAAAAGAAGATCTGAGGGAAATTACTCCGTTCATGGATTTGTTAAAACTGAGAATTGTGAAGGTGCAATGATTCAGGCTAGATTTCATAATAACAGAACTGGTGGGACATTGCTGGGACAAGACAATTTTGAGCCGGTAAATGGAGATACGGATTGGACATATTATCACTCAGAAATTGATGTTCCGGTTAACACAAATTACTTTGATATTGTTGCCAATAACGATCCGCCAATTTCTGGAGACTCATATGCGTGGTTTGATAATATCGGATTAATAGAATGGGAAGAGTGGCAACAAAAATCTGTTTCTCCTGATGAGATTATAAATCCAAATGATTATTATTATTTGCAAATAAGGGCAGACGAAATTCCATTTAATCCTTCAGTTCAATTTACGCACACGGCTTATGAAGAAAATCCTGTTACAATAAACGAAAATGAAATTCCCGCTTACACAAATGCAGTTCTTAATTCCAATTATCCCAATCCTTTTAATCCACTTACAACAATTAGTTTTGTTATAAAAGATATTGAAGGAAAAACAAATATTGCTGTTTACAACATTAAAGGACAGAAAGTTAAAACGTTAGTTAATGAAGTTCTTCCTGCAGGCATTCATACTACAACATGGGATGGAACCAACTCTTTAGGCAAAGGTGTTTCTACAGGAATTTACTTTTATAAAATGGATTATAAAGGGAAACAAATTAACATAAAGAAATGTCTATTATTAAAATAAACTTTCCAATAAAAATATAAATAAAATTTTTTCTCGCTCGATGGTGATTTATGGATCGTTTTTTGCTTAATAAATACCCAAATAAAGATAAGGATTTTATATGAAAATTATTTTCACACTTTTAATATTATTAATTATTTCAGTATCAATTGCAATTAATATGGAAGTTTCAGGTAATTCTATAATGATCACCGGGAATTTTGATACGCTTGATTTTTCTGAAAAAAGTTCTGAGAATTATACATTTACGCATATAAATATTTATGACTGTGTTACATCAGGAAAAATTAGTGAACCAGAATTACCAATATACTCACGATTTATTAATCTTCCAAATCAAGGAAATTATATTTTGGATGATATTTCATATAATGAAAGAATAATAGATATTGATCATGAAATTTTACCTTCCGGTTTTAGTGTTGAAAGTGAATTAATTAGTGCTGAATACCAAAGAGATGAATGGTTGCCTTCAGATGTCGTTACCATTTCCGATCCGAATATCATGGGTGTGTACCGATTCTCACAGATTGTGGTTTCACCTATACAATATAATCCTGTTAAGAGGAAAATAAGAATATTAGAAAATTTTCAAATCGAACTTATTTTGGATGAGAGTGATACAAAAAATCCGAAGACAAGACAGAACAAAATAAATTCATTTTCCAAAGTTACCAGATCAATTTTAAATGAAAATTTAATTAGCAGGTCTGAGCAAAATGGGAAGTACCTTTTTATAGCTCAAGATAATATTGCATCTTTATTAGATCCACTGTTGCGTTGGAAAGAAAAACTTGGTTATAAAACCAGAGTCGCAACTATATCTGAAACTGGTAACACTTCAAATGCTATTAAAAATTTTATTCAGAATGCATATGATAATTGGGAAATTCCTCCTGAATATGTTGTATTGGTCGGTGATGTAGATGGTTCAATTGTTGTTCCATCATTCTATGTTCAGGGTTATTATACTTCCTGGGATGTAAGTGATCATAGTTATTCTCTTTTAGAAGGAGATGATTATTTCCCTGATCTGTTTGTTGGTCGTTTTTCAGTACGCTCACAAATGGAGTTAAATACAATCATAAGTAAAATTATTAATTATGAAAGTGATCCATTGATAGCTAATGACTGGCAGAATAAAGCCTTAATGATGAGCTATGTTGATGAATGGTCGGAATTTTATTCAGCCAGAGAAACAGTAATGGAAGTTCGCACAAAATTACTGGATTTTGAATTTACAGCTGTAGATACTTTCATCTCTCCCTACCAAAGTGGAATTTCAAATTTAGCTAATATGATAAATGATGGATATACTTTTCTGAATTATCGAGGTGCTGGTGGTCCGGGCTATTGGTGGGGAAATTACGGTGCATTATTTGATATTTACGGAATTGAATCTTTAGATAATGGATTTAAACTGCCGATGGTAACGAGTATAACTTGCGGTGGAGGTGACTTTGCCAATTCAAGTTATTCATCATGTTTTGGAGAGACCTGGCTTACAGCTGGTTCTCCTGCTTTCCCAAAAGGAGCTATTGGTTTTATTGGACCAAGTGAAATTGATACAAAAACACCTTTTAACAATACAAATGACATGGGTATCTATCAAGGAATTACCCAAGAAGGAATAACCCGTTGCGGCGAAATGATGTTGCGTGGGAAAATGGAATTATACAATAATTATCCCAACTGCCATGCTTGGGGAAATGCAAATAATTCCGATCAATTTTATTTTTATGTTTATAATCTTCTAGGTGATCCAGGACTACAGGTTCTCACTGATACACCAAAAGCATTCGATATTGACTTTATTCCAGAAATTCCTTCAGGTTCAAATTTTATTGAAGTCCAAATAGATATTGAAGAACGTGAAAAATCTGGTTTTACAATTGCCATTACAAATTCTGATAGCCTTGTTACAATTGGGATTTCTAATGAATTAGGAATTGCAAACATTCCAATAGAACTAGTAGCAGGAACTTATGAGATAACAGCATCTAAATATCAATTAATTCCAGTAACCACGGAATTAACAGTTGTTGATGAAGATATTGTTAGGCTTGATGAATATACCTGTTCGGATATTGTGTCTGGTGGAACAGTAAATATAAGTACAAGTATCCAAAATTTCAGTAACATAATGGTAAATAATCTCGAATTTGAAATATCCTCCGGAGATGAGTTTATTACCATTATATCGGGGCTAAATACTTTAACTTCGTTAGCTGTAGGTGAATTCACAACTTGTAATTTTGAAGTTAAATTGGATAATTTGTGGCGAGATGGGATTCAAGGTGAGATCTTCTTAAATATTTTATCTGATATTGGTGAAAATACATTTTATATGCCGCTTGATATTATATCACCGCAATTCACAATTTCAGATCTTATTGTAGATGAGCCGAATGGCTATTTGCTGCAAAATTCTAATTCCAGTTTTGATCTGGAACTTTTAAATAGTGGTAATTATGATGCTGGTGAAACAACTATTGAACTTATTGCAGTGTCTGACAATTATACTATATTAAGCAATAGCACAACCTGTTCTTCCTTGTTAATGGGAGAAACCGGACTTACCGAATCTTCCTTTGAGATAGAAATTGATGATGCTATTTCAGGTGAATTGGCCAAATTCAAATTTGTAATTACCAATAACGGTAATGAAGTACAAGAAATCGAATACTCATACCCAATAGGGATAATATGTGAAGAAAGTCCCACTTTCTGTGATAAAGATTATATCGCTATAGAATCCTCTGATGTGGGTAATTTCTCTGCTCCAGTTTATGACTGGATAGAGATTGATCCTTCTTATGGAGGACAGGGTACTGTAGTGCAGGGAGGACATGTAACAGGGGATGATGGTTTTACTAAAACTCTCAATCTACCTTTTAATTTTCAATACTTCGGGATAATATATGAAAAAATATCAGTATGTTCCAATGGTTGGATATCAATGGGAGATACAGATCTTGTCTTCT
>Ga0307990_1001491_pt1 | contig 19678 bp, 22 predicted proteins | sample EllFjometagen129_FD_203168 | JGI IMG/M metagenome (GOLD analysis project Ga0307990, IMG submission 203168) | Marine microbial communities from Ellis Fjord, Antarctic Ocean - #129 | ecosystem: Environmental > Aquatic > Marine > Unclassified | place: Southern Ocean | collected 2014-10-08
ATCCAGCTAAAAACAAAACTGACGCCTATCGAATTCAGACGTCAGTTTGTATAATTACCCAAGAGAGGGTTTTTATTTATTTGTCCACCTTATGGGGTGCACTCCAGTAAATTACAAGGCTTTTTATTATTTATAGAAACAAATCTCACACAAAAACCACCTGGGCCCCTTCGGTCAGGTCCATGAATTCCATGGCGCCGAGAACAGTTGCCCCATCTATCAAGTCGTCCTGGGTCAATTTCATCATATCCATGGACATTTTACATCCATAGACATTGGCGCCAGCATCAACCATCTGCTGGATGAACTCTGGAACCCGCGGAAATCCCAGTTTTTTGATCTCTCCCCGCATCATCCAGGATGCAGCTGCGCTCATGCCAGGCAGGATACCCATCAATGAGGGAATATGGAACCAGGGATGCATGTTCGGATTCCCTACAGTGGCCACGTTCAATTTGCTCATTTTCTTTTTAGTGATTATATCCAAACCCCAGAAAGTGAAAAACATCTCCACATCAATGCCGCTCATCCGGGCCGCATTGGCCAGGATCAAGGGAGGGTAGGCCATATCCAGGGACCCCTTTGATGCTATCAGGGCTAATTTTCTATTACCGTTCGTGCCAGAGCTCTTGTGCAACTCGCGTGAAGGTTTTGCCATTTTTCTCTCCTTAGTTATATGCAGCCAGTGGGTTTTTTAAGTCCTGCGATATTAGCAGCAATCTTTGCAGGACCTTCAGGAAACAGCTGGTAGATTTCTTTCATATCAACACCTGTCTGCTTGGTGATGCGCCTGAGGGTTGGTGGTTCTCCGCTATTTTCGAAATCCTGCCTGGCAAAATTGATCACATGCCAGTGCCGATCTGAAAGCTTTACTTCAAGCGCCGCCGCGATCGCTTCGCCTATTTCTTTGTTCCAGTCTGCAGCATTTACCATAAAACCATCGTCATCAAATTCTATGGTGTCTAGAATATCCTGGGCCATAATAAAACTCCTTTAAACAACCTGTGAATGATTTTCCTGGGTGTCTCCACCCAGGGCTTGCAGCACCTTCACCAGTCGGAAAAAAGCCTTTCTGGTTTCGGGCCGATTGGCTTCCCGCACCAGGGTTAAGAGTGCAGGCGCTGATGCCTCATCACTCTCACCAAGGTGGAAAGCTGTTAACATTTTATTCAGGTCCGAGAGAGTATTTTCTTTTGCCAAGGTGTTAAAAAGATCTCCGGACTGCGTGAAAAATCCTGTCTGTTCTAATTTATCCAGGGCTTCAACTGCTGAGGAAAAAACTTGTTTTCCCAACAGTTCAACTTCATCCGCAATACCCATCAACGATTCAAACCTGTCCATCATGGATAGGATCAAATTGGTATTTCTAAGAACCCTTTTTAAGAGGAAGAGCAAATCCTCTAGCTCGAAATCAGTACCAATCTCTTCCAACTCGCTTATTGTGAGGTGGATCAATTGATTTCCGATCGGGATCAGATCCGCTTTCAATTCGTCAAACTCCCTGACTCGCCGTTGTTGGGATTCGGTCTGTTCGGTCAGGTAGGCGATCTGCAGTATCATCTGATCTACTTTTTCATTTATTAGAGCAATGTCTTTATCCATTATTCACACTCACTGCCATTTTCCAGCCATAGTCATTTGGGATTCAAAAGGCATATCGCCGCCTTTCAATAGTACGTTCCAATATACCCAGCGGAACATCATTTTTCCCCAATGGTTTGCAGGTGATTCCTTCAAGAGAGAAAATGGCCCCAAACCCGGCAGCGGATATTTCCCAGGAAGCGGCTCCACATCATAGTTAAAATCGATCAGAATACCCTGCTCAAAACCAGATTCGATAAAACAATTGGCATGGCCATCAAATTCTGCTCGGGGTTCCAACCCTTCCATGTGGCGCAGCATGTTATCAATCAATACATCCAGCATAAAGTGGGCTACTGAGCCCGCTTTAGAGGTCGGTGTATTACCAGCATCGCCGATCACCCAGATATTCTCGTGCGCTGTGGATTGCAAAGTATGTTTATCAACTGGGACATAATTCAGATCATCCCCAAGTCCTGAGCGATCTATCACCTCAGCACCCATATTGGTGGGGACGGAAACCAACAGGTCGTATGAGATTTCTCTTTCATCCCAGGAGCGGATAGCCTGTTTTTTGTTGTCGACTGATCCTATATTGAAGTTGGTTTCAAGGTTAATTCCCTTTTTTTCCAGCATGCCGCCTAAAATACTGGCAGCGCGGGGTTTGGTAAACGCTCCATCAAGTGGGGTCGCATAAACAATCTCAACCTTATCGCGCATCCCTTTCTGATGAAAATACCAATCCGCCAGAAACAGGAATTCCAGGGGAGCAACGGGGCATTTAATGGGCATTTCTGCCACATTGACAACCATCCTGCCCCCTTTCCAGAATTTCAGGAATCCCGCCAGGTCAGCCGCGCCTTCCGGGGTGTAAAAATCAAAAATATTCTTGCCCCAACCGCCGCCATCCACCAAACCATCAGTTTCCCCTGGCTGGATATGTGTCCCGGTAGCAATCACCAGGTAATCATAGGGAAGTACCTGCTTTTCTTTCGTAAGTATTACCCGGTTCTTTTCCGGTTCAATCAATTCAATATCTGAAAGGATCAGGTTCACACCGCGGGGTATAAAATCCCTTTTCGGTTTTTCAATATCGCGGGGAGAATATATTCCAAAAGGAATAAATAATAATCCCGGTTGGTAATAATGCGTTTCGTCTCGATCAACGATCACGATTTCCCATTCCCTGGCATCCAACTCATGAACCAGTTTATTGGCAACCATCGTGCCGCCAGTACCTGCTCCCAAAATAACAACTCTTTTCATCTTCCTTAACTCCTGGATATACCTATAAACACTGCAAATTTTTTTCCTTACAAGCCGACATATTCCATATGTGCAAAGTGTAACAAGGGGTATATTACCATGTTACACCTGGTTGAAAAAGTGAATTCGCAAATTCTTACAGAACTTTTAGGTTTATTTTTACAGGAGAAACCATTTTTCTTCCTTAAAAATAACTCTTGTCCATAATCAGACAAGCCAGGGGGATTTATTTTTTGTATAATGGAAGATAATAGAATGTTCCAGGAGGGTCAATATGAAACTCAATGTTAAAGCCTTCGCTCTAGCTGGTGGGATCGTCTGGGGAATAAACTGGTTTGGACTGACCTGGTGGTATATCCTCACAAAAGGCATCACACATGAGAAAATCGCTTTTGTCAGCGATACTTATGTTGGTTTCACCGTCAGCCCACTGGGCAGCCTGGTGGCGTTGGTATACGGCTTTCTGGACGGTTTATTAATCGGTTTATTAGTTGCCTGGGTTTATAACAAGATCGCTCCCCGCTTGAGATCAAAAGAGGAATAATGAAACGCGATCAAAAACCAAAAAAGCCGGGCTTCCATCAACCCGGCTTTTGGTATTCTATTAAGTTCTTGATTTCATCCCAGCACCCAGCAGTGCCAAACCAGCCAATAATGGTGCGGAACAGAGGAATCTTGTATTCGGAAACACCGGGGAACCAGCCGGCCCTTTCACCGGATCAGAATTTTCTGGCTGTGTGAACCTGAATGACAAGCTGCTGATCCCCTGCTCTTCCAGGACGATTTGATACACATCGCCATCTGCTAAAAATATCACCTGTTCTCCCAGAGCCAGGTATTTTCCCCAACCCGGTCTGGCGGAGAGCAGCTCATAATACACCTCTGTACCAAATCCAATATCAATTGGCGTCATGACAGATGCATCATACTGGCTGTCGATCCAGATCTCTCCCTGGAGGAAGAAGGTCTTATCACCCACATATTTCAACTGCTGTTGTTGGATCTCACCGGAAAACTGGTTTACTATCATTCCCGGCTGCGGCACGGCTTCTGCAGCACGCAAATTGGATTCCGCGTCTGCCTTATCCACCGCTTCCGCTCCGACTGCCGCCCCAGCATATTCCTGTACCAGTTCATGGGCTTCCTCATCCCAGCCCTCTCCTGAAAAGAGACCGTCTTCCTCTATCAGGAACGAGGTATAGGGTGTGATGATCCCATATCGGATGCTGAGCTGGATCACTGCGTCCACCCACTCGGAATTTTCCCCCTGATGGCGAATTTGGTTCAGCAAGTATCCAATTTTCCTCGCCGCCCACAAACGCGGAATAAAACTATTCACATCGTTGGATTCTGAGCCGCTCTTGAAGTCTGCCTTCAGGGTGTATAGATACTCTTCAGAATTCGCCGTACCGGACAGCTGGATAGTTGATTTTCCAGAATCCTCCGCTGCCAAACGGTAGCGGCCGGCGATTAACAGCTGTGTGCCAGAAAACAGGTCAGGCATCTGCGGAGGATAGATCTCCTCCACCCGGATGTCACCAAAATCCAGCACAAGGTTGGACAAAACAGGAGTCTGTATCTTCGAAAAAAGCGCTGACACCTCTTCGTCTATCCGCTCATTGGGCCGCACATAGCTCACCAGTCCGCGATTATCTTCCGCCAGGGTATCGAGCAGCTCGGTATTGACATCGTCCCCTACACCAAAGGCAAATAAACGGAGATAATGGGTCGAGTTATTTTTTGTATTGGACAGGATCTGATCGATCTCCGTCACACCCTCTGTTGGCAGCCCATCGGTCAAAAACAGCAGCACCAGGGGGCGGGCATTATTGCTATCCTCTGTTGGATTACGCTGGGCGATTGCTTCAAGCAGCGCCTGATTGATATTGGTACCGCCCAATGCAGGTTTATTTTCTATCCAGGAGATTGCCTGAGGAGCTTTTGAAACTGGCTGGAGTTGATAGGAAAAATGGTTAACGCCGGTTGAAAAAGCGATCACATTGAATCTGTCTTCTGGATTGAGATGAGTCAGGATATACCTGGCAGCTTCTTTGGCCTGAGCCAGCTTGTCTCCTTCCATAGAACCAGAGGTGTCCAGAACCAGGACGATATCCCGGGGAATGACCTGGTCTACCTCGATAGACGGAGCGGCAAGAAGCAGAAAATAGCCTTCCTGTCCAAAACCATTTCCGGATTCCTGGTCAGGAAAGGTCAGCAAATTCAAGCCAACACCTTCATCACTGTGTGTGTATATCAATTCAAAGTCCTGGTCGGGCAGCACATTATATTCCTCATAACCCAGGGTGACTTGATGATCTCCATCCCTATTAATGTAAATCCGGTCCTGGTGCGTTGGAGAATAGACTGCCCGCAATGGCCGCGATGATGTTAATTCGACCAGCACAGAACAATCCTCCAGGGCCCGGGCAGAAAACTTCTCTGTGTTTAATGGATACACGTACTTGATCAGCCCGTTATCCTCGCTCAAGACCTGGCTGTATTCCAGCTCGATCTTCCTTGAACCTCCCACAGGAATCGGGTAGATCCGGGCCTGGACCGCCCCATTTCCGATATATTCCAGCAGGGCAGGGTCACGCCGCTGGCGAACGATATCCTCATAGATCTGCCTGGCTTCATCAGCCGGGAGGATCTTTCCCTCGACAGCCTGTCCATCGACCCAGATGACAAATTTCGAGATCGAAGCGCCATCCGGGATGGGAAAAATATAGGTTCCTTCTACTTCCCAGTCATGTTCGTTCAAGAACTCCTGCTCAACCCTGGTGACCGCAATCTGATCCGAGATAGAAATAGTGACCCGGTGATATCGAATGGTAAGCCAGCTTTCTTCCAGAGGAGGAGGGTCCGGCCAGGGAGCCGGATCTGGAATTACGATCCCGTCTGCCAGGGCAGGTTGTGCGAAAGCCAAAAAGGCTATCAAAACTATAACAAGGCTGGCGAAGATCTTATATTTATATTGTATGGGGGAAACCATGGTTCTCCTCCTGGTGATATTTCACTTATGAGGAGATGACGGTCAGGAACCCTTAAAAGTTCCCTTCGATTGGACCAATTTTACTCTTCGCGATAGATATACTGCATATCAGGATATTCAGTGAAATAATAGTGAACCCAGATATACAGATGATTAAAGAGGGCAGCAAGCAGAGCGGCCTTGGAATTGAAGATCAAACCGATCATCCACAAAGCCAGAAACGCGTACTTGTACATAGGGTTGGAGGACCAGCGGAAGATGCCCTCCCTGACAATGGGAATATTGCGGTATTTTTCAGGTTGAAAATGGTCGATCCCCAGTGCTCGTTCCATGCTGAAGTATTTTGCAAAAGAATAGGCCATATAAACCACTACCGCCAGACAGATCCCAATCAAAGGAATATTGATCCCGAGAGGGATAGTAAGTGTACCGCGGTTAGAAATCGCGAGGGCGAAGATTGTGATCGGCCGCGCCAGAAACAGGATCATAAATCCGATGGCCCAGATAGTAAAAGCCTTTTCGCCCAGCCGTTCTGATAACCAGCCATAATACAACTCTGCCCTCCAGCAGAGCACGACATAGATCTGATGCAGAACGGGAAACAGAATCGACAGGATCAACCAGGTCTTCGTAGAAATCCCTAACCAAGCACCATCCAGGACTTCTCCCCGGGCTGCAAACCATGCCCCAGAGATCAATACCAGTATTGAAAGTAGATGATAGCCTTGTTTTTCGAGGATCTTCATAATTGCAGCAGTCTGCCCTTAATTAAAATATTTTTGGAATGAAACGCTTGGTCGCAACCATATAGTCCTGGTAGGATTCCCCGAAACGTTCCAAATTATGCCCTTCTTCTATCCGGGAGGTCAGGTATACACCAATAACAGTAGTGAACACTAATCCCGTCCCAAGCAATGACGGATCCTTGAGAAAAACACCCAGGCTGAACAAGATAAGTGATGTATATAGCGGATGGCGGATATATTTATAAATTCCGGTGGTGATCAAAGTGGTAGTATCTTCAAAATCTCCTTCCGGGTTCCCTTTGGTTTTGATCAGAAAAAAGCCCTGTCCAACGAGGAATATAGAACCGACAAGGAAGATCCAGGAAACAACTTGCTTGATGGAAAAAGGATCGAGGAACCAGCTAGTGGCGTTCAGGAAGATCAGGCTCAGGATGCTCTCAAAAGCCAGGAAACGGGGAAAGCGATAAGGATGTGAACGAGCCAGGGTAAACCCCAGCAATATGATCGTAAACAGAATCCAGGCCAGAAAGTAAACCATAATTTATCTACCTTATGAGCAAACCCGCCTTAGCCAGTTCTTCCAATATCTGGGATATTCCTTCCGCTTCCAGGTAGCGTTCCTGGTCCAGATGATTCGATGGATCTTCTTCATGAGACCAGGTGGGGTGTCCAGACAGGTGCATTGCCCAACAACCCAACTCCAGGACCGGGATGATATCTGATCGCAGCGAGTTGCCGACCATCAAGAATCTTCCAGGTTCAATATCGTATCGGTTCAGAATACTCTCATAATCAGCAGGAGATTTGTCACTGACAACCTCGATAGCTCTGAAATATTGGGCTAATCCTGAGGCAGCGAATTTCCGCTGTTGATGCAGCAGGTCTCCCTTGGTGATCAACATAAGGGGATAACTAGCTGATAATCTTTCCAACAGCAAACTGACTCCTTCAAATACCTCCACCTCTTGAGAAAGCATTTCCTTGGCCAATTGGATCAGCTTTTGGATATCGGATGGATGGATCTTCTCCTCTGTCAACTCGATACTGATCTCGATCATTGACAGCACAAAACTCATCACTCCATATCCAAAATACTGGATATTATCAACTTCAAATTGGTCAGCGTTCTCGATATCTTCAATTTCGATACCGTATTTTTGGAGAATTTCCAGGAACCTGTCCCTGCCTGAAAGATAATAGTCTTCGTTCTTCCACAATGTGTCGTCCGCGTCAAAAGCAATCCAATCTATCATAAGTCCTCAATATATTAGTCTGGCCGGACAGCGCCCAGGAATCCTGTGGTCAATGCTCCCTGTTTGGCGCCAAAATGGCAGGCTTCTTCAAGATCCTTTCCCTGGTTTAAAGCCGATACTACTCCAGCCGCGAAGGCATCTCCCGCGCCAGTCGTATCAACAATCTGGTCTACTGGTACTCCTGGAATATGCACTCCCCGATCTCCATCAGCCAGCCAGCAGCCATCTGCTCCCAGCTTAATGATCACTGATCGGACTTCTCCTTTCCTCAAAGCAATTGCTGCTCCGGCAGGATCTGATACACCAGTGATGATCTCTGCTTCCTGGAGATTGCACATAAACAGATCCAGATGGGGCAGGATGTTCCATAACGGGTCAGGGTTTTTCATTGCCGGGGGGCGCACAACATCCAGGGAAATGAAAACACTCGCTTCCCGGATTCGGGCGAGAGTGTCAGCAAAACCAGGTGTAAGCAATCCGGGCAGCACAAAATACCCAGCAATGTGCATAAATTCTATTCTTTGTTCTTTGAAAACATCAGGATTGAGGGTCTTCCCTACCAGCTCAGCATTAGCACCAGAAGTGTGAATGAAACGGGGTTGGAATTCGCTGTCAACCAATCCCACACTGACTCCAGTGCCTTTTCCCGGGAATCGCTTGACGTAGCGGGCATCAACACCTTGTTCATTCCAGGCATCCACCAACATATCTGCCGTCAGGTCATCTCCCATACAAGCGACCAGGAGAGGTTTTTCGCCGAGGCGAGCCATTCCGATAGCCACATTGGATGCGCAGCCGCCAGGAGTGACAGCCGCCTCCTGGAAGGCGATCGAGTCGTAGCGCGGAACATCATCAACTGACTTGCAGATGACATCCAGTGTTACATTTCCAAAAACAAGGATGGAACCCGGATCAGTTTCCATTTTTTGAGAGGATAGGAGGACGTTTTTCCCGCCAGCTTTCTTTTTCAGTGACCTTTTCATACGCCCGGGCGATCCGGAGTAACACGCCTTCGGAATAGTCCGGTCCCAAAACTTGGGCGCCTATCGGTAAGTTTTCTTTATCAAATCCCACCGGGAAGTTCAATCCCGGGATGCCGGCGTGATTGGTAGTAGCCGTTAGCTGGTCTGAGTACTGCATCATGACCGAGTCCCCATAGACACTTCCGATCGGGAAAGCGGTGGAGGGTGCTGTTGGTGTTAAGAGAGCATCCAGGTGATACTTGCCCCTGGGATTAAATATCTCCTCAAAATCCCTGCGCATCAAGGCCCGGGCTTTAAGAGCCAGCTCGTAATATCCTTTATCAAATTGAGCGGCACTGAGGTAGATCCCCATTAACATTCGCAGCTTGGGCTCTACACCAAAAGCCTCTCCCCTGGTTTTGCGGTAAAGTTCACGGAGGTCAGCAAAGGATTCTTCTGACCGATAGCCATATTTCACACCATCATAACGCAGCAAGTTTGAGCTTGCTTCTACACGTGAGATCACGAAATAGGTTGGCACACCGTATTTAGTGTGCGGAAGAGGAACATTCATCACCACATCAGCTCCCAGTTGGGCCAGGAACCCTGCTACGCTGAGCACTGCGCCCCTGATCTGGGGATCGATCGGGTTTTCAACCAACTCCATTGATTCCGAATCAAAGTAAGTCACCCGGAAAAATTCCTCGGACAAACCTATTCGGAGTCCACGGATATCTTTTTCCATTTCTTGAAGATAATCCGGCACAGGCACCTGGGCGGATGTATTGTCCCGGGGATCCGGGCCGGCAATTGCCTGCAAAGTCAGGGCAGCATCGGTCACATTGCGCGCCAGCGGACCCGGACAATCGAGTGAGGAACCAAAGGCGATCAGGCCGTAGCGCGAGACCCTACCATAGGTAGGTTTCAATCCTACTGTCCCGCAGAATGAGGCTGGATGGCGGATCGATCCCCCCGTGTCCGTACCAAGAGAAATGGCGCCTTCACCAGCTGCAACAGCAGCCGCTGAACCTCCGGACGACCCACCTGTCACCCGACTGGTATCCCAGGGATTTCTGGGCACCGGTTTGTAGGCAGAAGATTCACTGGAAGAACCATATGTGAATTCATCCAGATTCACCTTCCCCACCATCACCGCGCCGGCTTCCGCCATACGTTCTACCACGGTGGCCGAATAGGGGGATATATAATTTGAGAGGATCTTGGAACCCGCAGTGGTCTTGATTCCCTTCACCGTAAAGATATCTTTGGCTGTATAAGGCACACCAGCTAAAGGTCCAGGGTATTCTCCCTCTTTGATCAACTTATCAATATTTTCAGCTTGATTCCTGGCATGGTCCTCAGTCACCAGCGTAAAAGCATGGATCGTGGATAGGTCTTCTTTAGATGTGGCTTCCGGTGCATCCACCTCGCCGGTCCGCCCATCTACCAGGCGGATCCGTTCCAGCGTATCCTCCAGGACTTCAACTGCAGAAACCTGTTTTGTTTTTATCAGATCAGCAACGATATATGCGGGAAGGTCACAAGTTTTCATACGCTACTCCAACTCCTCTTGGGAAATATCTGGTACAACGATATATCCATCTTCCAATTCTGGAGCTTGTTTGAGGATCTCATCCCGATTTGGATCTTGGAAGGATATGTCCTTTCTCGGGGCGGCGCTGTTCAGCTCATCATATGGAATCCCATGAGCTGCTGTCCCGGTCTCGGCATCAATCGGGATCGATTCGAGGACCTCAATGGAGAGCATTTGATTGTTCAATTCTTTACGGAGGTATTCAGCTTCCTCTGCCGGCAGCTCTAAAGATGCCAAATCGGCCAGGCGCTCAAAATCCTCAGGGGAGATCTTGTCGGTCATAATTCTTTCCTTATTTTTGTGCTATCAAAATAGTAACTGTATTTTATCATTGAAAAATTGGCAAGTTTCAGTGCTATATAATAATTTTCCAGATCGGGGAATGGAGTAAAAGCAGCGCTAAAATAGTGTCATTTGCTAACTGACGCCGCTCAGACCTGATGGTAGAATAATGGCTCGAAAACGAAAAGAAAGTCAGGAAGGACGGTCATATATGTGCGGGATTTTTGGGATAGTCACTAAAGAAAATCAGAATCTCGGTCCAATCTTAATCAGTGCCGGTGAGCGATTGTCCTATCGAGGGTATGACACAGTCGGTGCTGCCACCCTACCCAAAGATGGAAAAATCGACCTCCGGAAAGATGCCGGTAAAATTCAAGACGTCGCTGAGAAGTACAATTTTAAGGAAATGTCCGGGGACCGGGCCATCCTGCAGCTGCGCTGGGCCACCTTTGGCGCCCCTTCCCAGATCAATTCACAACCACACCTTGATTCAGACGGCGACCTGGTTGGCGCCCATAATGGCAATGTGGTCAATAACCTAGAGCTGATGGCAGAGTTCAAAGCCGAAGGCATGGTTGTCCGTTCTGAAAATGACGGTGAAAGCTGCGTGCATGCTGTCGAACGTTATTATGACCAGGGCCATGAAATGGTAGAAGCCATCCGCATGGCTACCAAAGATCTGGAAGGAGACTATTCCTTTGTGATTGGGGCGGTGGGGGATGACCGCCTGTATGCTATCAAAAAGGGGTCTGGCCTGGTTGCCGGTATCACTGACGACCTGGTCTGCATCGGTTCGGATCTGCCGTCGATCCTGCCCATCACCCGCAATATTCTGCGTCTGAATGATGGAGAGATCATCACCTTCTGGGCTGACGGCTACAAGCTCACCAGCCTGGATGACGGATCCACGATCGAACGGGACCCTGAACATGTGATCGAAACCATGGAAATCGCCCAGAAAGGTGGCTACCCGCACTTCATGCTTAAAGAGATCCACGAACAAAGCCACGTAGCTGCTGAACTACTCCAGGTATTGGAAAATTCTCCGGATGTTGACGCCTTTATCGAAAAACTGGAAAACGCCCGTAATATCTATGTGATCGCCTGCGGCACCAGCTCTCACGCTGGGCTGCTGGGATCGATCTATTTTAACAAATTTGCCGGCCGGGCTGCCATCCCAGTCCTGGCACCTCAATTCGCAGCTCAGTACGGTTCATCCGTAGGGCCTGAAGATGTGGGCATTTTTATCAGCCAGAGCGGTGAGACCAAGGATGTGTTAAGCGCAATTGAAATCGCCCGGGAGCGTGGCATGGGTGTACTGGGGCTGGTAAATGTAGTGGGCTCAACCCTGATGCTGGTGAGTGATGTGCACCTGCCGCTGGTCTGCGGTTATGAGATCAGCGTACCCGCTACCAAAACCTATCTTAACCAGGTGCTGGCCCTGCTCTATGTAGCCCTGCGCTGGGGAAAACAGGACACGAAAACCCTCAACAAAATTCCAGAGCTGATTGATCTTGTAATTGAAAAATCTGAAGAACAGGTGCCTCCCATAGTGGAAAAAGTCAAGGACTGGGATGATCTATACAGCCTGGGCTATGGGCTGACCTATCCTGTTGCCCTGGAAGGTGCCCTGAAATTCAAGGAAATCACCTACGCCCACTGCGAGGGCATCCTGTCCACTGAATTCAAACACGGCCCTTTGTCGGCGGTCTATGACGGCTATCCAGTTATATTCACTGCCGGGCCAGATGACATCCCGCTGATCATCAGCGGCATTAATGAAGTCACCTGCCGGGGAGGCCATGTAATCGCGATCGGATTCCATGATTCCAGGCTGGAGGGCAATGCCCAGCAAACCCTGGTGATCCCCGAACTGGATCTGCCGGAAGAGCTGACACCAGCCGCCCTGGCCCTGCTGAGCGCCATCCCACTCCAGCTGCTCTCCTATCACTGCAGTCTGGCGAGAGGATATGATCCTGATTTCCCGAGGAATTTGAGCAAGACGTTAACTGTCGACTGAGATGTCCGCTTGACAAACGACCGGGAAAAAGAGACCGGGGTGGAGAGACCGACGGATGCTTCACATCCAGACCCGTGACCGAGGGCGGAAAACAGACCGGATTCAATCAAGGGGACTTTTTACTCCTTTACCACCCTTATTAAGCACGTGCGTATAAATCATAGTTGTTTTGACATCTGCGTGACCCAATAATTCTTGTACTGTACGGATATCATAACCATCCTCCAGCAGGTGGGTAGCAAAGCTGTGCCGGAAGGTATGGGGAGTAACATGTTTGCTCAGGTCAGCTTTCCGGGCACCCGCCTGAACCGCTCTTCTTAAACCAGAAGGATGGAGATGGTGGCGTCGGAATATGCCGGAGCGGGGATCGGTCGATGGTTTGGGAGCTGGAAACACATACTGCCAAATCCATTCACTGGCCGCGCTTGTGTATTTACGCCCCAGAGCCCGGGGAAGCTCTACTGTTCCATAACCTTCATCCAGAGCAATTTCATAAGACAATTTGACTCCTTCCAGATGGCGAATCAGTGACTGATGGACTGTTTCAGGCAGCACGGTCCGGCGATCTTTATTGCCCTTCCCACTGCGGACTGTGATCTCATTGCGGCCAAAGTCCAGGTCCTTGATCCGCAGGGTGAGGCACTCCGTGACCCGCAGGCCGCAGCCGTAGAGCAGCTGGCAGATCAGCAGGTATGTTCCTGAGAGTTCGTTCAAGACCGCCCGGGCTTCCTGGCGGCTGAGGACGACTGGTAGGTATTTGGAGCGCTTGGCGGGAACCGGCAGAATCTCATCATCCAGAGGGAGGTGAAGAACTTTCTGATAGAGGAACTGGAGAGCCGCCAGGGCTTGATTTTGAGTGGAGGGTGCCACATTTTTCTGGACTGCCAGGTGGGTTAGGAAAGATTCGATATCGCGCTCAGTCAGATCAGCGGGATGTTTCAGGTTGTGGAAGAAGATGTAGCGTTTAATCCAGGACTGGTAGGCCTGCTCGGTGCGATAGGCGTAGTTCTTGCGGCGCAGGGTATCGCGGACTCGGTCAAGCAGTTTTTTATCACTCATAATTCCCCCTTTGGCGAGTGTTGATTATGCTATACTGCGATTATAGCTGGGGGAGGACGTGCTTTTCAAGCCCCCAGTAGAAATGGAGCATAACGCCTAAGTGTTTATCACGCAATTGAAAGATAATTAACGTTAGGCCTTCCATAAAAAATATTTGCTCAAAAGGAAATGAGCTTGAAGACTGATCACCAAATATTCAAGGTTTTTGTTTTCCTATCACTTTTGTTCTTTATCTGTTCCTGTACAGATTCCTACAAACCATTAACCTTGCCCTCTCAACTGCTTACGTTTACACAATCTATACCATCAACTTCAATATCTACAATTAAATCTTCTGCTTCAATTGATCCAACAAAAACTTCAACAACTGTACCGCCAACCTCCATTGTTTTGAGGAGCACTGAAACAGTTTCACCAACGCCAGTTTGTAATTTGTCAGAAAACATGGACAATAACAGACTTTTGCATGACTACAGAATAGACTGGACTGACATGGGTACAGATTTATGGTCCCAGGTTAGATCTAAATTGAATGATAATTATCCAGAATTCTCCAACTTTCACCAATCGGTATATTATCAGCAATTGGATAAAACGGTTGAATATGATAATGCTCTTACCCTTATCAATCAGGCCAGCGGTTTCGATCCTCAATACTTAAACCCATTTATCATCCTTGTTACAGTCGGAGAAAATTTAAACTGGGAACCTCCCCCAGATGGTGATTTATATCATTTTTCTAAAGCTGTCCGCGATACCTTGCTAGAGCATTACAGAGATTATAAATGGAACTCTGATATTAGATCCCAAAACCCTAGTATCAATAATGCAGCGACATACATGATCTATGCATATTTTGAATTTGATAAAGAAGATATTGAAAATTGGTGTAAAAACTATTTGTACTTGATAGGTCAAGACCCTGCCACAAGTCCAGTTGAGGAATAATCTATATTCACTGGATTTATTGAGTGGTATTACTTAGCCAGGATCAATATATGCGTCAGCCTAACCCACGCTCCACCCGACAAGCCGGTTAAGGTGGACGTTTCGGGATAAAGGATCGTCAAAACAAAGCCCGGCTGCGGGTGAGCTCATCCGTTAGTGAGACAATTAATCACAATTAATGGATTAAATACAAGAACGGTGTAAAAATGAGTATGCCACAGCCATTCTCCATAGTCATATCATGTGAATTAGGTCCTACTTCTATTCTTGCAGCGTCTGCTATTAGCAACGTTTGGGACATCAAGATTAGGGGTGGCATACAACCAAGTGTGTACGCGTCCACATGGTTTCATAATAAGAAGTTAGAATCCAAGATATTATACGATTTAGGAAGAATGGGCCGGAATCTTATTCAGACCTTTCCATACTACTTGATTGATCCAAGATCTATTCATCTCTGGTTGACAATTGGAAAAGATATTGATCAAGCTGTTCAAAGACATATAATTACTGACGGACCCGCACCAGATGGTTACTATCGCAATATTTTCCCTGAGCCAGCGATGAATCTTGGTGTACCTATACCACCTTTCCCAAATAAAAAAAGGATGTTTCGATCGTATTTTGATGAACTGGAAACCTCACTGAAACCGTGGAGAGACAGATTACTGGTTTCTTTTTACAATTCTTCATAAGTTTAGTTATTAAAATAAAACTATCATCATAATAATTGCCTAAGGCACCCTGGCTCACTAACCCACGCTCCACCCGACAGCAGGTTAAGTTGGATGTTTCGGGAAAAAGGATCGTCAAAACAAAGACCCGGCTGCGGGTGAGCTCATCCGTTAGTTTGATACCAATCTTCCCTAATACACTCGTATTGTGCTTGACGCTTAGCGTTACGCACTATATAATACAGCCATGATCAGGTCGTTCAAGGACAAACAGACCGAGAAAGTATTTTCACGGATTCTTTCTCGAAAACTGCCTCAATCTATTCAGCAGACGGCCTATCGGAAACTCAGGATGATTAATAACTCGATCGATCTGGAAGACTTACGCCTACCGCCAGCGAACCGATTGGAAAAGTTAAAGGGCGATCGAGAAGGGCAATTCAGCATCCGAATCAATAAACAGTGGAGGATCTGCTTTGAATGGTTGGATGGCGATGCTTATTCCGTTGAGATTGCTGATTATCACTAGAAGGTAGGAATAAAATGAATGAGAAAAAAATAAAACCGGTTCATCCTGGAGAAGTTCTGCAGGAAGAATTCTTAAAACCGCTGAATCTGAGTCAAAATCGGCTTGCAATCAATATCGGTGTCGATGCCAGGCGCATTAATGAAATTGTGTTGGGAAAGCGCCGAGTCACAGCAGACACATCTTTAAGGCTGTCTCGTTTCTTTGGCAATTCCGCCCAGTTCTGGATGGGGTTGCAGAGCGATTATGACCTGGACGTTGCTGAAGACGAATTAGGTGATCGCCTGGAGCGTGAAGTCCGGTCTTTTTCTGTCGCCTAAACTGGTCCAAACTAACCCCCGCTCCACCTGACAGCCAGTCTTTTACTAGTAACCCGCTTTCACCCCTTTTTATCAGTTTCAGTTCTATTTCTAATACCAGAAACACCTGGCTACAGGTGAGCTCATCCGTTAGGTAGCAATAGCTACTCACATTGTGCGGTTTTGAAATACCACTGAGATCAATATCATGGGCGAAAACGAACGATATAAGAGAGGGCGAATTTCCTTAATTCTCATGGTGCTTCTGCTTTCTAGCGCCTGCGGAATTGTCCAGTTCAAGTCCGGGACAATAACCATTACAAACGCATTTACCACCAGTGGAATAGATTCCTCTGGGCAGCCCCTCGCGCCTGCAACCGAGTTTCACACAAAAACAAGCCGTATTTACTGTATTGTATCTGTTGATTCACCCTCTCTGGTCCCCGTTGGGGTTAGATGGTTCTTTGAGAACGAACTCTTTTATGACCAGGTTATTAGGACCGATAGGAGTGCACCTTTGGCTATGTTCATCGAACCACTTCCCGGGGAGTCATTCCCAGTAGGGTCATATCGCGCCGAGGTCTACCTAGTTAAAGAGGCTGTTCGCGTTTTGGATTTCATTGTCGTTCCTTAGCATCTGATCTTAGCGAAGCGGTGCTATAAACTTCAATCACTGGGAATTGACAGGTTGAACCGAATCTAACCACCTAACCCCCGCTCCACCCGACAGCCGGTTAAGGTGGACGTTTCGGAATAATAAACTGGCAAAAACAATGCCCGGCTGCGGGTGAGCTCATCCGTTAGGATGCTATATGTTTTCTTAGGCTCTAAGGAAATGAGCATGAAGGTAAAGATCCACTACTTTATATTTCCAACATTTACTATATTGATAGTATTAATGTCTTCCTGCATTGGAATGACAAAGCCTGCACCGACTTCCTCTCCGAAAGCCACTCAAACATCCACAATCCTGATTAAGAACACTCCATCAATCACTGTTTCACCTACATCTACTCCGTTCCCATTCCCTACGTTGACTTCGACTATTTCACCAACTCCAGATATCTGCAATCCAACATTATGGCAGGAAGATGAATTATATTTGCTATCCACTAATTTATTTGGCGCTATGCACCCAGGAGGTCCTAGCACTTTTATCCGCATTCTGATCGATAAGAATCCAGCTTGGGCTGACTTTCAACAAGAGGATCATGGTGAGATGCGAGCCGCCGGATATATATTCTATGAATCTTCCTTCGGTCCCGAAATGGGTATGGGGGCTAACCCAGCTGTAGTTCTGGTAGTCTATGGTGTAAAGAATAATTGGGCACCACCTGTAAACGGCGATTTGGTTTCTGTAGTGTACCAAATCAGGGATTCTCTATATCATGATGAGGCGGAGTGGAATTTTGGAGACATTGATCTATCGCAGTATCCCCCAATTGCTAATGGTGCAACCTATGCTCTTTACCGTTATTTTGATGGAAATGAACAGAAGCTTGAATCCTGGTGTCGAACCTACGAAGAAGTTTATGGGGAGTCTTCAACAGAGGAGTATGATCACTAAACATAAGGTTAATTTATTGCGGCACCATCCTAACCCCCACTCCACCCGACAGCCGGTTAAGGTGGGCGTGAAGGGATGTAGGATAGTAAAAACAAAGCCCGGCTGCAGGTGTCCTGACAGGATGCTGCGCGAAGCTCATCCGTTAGGTGAATAATCTCTCTTGTTGTTGATATAAGTGCTTATATATGTCAAAGACTATAATAAATTTACTTTCGATCTTTCCAGGCCTTGGTCTATGGGTCATGGGTCATCGGAAAGCCGCATTTCTATCAATAATTTTTTTTATTTCTACTGTTTGGGTGGGTTTAAAGGTCGACTCGGATTCCATTTCAGATCTTGCTCTAACTATCGCAATGATAATTTGGGCCACTCAATTCGGTAGTTCCATTTACGCTAATAAAGTTAGGAATGAACTCGGCTTAGGTATCGGAGAAACACCTCCTCAAAAATCAAGGTCACAGACCGATATCAATATCCCCCCTACTACCAGGAAATTTAGCCGAGGGATATACAAATCGGTTCAAGCAATCCTTGAACCGGACGAAACCTTGGAACTAGTAGTCGGCAGTTCCACTAGTTTTTTAGCACTATCTGATAAGCGGCTTCTACTTATCACAAGGGATATTTATGGAAGTCCTGCTGTCATATATCCCTATACATTTTCAGATATCAAAGATGCTTCCATAAAGCCTGGAATCCTTTACGATAACTTGTCGTTTAATTTTGGTCAAAAAGGTGCCGCCACATGTTCATTTTCTAGGGGTTTTAGACAAGAGACGAATGAGATTGTTAATCAGATAAGGTTGCGAAACAATAATACTTTTAAACTGTGATTATATTAAAACCAATATCACCTAACCCCCGCTCCACCCGACAGCCTGCCACATGGGACGATTTGACCTTTTATTTCCCTTTACCGGTTCTTCACCTATAATCATTAAATGCCCATCCGGCTGCAGGTTAGCTAATCCGGTAGGTATTATTCATATTATTGACAAGATGAGTTCTTTGATGTATAAAATAAGTCATACGACCTAATAAATAGGTCATATGACTTATTTATTAGGTCAATAAGGATGTTGTTTTAATGTTACTTGAACCAATTGTTGGATCATCTAATCGTGAACGTGTCCTCATCTTTCTTCAGGCTCGAGATGAAGGATATGCACGTGAAATTTCCCGGTTTTTTGATACGGATCTCTTCCCTATTCAAGATCAATTAGAAAAACTTGAAGTGGGTGGTGTAATTGTAAGTAAAAAAGTTGGTAGAACAATTCTATATAAATTTAATCCCAGGTATGCCTTATTGGATGAATTAAAATCATTGTTGAACAAAGCGATTTCATTTTACCCAGAAGATCTACAAGAGAAACTACTAATGAATAGACGGCGTCCACGTCGTCATGGAAAACCCGAATGAAATCAATTGACAAAATGAGTCAAGCTGAATTGGCTGCATATGTGGATCAACATCTCAAAGATTCAGGTTTGTATGTTGTTCTTTCCGGTGGTGCAGCCGTTGGGATTTATACCGATGGAGAATATGTGTCGGGTGATATTGATTTAGTAAATGCTCATTTTGCTATTCGAGATAAAATCGAAAAACCAATGAAGGAGTTAGGCTTTTCCCCTATTGGCCGGCATTTTGAGCATCCTGCCACGGAGCACATTATCGAATTTCCACCCGGACCACTTCAATTTGGTGACGGAAAAGTTAATTCAATTGATGAGATGGAATTTGATACTGGTATATTACGAATTATTTCTCCAACAGATTGTATAAAAGATCGGCTTGCTCACTATTATCATTGGGGTGACCGGCAATGCCTCAAACAAGCCATACTAGTTGCCTCAAAACATAAAGTAAACCTCGTTGAACTTCGCGAATGGTCAAAATCTGAAGGAAAAT
>Ga0307990_1001492_pt1 | contig 19678 bp, 16 predicted proteins | sample EllFjometagen129_FD_203168 | JGI IMG/M metagenome (GOLD analysis project Ga0307990, IMG submission 203168) | Marine microbial communities from Ellis Fjord, Antarctic Ocean - #129 | ecosystem: Environmental > Aquatic > Marine > Unclassified | place: Southern Ocean | collected 2014-10-08
AACTAGATACAAAAAATGATCATCCGTCTCTTCAATTGAAGTTTTTTGATCGCTTTTTTCAGAGAAGATCCTGGCCATTGCATTTAGTCCAAATCTGATCTTTTTTTCCAGCGGCAGTAATCGAAATGCTAAATCTCCTACACCAGCTAGCGCTCCATAATCCTTTAGCACATCATCAAAAGTGGTTCTCCCAATTCGCAAAGATAACCCTCTTCCTCCTCTTTCTCCATATATCTCTTCCAGTGACTGATTAATCATAGAAAAATAGGAAAAATCAAACGCTCTTTCCAAATTATCCGGTGGCAATGTTTCGCATAAATCCGGCAGATGCGCAAAATTCAGAATTGCTTTTAATCCATTATCGCCAGTAATTTCCCTTATTGATTCGAGATAAATTCTGGCAAATTTATTTGTATTGAAATATCCACTATCAGGAATAATTTTCATGGTCTAGACAAACCTATCAGATCAATTCAGACAACTTTTCGGCGGTCCTTTTTATGTCCAGGAATATCAGCCCAAGTTTTGCATTGACACTTGCCATAACAGTTAGTACCGCCTCTTGCCCCACTGAAGTCAGCATAACATAACCATTATCTCCCCTGATATATACCTGATCCAATCCACCTCGCCGGAGTTCTATAGATATTCTCTCCCCCAATGACAGCATAGCGGCGGACATAGCAGATACACGATCCTCTTCAACACTTCCCGGCAGCGCTGAGGCAATGATCAATCCATCAACACTTACTACTGCGGATGCCTGAATATCAGGTGATGATATTTGCAATTTTTTCAATTCTTCAACCATTTGTTTGGATCGTGATCCAGGCAATTGTCACTCTCCCTGCTATGATGCCGCGATTTTTCATGAGTACTAAAATTACCTAAAAAAGGTTAACATAATGGTATAACTGTGTCAAGCAACACACCTTGCTAATAACTGACAGCTTGCTAAACCCACATTATTACGCAAAATTACATTCATAACACCACTTATTCTTTCCTATTTATACTATTTAACAGGATTCTTTTTATGGATATCTTTACAAAATGCAAAAATTATTCCGCTGCCCGCGATGCACAGGCTTCTGGTCTCTATCCTTATTTTATCCCGCTAACTGAAAGCGAAGGAACTATCGCTAAGTATAAGGGCAAAAGTCTAATTATGTGCGGTTCAAATAACTACCTCGGTCTGACTACTCACCCAGAGGTCCAGGAAGCCGCCAGAGAAGCTATCTCCCGCTTTGGCAGCAGTTGCACGGGTTCCAGGTTTCTTAATGGCACACTGGAGCTGCACGAACGTCTTGAAAACGAGTTGGCCGACTGGGTCCAAAAAGATAAGGCACTGGTATTTTCAACGGGAATGCAAGTCAATCTTGGCACGATCAGTTCACTGGTTGGCAGAAAGGAATATGTCATTTTGGACAGGGAAGACCACGCCAGCATTGTTGATGGCGCCAGGTTGAGTTACGGAGAATTAATCCGTTACAAGCACAATGATATGGAGGATCTAGAAGGTAAATTGTCCCGACTTCCCGCTGACAAAGGAAAGTTGCTAGTAGTCGATGGTCTTTTCAGCATGGAAGGTGATATCGCCCGTTTGCCAGAGATTATCCCCCTCTGCAAACAATACGAAGTGCGTTTAATGGTTGACGACGCGCATGCAGTTGGTGTTCTTGGCGGCGGCCGGGGAACAGCTGCCCATTTCGGCGTGACAGATGATGTCGATCTGATAATGGGAACATTCAGTAAATCATTCGCCTCCATTGGTGGATACCTGGCAGGCGACGCAGATGTAATCGATTTTGTTAAACATAATGCTCGCTCATTGATATTTAGCGCCTCTATTCCAGGCCCCAATGCTGCTGCCGTCATTGCAGCACTTAACATCATACGCCGTGAACCAGAACGAATAGAGCGAGTGAATAAAATTGCTGATCGTATGCGTGAAGAATACAAAACTCTCGGATTTGATATCGGTTGTTCAGAAACACCAGTAATCCCTATTATTATCGGTGACGATCTTCTCACGCTGCAAACCTGGAAATTGCTTTTCGAAAACGGCGTTTTTGTTAATCCTATCATTAGTCCGGCTACTCCTCCAGGCAGACAGCTTCTTCGGACGAGTTATATGGCAACACACACAGACGAACAACTTGATCAAGTTTTGGTCATCCTCGAGAAAGTAGGAAAAGAACTTGGTTTAATTCACTAAATGTGGAATTCATAAACATTCTCCACGCCTGAACGCAACTGTGTTCGGGTGTTGTTTAATCCAGGCCTTCGTTAAAGAGGAGCTATTCAATGACACTAAAACTTTATCATGATGACAGCTACCTTCACGAATTTTCAGCCAAACTCATCAAACACGATTTGGAAAACCACGGATTTATTCTAGACCGGACCGCATTTTATCCCGGAGGCGGCGGTCAGCCAAACGACAAGGGGTCGTTAATTTCACCGTCAGGCTCAACGCCTATTTTGAAAGTAAAAGTTGTCTCTGGCCAGATTGTTCATTTTATACCGCCAGAAATATCTCTTCCTGAACTTGGGTCCACACAAAATTTTATGCTGGATTGGGAATTACGATATCAATTGATGCGCACTCACACCGCTATGCATATCCTGTGCGGCACAATTTTCCGTGATTATGGCGCTTCTGTCACTGGAGGAAATATGGCCCCCCTCCAGGGTCGAATGGATTTTGAATTTGCCTCTCTTCAAAAAGAACTTGTCCAAGTTATTGAAGATTCCGTTAATGCTGAGATTAGCAAATCATTGTCAATCTCCTGGCGAAGCATTCCTCGAGCCGAAGCCTTTCAGATTCCAGATTTGATTCGTACGAAAATCAACCTTCTTCCTAAACAAATTGCTGAAGTTCGGGTAGTAGAGATTGAAGGGCTGGATCTGCAGGCAGATGGGGGGACCCATGTCAAAAATACAAACGAAGTCGGCTTGGTCAGAATCAATGATTACAAAAGCAAAGGTCGCGAAAACAAACGTATCTATCTTGAAATCCTATAGGAAAAATGGGTAATTTGAAAAACAACCGCCAACGTTGGTCAGCTGTTGCAATATTTTTTCTTTTTATGCTTCTCCACCAGACTGATCGATTGCTCATCGGCCCATTAACATCCCCTATCATGGAAGAGTTCAATCTAACCGAAGTCCAAATGGGCGGAATTATAACTGGCTCGTTGATTCTGGGTAGTATTTTTTATCCGATCTGGGGTTTCCTTTATGATCGATATGCCCGACCAAAATTACTTTCACTTGCTTCCCTTATCTGGGGAATCACTACCTGGCTAAGCGCAATCGCGCCTACTGCTAGATTTTTTCTCATTTCAAGAGCCTCTACAGGAATTGACGATTCCAGCTATCCCGGCATTGGCACCTTGATTTCTGATTATTTTCCACCGAATCAGCGTTCCAGGATCTTCGGTTTTTTACAACTTTCTATCCCCCTGGGTTATTTGCTCGGTTTACTACTAGCGTTAAAGTTCTCCCCCAGGTATGGTTGGAGGACGATCTACTTATTTACAGGAACACTTGGGGTTATTCTGGCACTCCTGATATATTTTGGAGTAAAAGACACTCCCAGAGGATCAAGCGAACCACTGCTTTCTTCAATCAGCGAACTAGAGCCAGCCAAAGTTCAGTGGAAAAATATTCCCGATTTATTGAAGATACGCAGCTTAAGATATTTATATCTTCAAGGATTGTTTGGCGTGCTTCCTTGGCAGGTGATCACTTTCTGGTCTTTCCGGTACCTCGAAGTAGAAAGGAATTACGGACCCGATTTGATATCATTAACCATGGTTCCGGCAGTTCTTATGATAGGGGCTGGTTATTTTCTGGGAGGATTATTTGGTGATCTAGCTTATAAAAAATTCAAGACAGGCAGATTGATCGTATCTATTGCCGGAATCGTTTTAGGGGCAATTTTCTTGACTATCACACTTGCCATACCCGTAGAGAAAGTTTTTGCTTTCCGGATTTTACTATCAATTACCTGTTTCTTTATCCCACTGGCTTCTCCCAATATAGCCACATCAGTTTATGATGTTGTTCTTCCGGAAGTCCGCAGCACAGCTACTTCAATACAATATTTCCTGGGAAATATCGGCTCCGCTTTTGCTCCCCTCCTGGCTGGCGCTATCAGCGTAATATCATCACTCCACACAGCGCTCTTGACCATCAGCCTTACTGCCTGGTTGATTACAGCTGTAATACTGGGAGTTGGAATTTTTTATTTTCCGAAAGATATGGAAAAGATGCATTCTATTCTCGAAGACCGTGCATCGGGAAAACTCAATTAGTTTTTCTTCTTATTAATTAACCCCGCTGATACCATAAAGGCTAGACACGCTAAAGTTATTCCCGCTCCTACGTAAAAAGCTAATGGACGATATATTATTTCCACGATGTGTTCACCCTTCGGAACACATACAGCCTGGAAAAGATAATTAGCCCTTTCTACTTCTGTGCGCTGTTTTCCATCGATAATTGCTATCCATCCGGGATACCAGGATTGAGACCAGAACAGCCAACTGTTTTCATTAAGTTCAGCGTTGACTTTAATATACCCCGGGGCTTTTTCATTTAACCACACCTCTCCATCACCTTTGCTCTGGCAATCAGCTTCGACAGCAGCTGAAGATGAAGACAAGATCACATTATTTGAAAAATCTATCCTTTGATCGATAATTTGATCAAGGATTTTTTGGTTGTCGTTTGAGATTTCGATCAAATTGCTTATTTTAACTTCATTATTTAACTCAACGGGTTGATTGTAAAACTTATGCACTTGGCCGTCAGATTCGGAAACTATTTCTCCAATGCGCATCAGATCAGTCATTTGGTGTTGATCTTTCCCAGTTAATTTGTTGTACTCTTCCATCCAGGTTTGATATCGTACCGGAACCAGAGGATCGAAATTATTCACCATTTCCATTCGTTGTAGCATCGGCAGGTTTGGAAGCAAGTCCTGGCGCATGTCTTTCCAGGGAACTTCAGGAGAAAACGTTTCAAATCTGAAATACTTTCTGAACTTCAAGTCATATTCCAGATCTGAAGTTATAAAAGTTCTTGTTTCTCTATTTTGCGGGGAATCCTTTTCGTAAAAATCAATATCAACACCCGGGTTCAAGCCCCAACCTGCGATAATTAGATCCACAGCAACCAGAAATATCACCAGACCGTTCCAAATTTTGAATTTTAATATTTTGTCCCGATCAGGTTGGTACAATATCAATAACGCGGTTCCCAGACCGAATATTCCTGCCACTCCGATGGGGATGAAAAAAGTCGTTTTTACATCTATCAAGAATTTCCATCCAATCAAAGCAGCCCCAATAACTGCGACACACCCTGCGGCAGCCAACCTAATCCAGTATTTCCTTTTCCCCGACACTTGTGTTAATTGGTCTATTCCCATCCCGGCTAATACCGCCAGAGCAATTTCAGCCCACAAACTGAACCGCGTTGGTGCCTGGAAAGTTCCAAAGGTCGGAATGTGCCGATATAAAAACGGGAACAGAAATGTATTGGATCCAAGTGCCAACACGAAACTAATAAAAACGATACTGCTGAAAAACGCGATTATCCCTCGCTGATAATTTTCCTTTTTCCCGCGATCACTTTTTGATTGGCCCAAAATAGATCTTATTACGATTCCCACGGTTATCAGTATAGGCAGCAAACCGATATATACAGCATCTTCCCAAAAATTACCATAACCCCAATAGTTTCCAGTTGCAGGGTTCCCAAACAGATTTGGCACAAGCAGAGTCAGGAACCTCCAGGGCCAAAAGGAATATGTCATGGCCTCAACATATCCATATTCTCCTGATCTTTGGGATTGAAGAAGATATTCTGCGGTGGGTATCAATTGTATGGCGCTTAGGCCTGCACCTAATAATCCAGCAAGGATGTACTTATAGATAAAATGCCAGGCTTTTTTGTTTTTGATTTTCACTAAATGATTTTTGACAGCTAGGAAAGAAACCCAAATACCGCCAAGAAGAATCGAGTACCAGGCCGTCTGAGCATGTCCCGCAAGCAGTTGAAAAGCCATAACTATACTCAAGGCCCAGAAAGCTTTTTTCTTTCCTTTGATCAATCGCAAGCTGTACAACAATATCCAGGGGAGCCATGCAGCAGCCGCATTGATGCTGAGGAAGCTTGCTCTGGCAATCAAATACCCGGAAAGCGAAAAAGCCAGTCCTCCTACGACCTGTGCTAACTTTCCAAGTTCCAGTTCTTCCAGCAGTTTAACTGTCCCCAATCCGCTCCAAATCAAATGGAAAACCACAACACCAGAAATACTCCAGCTCATCCATTTTACGCCGGCAATAGCATAAATCAATAGGATGGACCAGTAAGGAGGATAGAAGATTGCTGATTGATAATTGGCTAGCAGTGGAGCCCCCATCCCAACCCATGGATTCCATAATGGAAGCCGGCCATGCAATAAGGTTTCCCAAGCAAAATCCCACCAGGGAATAAACTGGGTTGATACGGTGCCCCAAACAAGCGCCTTTTTCGCCAAAATCAAGGGAGCAAAAAGAATTAGTGGCGCAATTATTATCGGTAGATATGGTTTTGTTAGCAATCGTTTCATTCTGGTAAATTTCTCACATCTTGATGATCCACTTCAAAGATAGAATAATCCCCTTTATTATATATCCGGGTCAGACAATCGTAGTCCATTGGATCTGTATTCCATGTCATTTGCTCTACAGGTCCCCAAAATAAATAATCTACATTGAATTCCGAGTATATTTGTCCACATTCCCAGTGTCTTCCTTCCCGGTTGAAATAGTCGTTCACTCGTTCTTCAATTTCTATCAGCCCTATCGTTTCTGGTCCATGCCCCATTACTACCCGAATGGGTGCCCAGGCAGGCAGATTATTTCCAATTTGAAATGAAGATAAAACGATATCATCCTTTTCCGCCGATAATGCTATAAATTCGTAAGCGCTTACTTCATCAATATTCCTAAATACCGGCTCAGATGGATTTGCAGCCATCATTATCGATCCTAAGACAATAAAGAGGGTTGATGGTAAAAGGGTTAGTCCCAATCCTTTTATAGCCGTTGGTATTTTGCCCGTTTCGGTATAGTTCCCAATCAACCCAAGAATTAATACTACCCAAATCCCTTCTGCTAATCTTCTCTGCGTAACAACTGGTGCATATATTAAAATAGGTGACAAAATTAACCAACTGGCCAATAATAAGCTTTCTACTTTTTTAGCTTTAATAAAATTCCAAACTCCAGAGATCGTAAATGGAAGTACCAGACCGTAGGCAATAACGTAGTGAATAATATGCGGAGATAGGACCCGGTTCTGCACAGCCCAGGCCTTAAGATATGGATCAACTAAAAATATGTATGCCGTATAGATCGCAATTGGAGCCGAGAATAAAACAGCCTGGATGGCTTTGACAAATAAATTCTTAATAAATTCGTCAGAAATGCAGAAACTCTTTTTAGTATCAACATAGCTGACTAATACAACAGTAATAACATAGCCGCCAATGACCACCCAAGCGATAAACACAACCATAGGCTGGAAGAACCCCATTATCAGCCATAATATTCCCGCCAAGTATCCATCCTTTTTTTTGATAAATAAGAATAAACCCCACAAGAAAAACGCTCTGGCAGCCGCTAGATGAGGGAAACCAAATATCCCAAGGAATCCAAAACTTTCAGGGGATATAAACTCTAGTGGCAGAGAACCTAAGAAATCCTTTTGACTGATCGCTACCAGTATCCAACCAAGTCCTCCTCCCAATGTAATTAGCATCAACGCCCACCACCGCAAATTTTCTTTCTTTAAAAATATAGAAATAAAATCATAAGTAGCCAGGATAGCAAATCCCCCAAATACCAATCGGGCCAGATGATATAAAACAATTAATTGATCGTGCTGAGCAGTTCCCGCAGCGAGTTTTCCAAGTATTATATACGGCAAAAATGCAACGACACCTTTCTGGTCAATTGCGCTGTGAGGTGATCTAAATAGCCAGTTTCCCGATGCCCCCGAAAGCATCTTTGCAAGGTAAGAATTTCCGTCTTCAACACCAATTGTAAATCCGGTATAACGCCATTCTTCTCCCTGTTGGGCGTAGCCAATTAAGTAGGGAATTAGAGTGATTGCCATTACAATCACTGCAAATAATATAATTTTTTTTCGTTCTCTGAAGTATTCAATCATCATTATTTTTTAATATCTGCCACAATGCTATTATCCAGCCTATCCACGCCAGGCCAATTCCAAAATAAACAGGGAGCGGTTGAAAATAAAACTCAACTTCATGTTCGCCCTCTGACAGATAAACCCCTCGTAATAATCCATAGGCTTTTTCTACAGTTTTTTTCTCTCCGTCTACCATTACCTTCCAACCAGGGTAAAAAACCTCAGACAAAACCAGCTTTCCCGGACCAGTTGCTAATAAATGAATCCGATTAGGTGTTAGCTCTATATTCTGAACATGCCCTAAACCCTCATTTTGATATTCCTGGTAATTATTAGGAACTTGTTCAACCCAGGCCCTTTCCGATAAGTAGTTATTCCTATATAAATATTGTTGGTCATTCGTGATTATTTCCTGCAAATTTGAATTCTCTACAGTAAATTCAGATATTACATATTTTACATTTATTAAGCTTAATAAAAAAGCGTCTGGTACTGCGCTGATGTTATCAATCGCAGGATTACCAGATCTAAAAGAAGGAATAGTAACGGAATACCCAGCCGTAGTTACACCTGTAGCTTTAGCCATAAATTCCGAATAGTCTGTTAACTGCAAAGGGTCTACGCCATCAGCTAGCTCTATCCCATTATCTACCGCTAAATATTGAGGGAGACTGTATGAAGGAGAATAAATGCGGAAATTATCCGGGTCTTCTTCTATCCAGGCCAATATTTCTGGCAGATTCTTATCCAAATCTTTTAAATGATAACTTTGCAGTCCTGCCCCGAGGAGATCTATTACGATTAATCCCATAATTGCCCAGGACCATTTTTCGGCGCTAAATCCTATTCTTTTTACCAGTATTAGTATAGACAGGATAAACAGAAATCCAAAACCCCAAATAACAAATAATGAAATTTCCCCCAGCAGAAAAGAAATTGGAACAGCCAGACCGAGAGAAGTTAGCCCAATTCCAAAAGCAATTTTTGAAATATTATTTATATCTAGATCGCTGGAACCCAGAAAATCTATTGACCTGGCAGCAATAACCGCTAAAGAGAATCCCACTAAAAATAACGCACGTGCTGGTACACGGAGCAATGAAAGAATCGGTATATTGATAAACCAATCAGGATTAATCCACCAAGAACCAAAAGAAAACAACAAACTTATCAGAACCCAAATATTCCAAAATTTATTATCCCTTCTGACTTGTTTTACAAATACCTGAAATATAGTTAATCCGAACACAATCCCGCCAGAATAGAGAACCCATTCTGGATTTCCTCCACCTTTTGGTATGATCAAACCTAATATTTTTTCTGGTGAAAGTGAATGTGTCAGGATATCTTCCACAACCATTTTGGGTCGAGTAGATAAACCAACAAATTCATAAAGGGGAATAATGATAGGCGAAGCAATCAACAATGCGGTAATTCCGGATTTCAGATAATAAATTGCAAGAGCCTTAAGCCCTATATTGTGTCTATGCGCAATATCGTAGGTCACCCACATTAGCCCTGCATAAACAGCCCAACGCGGATCTGCTAGAAATAAGAGCGCGGCAATGATTCCTGTCTTCCAACCCTTTTGATCATTCCTGCTGACCAGAAATAGCCACGGTGTCCAACTAATTGCGTAGATCAAAGATACATGGCCTGCACCGTAATGCGCCGCCACTTTGGGCATTAGACCCATTATTAATCCCCCAGCTATCGCGCTTAATTCCCCAATATTCTCATCCTTCAAAAATAAGTACATTCCCCAGGTAGCAAACACAGCATGCGCGGCCAGGATGACACTAATACCTGCTGGCAGCGGGAATAAAATGGCCAACCAGCCTGGTAAATAGAACAGCCCTGCCAATGGATTGGCCGCAAAAGGCGATCCTGAATGTATAAAAGTCGACCATAGCGGAATTTGTTGAAATTCCAGTATGGAGTTTTTCAAATATAAAGCGTTGGGATAATGCGTTAGCATCAGGTCCGAATATAATGCTGATTCTGAAGGAAATGGAATTTTGCCAAAGATCCCCGGTAAATATATCACTATCGGTATTAAGAATATTAGGACAATCAGCCAGCGAGAAACGCCAGCGGTATCTTTATTTCGGGATTTTGCTTGATAGCCGTCCACTAAATTCGTCATTACTCCCCTATAAGGAAAATTCGCACCAGTTCATTTTCATAATCTACTGTAAACCCATTTGCCGCAATCCATCTTTCCAGATTATCTGATACTTCATTGGTCAAAAATATAACATCTATTTCTCTTTCAGCGATGTTCATTTCATAGAACTGGTCTGTTTGATTATTATCCATAAATTCCCGCAGGAATTGCGTCTCAATTTCAGCGTTTACCGTTTCAAATGGATGTCCATATATTACTCTTCTGCCAGTGATCGAAGGGACCAGCAAACCAACTTCCTCGTCGGCCAGAATCAAATCACCAGGAGCAGTATTCTCATTGATCCAATCCAATCCGGAATATATTTCTCTCTCATGGTAAATCTTTTCATCTGTCAACACCGCTGCCTGGATACCAGATACCAAGATTATGATATTAGTTGGAATGATTAATACTATAAGTATTATTACAGCCGAGCGCAGAGGTAGACGCTTATGCCGATCTAGATCTATTAGCCCGTAGACAGCTAATACGGCTAGCGGCACATATATTCCTGTTAAAAATCTGCGCTGTAAATTCCAGGGCACAAAAATCAAAAGCAGGCTGGTCAGGGCCCATATCACCAAAATCTTTCCTTTTTCCTTTTGCCATGCTGCTCCGACACCTACCCCAGCTAGGATCAAAACCGGAGATAAAGAAATTACCAAATCAATTAGATTAGGAGATACGGTAATATTTTGGTTGTTCCACAAAGAAAGTACGGGGTCAGTTCTGATGATCCAATACTGATATACCAGGATCAAACCTCCCCCGCTAGCAAATGCAACTAGTGGGAATAAAGCTCCTGTTTTTAACACTTTCCTATCTCCCCTATCCTTTTTAACATCTTCAACCAAATCCAGGAGATATTTAACTACCTTAACGATGACGACTATCGCTACAGCAAAAGGTTGGATAATACCCAATGTTAATCCAAGTGTTAGTTCTTCGAATATGGAAGGTATTCTATCTGGCATAAACGCCAGGATCATCAGCGCTAATCCGATGCTAAAATGGGGGTTTGTATACATTGACAGGAATGGGTACGCTTCAGCTACCCAGAAATCGCTCGTAAACATTCCAGCGAATATCGCTAGCCAACCCAGGCCTGATCCCAAAACGCAGATCACAAATGCAAGGTTCTTTAAACGTTTTTCTTCAAATAGCCGATCGGTAAAAACAAACAGAACGCCAAGAAGCAAGATCGCGCCAATCAATCGAAATACATGAAATACAACAAGAAGCGGCAGTCCCAGAATTCTGCCAAGATGGCCCAGCCCAAGGTAAAAAAGGAATAAATACGCACCATTACCTGCCTCAGCGGTATAGGGAAGAACAAATCTCCAATCGCCTCGGAAACCTTGCTGCATCTTTGCCAGATATGAATGCCCATCGATCGGATTAATTAGAAATCCACCGAAGACAGTATCGACCGTATTCATTTGCACCGCAAACAAATAAGGCGCGATTATCATCACAATCACAATGGCACAGATAAAAAAGGGCAATCGCCTTTCAAACATGGTTTTATTTTATCAGCTTTTAAATCTGCCCCTTGTTACGATTGATTTACACATCTATAATCTCATCAGACAAAATCTTATTGGAATTAATTGAAAAATGGGACGATCAAAAACTCTCTATCAAGTACAGCAATTAGATACCCAAATCGATAACGCAACAAAGCGCATTCGAGATATCGATATACTTCTGGGGGATACCAAATCGCTTGATGATGCGCAAAAGGACCACAGCATTAAAGAGATTGCCTTGCTAACAAAAAAGAAAGTCCTGGCTTCCGCCGAAGTTGTGGTTGGAGATCATTCCCTAAAAATCGATCAAAATCAAAAAAAATTATATAGTGGTTCAGTTACCAATCCAAAAGAACTGGAAGATATTCAATTGGAATCAGAATCTCTCAAAAGGCATCTCTCAGTTCTCGAGGAAAGACAGCTTGAAGCCATGCTCGAAATGGAAGAGGCTCAAAATGAATTTGATCTAACCTCGTCAATTATGGCTTCCATTAGATCAAAAATCGAATCTGATTCCTCTGCCTTGAATTCTGAAAAAGTAGACCTGAAGCATTCAATCGTTGAGCTTACAAATCACAAGGAAACCTTCATTTCCTCTAATGATATTCCTGATCTCCCGACCTATCAATCAATCAGGAAATCATCAGGGGGCATTGCTGTTACGCTGATGATCTCAGACAGCTGCTCTTCCTGCGGTGCCAATATTCCTTCAGCAATTGCACAAGAAGCCAGGTCTCCTGTAAAATTGGCTTTTTGCCCAACTTGCAGAAGAGTCCTTCATCCGGGCTAGGCAGAAAACTCGAATAATATATGGATAGGTTCTTACCCAAGATATATTTGGACTTCAGCTCGTTTTTTGCAGGCGCAATAATTATTGTGTTCCTGATCGTCCTGTATTTCGTTTTCAGGAGAAGATTAAGATCCTTCTTTGCACGAGCCAGCAGCGGCTTAATTAATTTCAGAAACAGTTTATCAATTTCATCAGACGCTGATTACATCAAAGTCGTTTATCGCTTTGCGCAGGGCTTACACATCGCCTCTGATTTTTATCCCCTCGAAAGCATTCTTGTTCCCCCAAAATGCATTGCCTCACCCCCATTAATACAACCCGGTTCCAAAGGGCTTGATTCTAGCTTGATCCAGCAGTCGTTTGGTTACGATCCAAGACTGCCGGAATTATCGTCAGAATATTTTGGCCGTAGTTTCACATTACTCAAAGCTCTCGCTGGCAATACGAATATATGCCTGATCGGATATCCCGGAAGCGGCAAAACCACTGCGATCGCAGATTGTATAATTTCCTTGTCCAGGAGTGAAGATTCGGACAGTGAATTTCCCGCCAAGATACCATTTTATGTAAAAGCGCATCACATACTAGCACAATTTCCCGGAAGTGATATACCCGCCATCATTCTCTCTGCAATCCAAGCGAATAAGGTATTCCTCACATCGCCTAATTTTGTCAAATATTTTACATCGACGGTAAATGCCGGCTCGGCAGTATTATTCATTGACGATGTTGATCTCCTGACCTACACAGATACAAACAGAATAGCTAACTTTATCAATGCCCTGTGTCTGAAGCTCCCAAATCTTCAAGTTGTTGTATCTGCTACCCCTACCTGCCTTGGAAATCTAGTAAAAACCCCATTGTCCCTTCTATCTGTCGCGCCCTGGGGAAACACAGAGAAATATCAGTATTTGCAAAAACTATCCCGCGCTTGGCCAGCTACCCAGTCTGAGAACGGTGACTACTTAACAGACAGAAACGCGATTCGCAATTCCATGCTTGTTGTCAGTGATAGATTTTTAACCCCCCTTGAATTCACACTCAAATCCCTAGCGGCCTACGCTGGCGATATAACCGGACCTTCAGCTATTCGATCCGTTGAATCCTATCTGAAACGCAGCCTCTCAACAATTTCCAAAGAAGCATTGCGAACACTAGAAGCGATTGCTTTGCACGCGTTGGAACAGCAAAAAAGTTCCTTTTCAAGGAAAGATATTAATTCCTGGTTATTAACAATCAAGGAAGACCAATCCCATGAATTGGCTAACGGGAAGATTGCACAACTTAATCCAGTTATTCAGTCAGCGCTGGATATGAACATTCTCCAAAGGTCAACCTCCGATGAATATTTCTTTTATTATCCGACTTTCGGAGGTTATTTAGCTGCCAGGGCTTTGACTCGCTCTGGTGAAAATTCAATCACTCAAATATTAGCTCAACCTGACTGGTCATTAATGCACGAAACAATGCGATTTTTCTCCGCATTCAACGATATTCAGCCATATTTAAAATCAATTCAAATGGATGAAAGTTTATTAAAGGAGAAAATACTCCGAGCCAGTTTGTGGCTGGTTAATATTGAGCCTAACAACTCCGCAGAGTTAAACCTGCTGAAACTTATCACTGGGGAAATTCAATCAAATCCCAATTATCTAATAAAAGCTCGGCTGGTCACTGCTTTATCAAAATCCCCGAACAAAGATATCAAGGGAATATTTCAACATCTAATGAAATCGTCAGATCCGGATACGCGGAGAGCTGCGTCAATCGGTTCTGGTTTGCTTCAAGACCTTTCAGCTGTGCCATTCTTGATCCAGCAGCTCAACGACACGTTTCCGTCCTCCACTAGTGCCTGTTATGCACTTAGTAGAATTGGATCACCTCGATCCTTAGAAGCGATTGCAGAAGGGCTTCTTCATGGTAACGAACTTCTTCGAAGGGCTTCCGCCGAATCGCTGGCCCAGAATCGCAGCGAGGGCCACCCAGCCTTACGAGAAGGTATTTTAATGGACGATCTACTTGTCCGTTATGCTGTTGTTCACGGATTGAGTCTGATACCCGAATCGTGGGCAATTGAGATTATTGATAAAATGCGAATTGATGAAGATGAATGGGTTGTCAGGGATCTCGCTCAACAAATATTCGAAATTCACGAATCTGGTTCTCCCTACATACCAAAACATCAACCCCCTGCTCATTTGACCGCCTGGCTCGACAAATTTACTATCAAGCATGGTCTTAGTAAACCCGACCCCGAAAATGTCTTAGATTCCCTCTTAATCGTTCTGGAATCAGGTACAGCCGAGGAAAAGCAAGCATCGATGACCTATCTGGGCCGGTCGGGAGACCAATATTTGATCCCCCATATGCAAGACCATATAAATTCGCCCGATCCAGATCTCAAGCAATTGGCCTCTCTCGGTATTTGGTATTGTGCACCCCCAGGATACATTCTTCAGACTACTCAAGAAGATTAATTGGTCGTTAATAAGAAAATCCTGGTTTCCCAGGATTTTTTTATATTTTCTACTCAATTTTTTCCAATATCAGGTTTTGTATTTCTCCAGGTTCAATATCCAGAATGGAGACCAGCATATCCACATCGTCTTTAATCTCAATAATATCGAATCGTTTCCGGTCCATATTTAACTCAGTTGATAGGTATTTAATTACTGACTCTTTTTGATCTTCTGGATTCCCTTCCAAATGGACGACAACGGTACCATCTTTCAATACCTTTCGGATCATGTCTTCCTCAGCATCTTTTATTATTCGCAATGCCAATGCTGCGCCTTTTTTACCATCGTGAAACTTGAACTCTCTACCAATCATAATCGCACTCCCGCCTTGACCTGATCTCTTCTTACACCAAACTCTTTATTATACCGGCAATAACTTCGACCAATATTATAAGGATAATCGGGCTGAAATCAAACCGCCCTGCGGTCGGAATTATCTGCCTAATTGGTTTTAATAGAGGATCTATCAACCGGTCAACTGATTGCCTGAAAGGGTGGTATGGGTCCATAAAATATGACAGTACGACCTTTAATAGAACCAATAAATAAATTGTTTGCCTGAGTACGTCAACAATCACTATTATCATAGTTTTCCTTAATTTACCGTGCTCCCACTAACGCTGATCCAATCCTAAGAACAGTAGCACCTTCTTCAATAGCAGTCTCAAAGTCTCCACTCATTCCCATTGACAATTCCTTTAAATTTGATTTAGGTAATTCTCTGGAAAGATAATCCCGCAGCTGTCTCAAGCGCTTGAAGTAAGGCCTGGCATCTTGAGGGTCACTCGAATATGGAGCCATTGTCATTAATCCTTTTACACATATATTCTGCAGGTCGAGAACCTCGTTCAGATCCGGCAACAACTCCTTCCAGAGGGATTCATTCCAAGCATCCCAGCCATGCTTCGTTTCCTCCCCACTTACATTGAACTCTAGGTAAAGCGGTAAAACCCGTTCGTATAATTTCGCATATTTATTAAGATTAATTGCAGTTTTGATGCTCTCTACAGAATGTACTTCAGCAAATTTAGCAGCTATCTCTTTTTCTTTTCCCTGCTGAATAGATCCTATCATATGCCATTCTATTTGATATTCCTTCAACAGATCGATTTTGAAAGAAGCTTCTTTGAGGTAACTTTCTCCTATTTGTGAGATTCCTAAATCTACGAGAGTTTTAACCACATTTGCGGGTTTTTGTTTAGTGACTGCAATCAATGCTATCCCTACCGGATCTCTTCCTGCAGCTTTTGCAGAATTTTGAATTTTCTCTAGCACAACTTCAACATTATTTTGGATATTTTCATTTTTTTCGTTAACCATAATTATTCTCTTTCTCGCAAACCAATCACTGCTGCGAACCGTCCTGTTTTCCCATTTTCCCCTCGATGAGAGTACCAATCAATAATATTACACCCAGTACAAATTCCTGCTATTTCAATCATTTTCACGCCGGCTTTCCTTAGGGAAATTGCATTGGCTTTCCATAAATCTAATTTTACACCATCATCGTCCTTTATCAAAATCTCCTCGACCTGTTTTGGAAAAACAGCCTCCACCCGTTCACTCACATCCTCTCTTATAACATAGTGATCCGGCCCAATAGAAGGGCCAATACCTGCAATCAAATCAGCTGGATTTGTTTGAAACTGTATTTCCATTGCACGCACTGTATGGAGGGCTATTTCTTTTATAGTTCCTTGCCAGCCTGCATGGGCTATTCCAACAGCATTTTTTACAGGATCAAAAAATAGAATTGGCACACAATCAGCAAAGCGCATTAATAGCAACAACCCGGGCTTGTTTGTAATAATCGCATCACCATTTTGGATTGCATCCATAGGCCCTCTGGCTGTTATCACTTTTGCCAAATGGATCTGCCTTACCTGAACAAGCTGCCCTAGGTTATAACCGACTGTTTTTAATATTAATTCCAGATTTCCATTCACATTTTCCGGGTCATCGCCAACCGTTCCTCCCAAATTAAGAGATGACCAGGGAGGCCGACTTAGTCCACCGTGCCGCGAAAAAATTGCCTGGTTTATACCAGGCAATGATAAATTCGTGAATTGAAAAATTTTTAGACCGTTCTTTTTTTGAACTTTCATACCTATCGTTCTTCTATTTGAGCAGCTTTTAACTTCACAACCATAACTTTTCTTGTATCGGCCATGGCTTCTTCTACAATAGGATAACCAAACCAGGCAGTGGTAAAACCGAATAACCCCCCAGTAATTGTCCTCAATAGTGGCGTACTTTCCCTCAGCGGAATAATGTCCCATGGCAACTGGCTAATGATCTGACTTACCCCGTCCAATCCGATTGGCATTATGCCTAGTACAAACCAAGCCGCTAAAGGTAGGCCAGGTATCTTTTTCCCAGTGATTGCAAAAATAATCCCAAATAATAGGATAGCACTATAAATGGCTATATCCCTCTCACAGAAAGCCACTTTATATCCCAACTGTTCATTTCCCTTGAACCTGAAAGCTGCCTCAATATCATAGGGGTCGTTTCCAGTTGCTTCTTCATATGTAATCAAGTCTGGCAAATTTGCGATTTCTCTTGGATAGGCCGCTTGCTCGCCAAACAAGAACCATGATCTATATGAAAGCTGATGGCATAATCTTCCATAAACAGAATAAATCAAATTTGCAGAACCAACTCGACCGCTATTCATCAATACCGGAGCCAGGAATGCAAGTCCTACATAAAGCAAAGTAAAGGCATTAAATATCAACATATAGCGGTGCGATATCCATTTAAAAAGCCTGTCACCGAAAGAAATATCATTACCCCGTTTGGTCTTTTTTTGATTGTTTTCTACCTGGATATTATCAAGCTGCTGGATCCTATCATTTGCAGCACCCAGTGTCATTTGAATTGCCTTGCTATCAAAAGGAGCTTTGATTTGATAAGGGCCCACTTCAATAACCGGAATTTTGTCTACAAATTTAAAAATCTCTTCCTTTTCAATATCAATAAGGACTAAGCGATGAGGAAATTGCTCCTGAAGAGAGTTTAATTCTTCTTCGGCTTTTTCGCACAAAGGACAATCCTTACGCATATAGAGAGTAACAGTTAGCATCTTAAATCATTCCTATAAAAGTTAGCTGAACAAGCTACCAAATCTGGTTAGGTAAATCGTTATCTTTTCAAATAATCCCGAGAAAAGCAGAACACCAACTATGATAAGCAGAACGCCCATGGCGATTTCCAAATAATGGAGAACCTTTCCATATTTCTTAAGTGTTGCCGTTACCCACCCGACTCCCAGTGCCGCGATCAGGAACGGGATGGACAAACCGGCAGAGTATGCAGCCAGCAATGCCCCACCAATTAATACAGATCCACCACTAAGCGATAAAGTTAGAATTGCGCCTAATACAGGCCCTACACAGGGAGACCATCCGGCCGAGAAAAACACACCCATTAAAAAAGAAGACCAATAGCCTTTGTCTCTGCCAGGTTGAGATTGCTGCCGAGTATCATATTGCAGGAAGGGGATTTTCCAGAGCCCAGTCATATGGACACCAAAAATTATGACGACGATTCCGCCAATCTTTTCGATCCAATTCTGCACATTGGTCAGCAAGCTTCCCAAAGCAGAAGCGGCTACTCCCAGAGTTATGAATACGACGCTAAAGCCTATAACGAATGCCAGACCGTGAGAGAATACTGACCAGCGACCCTGTTCCTTTCCCTCTTCCTCAAAAGCTGTTCTTCCGCCAAGGTAGCCAATATAAGCTGGCACCAAAGGCAATACACAGGGAGACAAGAATGATGCCAGTCCCGCAATAAAGGCCGTACCTAAACTGAATAAACTTAGACTATCCATAAATGAACCCTTTTACTTTTCTATTGACACTGAAAATACGATTTTAGTATTCTATCACTTTGACAGGAGTACCAGTTGTACCAGAGACGACTATGTCTCCTTCCTGATAAGGGGTTACAGGAGAAGCCCACCTAAAGATCCATTTCGCATCTTCGGGAGCGACGTTGATACATCCATGTGATGAAGGTTCTCCAAAATTGTTATGCCAGAAAGTTGAGTGGATCGCTACACCTTCCAGGTAGAAAAACGATACCCAACCAATCCCCGGGATCATCCATCCCGCTTGATTAGACCCACCTGACATCTGGACTGAATGCAATTTCCTCCAGATATGAAATCCTTCTGATCCAATTGCAGTTAACGGAGTTGTGTTCGGAACTTTTCCGGATGATATCCGGCAGTAATAAACTTCTTTACCATCTTCATAACAAGCCAATGTCTGTCTGGAATCCGATACATCTACAACGATCTGTTTATTTTCCGCATCCGGATTGATCGGGAGCACCTCAGCATTGGAAATCGGTCTAAATGCTTCAGCTGGCGCCCAAAATAAATCTCCTGGATTACCGTACCTTTCGTTTATTCGGTACCATATTCGACCGTCGCTTCCTTCCTTGACCCGATCCG
>Ga0307990_1001493_pt1 | contig 19675 bp, 30 predicted proteins | sample EllFjometagen129_FD_203168 | JGI IMG/M metagenome (GOLD analysis project Ga0307990, IMG submission 203168) | Marine microbial communities from Ellis Fjord, Antarctic Ocean - #129 | ecosystem: Environmental > Aquatic > Marine > Unclassified | place: Southern Ocean | collected 2014-10-08
TAGTCGATATTGGAGCCACCTTGATTGGGGGATCCTATCATCCTGTGGATTCATCTGAGATTGCCTTTCGAGCGGCGGCAGCTGCTGCGATCCATGAAGCTCATAGTGCAGGGAGTTTTGACCTTCTAGAGCCGGTTATGGATGGGGAGGTTATTACTCCTGGTGAATACCTGGGAGAGGTGTTGGATGATCTGGCGCGTCGACGGGGCGAGATTTGTGAACTTCGATCGCGAGAAACGGTTCAGATCGTGTATGTTGCAGTCCCGCTGGCGGAGACGTTCGGATATGCGACACGGCTGCGGTCATTGACGCAGGGAAGGGCGATGTATACGCTGCGTGTGACGCGCTATGAAGCGGTACCGATGGGAATGAGAGACAAGATAATCAAGAGTCGAGGTTACTAAAGATGGCAAGAGAGAAGATTAGGATCAAGTTGCGGGGTTACGATCACGAATTGGTCGATAGCTCGGTGAAGAAAATTATTGACTCGGCCAAAGAGACCCGAGCCAAGATCTGTGGGCCAATCCCACTTCCTACGGAACGGCGGGTCTACACGGTTCTGCGGTCCCCTCATGTCAACAAGAAATCGATGGAGCATTTCGAACGGCGGATTCATTCTCGCCTGCTTGACATCAAGGAACCGACCTCGGAGACAATCAATGCCCTGATGGACATTGAGCTTCCCACCGGGATCGACATCGAGATAAAGCTGTAGAAAAGCGGAGGTTGTAGGCTGATGGCTCTGGGAATTCTAGCACGGAAGATAGGTATGACGCAGTTGTTCGTGGATGGATGCGCTGTTGGAACGACGGTGATCGAGGCAACGCCTTGCACGGTTGTGCAGGTGAAGACCGTGGAGTCAGATGGGTACAATGCCCTTCAACTCGGTCACGATGAGGTTCCCGAGCGGAAGGTGACAAAGCCCCTGCGCGGACACTTCAGCAAAGCGGGTGTCGCTCCACATCGTCATCTGTTCGAGGTGCGTGTCGATGATCCGACGCAGTATGAGGTCGGTGATCGCTTGGACGTCGGGATCTTCGCGGAGGGAGACAAGATCGATGTAATCGGGACCTCGCGTGGGATGGGTTTCCAGGGTGTCATAAAACGCTGGAACTTTGCTGGTGGCCCAGCTTCACACGGCTCGCACTTTCATCGTCGTCCAGGATCTGTTGGTAACTGTGTAAACCCTGGACGTGTTGTCAAAGGGAAGAAGCTTCCTGGACAGATGGGAAATCGGCGTGTCACGGTCAAGTCGTTGCGAGTGGTGGGGGTTGACGTTGAGAAGAACCTGGTTGTTGTTAAGGGGTCGACGCCCGGGGCACGGGGAACAATTTTGCAGTTGAGGAAGAGCAATGGTTGAAGCTAAACAGTATATCATGGATGGGAACGATGATTCCCAAGTGATTGAGCTGGATGAACGCCTGTTTGGGGCGCAGATCAACACTGACCTGCTCTATCGAACCGTGCGTATGCAGCTGCTGAACCGGCGGCAGGGGACGAGCTCCACCAAGACGCGTGGGGAAGTTAGCGGCGGTGGTGCAAAGCCGTGGCGCCAGAAGGGGACTGGGCGTGCGCGTGCCGGTTCGAGGCGTTCGCCGATTTGGGTAGGGGGAGGGACGGTCTTTGGACCGAAGCCTAAGACCTATCATGTCAAGCTGACAAAGAAGATGATGCGGGGAGCGCTTCTCTCGGCGATGTCCGACCGCGCTGCCAGCGGGAACGTCGCTCTCATCGATCGAATAGCGTTTGATGCGCCGAAGACGAAGCCGGCATTGGCGCTTCTTGAGAGACTGGGCATGAGCTCCTCGACACTGGTGGTTGTAGGAAGTGGCGAGTATAATCGTGCGGTCAAGAAGTCATTTTCCAACCTCCCTAGAGTGAAGTGCTTGGCCAGCGCGGGATTGAATGTGTATGACATCCTGCGCTATGACGATTTGGTGATAACCGCAGAGGCGTTGAACGAACTGAAGGAGAGATTGTAGCCATGGCAAAGCTGTTGCATTCAGAAGACGTCATCTACGAGCCGATTCTGACCGAGGCATCCTGGGCCAAGATGGAAGAGAGGAAGTATTCCTTCCGCGTGGCACTTGGAGCAAACAAGGTGCAGATCAAGAAGGCTGTTGAGGACCTGTTCAAGGTGAAGGTGGAGAAGGTGTGGACAGCCAACATGAAAGGTAAGCCTCGCCGCGAGCGACTGAATCAGTTGCACGGACGGACTGCGCGTTGGCACAAGGCGATCGTTCTGCTGGCGCCTGGAAACCGAATCAATGTGATGGGAGGATAGGATAACATGGCTCTTAAGAGATTTAATCCGACATCCCCCGGACGGCGTCATGCTTATCTTCCTGACTTCTCTGGCCTCACTGATGTTGCACCCGAGAAGACCCTGCTTCGGCCTATCCGCAAGACCGGTGGCCGTAACTTTCAGGGCAGGATTACATCGCGCTTTCGTGGGGGCGGTCACAAGCGGCGATATCGTGTGATCGACTTTGCGCGCAGCGACAAGGATGGCATTCAAGCGCGGGTTGCAACGCGTGAGTATGATCCGAACAGGTCAGCTTGGATTACCTTGTTGAACTATATCGATGGCGAAAAGCGCTATATTCTTGCACCCATCTCTCTGGACATAGGAACAATGGTCGAGTCGGGGGACAACGCGGAGGTCCGTGTGGGAAACGCGATGCCATTGCGGAGGATTCCGCTTGGGGCGATCATCCATAACTTGGAACTCACGCCTGGACGTGGCGGTAAGGTTGCTCGCTCCGCCGGTACTTCAGCGAAGCTAATCGGCAAGGAAGGGGATCGTGCTCATGTTCGGATGCCCTCAGGCGAGGTGCGTATCTTCAAGGTGGAATGCCGAGCCACGATCGGTGAGGTAGGAAATCCTGATCACAAGAATATCAAACACGGGAAAGCCGGACGGATTCGTCACATGGGCCGCAAGCCGCACGTACGCGGTGTAGCGATGAACCCGGTCGATCACCCACACGGCGGTGGAGAAGGGCGCGCCCGTATAGGACGTCCACAGGTCTCCCCGACAGGCAAGCTCGCCAAGGGTGGGCGTACGCGTAACAAGCGCAAGAAATCCAGTGCTCTCATCGTGCGCCGAGCTGGCAAGGGGAGGAGATAGACATGCCGAGGTCAATGAAAAAAGGTCCCTACGTGCTTGAAAGCCTGCAGCGAAAGGTGGAGCGGGCAAAACGTGGGGAGCTAACGGACATTAAGACCTGGTCGCGATCCTCGATGGTCACTCCTGAAATGGTTGGATTGACGATCAAGGTTCATAACGGGAAGGTGCACGTGCCGGTCTATGTCGTAGAGAATATGGTTGGACACAAGTTGGGGGAGTTTGCCCCGACGCGAACGTTCCGCTCGCACGGTGGCATGAAGAAGAAGCGGGCAGCGGGCCTGACGTAGGGGAGAGATGATGGAAGCACGGGCAGTAACTAGAGGATTGCGCATGTCTCCGCGCAAGGCGCGTTTGGTGGCCGATGTCATCCGCGGGAAGAACGTCAATGATGCGTTCCGGCTCATCATGCTTTCCAACAGGAAGGCTGCGCGGCTAATTCGCAAGACTTTGGAATCTGCGATAGCCAATGCGGAGAACAACTATAACGTAGATGTAGATGAGCTATTTGTGGTTCGCGCCACAGTAGATATGGGGCCATCGCTCAGACGCATGCGGCCGCGAGCGATGGGACGGGCCGATATTGTACGCCGGCCGACGAGTCATGTGACGATCGTCGTAGGCGACAAGAGGGGTGAATGATGGGACAGAAAGTCCATCCAGTAGGATTCAGAATGGGAGTTACACGTAAGTGGATCTCCAACTGGTACAACCCCAAGATGGCGCCTGAGTACATCGCTGAGGACTACAATATTCGCCGGGTCATCACTGAGCGTTACCGCCGGGCGGCGGTTTCTGAAGTGAACATCGAGCGATCGAAGGAAGATCGCGTATCGATCATCATCCGCTCTGCTCGACCGGGGATCGTCATTGGCCGTGGCGGAAGCGAGATCCAAAAGCTACAGAGGGACCTCGAGAAGCTTACGGGCAGGACAATTAAGGTGGCCATTCAGGAGATTGAACGCCCTGACCTAGAAGCGCCGCTTGTTGCTCAGGATGTGGCGATGCAAATCGAGGGACGAATTGTTCCTGCACGTGCGATGAAGGAAGTTATTCGCCGAGTGATGGGTGCCGGTGCGGAAGGGATAAAGATCAAGGTCAGCGGACGCCTCGGAGGAGCTGAGATTGCGCGGTCCATTACGATGATGGAGGGACGTGTGCCTTTGCAGACGATCCGTGCGGACATCGATTATGGTTTCACCGAAGCGCGGACTAAGTATGGAAACATCGGTGTTAAGGCATGGGTCTTCCGTGGAGAGCACGCATATGCCTCGCCGCAACGGGAGAAGGTGAACTAGTATGGCACTTCTGTCCCCAAAGAGGACCAAGTACAGGAAAGCCCACTGTGGCCGGACAAAAGGGAAGGCAACGCGTGGGTATGATATCGCTTTTGGTGAGTATGGTATCCAGGCGCTTGCGCCGGCATGGATTACCGCCCAACAGATCGAGGCTTGCCGTACTACCATTGCCCGTCAGACTCATCGCGACTCCAAGGTGTGGATCCGCGTGTTCCCGGATAAGCCGAGGACAAAGCATCCGGCTGAAGCGAGAATGGGGAAAGGGAAAGGAGCGGTCGATCATTGGGTCGCTGTCGTCAGGCCTGGTCGGATCTTGTTTGAGATTGCTGGAATCGGCGAAAAGGATGCGAAGCGTGTACATGAGTTGGTCAGTCACAAGCTGTCTATTCCCACCCGTCTGAAGCGAAGAACTATTCTGGGAGGCGAGAAATGAAGGCCGAAGAACTGCGAGAGCTTTCCAGAGATGAATTGGAGCAGAAAGTGCATGAGTTCAAGCGCAAGCTATTTAACCTGCGTTTTCAGAAGGTCGGCGGGGAGCTGGATAACACTGCTGAACTTGCGAAGACCCGCCAGGATGTCGCCCGTGCGATGACGCTCGCTTTGGAGAAGGCACGGGAGGAATCAAGATGAAGAAGATAAAGATTGGACGTGTGGTGAGTGATCGCATGGAGAAGACCATTGTGGTCCAGGTCGAGGAGAGCCGTTTTCATAGGCAATATCGTAAACACATAAGGCGACACTTCAAGTTCTATGCGCACGACCCGCAACAGGCAGCGAATGTTGGTGATGTAGTCAAGATAGAAGAGGCTCGTCCGCTCAGTCGACTGAAGCGCTGGCGATTGGTTGAAATAATCGAGAAAGCGGAGGCCTAGTCGTGATTCAGATGCAGACCGTGTTGCGTGTGGCGGACAATTCTGGAGCGAAACTAGTTCGCTGCATAAACGTTCTTGGCCCATCGAACCGGCGTTGGGGAGAAATTGGAGACATCGTCGTTGGTTCGGTGAGAAAGCGTCTTCCCACGAGTGACATCGAGAAGGGACAGCTTGTGAAAGGGGTTATAGTGCGCACACGCAGCGCCTATCGACGGAAGGATGGCACATTCATCCGATTCGATGACAACGCTATCGTGCTCATCAATCCGCAAGGCGAACCGGTGGGTACGCGCGTCTTTGGACCGGTTGCCCGCGAGCTGAGAGACAAGAAGATGATGCGGATAATTTCCCTCGCACCTGAGGTCCTGTAGGCAAGGAGTGAATGATGAGAAAGGTACGAAAAGGGGACCGGGTGAAGGTTATCTCCGGCAACGACCGGGGAAAGTACGGTAAGGTGATGATCGTTTACCCTGAGAAGGAGCGAATCATCGTGGAAAACGTGCACATGATCACCAAACACCAGCGAGCGACGCAGAACTTGCGTGAGCCGGGGATTATCAAGCGTGAAGGAACGATTAACATCTCCAATGTGCTCGTAGTATGCCCTGAGTGTGGAACGCCAACTCGCGTCGGTTTTGCCGAGGTGGACGGTGAAAAGATGCGCCAGTGCAAGCAATGCGGGGAGACGTTTAGGTAGAGATGCTACACGAAAAGTTTGAGAAAGAAGTGGCTCCGCGGCTGATGAAGGAACTGGGCCTTGTAAATGTGATGCAGATTCCGCGTGTCGTGAAAGTAGCCATCAATATGGGAGTGTCAGACAAGGACAATCCGAAGGTATTGGAGGGCGCGGTAAAGAACTTGGCAAACATTACTGGGCAACACCCGGTGGTGACAAAGGCCAAGAAATCGATCTCTGACTTTCACCTTACGGAAGGGGATCCGATCGGGTGCAAGGTGACGTTGCGACGGGACAAGGCGTACGAGTTCCTCTATAAGCTGTTCAACGTCGTCTTCCCGGGAATCCGTGATTTTCGTGGACTATCATCGGCATCGTTTGACGGTCGAGGAAACTATACCCTCGGGTTGAATGAGCAGTTGGTCTACCCGGAGATCTCGTACAAGGAAGTTGTCTCCACGCAGGGGATGGACGTAACTATTGTCACCACGGCGCGGAATGACAAAGAAGGATACGCCCTGTTGAAGGGGCTTGGGTTCCCATTCAAGGACTAGGGGGATTATGGCGAAGAAGGCACTAATACTGAAGAGCAAGAAGGAGCCGAAGTATTCCACGAGAGGGTACAACAGGTGCAGCCTGTGCGGGCGTCCACACGCGTACATCCGCGACTTTGGGCTTTGCCGGCTTTGCTTCCGTAAGCTTGCTCATACTGGGGAGATCCCGGGGATAAAGAAATCAAGCTGGTAGGTGTAGAGAAATGACGATGATTGCACATCCTGTTGCCGACATGCTGACCCGGATACGGAACGCAAACGCGATTTTCCACCCCGAAGTGTCGATGCCGCACTCAAAGATGAAGGAATCGATAGCACGTATTCTGCAAGCGGAAGGGTATATCGATAGCTACGAGGTGATCCCGGGGGATCCACAGTCGGAGCTGTCGCTCAAGCTGAAGTATCAGGGCGAGCGGACTCACGCTAAGCGGGCGATCACGACGATCAGGCTGGTGAGCAAACCCAGCCGGCGGGTCTACGTGACGAAGGGAGATATTCCGCAGCCACTGGGAGGGATGGGGATCTGCATCCTCTCGACCTCACAAGGCCTACTCTCAGGGCATGAAGCGAAAGAACGGGGAACCGGCGGCGAGGTCCTCTGCGAGGTATTCTAAGGTGGTATGTAATGTCTAAGGTAGGGAAAGTTCCAGTTGCGATCCCCGATGGGGTCAAGGTCAGTGTTTCGCAGGCAGTAATCACTGTTGTGGGAAAGAATGGCCAGCTGGCGCAGGGGTTTCGACCCGACTTTGTGAGTATTGACGTTGAAAACGGTATGGCTACCGTGACGCGGAACAAGGAAGGAAAGCAGTACCGTGCCTTCCAGGGCCTGTACCGCAGTCTGCTCGCAAACATGGTCCATGGGGTGACGCAGAAGTGGGAGAAGTCACTGTTGGTAAAGGGGCTTGGATACAGAGCGCGCCTACAAGCAAGCACCATCACTCTCGACCTCGGTTACTCCAACCCAGCAGAATATGAGCTGCCCGAGGGAATCGAGGCTGAGCTTCCCAACCCTAACGAGATTATCATTCGAGGGATCGATAAGCAGCAGGTGGGACATGTCGCAGCGAAAATCCGAGCGTTGCGCAAGCCAAACGTATACAGCGGCAAAGGGATTCGATACAAGGATGAAGTTGTGCTGCATAAGGCTGGTAAGCTTGGCGGAGCCGGTACTGGGTAGGGAGAGTGAAATAAGATGTCAACGTTTGATAGGAAGGCGGAGCGCGTAAAACGTCACCTGCGTCTTCGCAAGAAGGTGCACGGGACTGAGGCACGGCCGCGGTTGTGTGTTAGCAAGAGCATTCGTCACATCTACGCACAAGTGATCAATGATGACGCGGGGCGAACCATGGTCTGCGCATCTACCTTGGACAAGGACGTGCGCGACAAGGTGAGCGGAAGCAACAAAGCCGCTGCCGAGCAGGTGGGACAGCTCTTGGCGCAGCGCGCAATGGAGAAGAAGATTGAGGCGGTCGTATTCGACCGGGGTGGACACCCGTATCACGGTGTAGTAGCTACTCTGGCTGAGACATGCCGGAAGGGAGGGCTGAGGTTTTGATCCCCAAACGTCCGCGTCGTCGCCCAGTCGACGAGTTTGAGAATGAGATAATCGACATCCGGCGAGTCAGTAAGGTAACCAAGGGTGGCCGGAACCTAAAGTTCCGTGTCACGCTCGTGGTCGGTGATCGCAAGGGACACGTTGGCGTAGGCCTCGGCAACACGACCGAGATACCGCTTGCGATTCAGCAGGCGATTCGCGACGCCAAGAAGAACATGATCACTGTCAATATAATTGGAGGCACACTCCCGCACGAAGTGATTGGTAAATTCAAGGCAGGAAATGTGCTGTTGAAGCCGGCCCATCCTGGGACGGGGATAATCGCTGGTGTGACGGTGGGCGCGATTTGCCGATTGGCGGGTGTCAAAGATGTGTTGACTAAGTCCTTGGGAACGACAAATCCTCTGACCTTATCCAAGGCGGCCATTCAAGGGTTGAGCCAGTTGCGCAGTCGTGAAGATGTAGAGAGGCTGCGTGGACGTGTGGCAAAGGCGCGGGAGGAGAGCAAGGATGAAGCTTAATGAACTGCGCCCTACAAAAGGAAGCGTGCATTCGAAGAAGCGCATTGGGCGGGGCTATGGATCCGGGCGAGGCGGACACGAAAGCGGCAGCGGAAACGCTGGTCAGAACTCCCGCAGTGGTGGCGGCACTCGGCCTGGGTTTGAAGGTGGTCAGACTCCTATCTGGATGCGGTTTCCCAAGCGTGGGTTTCGCAACTATACGCGGATACAATACGCCTGCGTGAATGTGGATACGCTGGCCGAGCGGTTCGAGGCGGACGAAGAAGTAACGATGGAAGCCTTGCTCGCAAAACGCCTTATTAAGGGACGGCCGAGGAAGCTGAAGGTATTGGGTAGAGGAGAATTGAACAAGGCTCTTACCGTGCATGCTCATCGGTTCACCAAGCAGGCGCGGGGCAAGATCGAGGGTGCAGGCGGAAAGGCAGAGGTGGTGTAGGCATGTGGGAGAAGCTTAGTCACCTGTTCCGTGTACCAGAGCTGCGCAAGCGTATCCTGTTTACCCTGGCAGCAATAATCATCTTCCGGCTTGGTACGCACATTCCTGTGCCGGGAGTTGATCCCGAAGCGCTGAAGGACTTCTTCGCCAGTCAGGGTGGAGGAATATTCGACTTTTTGAACATGTTCACTGGGGGAGCTCTACAGCGATTCTCGCTCTTTGCGCTGGGCGTGATGCCTTACATCAACGCCTCGATTATTTTCAGCCTACTCACTTCTGTTGTGCCGAAGCTAAAAGAGATGCAGCAACAGGGACGTGAGGGACAGCGCAAGATTACCCTCTATACACGTTGGGCCACGCTTGGCTTGGCGATTGTGCAGGCAGCGACAATGAGCATGCTGATCGTCAACGCGGGCTTGAGTAGCGGTGGAGTATGGTTCTACATAACGTCGGTGATCACCCTGACCACGGGGACGATCTACCTGATGTGGCTCGGTGAACGGATGACTGAGAATGGCATCGGCAACGGTATCAGCATGATAATCATGATCGGCATTCTTGCGCGATTCCCGGCGCAGCTTGCTTCGGCCTACAACGACATCACCACTGGGACAGTGAGCCCATTCTGGGGGGTAGCGATGATCGTGCTGTTCGCTGTAGTCATTGGTGGTGTGACGATGATTCAACAGGGTCAGCGTAAGATAGTGGTTCAGTACGCAAAGCGCACATCGGGGCGACGGGTCTATGGTGGGCACATGTCGCATTTGCCAATCCGGGTCAATCAGGGCGGGGTTATCCCAATCATCTTCGCGTCTGCGCTGCTGACGATTCCGCTAACCCTTACCCAGTTCATTCCGGCTCTTTCGTTTCTCACTCCATACGTGATTAATGGAAGCATGACCTACATCATCGCCTATGTGATCCTGATCTTCTTCTTCACCTACTTCTACAGTTCGATCGTCTTCGATCCGAAGGATGTGGCGAAGAACGTACGCGATTCCGGAGGGTTTATCCCCGGGGTTCGTCCGGGAAAGCCAACGGCTGATTACATCTCGGGCGTTCTTAACAGGATCTTGCTTGTCGGCGCTGTGTTCCTGGCTGGAATTGCTGTGTTACCGTATCTCTTTGCTTGGGTGAGCGGGATCCGCGGCATGTATCTAATCGGTGGAACTTCGTTGTTGATCGTAGTTGGTGTCGGTTTGGACACGATCATGCAGATCGAGGCTCACTTGGTGATGCGACACTATGAAAGTTTGACAAAGTCGGGCGGATTGCTTGGACGAAGGAAGGGATAGGGATGCTCAAACGAATTACCCTCCTCGGCCCTCCGGGAGCGGGGAAAGGGACACAGGCAAAGCTCCTTGCTGCCAAGAATGGGTTGATGCACCTGTCGACCGGTGACATTCTGCGCGATGAAGTGGCGCGCGATACCGAGCTTGGAAGGTTGGCAAAGGGATACATGAACCGCGGTGATCTGGTACCGGATACGTTGATTATAGACATGATAAAGGGGCGTTTGGACGAAGATGGCGGGTTTATCCTCGATGGATTCCCGCGTACTGTCACCCAGGCCGAGGCGCTGGAAAAGATCATATCGATCGATGTGGCGATCAACATCGCGCTTTCCCGCGAGGAAGTAATACGCCGCCTCTCGTCACGGCGTGTCTGCCGTGACTGCGGGAAGATCTACAACCTCCTCTACAATGCACCGAAGCATGAGGGCGTCTGTGATGCCTGTGGAGGGGAACTCTTCCAGAGGGATGACGATAGACGCGAGGTAATTGAGAATCGGTACGACGTATATATAGAAGCGACTGCTCCACTGATCAACTTCTACAAGGAACGTAGCTTATTGAAGAATGTAGACGGCTCACAGTCAACAGAAGTTGTATCTAATCAGATATTGGTAGCACTTCGCAGTTCATGATTACGGTAAAGGCACCTGCAGAGATCGCCAAGATGCGTGAGAATGGGAGGCTGCTGGCCTCCTGTTTGCATGAAGTGTGTATGCACGTTGCTCCGGGGAAGAATACGGAGTACCTCGATCGACTGGCAGAGGGGTTGATAAGGAAGCAGGGGGCAATCCCCGCGTTCAAAGGTTACAATGGATTCCCCGCGACGATCTGTGCATCGATCAACGCGGAGGTCGTGCATGGGATCCCGTCCAGGGAACGTACCCTCAAGGATGGAGATATTCTCTCGATTGACATTGGTCTTGTAAAAGACGGATTCTACAGTGACATGGCGACTACCGTTCCTGTGGGAGAGATTAGTGCACAGGCGCAACAGCTGCTGCAAGTAACCAAGAAGAGCTTGTGGCAAGGGCTAGAACAGGTTAGAATTGGTAATCGTTTATCGGACATCTCGCACGCCATCGGTGCCTTTGTGGAGAACGAAGGGCTGTATGTCGTGACTGAGTATGTCGGACACGGGATAGGAAGGGAGCTTCACGAGGATCCCCAAATCCCAAACTATGGCCCACCAGGTCGCGGTCCGCGGCTGCGGTCAGGGATGGTATTTGCCATTGAACCGATGGTGAAGCTTGATCCTGAACCGACCAGGGTTCTTGATAACGGTTGGACCGTTGTCACGGCGACAGGAGGGTTGGCGGCACACTTTGAACATACAGTTGCCCTAACAGATGCAGGGTTGGAGATCTTGACCCTAGGAGGTGAAGAGAGGCGTAGTGGCTAAGGCGAAAACAGGTAGACGTGACCAGAGAAGAACAGCGGCCTCGACGCTCGGACAGAGCAAGGATGTGATTCGCCAGCGGGGAGAAGTTGTAGAGAGTCTTCCCAGCTCGATGTTTCGAGTGCAGCTCACAAATGGGCACGTGGTTTTGTGTCATATTTCAGGCAAGATTCGCAAGCACTATATCCGCATATTGACCGGAGATCGTGTGATAGTAGAATTCTCGCCGTATGACCTGACCAAGGGACGAATTGTGTATAGGGAGAGTTAGCCACAGCGTAACTTAAGATGAAAGTTCGTAGCTCAGTAAAGAAGATGTGTGCTAGTTGCAAGGTTATTCGACGCAAGGGTCGTGTGATGATCATTTGCAAGAATCCCAAGCATAAGCAACGACAAGGCTAGGGGGAGTGAACTATGGCGCGAATTGCCGGGGTCAACCTGCCCAATGACAAGAGAATAGAAATTGGACTGACTTATATCTTTGGGATTGGGCGAGTGCGTGCAACAGAGATCGTCGAAAAGACCGGGATGTCGCCGGATGTGCGCGTCAAGGATCTGACCGAAAAAGAGGTAGCCAGCCTGAGACGCGAGGTGGAAGAGTTTGTTGTGGAAGGAGATCTGCGCAGGCGGGTTTTTTCCAGTATCCAACGACTGAAGGACATCAACGCGTATCGTGGGATTCGTCATAAGAGGCGCCTTCCGGTGCGAGGACAACGTACGAAGTCTAATGCCCGTACCTGGAAAGGTCCGCGGCCGGCTAAGGCAGGAAAGAAGAGGTAGGAATGGCGAAGAATATCAAACTTGATCGGGCGATTGTCCACATTCATGCGACCTACAATAATACGATCATCACTGTATGCGACACGAATGAGAACCCAATTACGTGGAAGAGTCCAGGGATGGTGGGATACAAGGGATCCCGAAAGGGTACGCCATTTGCCGCGCAGGTGGCAGCCGAGTCTCTCGTGCGCGAAATGAAGGACTACGGAATTCGTTCTGTGAGCATTGCTGTCAAGGGAACAGGATCTGGGCGGCAGTCCGTGGTGCAGACGATCAAGGGGTCGGGCATCCGGGTGGAAGAGGTAAAGAACGTTACGCCGGTTTCTCACAGCAGCATCAAAGGGAGACGATAATGGGAAGGGATACCGGGCCGAAGTGCAAGAAGTGTCGTCGAGAGGGCGAGAAGCTGTTTCTGAAAGGGGAGCGATGCTACACGCAGAGTTGCCCCATGTCTGGTCGCAGTTCGCCCCCGGGAGAACGTGCGAAGAAACACCGCCCGCGGCGAAGTCAGTATCAGCTGCACTTGCGTGAGAAGCAGAAGACGCGTCGTATCTATGGCATACGCGAGAACCAGTTCCGCAGCTATGTTGCCTGGGCAAAGCGCCAAAAAGGAGTCACTGGCGAGGCTTTGCTTACACTGCTTGAACGTCGCTTTGACAACGCCGTCTATCGTGCCGGATTTGCGTCGTCGAGAGACCAGGCGCGACAGATGATCACGCATGGCCACTTTGAGATGAACGGACGGGCGACGAATGTCCCATCGGTCTTGTTGCGTGAAGGGGACACGATTGCGGTCAAGGAAGGACGGCGAGCTCGCGTTAAGGGGATTCTAGAGGCGAACAAGAAGCGCGAGGCTCCGAGCTGGCTGGAGAGGAACGTCGACGCGATGAAGTTTCAGACGATCGCTCCTCCGAATCTAGAGGAGACAGGCTACACGATCGCAGCGAACTTGATAGTTGAGTTCTACTCCCGCTAGGAGGTGGACATGAACGAGTTAGTCTTCCCTCAAGAGATAAGACTTGAAGAGCTACGCGATGATTATGGTCGTATAGTCATTGAGCCTCTTGAGCGCGGATTTGGAGCGACTCTTGGGAACAGCATGCGGCGCACGCTGCTCTCGTCGATTCCTGGGGCAGCCGTGGTTCGTGTGAACTTTGCAGGCAAGCACCATGAATACGATACTATCGAAGGGGTTAAGGAAGACATTTTGGAGATCATCCTTAACCTCAAAGGGCTAGCTTTGCGACTTGTCGGCGATGACCTGAAACGTCTAACGCTAGAGAAACACGGTCCGTGCGATGTAACGGCGGCCGATATCGAGGTTCCTCCCGGCGTCAAGGTGATCAATCCCGAGTTGCACATCGCCACCCTAAACGCGAAGGGAGAATTGGAGGTAGAGCTTGAGGTGGAGACGGGGTACGGGTATCGTCCCGCCGAGATGAACCGCCTCGATGATTCTCCGTTGGCCATCATACCGATCGATGCCGACTTCTCGCCGGTTAGTCGGGTGAACTTCACTGTGGAGGACACGCGCGTTGGTGGGAAGACGGGGTATGAGAGGCTGATCCTCGAGTTGACTACGGACGGTGGTATCAAGCCGGAAGAGGCACTATCCGAGGCGTCACTGATCTTGCGGCGTCATCTGGAGCTGTTCCAGGGGTTTGCTGAGCATCCGTACGGACTTGCTCCGGAGAAGAGCGAAGAAGAGGAAGAGGGTGCGCTTGGGATCCTACTGAGCGAGCTGGATATAGACCAGCGGGCGTGCAATCTGCTGCAAGAGGCGGAGATTAACACCCTGGCTGAGCTGATCGAGCGACCGCGGGAAGAGCTTCTTGACATCCATGGCTTTGGAGGAAAGACCTTAAGCAAGGTGGAAGACCGATTGAAAGAGCTTGGTTATTCACTTAAGGACGAAGAGGAGATCTAAGATGAGACATAGGTGGGATAAGGACAAGATGGGGTTGATGCGTCAGCATCGCAAGCGCGTGTTGGCGAGTATTGCCACCGGTCTTATCATGCACGACAAAGTTGACACAACGCTCAATCGGGCAAAGGCTGGGCAACGGTACACCGAGAGGTTGATTACCCTGGCCCGACGGGGCGACTTACACGCGCGCAGAACCGTGTTCTCGCGTTTGCAGGACAAGCAGGCTGTGGACAAGCTGTTCTCCGAGATTGGCGAGAAGTACAAGGATCGTAACGGCGGATATACGCGCGTGGTGAAGCTGGGACCACGTCGCGGTGACGGAGCTGAGATCGCACGTTTGATGTTCGTCTGAACACCGATTTTCGCGTTCACTCTAGGCTAGTGATTCTGGCTGACTGGTGACATATGTGTTTAGCGTCCCAATATGGCAAGAGACAAGGCCGTACTACTGGTCTTGTCTTTCTTGTTGTAGCTTGGGCACATCGTAGGCTGACGTAAGCATGTATGACGGTTGTTATGAACTCTCTGACTGTCAGAATGCTAACGATGCGCTCTCTCGGTTGGGAAGTCAGCCGCGCAAAGCACTCGTAAGTTGGCCACGTCCGGTGAAGGTAGTGTATCGTTCCATCCTCGGTTGACTGATCAACCAGCCAGCTGCTCGACCAGCATCGGTTCCTCCTTCGATTCACTTAGTTTCTTCCCGTTGAGTTTGACTGGTCTTCACTTGAGCCTTGCGTAAGAGGCTCAAGGACATGTGCCTGAGGGCGATCATCCGCTCGGCGTCTTGTTCGGCAAGCACCGCACCGACCAGGCGGATGATTGCTGCGCGATTGGGGAAGCTACACGCCACATCAGTGCGTCGTCGGACGTCCCGGTTAAGTGGCTCCTGTGGGTTGTTCGACCGGATCTGTCGCCAGACTGCCTTTGGGGTAGCTGGTGAACGTGATGATCTCCTCATTAACATCGCTCAACATCTCTGCTACGTCGGGGGACCGGGTCCCGGGCTGTTCCACCAGCAGTCTGTGTAGGGTGTCTTGACGTTTCTTGTAACCTTTTGCGGCGTCCAGCCAATAATACGCACGGGCCTGAACCACAATTAGGGCATTCCTATGAGGAGACTTCCCAGAAAAACAAGGGCAGCCTCGGCACCTGGATGGCGCCGAGGCTGCCCTTCAGTGCAGAACTTACGTGTTACGGAGTTACGACAACCGGAACGAGAAGTGCCTTCCCTTGCCCGTAGATAACCCAGAAAACGTACTCTCCTGGAGAGAGATTTTTTGTTCCGATGTCGAGGAAGTAGTGATTGCCGCCTTCGCTCCGTCCGGAGAAAGAGTAGCCAGATTGCTCTGCGGCTCCTCCTGCCCCAGCAGCACCTGCGAACCCGGGCCTGATCACACTAATCCAAGGCCAACCGGTCGTCCTACGGTCTTGGTTTGACAATAAGAAGTCAACCTTAAGAGTCTCCCCAGAACGGACTGTAGTTGGCTCGATACCGGCACTTGAGTACACGTCTTCCAGCACTGGTGAGTTGCGTTCCCCAGGAGTTGCGCGAAGGGAATGCTTCCTCGCATCTAGGCCATCGGTGACGATGCCCATGTTCGTTTGCCAGTTATCTGAGGTATCAGCGCCCAATGGATCCACCCGTTCCATAGTGCCATAAGTGGTCGCGCTTCCCGCAGTCCAACCGTCTCGCCCCAGGTTTGAAGCGTTGGCTGTATCGACTACCTCGCCGAGGTCATTCACCAACATTATCACGTCACCAAGATCCGAGAGGTCAAGCCTTAGCGATTGAGACGTGTCGTAAAGCAGGTTGGCCACCACATTGCTGACTGTGGCGTCATGTCGGCGCTCTGCGACATAGTAACCGCCCGCTGTCTCACCGGGATTACTCGACACAAGCCACGAGAGATCCTCGGGCTTTTCCTTCAGGAAACTGGCTCCCGGCGCGGTGTCCTGTAAAGCCTGATCGCACGCTGATACCGATGCAGGGGCTACGATCCCGCTAAGCTCCACGACCTTCCAAACTTGATCATCCGCTGTAGATGGATGGGTTCGTCGCCAACGCAAGAACCAACCGCTCAGATCTACAGGCGTGGTCCCAAGGTTGCGCAATTCGATCCATTCGTCTCGCGGGTCTGATGCAGTTCCGGCCCAGGCAACCTCGCTAATGATGACCTTCCCCTCACAGGGAGTCTTATCCGCCGCACCACCAGCACCGGCCGCGCCCGACACTCCGACAGTGACGGTAGCCGTATCGGTACTGCCTCTGCCATCCGAAATTGTGTAGGTAAACGTGTCCGTTCCCGTAAAGCCGTCATCCGGTGTGTAGAGAAGGTCGAATCTGTTGTTCGTCAGTGTACCGCTCGCTGGCTGGGTGATCGACTCGACAACAAGGCTGTCTCCTGCATCTGGATCGCTGTCGTTAGCCAATACGGAAATCGTAACGGATGTGTCCTTTTCGGTGGTGGCGCTATCATTCTGAGCCACTGGCGGATTGTTCACCGAAGCAACTGCCACGACGATCGTTGCAGTATCGGTTCCGCCATTGCCATCGGAAACCGTGTAGTCAAAGATATCAATTCCGCTGAAGCCAGCCTTGGGAGTATAAGTCACGTTGGTTCCATCGTTCGATACTGTTCCATTTTCCGGTTGGTTTACCGATTCCACTGTCAGTTCATCGTCATCCGGGTCGCTGTCGTTCAACAGCACGTAGATAATCACAGGGATCTCTTCATCCGTGATTTCGCTATCGTCCTGGGCAACAGGAAGATCATTGACTGCCGCGACGGAGACGGTAACCGTTGCTGTCGCCGTCCCTCCATTGCCATCGGAGACGGTGTAGGAGAACGTGTCGACCCCGCTGAAGCCAGCATCCGGGATGTACGACACGGCGGTCCTCGTATTCAGTACTGAGCCGTGGGCGGGCTTAATAAACGACTCCACGAGCAAGAAATCGCCGTCCGGGTCGCTGTCGTTTGCCAAGAGCGGAATCGTCACTATAGTCGCTTCTTTGGTATCAGCACTGTCATCCTGAGCGACCGGTGGGTCGTTGGTTGTGCTGACGGCCACGATGACCTTAGCGGTACTCGTTGCGCCCTTACCATCGGCGATCGTGTAGGAAAAAGTGTCGATACCGCTGAAACCTGTATCGGGCATGTACGTCACATCGGACCCGTTATTGTTGAATACTGTTCCGTTCGCTGGCTGGGTCGCTGACTCGACCGCAAGGCTATCGCCATCTGGATCAGTATCGTTTGCTAGCACGGGGATTGTCACCGGTGCATCCTCGTTGGCCGCTGTACTGTCATCCTGGGCAACTGGCGGGTCGTTCACAGCAATAACAGTCACTGTAACCGTTGCCGTTGCCGTACTACCGTTGCCGTCCTTAATTGTGTACGTAAACGTATCTGTTCCATTGAACGTAGGAGCAGGGGTGTAGATGATGCTCGTTCCACTACGCACGGTATCGCCATGTAGCGGCTGCGTGCTTGACTGTATCAACAAGCTGTCCCCATCCGGATCGGCATCGTTCGCCAAGACAGCAATGCTAACCGGCGTGTCTTCATTGGTCGCAGAAGTATCATCTTCTGCAACTGGTGAATCGTTCACTGCTCTCACGGTGACTGTGACCGCTGCCTTTGCTGTACCACCTTTGCCATCTGTAATTGTGTACGTAAACGTATTCGTTCCATTGAAGTCAGTGTCGGGGATATAGGTAACGCTGCTCCCGTTGTTCGACGCCTTGCCGTTCGTTGGCTGGGTCACCGACTCGACAACAAGGCTATCTCTGTCTGGATCACTGTCGTTTGACAGCACGGAGATTGTCACAGGTGCATCTTCGTCAGTCGCCGCACTGTCATCATCCGCAACTGGCGGGTCGTTCACTATCGCAACCGAGATGGTTACTGTCGCCGTCGCTGTACCACCTTTGCCATCAGAAGCGATGTAGGTAAACGTATCGACTCCGTTGAAGTTGGAAGCAGGGGCGTAGATGACGTTGTTCCCGTTGTTCGATGCCTTGCCGTTCGTTGGCTGGGTCACCGACTCGACAACAAGCGTGTTTCCTTCTGGATCAGTGTCATTTGACAGCACGAGAATCGTTACAGGGGTATCTTCCTCGGTAGAGTCGCTGTCATTCTCGGCGACTGGCGGGTCGTTCACCGGTGTAACCGTGACTGTCACTGTTGCCGTTGCCGTACCACCTTTGCCATCAGAGGTGGTGTACATAAACGTATCCTCTCCATTGAAGTTGGGATCCGGGGTGTAGATGATGCTCGTTCCACTGCGCACGGTACCGCCATGAAGTGGCTGCGTGCTGGACTGAATCACCAAGCTGTCCCCATCTAAATCGCTGTCGTTTGCCAAGACGTTAATGCTTACCGGTGTGTCTTCGTTGGTCACAGAAGTATCATCCTGGGCAACCGGTGAGTCGTTCATTGCTCTGACGGTCACTGTAACTATCGCCGGTGCACTTGTGTCGTCTCCATCGGAGGCGGTGTACGTGAACGTGTCGACTCCATTGAAGTTGGTGTCGGGGATATAAGTGACGTTGTTTCCGTTGTTCGATACCGTGCCGTTCTCCGGCTTGGTTACCGACTCGACAACAAGGCTGTCTTCGTCTGGATCGCTGTCGTTTGCCAGTACGTCAATTGTCACTGGCATGTCCTCGTTAGTTATATCACTGTCATCTTGCGCCATAGGCGGATCATTCACCGTTGCCACGGAAACTCTTACCGTTGCTGTTGCGGTACCCCCGTTTCCGTCGGAAGCCGTGTAGGTGAAGGTGTCAGCTCCATAGAAGTCAGGGCCAGGTGTGTAGGTGACTTCGTTTCCGTTGGTTGATGCCGTGCCGTTCGCTGGCTGGGATACGCAGTCTACCGACAAGGCATCTCCATCCGGATCGCTGTCGTTTGGCAGCACGTCAATAGTCACCGGCACATCCTCGTCGGTCGCCGCACTGTCATCCTTAGCCATTGGCTGATCGTTCGATGGGCTGATGACAATACTTACTGACGCCGCGTTTGAGTCCTTCTTCCCGTCGTTTGCCTTGTAGGTGAACGAATCGCTGGACGTTTCGCTACCGTCATGGATGTAGGTGAACGCCCCGTTTAATTTGAGGGACACCTTTCCATGTCCAGTGTTCGAGATGAGGATGGCTGTGAGCGGACTTCCCGGCGTGTCGACATCGTTTTCGAGAATGCCGACAGCGGGGATGTCAAGTGTGCCCCCTTCACGTGC
>Ga0307990_1001495_pt1 | contig 19669 bp, 16 predicted proteins | sample EllFjometagen129_FD_203168 | JGI IMG/M metagenome (GOLD analysis project Ga0307990, IMG submission 203168) | Marine microbial communities from Ellis Fjord, Antarctic Ocean - #129 | ecosystem: Environmental > Aquatic > Marine > Unclassified | place: Southern Ocean | collected 2014-10-08
TATCGTCTCGTAAAGTCACGGACTGATTCTAAGGAGCTATTAATTCTCGATGTGTCACCATTGACTGCTGCGAATCTGGCTGAGACAATGCGTACACTTTATGCTGTTGGAGTGGCAGAGAAGGCCGATTATATATTATATCAGGGGAGGATTCCGTTTCCTTTTTTGAAGATAGTCTGGGTTCCGCATTTTATGCGACGGTCTAAAATTAGAATGCTGGGGAAAATACTCAACCCCGAACTTATTGACGATCGAGTTTTTGACATTAAGAATTGGAATATCAATCAATCCAACATGGATGTGCCCTGATATGCATCCCGTGGATCGTTTTTATAAGGTTCTTCTGGATAAAGTTTTAGATGCGATTGCTCTGAGACATCTTAGGACAGAAATCGGCAAGGTGTTGGCTGCTGCGTATAAACTTTCGGCCACATTTGAACAGGGGCTTGAGGAGACTATTGCGATTTTTAATGAACAGGGAAACAGGGTTCTTTGAAAAAAATAAGAGGCTAAGAGCTTATGAAGGCCAGGGAACGGTACGGAAGTAATTATTAGGCATGAGCTATATGGGGTTCTTTTTTTTTCTTACCTTTCTCAGCTTTTGTTTTCACAACACAGCAACTTTAGGGACAAAGGAAAAAGCATGAAGAAAGCACTAATTACAGGTATCACGGGCCAGGATGGGTCGTATTTGGCCGAGTTGTTGTTGGGAAAAAGATACGAAGTTCATGGGATTATTCGCCGTGCGAGTACGTTTAACACGCATCGTGTGGACCATCTGTATAAGGACGTGCATGAAGATGAGGTGAATCTGTTTCTGCACTATGGTGATTTAACAGATTCCAGTAATCTGAATCGCTTGGTTGAGAAGATAGATCCCGTGGAAATTTATAATCTTGGCGCTCAGTCGCATGTGAGGGTGTCATTTGAGGTGCCCGAGTATACGGCTGAGGCGGATGGATTGGGTGTGTTGCGTTTGCTTGATTCGGTTCGGGAGACTGGTAGCGATGCACGATTCTATCAGGCCTCAACCTCTGAGCTGTATGGCAAGGTGATGGAGGTGCCGCAGACAGAGACCACGCCGTTTTACCCGAGGTCACCCTATGGTGTGGCCAAGCTGTATGGTTTCTGGATCACGAAGAACTACCGCGAATCGTACGGCTTGCACGCGAGTAATGGGATCCTGTTCAATCACGAGTCACCTCGTCGTGGTGAGACATTTGTGACACGCAAGATTACAATGGCTGTGGCACGTATTCATCGGGGATTGCAGAGTTGTCTGTATATGGGCAATATCGATGCTTTGCGTGACTGGGGATATGCCCCTGATTATGTGGAGATGATGTGGCTGATGTTGCAACAGGAGCAAGCGGATGACTATGTGGTGGCCACGGGTGAGATGCATACAGTGCGAGAGTTTATTGAGAAGGCTTTTGCTCATGTGGGCCGAATAATTGAGTGGCACGGCAACGGCGTGGATGAAGTGGGTATTGATACAACGACCGGAAATACTGTGGTTCGAATTGACCCCAAATACTTCAGGCCCGCCGAGGTGGAGCAATTGCTGGGTGACCCCTCTAAGGCCAGGGCGAAACTTGGCTGGAAATCCAAGGTTAAGTTTGAAGACCTGGTGAAGATTATGACAGACGGGGATCTTCGGTTGCTGGATGAGCCGGGATATGTGGTTGGATTTTAGCTAATATCAAAACTCTATCCTTCTCGCCTCCTTTCTTCTTTTATTCAAAAAGGGCCAATCCAGAGGAAACTGAATCAAATGAACAAAGATGCAAAAATATACATTGCTGGTCACGTGGGTCTTGTCGGTGGGGCGATTGTACGAGGGTTGAAGGCGGCTGGATATACGAATGTGATTGGTCGGACCCTTGAGGAGTTGGATCTGACGTGTCAGACGGATACTCTGGAGTTTTTCAAGCAGGAGAAGCCTGATTATGTGTTTCAGGCGGCTGCCAAGGTGGGCGGGATTTATGCGAACAATGCTTATCCTGCGCAGTTCTATTATGAAAATGTGATGATTCAGTGCAATATTATTCACGCTGCGTATTTGATGGGTGTAAAACGCTTGCTGTTTTTGGGGTCGTCCTGTATATATCCAAAGATGTGTCCGCAGCCCATGAAAGAAGAGCATTTGCTGTGTGATTATCTGGAGCCGTCAAATCGGTCGTATGCCATGGCCAAGATCGGCGGGATTGAGCAGTGCTGGGGATATAATCGCCAGTACGGTACGCGTTACATTGCGGCGATGCCCACGAACCTGTATGGTCCTGGGGACAATTACCATCCTGAGAACTCCCACGTGCTACCTGCCTTGATCCGAAAGATGCACGAGGCCGGGGAGGCTGGGCATACGGATGTGACACTGTGGGGTACGGGCAGGGCGTTTCGTGAATTCCTGTACAATGAAGACCTGGCAGAGGCTGTGATGTACTTAATGGATCTGGACGAGGCTGTGTATTCCCAGATCGTGGGCCTGGAAGACCAACCGCCTCTGATTAACATAGGCAGTGGCCAGGAACTGACCATCAATCAACTGGCTGAAACGGTTGCAAGTGTGATTGGTTTTCACGGCAAGATTGTCTGGGATACATCGAAGCCGGATGGCACGCCGCGCAAACTCCTGGATGTGTCAAAGTTGTTCAATCTTGGCTGGAAACCGAAGGTGAGTTTGGAAGAGGGAATTGCCCTTGCGTATGGTGATTTTTTGAGTCGGTACGCAATGTGATCTAGTTTGGGTGTGACAGTGAGGCCGTTACACGGCATGACGTGTCCGGTCCTGATATAGGTTGACACAGGGTCACATCCGAACAATGATTGGGGACTTGTTGGCTTCGAGTTTTTGTGGTTAGGGTTTTATAAACAAGGACATTCTTAACAAGGATGAATAGATGAGAGTATTAATTACTGGTGGGGCGGGATTTATTGGGTCGCATATTGCGGAGTATTTTCAGGGGAAGTCTGAGGTGCGTGTGTTGGATTCATTGCGCACTGGGTATGAGCGGAATCTGGCCGGGCTTGAGGCCGAGTTTATTCAAGGGTCTGTGACGGATCGATCTATTGTGGCCAAGGCGATGGCTGGGGTGGATTATGTGTTTCATCTGGCGGCTATGGTGAGCGTGCCTGAGTCAATGTTCGAACCTGGTGACTGTGTGGATATCAATGCCCATGGGACGTTGAATGTGCTACGTGCGGCAGCGGATGCCGGGGTAAAGAAGATGACGCTGAGTTCTTCGGCGGCTATCTATGGAGACAATCCTGAAGTGCCCAAGAGAGAGGCTATGGTGCCGGAGCCCATGAGTCCGTATGCCGTAACTAAACTGGATGGCGAGTATTATTGCCAGATGTTTTCCCGGGAGGGATGGTTAGAGACGGCATGCCTGCGGTATTTTAATGTGTTTGGGCCACGACAAGATCCGAAGAGTGCGTATGCTGCGGCGGTCCCCATTTTTATATGCAAGGCTTTGGCGAATGAGCCATTAATTGTTTATGGTGAGGGGGATCAGACTCGGGACTTTATCTTTGTGAAGGATATTGTCGGGGCGAATGTGTTTTTCGCCACGGAGTCTACGGATACTGGCGTGTTCAATGTTGCTTACGGTGGCCGTATTAGTATCAGTGATTTGGCACATCGGATCATAGAGTTGACCGGGTCAAAATCCAGCGTCGTTCATGAGCCTCCGCGTGCGGGTGACGTGAAACATTCCAGGGCGGCAATTGACAAAATGTTGGCTGTCGGGTATAAACCTTCTGGTACGTTTGAACAGGGGCTTGAGGAGACGATCGGGTTTTTTCAAAACTTGAAGTTTTAAGTTTTAAGTGTTAAGCAAATCAGAAGCGGCCTTTGGCCGCGACCTATTAAAAAACAACGGCGTAGCCGGTTCCTAATGGCTTAAAACTGAAAACTTAACGCTTAAAACTAATTCCAAAGGAATTCACATGAAAATCAATGGAGTGATACAGCGAAAACTGACATTGCTAGATGATCAGATGGTGAATCTGGCCAAGCACATGAAGGGTGTTACATACGAAGCCTTTGAGGGCGATTGGATGCGAAGGAGTATGGCGGAGAGAGCGCTTCAGGTGGCTATTGAGATTGTGATTGATGTGGCTGAGCGACTCATAGCCTTGTCGGATGCTGGGCCTGTGGCCAGCGCAGCTGATGCAATTCGAAAGTGTGTGGATCTCGGGTATCTGACCTCAGCCACGCCGTATCGGGAAATGGTTGGGTTTCGAAATTTTATCGTGCATGAATATGAGCAGATTGATCCTCAGATTACATATGCTCTGGCCACTGAAAAGCTCAAGGATTTCCGAGCCTTTCGTGCAGAGATGGATGCTCTGATGGAGGCTGAGTAAGCGGTGCCCCTGTCAAAACGATATATTGATGAGCAGGACGTTGATGTGCCTGTTGATTTTGACGGCCTGAGGGCCTTGTTTGTTGAGACCTATGATCAAGTGGTATTTACCTTGGTCATGGGGTCTGCGACTCAAGGGACGGTTCAGTCTCATTCGGATTTGGATTTGGCAATCTATGCGTCTCGCCCCCTGAGCCTGGATGAGCGTGTTTCCATGATCCGCCATGTGAGTGATTTGCACCAGGGGGTTCGGTGCGATTTGGGCATGTTAAGGCTTGCTGAGCCTGTGTATCGGTTTGAAGCTTTGAAAGGCCGGTTGCTGTTCACCCGAGATCAAGAGACATGGTTAAGGTTTTATTCCGTCACGTGTCGGGAGTATGAGTCGCAAATGTTCCATTATGAAAAACAACGATGCTATCGTATCGCAGAGAAGGTGCGTCCAACAAACACTTAAAACAAGAATGACCGCAAGGATAAGTATATGAAAATTTTGGTGACAGGTACTGCTGGATTTATTGGATTTCACTTGGCTCAACGTTTGCTGGAACGCGGCGATGAGGTGGTGGGGCTTGATAGTATCAATGATTACTATGATTTGCGTCTGAAGTATGGTCGGTTGGCAGAGACCGGTATTGCTGAGAATGCGATTGAATACAACAAGCTTGTAGCGAGTTCCAAGTATGAGTCGTATCGTTTTGTGCAGATGAATCTTGAGGATAAAGACGCTTTGGCCGCGTTGTTTGAGCAGGAAAAGTTTGACCGGGTCTGCAACCTGGCGGCTCAGGCAGGTGTGCGATACAGTCTGGAGAATCCTCAGGCGTATGTTGCCGCGAATCTGGTGGGATTTGTGAATATTCTGGAAGGGTGTCGTCAACATGAGGTCCAGCATTTGGCGTATGCCAGCAGTTCGAGTGTGTATGGTCTGAACGAGACGATGCCCTTTTCAACAAGCCACAATGTGGATCATCCTGTGAGCCTGTATGCTGCGAGCAAGAAGTCAAATGAGCTGATGGCCCATTGCTATAGCCACTTATTTGACTTGCCTACCACAGGATTGCGTTTCTTTACTGTGTATGGCCCCTGGGGCCGTCCAGACATGGCGTTGTTCTTATTTACCAAAGCCATTATTGAGGGACGTCCGATAGATGTCTTTAATCACGGCAAGATGAAACGTGATTTTACCTATGTGGATGATATTGTGGAAGGCGTGCTTCGTGTGATTGATCATGCACCTCAGGGAAATTCCGGGTGGTCGGGTAAAAAGCCAGATCCCTCTTGTTCAACGGCTCCGTACAAAATCTATAACATTGGCAATAGTTCGCCCGTGTTGTTGATGGATTTTATTGAGGCGATTGAAAAGTCCCTTGGCAAAACAGCCACGAAAAATATGTTGCCTCTTCAACCTGGCGATGTGCCTGCGACGTGGGCGAATGTGTCGGATTTGGAGGCGGATCTGGGCTACAAGCCTGCGACATGTATCCAGGATGGCGTAGATCGGTTTATTAGGTGGTATAGGGAGTTTTACTAAGTTCAGGAAAGTAGGAAACTAAGAAAGTAAGAAGGGAGGAAGGTCGTTCAGACGTCTTATCTTCTTACCTTCTTCGCTTCTTACCTTCAAATAACACAACGGCATCAGAGGCAGGGTTAAGTTTTCACGAAGTTCTCTTACTCCTGCTGTCCCCACTGACGCTGTCTGCGGAGGACCTTTTGGTCCTCCCTTTTTTTCGACATATATTGGTATGAGCATTAATCATACTGTGATGGCATACAAAAAGACGCCACGTCCCTATGGGGACGTGGCGTCTTTTTGCATTTAATGAATGGGGCCATTGTTATTCATAGAGGTATGTGGCCTCGGTTTGGTCGATGGGTCTGGACAGGACGTCGCTCGTCATATTGACCTTAAAGCGAACGCCGCCAGGGCTTGTGGCACGGCAGACAATTCGCCAGGTCGCCTTGGTATTTGGCTCCAATGTGCGTAGCTGAGCAAAGCTGATCGTATGTCCCATAACAGAGGGGTCTGTTGCGCCAGATGTAGAAACATATTGGATTTTGTCTTCCAGTTGACAGACAACGCGGACGTTATGGTCTGGTGCTGATCCGTCATTGGCCACTGTAATCAGGTAGGTCACATTTTCGCCGACAGCCACAGGATCTTCAAGGTCAACGACATCAAGTCTCATGATTGGGATACCCACCACAGTCGTTTGTGTTTTGGAGCTCACAATTTCAGCGCCATGTGAGGAAGCACTGGTATCGCTGGTGTAGACGCCAACCTTGGTAGGTCTATAGGATACACGCACAGTCTTGGATGAGTTCGGGGCAATGGTGCTCAGGTCCCATCTTAAGCGTGAACCAGAGACATCAGCACCTGCTGATGCTTCAATGGCTGTAACATCAATTGGGATTGAATCTTCCAGGATTGTGTTTTGGGAAGCGCCATCACCGTTGTTGACCACTGTGATTTCATAGCTCAAGGATCTGCCAAGATACTGACGCTCAGGCCCGTTTTTGATGATGGCCAAGGCTGGTTGACGTACAGCCGTTGAGGTCGGTGCAGATTCTGCCCTCGGTGTGGTTGAGGACAAAGCCAATGCCTTGTTGGCAAACACGCCTACACGGTTGGCACGCAATTCCGTTTTGTAGCTACGCTGTTCGCCGCCTCTCAACAAGCCAACGTCAAATTTGACTTCATTTGTGCCTTCCGTGGTCACCAGGCCAGACGGAAGCGTTTCAAGGATCTTAACATCACGCGCTGATCCGCTGCCTACATTTCTGATGATATATTCTACGGGGAATGAATCTGATAGCAATGTTTCAGACGGAACGAGCCTTGCAAGCTCAAGTTCAGGTCTGACCACACGTATTGAAGAATTGGCTACAACAGAGTAAGTTAGCTTGGTACTGTTACGCAGCGTATTGATGTCAGTAGGTCGCCCAAAGACGGTGATCTGCTCTGCGCTCTTAGGGGCCAGCGTATCAATTTGCCAGGTAATCTGTTGTCCCTGTCTCTGGGGCATAGGATCTGCATTTTCAAAGCCAAAGTTGTCAGAGACAGTTTCTGTGACGCTGATGCTTGGCAACATTGTGTTGGTTAGATTCGTCACAACAATGATGTATTTGAAGGGTTGATCTGCACTGACTTCATTTGGAATGATTTTGTCCAGCTTGATAATGCCATATTCCGGTGAGGGATAGATCATAGATATATGGTGTGGTCCTGGTTCACTAACCGCCACCAGGTTGTCTGAGCCCGTGCCATACTGCATGGACATCACTGGCATCATATTTGTGGGCATGCTGCTCCCTGGCGCATGAGTGGGTTGTGCTGTTGATCCCGTGAAGGTATTTCTAGGGATAGGTTGTGTTGGGATTACTGGAGCTTTCTGAGATCCTGTGGTTGTAGTAGTAGGCTCCTGAGAGTATTTGTCGAGACTCGGAGGTTCGCCAAATGGATCTGGATTGCTTCCAATATTGCCAAATGAACCCAATTCTCTGAATAGTCTGTCAAATGGGTCCTGTTCCTTTCGTGCTAGGCGTTCTGGATTGCCTCGGTCCTTCTCATATTTTGCGGACATGAATGGATCAGGTGAGTTGTTCGTGTTGCCCTCTTGTCCGGTTGTTCGCTGCCTTCGGCAACCAGCAGGGATCAAAATGATACATAATAAAAGGGCTGTTAGCAGTCTTTTCATCGTACATCTCCTAATACCGCATCTGAAATGGGATTGGCTTGCTGGTACATGGTTTCTTTTGCCTCTTTTGTTGATTACAGAAAGCATAATCCCTTCCTTCTTATAGTTATTTTGCACGTTATACATCATCAGCTCTGTCATTTGATCGGCAAAAAAGCATGCTGACTCCTAATTTTTTGGGTTAAAATAAGAAAAATAGAAAGCCTAGGCGTGAGCCAAGAGTAGATAGAAATATCTTTGATTATACTGAATACCCTACCTTTAAGTCAAATAGTGATTTTGACTTCTAAAAAAGGAGTTTCAAAGAAGTCAAGGGGCATTTGGCCCGGTTTTCACGACTAATATGGCGAGAACCAATATTTACCTAGAAGTGGGGTTTCTCTGAACGTACGCTGAAAATCTTTGCCAAATATTATTGAGGCCTATATACTGAAAATTTCAGACAAACTATTATTGGACACTGGAACACGGAGGTTGCATGGGATTAAGCCATTCATTTCTTGATTTATTGGCAAAACAGGTGATTCTGGCAGATGGTGCCATGGGCAGCATGCTCTACAATCAAGGCGTTTTTGTAAATCGTTGCTTTGATGCACTTAATCTTGAAAATCCTAGCCTCGTACAGGGGATTCATGAGGCCTATGTGGAGGCTGGTGTTGATCTTATTGAAACCAATACTTTTGGTGCCAATGCCTTTCGGCTGGCCAAGTATGGCTTGATTCAGGAGGTGGATCGAATCAATCGAGCTGCCGTGGGAATTGCCCGTGAGGCGGCCCAAGGCAGGGTGTTTGTGGCGGGCTCTATAGGACCTGTGGGTGGGGAACTGACCGGGAACGGGCGTCTGACAGATGCGCAGGTGGTTGAAATGTTCCAGAATCAGGCGAAAGCTCTGGTTGAGGAAGGCGTGGACCTACTTATTCTCGAAACCTTTTCAAGGTCCCAGGAAATTTTGCTGGCCATTGCGGCCTTGGCAGACATAACAGATCTCCCCTTAATTGCCCAGATGACTTCTGAACAAGGCGATGAAACCGTCTATGGCGAACGCATTGACGAGGCTGTCCGCCGTATTTCGGAGCAGCCAAATGTGGCGGTGGTGGGCTTGAACTGCTCCACTGGTCCGTCAGGTATGTTGGCCAGTCTGGAGTGTATTCGTCCAGTGACCGATAAACCTATTTCTGTACAGCCTAACGCTGGTATGCCCAAGCGTGTTGAACAGCGAACCCTATACATGAGTACCCCCGAGTATATGGCTGAATATGCTAAGCGATTCTTTGAAAAGGGGGCTCGGATCATTGGTGGGTGCTGTGGGACCACACCGGATCACATTCGTGAGATCGTTCGTTCTGTTCGCGGGCTGGATAAGGCAATGGGAGCCGCGATAGACAAGGCTGTGGTGCATATTGAGACGTCAAAATCAGAAACGCAGTTGGTAGGTACGGCTCTGGAAATGAAGTCCCGATTGGGACGAAAACTGGCTCAGAGCGAGAAGGTGGCCATGATTGAGGTCACACCACCCCGGGGTGTTGATGTTGGCGCCATTGTGGAAAAGGCACGGATTTGTGCCGAGCAGGGCGTGGACGCGATAAATATTCCTGATGGCCCCAGGGCTAGCTCCAGATTATCTCCACTGGTGACTGCCGTACAGATTCAGCAACATGTTGATATCGAAACGGTGTTACACTTCTGTTGTCGTGATCGAAATCTGATTGGCATGCAATCTGACCTTTTAGGTGCCAGTGCTATGGGGCTCAATAATATGCTCATTATCACGGGTGATCCGCCAAAACTTGGTGAATATCCAGATGCCACGGGTGTATTTGACATGGATTCTGTGGCTCTGACAGATGTGCTTCGAAAGCTGAATTGCGGCATGGATATCGGTGGTAATTTGTTCAGTCCCAGTGTTAACATGACGATTGGTGTGGGGGCCAATCCTGTGGCCTCGGATCTAGAACGCGAAATAATGCGTTTCAAACAAAAAGTCGAGGCTGGTGCTGAATACGCCATTACACAGCCCGTATTTGATGTGGAAAGCCTGTTTAGGTTCTTGGACATGATTCAGTTGTTTCCGATTCCCATCGTGGCAGGCATATGGCCATTTACAAGTTTTAAGAATGCAGAGTTTATGGCCAATGAGGTCCCTGGTGTCACTGTACCGGATGTTCTGCTAGAACGGATGTCGCAGGCGAAAACCAAGGAAGAGGGGCGTGCCCTGGGTATTGAGATTGCCCATGAGATGGTTGAAGCGATTCAGGACCGAGTGGCTGGCTTTGCTGTAAGTGCGCCATTTGGGAATGTGAACACGGCCTTGGCGGTGCTGGGTAAGGGGCCAGTGGCTTGAACGTGCGTGTAGTCAGAATTTAAAGAGGTGCCAAACATGAGTGATGTTGAGCAAGTAATCGGATTAGACGTGGAGCTTATTGCTATCACACCGGATGCGGAACGCGTGATTGAACAGGCGGGCAGGACCTGTTATTTAAGTTTTGATCGCATTGGTGAACGCACTCAAAAAGAGTTTATTGAACGTCTTCTCAAGATGGGGCACGAGTCGCCTTTTGAACATGCATACGCTACGTTCCGAATAAAAAACTGTTCACGCGCTATGACACACCAATTGGTTCGACATCGTCTTATGGCTGTATCGCAACAATCGCAGCGCTACGTGAATGAACAGGCTTTTGAGTATGTGGTACCCGAGGCATTGCCTCTGGCACATGTCGCTGATTATCATGCAGACATGCGAGCTATTCAGGCGATGTATGCAAAATGGCGTCAAAGGGGACTGCGCAAAGAGGATGCACGATTTGTGCTGCCCAATGCCTGCACGAGTGAGATTGTGGTGTCAGCCAATTTCAGGGAATGGCGGCACATTTTTAAACTCCGTTTGTCGCCCAAGGCGCAATGGGAGATCCGCAAGGCATGCTATCTGATTCTGGAGCAGCTCATGATACAGGCACCAGCCTGCTTTGAGAGTATTCAGGCGGAATTTTCCCAATAGGTGAAGGTACCAACCCAGAGAAGCCAGACTCTGAACTCTAGGCTCCAGTGTCAGGCTTGATTTGCATACCTACCATGGTGATATCATCAAAGCTGCCGGGATCAATTTTCTTTGTCTTAGTCAAGGTCACAAAGCGGTCCAGCATATCTACGATAGGTGCATCAATTAGGGCTTTAAACTCATCAAAGAAGACAAAGCCTTCTTTGTCAAAGAAATTGCCAATAAATGGTTCTGCGCCATCAGAATAGAGTACGAGTTTGTCGCCAGGTTCCAGTTGAATACACTCTTCAGGATATTCCGCTTGTTCAAAAACACCGAGTAAGGAACCACGTGCTTCAAGCTGCATGATTGGCTGGCCTGGCCTGACTAGTATGGGATATGGGTGGCCTGCCCGGGCGTAAGTCAGTTCATTAGTTTTGGTATTGATGAGGCAGTAACAACAGGTTGCGAATTGATAGCCTGAGAATTTCTCCTGGGCCATCTTCGTGTTCAGTCGAGACATGACCTCTGAAGGAGGCAGGATATTCGCTTCACCATCCTGCATTTCTTTCAGTCGCATGGCCTGCTTAACGAAGATGGTGAGCAATGCAGCCGGCATACCATGTCCCACAGCGTCGACAATGTAGAAACCGATGTGGTCATCGTCAAGTTGATCAATATTATACAGATCACCTGAGACCCACTCTGCGGGCAAGAAGGTTGTGGCCCAATCCACGCTAGGGTGTTCCGGTAATTGGGAGGGCAGAAAGTCCCTCTGTACCATACCAGCCATTCGTAATTGCTCTGTCAGGTTTTCTACCAGAGATCCCGTCATTTTGAGTTGTTCAGCGAGTTTATTGGTACCTGAAAGTCCTAGCTTACTGGCTGGCACAGAGGGTCTGGCGCTGATACCAGAGCTTTTCTTACGGAATGCCAAGTTCACACTGATTTGAATCCAAAGCTCATCAGGTGAAATGGCATCAATGCTGGCAGGGACGCTAAAACTGGTTTTGGTGGGAGACAATGAAAAGCTTCTTACCGGACGTTGTACTCGATGCGTCAGTACGATCACCCCAATATTGTCCTGCTCCAAAGACTGGATAATGTGTCCAATTTCCTGATATTCAAATGAATTAGAGTCTTCGGCATCAATTATGACGGTTCCGATAAGGTGTGTCTTTTTGCGTAATTCAGGAAAAGCATTAAAAGGGACCACCGATTGCGACAGCTTTTTCTGCTGCAATAGACGTTTTATTCCTTTTGGTATGTGCTGCCTGTTGGTCAGATATACAACGTCTGTGAATGTTTTTGGAAGTTTTGTCTTATGCAATAGTGGCAATTCTATCATGACTGAGCTTTCTATTATCCAGGTATAATTCAGACCCAATCCACATTCAAGGCCATGCATGACTTATCGGCTTATCAAAAAGGCAACTTTGGAAGTTTGATGAGATTATTGCTGGGATTGATTTGGTGCAAGAAAAACGGAAGTCTAACATGAACGTTTGTCCTACATAAACATCAAGGGTATGTTGATGAACGTGGGGGGGGGGCAAAGACCCTCGACTGTGGTGTCAGGCAAAGATGGCTGAGCCAATGCGAAGCAATGTGGCACCTTCCTGGATGGCAATTTGGTAGTCAGAACTCATACCCATACTCAATTCAGTAAACTGAGGACCCACGATTTGTTCCCCGGACATTTCATCAAATATTTCTTTAGCGCGGGCGAAGCAGCTGCGAACACGTTCCTTATCGCGTGTAAGCGGGGCCATGGTCATAAGTCCCTTGAGCTCAATATTGGGTAGTGTCTCCAATTGTTCTGCAAGGTGTGTGGCTGCACCCACCGGGACGCCGTACTTTTGCGGCTCATTCGACGTGTTTACCTGAAGCAGTATTCTTGTTTTCTTTTTGAGTTTGGCTGAGCAATCATTAATTTCTTCAGCCAGACGCAAAGTGTCAACAGAATGGATAAGTGAAGCCATAGGAAGGACTTGCTTCACTTTATTTCTCTGCAAATGGCCAATCATGTGCCATTTAATCGATGAAACGCGTGTGTTTAGGCTGGGATCGTCACGCAAAAAAGTGTCAACTTTCTTGAGCTGTTGAACGTGATTTTCTCCCAAATGCAGGTTGCCCAGCTCGATAATTTCTTTGATGGCAGGGTATAACGCGGATTTGGTGACCACAATGAGCTTAACCTCTTTTGGGTTTCGGCCAATCTGATCACACACGTTCCGAATAGATTTTTGGACTCGTGCTACTCGTTCGGAAATATTACTCATAAGAGGTTTTTTCATTGCTGAAAACATAATCAAGGTCTCACATGCAAAGTATCATCCATGACACACTGTAGTTTATGAGAGACATGGGTTTATCACAAGGCCCAAGAATGTTTTTTGTAGAAAATTTCAAGGACGAAATCCTACTTTTTGAGCTGCGATACAATGAAAAAAAGGGAGAAAAGGGTAAAATGCCCTTGCTTCGAAAAGAGCAAATGGCTATACTAAGCATACCTTGATTAAACAGCGAAGGAGAGTTTTCAAAATGATCGTATAATTAAGGTTTTGCGTTGACTTTTTGGGATTTTTATTTAGAATTAATTAGTTCTTATGGCTAGTTGATATATTTCTGTGTTGAATAAACGCAGTGATAATCCTCGGCGAGGCAGCGTGGTCCCCCGGTCTCCCCCCCAGCCGGTCCCACCACCTCGCCATTTATATGCGCCTTCAGCAAGTTTCTCTTCCTTACTGCACTAGAGACAATTCCACCCTTTTGGCATCAATGTCTAAAAACCTCGTTGCTAGGCTTTAGAAACGGATTGTTATTGGGATTTTTCTGGCCTGTCAAGTTGGCGTGTGCGCGTTGTGTAGCATGTCAATTCTGGCATAATCCTCGATGCAACTGGGTGACACTCGGCAAGTTCAAGCCCGTTCAACATTCTTTTAACCTGTTGTGAGTAAATGGGATGTGAGATTCTGCTTGGGCTTGGTTTTTCTCCCAATCAAGATTCTGGTATGCATTTTGCTAATCACGAGCAGTTCGTTATCGATAAATTAAAGATGTAAAGGACTGTAGTCATGATTAGAGGCTATGAAGTTGATACGTTTAACCAAAGGAGATAGTTGATATGGCAGTCAAAAATTTGGCATTTGAAGCTGATGCACGAGCCAGTTTGTTGGCGGGTGTAGAAAAGCTGGCCGCCGCAGTAAAACCAACACTTGGGCCAAAGGGACGCAATGCAATTTTGGATAAGAGTTGGGGAGGCCCAACTGTGACTAAAGACGGTGTGACTGTTGCAGAAGAGGTGGAACTACTTGATAAGAATGAAAATCTTGGTGCCAAGTTGGTCAAGGAGGCTGCCAGTAAGACGTCTAAAACCGCTGGAGACGGTACGACAACAGCAACAGTTTTGACGGAAGCTTTGTTTAAGGAAGCCTTTAAGAACTTGGCGGCCGGTGCTGATCCGATGTCAATTAATCGAGGCATGCAGGCTGGTTTGAAGGCTGTTCTCAAAGAACTCGCAGGTTTGTCAAAACCGGTGGATATTTCGAAGGCTGATGATATTACGAATATTGCGACCATTTCAGCCAATAATGACGCAGCTGTTGGCAAGACCATGGCCAAGGCCTTTCAGCGTGTAGGTAAAGATGGCGTGATTACAGTTGAAGAAGGCAAGAGTTTTGAGACCACAGTCGATTTTGTCGAAGGTATGCAATTTGACCGCGGCTACCTGTCGCCACATTTTGCCACTGATACTGATAAGATGGTTTGTGAGCTGGATAAGCCGTATATCCTTGTGTATGAAGAAAAAATCAGCAATGTCGGCGTGATCATTCCTTTGCTCGAGAAAATTGCAGAGTCAAAGAGGCCTCTGTTGATTATTGCTGAAGATGTTGAGAGTGAAGCGTTGTCTACCTTGGTTGTGAATAAGCTCAAGGGCGTTCTTCAGATTGCCGCCGTAAAGGCTCCAGGGTATGGTGACCGTCGTAAGGCCATGCTGGACGATATTGCAGTAGCAACTGGAGCAGAGGCTATCTCTAAGGATCTGGGCATCGACCTGGAAAGCTTGAGTGTGTCTCAATTGGGTCGCGCCAAAAAGGTAACCATTGATGGCGACAACACGATCATTGTGGAAGGTGCTGGTTCACAAGAAGCCATTCAAGGGCGTATTGGCCAAATCAAGATCGAGATTGATGGTACCACCAGCGACTATGACAGAGAGAAGTTACAGGAACGTTTGGCCAAGCTGACCGGTGGCGTGGCACAGATTAATGTGGGTGCTGCCAGTGAAGCTGAAATGAAAGAGATCAAGGCACGTGTGGAAGATGCTCTGCATGCAACACGAGCTGCCATGGAAGAAGGTATTGTGCCAGGCGGTGGTGTGGCTTTGGTTCGTTGTATAGATGCGGTCAAAAAACTGAAGCTCAAAGATGACGAAAAGACAGGCGCTGATATTTTGGCCCGGGCTTTGTCTACGCCATGTTACTCCATTGCAGACAATGCGGGTGTGAGTCCAAATCTTGTGGTCAATAAGGTAAGCGAAGGTAAGGGTGGATTTGGATACAATGCCTTTGCCGATCGATACGAAGACCTTATTGAAGCTGGTGTAATTGACCCTGTTAAGGTCACTCGCAGTGCATTGCAGAACGCGGTGAGTATTGCAGGTCTTCTTTTGACCACAGATTGCCTGATCACAGAAGAACCCTCTGATAGTGGCGCACCTGCTGGTGGCATGCCTGGCGGCATGGACGGCGGCATGGGTGGCATGGGCGGCGGCATGCCGGGCATGGGCATGATGTAAGCCTCTTTTGTTCTGAATCAAAAAATTAAGCATAAGAAAATACAAGGAGTTTTGATATGAAACTGAAGCCTTTGGATAATAGAGTGGTTGTAGAGCAAGTCGAAGCTGAAGCGAAGACAAAGGGTGGCATCTTCCTGCCTGAGATTGCTAAAGAAAAACCTCAAATTGCTGTGGTCATTGCTGCAGGTCCTGGCAAATTACTGGATGATGGCAAACGCGGTGCGATGAGCGTTGCAAAAGGCGATAAGGTCATTTACGGTAAGTATATGGGCAACGATGTGGAAGTGGACGGTAAGAAATACGTGATTCTTCAAGAGTCTGATCTGCTCGGTATTGTCCAGGGCTAATAGGTTTTGCCCGTTTAAGAACTAAAACGAGCGAAAGTTCGTATCTTAACATAAAAGGAATGAGAACATGGCTAAACAATTAATGTTTGACGATATTGGCAGGACCCAGCTCAAGGAAGGTCTGAATGAGCTGGCTGCTGCGGTGAAGGTGACTTTGGGCCCCACTGGCAGAAATGTGATTTTAAACAAGAGCTGGGGTGCACCAAAGGTTACCAAAGACGGCGTAACTGTGAGTAAAGAGATTGAGCTGCCACAGCCATTCAAGAACATGGGCGCCAAAATGGTGAATGAAGTGGCCAGTAAGACGTCTGATGTGGTGGGCGATGGCACAACCACCTCTATCGTGCTGGCAGAGGCGATTTATAATGATGGACTCAAGCATGTCACGGCTGGTGTTAATCCAATGCTCTTACAGCGGGGGATTAATAAAGCCGCTGATGTGGCTCGAGAATTCATTGCCTCTGCGAGTGTGCCTGTCAAGGGGCACAAGGATGTGGCCAAGGTGGCTGCAATCAGTGCGAATAACAACGCAGAGATTGGTGAACTTTTGGCCGATGCGATTGATGCTGTGGGCAAAGAGGGCGTGATTGAGGTTGAAGAAGGCAAGGCCATGACCAATGAACTCGTGGTTGTGGAAGGTATGCAGTTTGACAAGGGGTATATCTCTCCTTACTTCTTGACCAATCCGGATTCTCTGGAAGCGATTCAGGAGGATGCTTATATCCTGTTGAACGAAAAGAAAATATCCAATATTCGTGAGCTGATTCCTTTACTTGAAAAGGTGTCTCAGTTGGGCAAGTCCCTGTTTATCATTGCCGAAGACGTGGAAGGCGAAGCCCTGACGGCATTGGTCATTAATCGTTTGCAGGGTGTGCTCAAGGTGTGTGCTGTGAAGGCACCGGGATTTGGTGATCGTCGTAAGGCGATGCTTGAAGATCTTGCCGTATTAACTGGTGGCCAGGTGATTACTGAGGATCTTGGTATCAAGCTTGAGAGCGTTGAATTGTCACAATTGGGGCAGGCCAAGAAGATTGTGGTGACCAAGGATAACACCACAATTATTGAAGGTGCTGGCAAAAAGAAAGACCTCAAGGCTCGTTGTGAGCAAATTCGTGGCTCGATAGAGCGAACCACCAGTGATTATGATCGTGAGAAATTGCAGGAACGGTTGGCCAAGTTAACCGGCGGCGTGGCTGTGATCAAAGCGGGTGCAGCCACTGAAGTGGAAATGAAGGAACGCAAGGACCTGCTGGACGATGCGTTACACGCGACTCGTGCTGCGACCGAAGAAGGCATTATACCTGGCGGTGGTGTTATTTTCTTGCGTGCGATTGCCGCCGTTGACAAAGCACGGTCCAAGGCAAAAGGTGATGAAAAACTTGGCTTCGACATTGTGACCAATGCACTTAAGGCACCCACCATGCAGATCGTGGACAATGCTGGAGAGCAGGGTGATGTGGTTGTCGCTCAGTTACTTGAAAAAATCGAGGGGAATGCCAAAGTGGGCTATAATGCGGCTACTGGCGAATTCGTCGATATGGTGAAGGCTGGCATTGTGGATCCTGCTAAGGTGGCACGTACGGCCTTGGAAATGGCTGCTTCTGTAGCAGGTTTGATGTTAACGACCAACGTGCTGATCACGGATTTAAAGGATGAAGAGGAAGATCCTATACCTGGTTCAGTTCGGTAGGTTTATTTGAGTTTTTAAGAACGCGGGGAACCGTTCATTGAGTTGGGCGGTTCCTTGGCGTATGGAAATATAGAATGGCCAAACAGGATTACTATGATGTCCTGGGTGTAGCAAAGAGCGCCTCGGCAGACGATATCAAGCGATCATATCGACGCTTGGCAATGCAGTTCCATCCGGACAAAAATCCAGGTGACAAAGAAGCTGAGGCCAAGTTTAAGGAGTGCGCTGAAGCGTATGAAGTGCTGAGTGATCAGCAGAAGCGTCAGCAGTACGATCAGTACGGCCATGAAGGGCTACGTGGTTCGGGTATGCATGACTTCTCACGCATGAATGTAGAAGACATTTTTAGCATGTTCGGCTTCGATGACATTTTTGGCGGGATATTTGGTGGTGGCGGTGGACGGCGACGAGGTGGTAGTTCAGGGCCAGCCAAGGGGTACGATTTGGAAACAGGCGTTGAATTAACGCTTGAAGAAATTGCCCGAGGTACTGAGAAGACGATAGAGTTTACTCGTCAGGACGCTTGCTCTGAGTGTTCTGGCAGTGGCGCAGCCAAGGGCAGTCAACCTGCGAAGTGCCCGACCTGTGGCGGGTCTGGGCAGGTGGCTCGGGGAGGCGGATTTTTTCAGATGGTTTCTGGCTGTCCGCAATGTAAGGGTGCTGGGCAGGTCATCACTAAACCCTGTAAAGATTGTAGAGGATCTGGTCGGGTCTCAAAGAAGCGAACTGTGAGTATCAAGATTCCTGCAGGTGTGCATGAAGGTCAAGGAATTCGTGTGGGTGGCGAGGGTGAACCGGGCCAAGGCGGTGGCCCCAATGGTGATTTGTATTGTTATGTTCGAGTGCTAGAGCATGAGTATTTACAGCGTGATGGTAGCGACCTGGTGGCCATTGTGCCTATCAGTTTTACCCAAGCGACATTGGGTGCAACAATTGATGTACCCAGCTTGGAGTGTACCAAACGGTTACGCATTCCTGCTGGCACTCAGTATGGTAGTGTATTTCGTATCAAGGGGCAGGGATTGCCTGATCTGCGTTCCAAACGCGTTGGGGATCAACTGGTTCAAGTGACCATTGAAACGCCTTCGAAGCTCAATGACAAACAGGAGGAATTACTCCGGGAATTTGCCAAGAGTGAAAACAAGTCGGTGTCCCCCAAGTCTGCCGGCTTTTTTGAAAAACTCAAGAAACAATTTGGTGGTAATTAATGAAGCAGAAAAACGATAAATCAAAGGCTGACAAAAAGACGGCCAAAGACACAGCCAAGGCCTACGAGCAGTTGCAAGAAGATTTTGACGCATTGCAGACCGAAAAGTTGGAATTGTTTGAAAAGCTTCAGCGTGTGAGTGCAGATTATACCAATTTTCAGAAGAGGGTTCCTAAGCAGATATCAGATGCTGTCAGCTATGAAAAGGAACGCATTCTAAAGAGTCTGTTGCCCGTGCTAGACAATTTTGAGCATACGTTTAACAGCGATTCTGGCGATGTCGAGGCCGTAATTAAGGGCATTAAGATTGTTCACGATCAAGTTCTGGATACCTTTAAATCCCACGGTGTTGAACAGATTTTGGCCAAGAATCAGGTTTTTGATCCCAGCAAACATGAGGCCATGATGCAGCGAAATGAAGAGGATAAGGAGAATGACCTCATCCTTGAAGAATTCCAGAAGGGGTACGCTTTGAATGGGAGGGTTATTCGCCCAAGCAAAGTCATTGTGAATAAATCTACGGTGGCGTCAGAACAGGATACGCTTCATGGTGAGGCTGAAACCGACAGCGCAGTAGATGCGCAG
>Ga0307990_1001496_pt1 | contig 19661 bp, 16 predicted proteins | sample EllFjometagen129_FD_203168 | JGI IMG/M metagenome (GOLD analysis project Ga0307990, IMG submission 203168) | Marine microbial communities from Ellis Fjord, Antarctic Ocean - #129 | ecosystem: Environmental > Aquatic > Marine > Unclassified | place: Southern Ocean | collected 2014-10-08
CCAAAAACTCGACAAACCGCCGCAACGATACAGCCCCGCGACTACTGACAAACCCTTCAAATTGGATGGCCCGATCATGCAGCTTCAGCAGATTGGCCTTTCGTACAGCCGCCCCTGGCAAGGCCTGCACCGCAGACAACAGACCGGTTTGGCGAATCAAAACCCAGATGAGATTGGCCAGACTGCCCTCACTGGCCATGTGTCGCCATTGAGTCAAACGCGTCAACGCAGTATTCAAACGCGCCTTCAGAACCGAATCATCGCCCCGCTGCGTATACGAGATCACATGATCATAAAAGCCCTGACGTTTTTTGGTGTCACTGGCCAGCTTGATCCTGACCAGATCATTGTCCGACACATTAAAGAATGGGCCACGCAGCACAGCAGCCAGTTCGATGTCACGCTGCGGATTGTCCAGCACCTGGAGCACATTGATACAGTCACGAATTTCGGTGGCCTCAAAATAGCCTGCGGCCTGCGAACTGCTCACAGGAATTTCGGCCAGACGCAGTACCTTGACATACTCATCCACGCGTTTGGACGGCGAACGAAACAGAATCGCTATGTCACGATACGCCACATCCCGCATCTGTCCCAACCCCTTGTCAAACACTTGGAACTCGGCCTGGCCCACCATGTGCTGGATACGTTGAGCAATCATGGCGGCCTGACGCTCCCGGGACGACACCTCATGCGTCACCGGCATGGGCTCCGTGTCCTGATCTGATGTCTGTTGTTCATCCAGGAGATGCCACTCCACACAGACCTCAGCATCGGTCACAGGGTTTGGGGGGCTGAGCTGAGCCGCCTCATCATACACCATGTCGCAGGTCTCTTCGGTCATCAGGGCCTGGCAGATTCGATTGGTGGCATCCAAGACACCCTGATAGGACCGAAAGTTGGTATTCAAATCCACACGCTGGACATCGGTACGATCTGTCTCCTTGACCTGATTCAACCGGGCCTGAAAAATCCCAGGCCGGGCCCCACGAAATGCATAAATACTCTGCTTGATGTCCCCCACCACAAACAGGTTGCTTCCCTTATGCAGGGCTTCAATAATGGCCTCCTGCACAGGGTTGACATCCTGATACTCATCCACAAACACGTGATGAAACTGCTGCCGCAGATTCAATGCCGTGGCAGTGGGAGACATCTCACCCGTGTCTGGGTCCATGCGAACCAGAAGCTTGAGCGCGTAATGCTCCAGATCAGAAAAGTCAAGGCAGTTGATGCATTGCTTGGCCTCGGCGTAGAAGCGATCGAAGGTCTGCGTGAGCTTGAGCAATGTTTCTGTCTGCACGCACGTGCGTGGCTCCAGACGCTCAAAATAATCCGACTGAAGTACGGCCAGATTCCCAAGTGACACAAAGTCGGTCACCACCTCCCGAATCCGATTCTGAAATTGCCCCGCACACTCGGGGTCCACATCCTTGGGCTTGAGTACGTTTTTCTTTTGAAAGGCATGATAGACTGTCACCACCTCGTCCCAAAGATCGCCCTGCTCTGCCATGATGCAGGCTTCCAGCGTAGCCATAAGGTGACTATTGGACAGGGGTTTGGGTTTTGAACTGGTACAGACCTCTCTATGGTCTTGCGTAATCTGGTCCAGCTTTTGATGCAGGGCCATAAACTGCCCACCCACCCAGTCCTGCTGAATCTGAGCGATACAACCCGTACTCTTGGTGGACGACCGGGCCAGGGCAAAGGCCTCAGCGTACCATCGGTCCCGAGACAACACATTGTCCAGATCATTGCTGAGCTGCATGATCTTCAGGGCAAAACCACGCGTGGCACTCAAGGCCCGCTTATAAAACAGAATGTGCAGACCGAACTGAAGATCAGACTGCTGCCAAGCCCAATCCAGGGTCTGTTCTAGAGCCTCTGTCTTGAGTAATCGCTGCTCATCCGTATCAATCAACCGAAAACCAGGATCCAGACCGAGCGCATGAAAATGCTCTGTGATCATGTGTTTACAGAACGCGTGAATCGTGCTGATGCGGGCCGCGGGTAAAAGCAACAGCTCACGCTGCAGATGGCGAAGGCTTCTATCCTGGGTGGCAGCCGCTGTCAATTGCTCCCGAATACGGGTGCGCATCTCTTCGGCCGAGGCATCGGTAAAGGTCAGGATCAACATGTTGAGTACACTGGTGCGTGTGTTGGGTTCGCACAGGAGATGCAGACATCGCTGCGACAATACGGCAGTCTTGCCTGTGCCTGCAGAAGCAGTCACCAGGAGATCACGCCCCTGCTGTGTGATCGCTGTTTTTTGCTGGGGTGTCCATGTCACGGCAGACTGACTCATGGTGTCTGGCCCTCCAACGTAGCGAGTACCTCGGTTTTGTGGGTACTCTCCAGGGTCCGGCAGCGGTGAGTCTGCCAGTCAAATCGACACAGGGCTCGGAAATCACAATACGAACAGGGTGTCACCGTGCCCCTGCGATACGGTGACACAGGTATTTTGCCAGCCAGGATGTCCAAACTCAGACTCCGGATCTTCTGGCGGCCAAACTCCAGCAGCGATTCAAAGGACGCCGATTTCATGGCGCCGCGTGTATTGTAGTGGCCCAGGGCCTCGCCTGTGTTCTTGACAAAAAAGTTATAGTAGTGGCTGTCACCCTTTTCAATAGGATCCAAATCAGACGCGATGCTCACATCAAACAGGCCCTTGGCCTTGCGTTTAAAACCTGCCAACTTGTCCGTGGGCGTGCTCAGATCCACCTTCTTTCCGGCAGTCTCAATGGGCACATAAAAAGCCCCCACACTCAGGCCTTCAAACCGCCCGGCAGCCTGGGCCTCACGCAGGGCCAGCACATACACCAGCAATTGCAAATCCAGGCCATACCACATCTTGGTCCAGTCTGGTGAACGGTCCGTGCTCTTATAGTCAAAGACCACCACACGCCCCGCCAGCCCCTGACCACACACATCAATTCTGTCAACCTTGCCACGCAGAGACACCTGACAACCGTCCTTGAGATCTAAGGTGAACGCCCCAAGATTGGCCTGCTTTGGCCCAAATTCTGCCTCTGCAAGAATCGGCCTGAACTGACCTGTCACAATGGCCTGCACCAATTCAGGCACCGTCTCATGCAAGACATCACAGGCGCACTGCAGGACGTAGGCATTAACCGGACTGTGCGCCTCGAAATTTCGAATAAAGGCATTTTCCTCTCGCACCTTATCGATCATCTTGTCCACACCGCGAGTGATGGACTCGCCCGTCAAATGGGTCCAATCGGCCTTGGCGTCTATCATGGCCTGGACAAACAGTTCCAGAACCCGATGGTAAAAGTTCCCCCGATCCAGGGGTTCCAGACCAAATGCCTTGCGTGCTTCCAGCCCGAGCACATACTTGGCAAAATACTGATACGGACAGGCCGCGTAGGTGCCCAATCGGGTGGCTGAGCTGTGGAGCACCGGGCCAAACAACGAGCCCAGCACGGCCGCGTCCAGGGTATGATTCGCTGGATCTTTGGGTGTCACAGCCTGTGACAAGGTGCCATAAGTGTCTGGCAAAAAAGCCTGCCAGGGTGACCAGTCCTTGATCCCCTGAGCACACAGTCTGTCTGCCAGATCATGCGTACTGAGAATGGCTGCATCTCCAGAACCAAGGTCGTCTGTTGTATGCTGCACCTGTAAATCCACAAACAAGCCTTCCAGGTTGCGGATAAACTGAGAGCGAACCACAGCCTTGCCCTTGTCGTCCGTCTGGGGATAGGTCACAATCAACTGGCCGGAGGCCCGTGTAAATGCAATGTAGGCCAGGTATCTGCGCTGGCTCAAGCTCTGCGTCACACCACCGGGCAGGTCCAGACCGGCCAGAGCGGTAATGTCACGATCTGCATCAGACAGCAGAGAGTCGGACTGCAGGACGCAGGGGAATTGCTTCTGGGTGGTACCCACCAGAAAGACCACCTTGACGTCGGGATGACGACTGCGTTCAATGGCACCCACCAGGACCTGATCCAGGGTCGGTGGGATCAGAGCCAACGTCATCTGAGAAAATGCCGCTGTCAGCACCCTCGTGAAAAAAGCCACATCTGCCTGATAGTCACCCAGGACCAAAGAGCATTCGTCCAGCACACCCGTAAGCCAATCCCAGAATTGTCGGTGTGTGTCGGCCCTGGCAGGATCCCCCTCCTGGTCAGCCCGCTGGATCAAAGCCTCCAGGGTCTTGGCCACCTGTAGATCCTCTAAAAAAGTCTTCAGGGCCGCCACAAAAATCTCGCCGGTCAAGCGGTCACAGCCAGTTGCATCACGCAATTTGCGTAGCGGGCCTGCAATCAAGTCACGCGTACGGTTCACAGCCGGCTCATCAAATCGAGGTGACAGGGGATCATCAAGGGTCCAGGGCTCTGTACAATGCCAGTCCTGACTGGTCACCCCCAGAGCCAGGCAGTAGTTTTCCAACTGATCCAGGGCCCTTCGATCCAGGCCCAGCAGGTCACTTCGCACGTAAGCCAAAATATCCGACGGCTCAAACTGGTCCAACTGGCCCATCACCATACGGAGTGCCGAGCCCACCAACGTGGCCCCTGGGTGGTGGGTCAAGGGCTGTTGCTTATCCAAAAAGAACGGGAGATTATAATCCGTAAAATAGGCATGAACCAGATGTTCGTACCCCGACAAATCCGAGGCTATCACGGCAATGTCCCTGTACCGAAGCCCCTGTTCACGTACCAAGCACTGTATGGTGCGTGCCACATATTGCACTTCACTCCGCACATCCGGGGCACTCACGCAACGCACCTGATCCTGGACTGACACGGGCTGAATCTCGGAACCAAACAGGGATCGCTCCACATGGGCCAATGCTGACGCAGAAGCAAACCGAGGTGTCTCCGACAAAATCACCGGCACCCCTGGCCGAACATGCATATCCTCCATCATCGTCTTGAGTTGATGATAGGTGGTGAGTGTCGGCGAAAACAGGTCCAGCGGATCAGGCTCGCCCTTGAACCTGGCCAACTCTTCGGCATCCAGGCACAATGCGATCGACGTGTGTGACACGGTCTGCATCAAGGCCCTAAGCATGAGAAGCTCCGCTTGGGTAAACCCGGCAAACCCATCCACCCACAGCCTGGCCCCCTTTAACAGGTCATGCTGAGGCACGGCCTGCCTGGCCGCCTGGAACTGCTGATCCGGATCCACAAATCCCGTCTCCACAAACCGGGCATAGCAAGTCAGCAGGACTCGAATGTCACGCAACTTGGCCGTACACAATCCACCATGACCCTCGGTTTCCAGTTGATCAATACATCGTGACAGATCCTCGGGCCCAGTGGCGGCATGGTGCAATTGATCCAGAATATGCAGGGCCTGTCTCACAAATCCCGTATGGGCACTGCTGGTCTGGTACACGGTCAACTGATCTGCCACCTCGTGCAGCAGTCGAAACAACACCATCTGCCTGCCCAGGGCAGACAGCCTCGCACGGGCCGTGTTTCGCCCGATCAATTGAAAGTTTAGCCGGTCAAATGACAGAATAGAAAGACGGTTGTACCCGGTCACGCCCACATGGGACAACACAGCCCGCTCAGCCTGATAGGTGGCCTGTTCAGGCACCAGAAAAATCAAAGGCGTCGACTCTTCAGCCTGCAACGCCCCCATCATGGTCTCCATGCAATACTGGGTCTTACCTGTTCCGCTTCTCCCAAAAATAAACTGAATCGCCATGAAACCATCCTTAGATCATAACGCACTCGCTTGGAAAGCTAATGCGTTGGTTCATGGTTCACGGTTCACGGTTACATGAAGAATGGTCCTCATTGTCCGTAAACGAGCGAAGCATGCGCCATGATCTTGTTTCTATTGTGGTCAAGTTTTACCAGACTTCATGCTGTAAACTGCCTACTGAAAACTGAAAACTTAAAGTTTGCAGAACTTCAGTCATTAACAAAGAGATATCCTGGTTCGTGCAGACATTTCTATATTAGACTATTCTTGGGAGGTCACCTCCGCAAATCCCACATCAATGTACTGTCCGCCATTGGTCTGATGGCAGTGAACCGCCAGCGTGTTCTTTCCGGAACGTAGTGCGGCCTGACCTGTCGCGGTCATGGGAACAGGCTCGTAATCACTTGTAAACCCACCTTTCTCACCCGCCAGAACACCATTGATATACACCTTCACATCTTCGTCATGATGCATCAAGAGATTCAGTGAGAGTGTATTGGGTTGATCCCAGGTGAATTCACGACGCAACCAAATGTCGGAACTGTCCCAGGTCGTCCTAACAATGGCTCCGGGTGTGCCGCGTGTGCCGAAACCGGCGTGCCCTCTCGACCACGCGCTATCCTCGTAATCCTCTTGTTTCCAGTCATCCCCGGGCTGGGTCGTCGTATAGGCCCACTCGATCGCTTTATCCTGAGCCGTCTTGAGAACGGTCTGGACCACAGGTGGCTTGGGCAACATGGCCCACTGACCTGTCACGGCCTCGGCCTTCTTCACCCATTTGGACCAGAGAGCCTTATCGCTCAGCAGCGGAATGAACACACCACCGACCACGGGACGAGCCTGGAAACCGCGAATTCGGGCATTGTGCGTCCAATACCAATCGGTCATGGGCACGCGATCCAGGGTTTCATTGAGAAACGTAAAGACCGGATCCACCAGGGCTGAAAAATCATCCGCCTTTCCTGTCAAGGTGGCGGTCCAGAAGATCCAGTCCAATTTCGTGTAATCGCTACGGTTATCCAGAGGTAAGCCATAGGGCTTCTGCACCTGACGGTAATAGGCCATTTCCCTTTGGACAATTTCCATTGGAAAGACCTGAAGATCCAGCAAACGATCCCAGACCAGATTGTACTTCTGGCTCCAGGTGCCGGGCTTGTCAAAGGCCAGCCGGTAGTGATCGCCGTCATCGGCCATATCTTCCCATTGTCTGGCGTAATTAACGGCCAGGGTATGGTACTCCTTGGCCACATCCTCACGGCCCAACATCCCGGCCAGCTTGCCGTAACTGGCCATCCCCAGGATCGCCTTGACCGAGAGGTTGACGTTATGTGCCAGATGCCCGGCAAAGTCATCGGTGCAGAGCTGGTTTTCGGGGTCCAGGCCCTTGGCCCTGAGGTACTCGGCCCACTCGGTCAAGAGCGGCCAGTAGCAACCGGACAGATCCGCACTGTCCTCGGCCTCGGCAATGGCCGCCATCAAGAGCAGCATATTTCCACATTCCTCGACCGGCATCTGGTTCTCTTCGCTACGCTCGCCGCCGCCATAGGCTTGTTTGCCCGCATCGGGATAGGTGCCCAAGTCATGCGGTGAAAACGGGAAGGGCCAGTGATCCGACGCGGTATAGTCTAGCAAAGGCACAACCGTAGCCTTCATCAGGCCGGGGCTGAGCAAGAGAAACTGCGGGGCCATGGGATAGAACACGTCCGCAGTACCCATGCAGCCGTTGCTGAAGTTCTCCTTGCTGAACATCAGGGGCATGCCATTGGAATCGGCGACAATCTTGTTCGCCGCCACGCACTGACGATAAGCCAAGGCCGAAATCAGGGCATACTTCTCGCCCCCCATGGCCGTAAGATCCGCCATGAGCGCCTCATCGAAGGCTTCGCAACGACGCTTGAGTTTGGCGTAGCCCTTGGAGGTCTCCTTGAGCACATCATAGATGTCCGCCCCCTGTCGCCGCCAATAGGGTCGTAAGGGTCGGCCAAAATATCGAATAGAGAACAGATCATCGTAGGCCAAAAAGGCATGACAGATCACGGTCTTACGACCGACCTGTCCGAGATCCCACATCAGGGCCAGCACCGGCGCATTGTCATTCACCTGACACGGCATGCCCTTGGCGTTCTCCTCGGGCAAAGACTTCTGACCCACAAATCCCATCCGACACTCTGCAGCCGACGCAATGGCCGAGGATCCACCGCGGGAACGGGAAGTCGCCACATAGAAGTAACCCCAGTCGATCCGTACATCGTCCCCCTTGCGTGCCAACATCGCCTGAGACTTGGTTCCCGTACTCAGAATCGTCAGTCCTGAGCGTACTTCTTCGGACCAAACGACGGCTTGACCAGGCTCATGCACAGCCACTTCAGCCGTGTTGTCATAGTAAACACTCACGTCGTGTTTCTTGCCATCCACGGACTCACATGTCCAGGTTAGGGTCACCACGGGACGCGAGAGAAGATCAATATCGTCTGGCAAGGCCGCCTGCATAAAGACCATACTCACGCGCACGCCGGCCCCCTCGAAGGTGTAAATCGTACGCGTTGGCCATACCTGTACATCCGTCTGTGCCAAGGCCGATAAACCTTGAGGCGTCTGTCCCATCAAACGATAACTTTTCCCGTCCACACGAATCAGACTCGTCAGACGCTGCTTATGCCCAGTCCAGTGCACGGTATCGCCATCGGTCAACTTATCGGAAAACGACCAAATACTGAAGTAGGGATCGCAAGCCACCAGCGGCACTGCGGGTGGGCGAAACGAAAAATCCAATGCTTGGGCCGAAGCCCCTAGCGACAGAGCCCATACCACTATCAAGACAGTCCATAGCTGTTTTTTCATCATCAATTCCTTGTTCATGTCGGTAATATTTCATAAACTGTGCATGTCCTCTGCAAGCCATATTTCTGCGCATGTTTCCGAATCTGTGCCCAGTAAACGTAGGATTAATGAACCGTCCACCAAGGCCTCAGCCAGCAGAGAAAGACTCGCTACACCTTCAGCCACCGAGCCACATCCTTGGCAAAATAGGTAATAAGGATGTCACTACCGGCTCGTTTCATGGCGGTGAGCATTTCCATCACACTGTCTTTTTTGTCCATGAAACCCGCTTCAACAGAGGCGAGAATCATCATGTATTCACCGCTGACATTGTACGCAGCCATGGGCACCTTGAACTGTTGTTTGAGTCGCAGGATGATGTCCAGATAGGCCAGGGCCGGCTTAACCATGACTATGTCTGCGCCTTCTTGTATGTCTAGCATGACTTCCTGCAAGGCCTGGTCACTGTTGGCCGGGTCCATTTGATAAGTTTTTCTGTCTCCAAAAGACGGGGATGATTCAGCCGCCCCTCGGAACGGCCCGTAAAACGCAGAGGCATATTTGGCAGCATACGACATAATGGCCACGTCTGGCAAATCATGTGACTCCAGGACCCCTCGAATGGCAGCCACACGGCCGTCCATCATATCTGACGGCGCCACCACGTCGGCCCCTGCCTGAGCATGCGACAAGGCCATTTTTGCCAGCAGTTTACAGCTGGGGTCATTTTCAACCACCTGACCCTTTAAGACACCACAATGTCCGTGATCCGTGTAGGCACACAAGCACACGTCTGTCATAACGAGTAGATCAGGACAGGCTGCTTTGATATTGCGAATCGCCTGATGAACAGGCCCTTGATCGTTCCAGGCTTGCGAACCCTGAGCATCCTTTTCGTGGGTCAAACCAAACAAAAGCACGGCAGGAATCCCCAGATCAGCCACCTCTTGGGCTTCGGCCACAATGGTATCCGGTGAAAAGTGATAACAGCCTGTCATGGTGCTGATCGGCTCTTTCAGACCCTGGCCCTGCTTCACAAAGAGAGGATAAACCAGATCATCCACCTGCACCACAGTTTCACGAACAAGACGTCTCATAGTCCCACTGCTTCTCAATCTTCTCGGCCTGATCATTGGAAAACTCATACGTAACCCCACCCTATATTATATGGTCATAACGGTTATCTTGATTTTTAAGAGAGTGCCAGTGTAATCACCCTGAAGAACAGGATCAAGCCCCCAATTTCTTTTAACGCACGGTTCCAAGTTCACCGTTCACGATTGATAGGAAAGCTATCTATGACATCTGACCATAAACCGTGAACTGGGAACGCAAAAACACTTATAGATCCTTTGGTTGCCAATTCCGGAAGCACCTTGCCTTTGTGAAAAGACGGCTCAAAATGGCCTATAATCATGAACAAGTTAGTCCTTGAAGCCTCTATATAATCTATGGTAAACTACTATGTTTAATACTTTTGGAAAAACACTATGCCAAATATCAAACGTCAAGTGTTATGGGCAACGCTCGTCCTGATCTTCTTGCTCACGGTTTTTTCAGTTTATGGCGCTTTTTTGGGGGCAAATCGAGCTCAGGTTTTCTTTAACTCCATCCCGCTGGCCATATGCTGGAGTCTGTTTCTGGTCTTGCTGGTCGCCGGCGGCCTGGTCTTCCAACGCCTGATACGTGTACCAGCCCTGCTCCTGATCCACACCGGGTGCATTGCCATTCTGATTGGCGGCCTTTGGGGATCGAGTAAAGGACAGGAAATCCGAAAAAAAGTCTTCAAATGCGACATCATTGGATCCGGCTATGTCATGCTCTATCCTGGACAACAAACCAGCCAGATCCAGGTCGGAGAAGGCAAAGACATGCAGATCAAAAACCTGCCATTTGTTGTGGCAGTGGATGACTTCCGCATTGAACATTATAATCCCGGTAAGCTGTTTATTGGCGTACCAGGCACTGAGAACCAATGGTCCATGACCGCAGATCCCAACTCGCAGCTGGATTTCGGCAACAAATTTGGAGCCGTCAAGGTGGTGCGGTTTTTCGAGAATCTGCAAATCACCAAGAAATTGTTCATTACCGTGCCAGGGACGCCTCAAGAATGGTCCATGTCAGTGGCACCTAATACGCAACTTGACCTGGGAGAGACGCTCGGGTCAGTCAAGGTTTTGCGCGCCTTCAAGAATTTCCGTATCACTGTCGGCGGCGAAGGCGGAAGTCAAGCCTACGAGGCACCAGGGCCAGGAACAAACGCTGCCCTTGAGATTCTCTTGATACCCCCCAGAGGCGAACAACCCACCAAACACTATATCTTTGAGATGCGTGCGGGACATGCCAATAAAGACAGCCCTCTGTCGTTTGAATACAAGCAAGCCACGGACAACACCGGAGAAAACCTCGCCTATGATGACGTTGGTTCAGGTGACAATGCCGCCGTGGAACTCCTTGTGACCGCTCCTAGCGGTGGACCAGCCACGCCTCGATATGTGTTTGAGCAACAACCAAGCCATGCCCAGCAGGGTAGCCCCCTGGCCTTTCAATACAGACGGACCATCAGCGACTACATCAGCGACGTCAAAATCCTCAAAAAAACCGACGATAAAAAGGCTGTGACCCAGAAAGCCGTTGAAGTCAATCACCCACTATACTACGGCGGATACCATTTCTACCAAAGTTCCTATGGCCAGGATCCCCGAGGCTCAGGTCAGATGTACACTGTCTTGTCAGTGACCAACAGCACAGGCCTTGGCTGGGTCTTTACCGGCTTTTTGCTCATGTGTCTGGGCATTGCATGGCAGTGCTGGGTTCTGGATATTCGCAAAGTTCTGAGACAGGAGGCCCTTTAAGATGGACCTTAAAATGACCCCCCAGGGATATTTGATATATACCACCATGGCCACCTATGCTGTGGCCTTTATTCTGACCGTCTCAAAAAAAGCCAAAGCCGGCCTCCAGCTCTTTGCCCTGGGCTTTGTGATATCGATCATCGCGTTTGTATACAGGTGGATTCACGTCTCTCACTGCCCCATGCAAAACCTGTTTGAAGTATTTCTGACACTGGCTATGCTGTGCTATCCGATATCTATGCTGTCACGCCGCTTTCTCAAGATTGCAGGTCACGCCGGAGACATGGCCATTGGAATGATCCTTCTGCTCCCTGCTGGATTCGTGTTTCACGCGGAGCCTCTGCATCTGCCCCCTGCCCTTCAGAGCCCCCTATTCATACCCCATGTGGCAGTCTACATGATCAGCTACGTGATCATGTTTAAGGCCACCATTTGCGCCTTTTCACAGCTACTCAATCGCCGGGCGGAGCCAGGCACACTGGAACCGGAAAAGGCGACCTATATCATAGTCTGTCTGGGTTTCCCATTCTTGACCCTTGGATTGATTCTGGGCAGTGTATGGGGCAAAATGGCCTGGAGTGACTACTGGGGATGGGACCCCAAAGAGCTCTGGTCACTCGCGTCCTGGCTGGTGTACATTGGCTACTTCCATGCAAGGTATATGTTTGGCCAGAAACATGCCAAACTCAACAGCATTCTGGCAATCACAGGCATGGTCTTCATCATCATTACCCTGTTGTGGGTAAACCTGTCCAGGATGTTCTCAGGACTCCACAACTACGCCAACTAACTGAGCTTAGGGTGTCTATCAGCCTGATTATTTCGCCTGGCGACCGTCTGGCTGTCGTCCAGGATGGCCATCTTTACCTCAATTTCGACGAAGTTTGCCTGGTACGACCGATTGGAGAAGAATGAGCCCTCCCTGGATTTGCAGTCTCCCCACGTCAACAACCAAGAAAATCTTTTCTTGATCTTGACGACTAAAAACTGTTTCTATATATTAAAATGCCTGAAGCCCAACAATTTATACAGGGAAGTTACCATGGAATCCGATAATCTAAAACGCTATCACGTCCCCAATCTGGAGCGAGCCATAGGCATTTTCGAACTGCTGGCCTGTCACGCGGAGGGTTTAAGCATGAGCAAAATTGCCGGTTTTCTGGAAATCCCCCACAACAGCATATATCGCATCACCTCCACGCTGGTAAGCCACAAATACCTCATGCGCGACGATCACGCCAAACGATTTCGTCTGAGCCGCAAGTTTCTGGCCCTGGGATATGCTTCTATTAATGAATCAACATGGCTATCCTATTGCGGCAATCTGGACCACAGGTCCAAGTGAACGTGTTCAGGAGCCCAGTTTTGACGATCTCGGTGAAGTCTTGTGTTCTTATGCACACCGGACTTCACAGCGTTTTGGTTACAAATTGCTTTAACTCTATAAATCAAGGTAGGATTTAAAATTACAACAGCACCAAGACAATCAGACTCAACACAGACACACCTGCAATCCGTAGCCGAACTGGTAGAGATTGCCGGACGAACAACCGCCTCAACCGTCATTATTCCTGGTGGAAGCCGGGTTGAGGACCTTCGCCTGGTCGAAGCAGCCCGAGACCACGGCATCCTGAATCGAGTCCTTCTGGTGGGACGGTCAGCATTAATTAGTAAGGCAATCAACGAAACCGGGATTGAATTTGATCCCAATGACATCCTGCATGCCGAGACTGACGAAGACATTGCCAGGACCACAGTCGCCCGCATCCAGGAGGGCGATGTAGACATCGTACTCAAGGGCAATATTTCTACGCCCACCATCAACCGCCACATGCTGGCCCTGGCTCAGCGCCCCACAGTCACACTGGCTTCGATTTTTGATGCAGATGCCATCTCGGGTGGCCGCCCCATGATTTTGACGGACGCAGGCTTCACCACAGTCTGTAATTTCGGACGTATGATCAGCATGATCGATAATGCCGTGGATGTGGCACAGACCGTCATGGGCCTGGACTGCCCCAAAGTGGCCATTCTCTCGGCCAATGAAAAACAGATTCCTTCTCTGGGATCGACCTGGATGGGACTCGAACTGGCCAAACGGCAGTGGTCCAACTGTGTGGTGTGCGGCCCTCTGTCTTTCGACCTGGCCACAAGCCCGGATTCTGTACGTGTCAAGGGCATGCCCAACCTGCCAAACGCTCAAGCAGTGGCTGGCCAGGCAGACATCCTGGTATGCCCAGGCATAGATGCGGCCAATATTCTGTACAAAAGCATTGCAGCCATGGCCAGATACGGCCAGGCTTCCATTGCCGGAATTACGGTGGGATTTCCCACCCCCTATGTCATCCTATCCAGGTCCGACGCCCTGGACACACGTCTGGAATCCATTGCCCTGTGCAGCATCTACAGGCAACGTTCTACTCAGAAGCAGGCATCCAAGAGCACCGTTGCAAACCCTGTTTCAAAAACTCGCCAACGCATTCTAACGGTCAATCCAGGGTCCACATCCATCAAGGTGGCAGTATTTGACGATAACACCTGTATTGACAAATTCGAAGCCTCCTTGTCTCCCTGTGCCAGCAAACCATTAAAAGACCGTTTGGCTGCCATTCAAGACGTGACAAAACAAATCTGTGCCCACCTGGAAGAAAAGAAGTTGACCCCTCTTTCGGCCATCTCAGGACGCGGCGGTTTTTTACCTCGCCCAGAAAACAAACTGCCCAGCGGCACATTCCTCCTAGCCAAGTTGGATCAGGGGAAGGTCACTGTAGAGCAGGACATTATCGCAGGCTCACTGCAATGCCCGGAAAAAGAACACGTGAGCAATCTCGGTGCACCTCTTGCCGCGGAGTTGGCTCAACATTTTAAAGTCCCTGCGTATATCGTGGACCCCGTGGTGGTGGACGAGTTTGAACCCGTAGCTGAAATCTCCGGATACCAAAGTATCACGCGAAAAAGTACAGCCCACGTGCTAAGCATTCGCATGGCAGCGCGGCGCGCGGCTGAATCAGTCAATCGTCCGTTGACCGACATAGATCTCGTGGTGGCCCACCTGGGAAGTGGTATCACCGTGGCCACGGTTAAAAAGGGAAAAATCACCGACAACAACATCGCCCTGCTTGGGGAAGGCCCGTTTACGCCTTGCCGTGCAGGTCAATTGCCCCAGGCCGACTTGATCAATCTGTGCTACAGCGGTCAATTCACAGAAAACGAACTGATCCGTGAACTAACGCTCAATGCAGGGTTACTGTCCTATCTGGGTGACCACGACATGACCGTCATTGAGAACCGGATCAAGGCCGGTGACAAACGGGCCAAGCTCGTGCTGGAAGCCATGGTTTACCAGATTGCCAAACAAATTGGCGGCGCCTTTGCAGCCGCAGAATGTATTGCTGAAGCCATTGTTCTAACCGGTGGCCTGACACGGTGCAGCCTGATCCGGAATAATGTGAGAAAAAGAATCGGTCGACTGGCCCCGGTTCTCGTGTACCCAGAGGCCTTGGAAATGGAGGCTCTGGCTCAGGGCGCAATTGATATACTATGTCATGATACCCAACCTCATCGATACAAACTGCAAAATATTACTTAAAGGAAATCTCGCACATTCTTCGGAGTCGCAGTAAAATGAAAGATCCAAATCAATCAATATGTATATTGAAAGCATCAGTGGCGGATCGTTCCGGCGCCTTGACCAGTATTGCGTCAGCCTTTAGCAATCAGGGCATCAATCTTGACGCCATTGTGGGATATGGTGCCCCGGAAAACAACGTCAGCCATGGCAGTGTGGTTGTGGCATTCCACGGCACAAAGGAACAGCAGAACATTATGATTCGACGCATTCAAAGACTGCAAAAGGTTGACGACGTGCAGTGGATTAAGGACGCTCATCAAAATCTCCGGCAGGCGTTGTGTGATCTGACAAAACATCTGGAATCTTGCTAGAAATATATTACTTACTAAACTTAAGGAGTTTTAAATGGCACAGGGAACATTTCACCATTTTGGCGTACCCGTGAGTATCAAACAAGAGAATGAGGTTTACCTGGAAGGCGCCAAGGTCTTTATCACAGATCCTGACAATCATCCATATCGCATTGAATACCTTCGATTCGAAGCGGGCAGCCCCATGCATCCGGACGTGCAAAACAATGCGCACGCTGCCTTTATGGTGGACGACATGGAATCTGCACTGAATGGCCAAGATGTGATTGTGCCAGTCTTTGATGCCACAGACACCTTGAAAGTGGCCTTCATCAACGATGGCGGCGCCGTCATCGAACTCATGGAACAAAAGTAAACAAGCATTGGTTCCGGGTTCACAGTTCACGGTTGAGACAAGTTTTTTTTACTAACCGTGAACCGTGAACCCGGAACCGTGAACCTGCTTTGGCAGTGGCTTTAGACTGCCAAAGTCCTTACTTAGAGGAAAGGACAAACCACCATTATGAAAAAATTTATCAATGACCCCACTAATTTGACCGCAGAACTACTCGAAGGCATGGCGCTGGCCTATCCCCAAAAGATCAAACTGGAATCTGAAAAAATGATTTGTCGTGCCAAATCCAAGTCAGCCGACAAGGTCGCCCTGGTCACCCTGGGTGGATCAGGACACGAACCCGCACTCCAGGGATGGGTCGGAGACGGCATGCTTGATATCTCTGTGGTCGGCGATATTTTTGCGGCACCTGGCCCTCCCAAGGTTCTCGAAGCATTCCAGATGGTGAAACGCAACGCCGGTATCCTTCTCGTCACATTGAACCATGCCGGTGACGTCATGAGTGCGGACATGGCCAAACAAATGACCGAGGCCGAAGGTATTACAGTCAAAGAAATCATCACCACCGAAGAGATCCGTCCTAGTGCAGATGAAAAGGGACGCGGCCTGGTCGGTTGTATGTTCGTGTACAAAATCGCCGGCGCAGCCGCAGAAAAGGGCATGAACCTTGACGAAGTCTACCGCATTGGTGACAAGGTCAACAAAAACATGGCAGGCATTGCTGTGCTTTCAGAGATTGCCACACATCCCTCAACTGGTGGCGAGTGTGGAGAGATGGGCGAGGATGAAATGGAGATCTGCGCAGGACAACACGGCGAAGGTGGCGGTGTTCGCATGCCCATGAAGTCTGCCAAGGAAACGGCTGAACTGCTGTCTGGAAAGATCGTGGAGAAACTCGGACTGACGTCAGGCGATGAAATCCTTCTAATGGTCAATGGTTCCGGTAAGACAACCCTGATGGAAATGCTCATCTCGTTCCGTGATGCGGCAAAGTTCTTCGAGGCCAAAGGCATCAAAGTGGTTCGCGGAGAAACCGGAGAATTCCTCACTGTGCAAGAAGCTGCAGGATATCAGTTGATGGCACTCAAATTTGACGCAGAAACAAAGGCACTGTGGGATGCTCCATGTGACACGCCCTACTATACAGTCGCTTAACAATAAGAGGGAAAGCTAGATATGTCGACGTTTGATAAAACAACGTTTATCCAAATGCTGAAACTGGCTGAAGCCAAGATTGAAGAGGAACATGACGCCCTTTCAAAGCTGGATGCGATAACGGGCGATGGTGATCATGGAATCACCATCCAGCGTACCATGAAAGCGGTTGGGCAAGCGCTAAATGAAGGCGCTGACAAACCTCTGGGCGATCTGTTGAAAACCGTAGCCATGAAGGTGATGATGTGTGATGGCGGGTCTACCAGCCCCTTGCTGGGGTCTTATTTTCTGGGCCTCGCCTCGGGTGCCGTGGCCGACGAACTGACAGCAGAACAGACGGGTGCCCTGTTTCAAGCTGGCCTTGACAATTTCTTCAAGACCAGCAAGGCACAACTGGGTGACAAGACCATGATGGACGCGTTGCGTCCTGCCACTGAGGTCTTGGTCAAGACGCTGAATGACAGTGGAGACATTCCTGCCGCATTTTCAGCAGCAGCGGCGGCAGCGGCCCAAGGGGCAGAAAAGGCCAAAGACTATATCGCAAAATTTGGCCGTGCCAGAACCATGGGAGAACGGGCTATCGGTCAATATGATCCGGGTGCCATGAGCATCTCTCATATATTCCGTGGCTTTGCAGAAGCCATTAACTAAAAACGGAGTGACGCTCTGGCTAGGTGAAGCAGAAATGTTGGTTTCCGATTAGACGTATGACAAAAAGGAGAACATACATCATGGCTGATCTTGATGATATCAGAGATGGCAAAAACTTTGGCTTGGACCAGGAGGTCAAGAGTCAAGGTTTCTATTTAAAGGGATGTAACAATATGGGTTGGGGCATGAAAGAAAGAATGTCCCGTATCTTCAGACCAGACTCAGGCAAGACGGTTATGCTGGCGTTTGATCATGGTTTTATCATGGGACCGACCTCCGGACTCGAACGTATTGATCTGACCATCGTGCCAATTGCAAAATATGCAGACTGTCTGATGGGCACTCGCGGCATCATCCGTACGTCCATCCCAGCAGAACTGAGCAAACCGATCTGTCTCCGCTCTGATGCGGGCACCTCCATCCTCACAGAACTGAATCACAATGTAATCATCGATGTGGAAGATGCCATTCGCATGAACGCCTCTGCCATGGCGATCATGGTCACAGCCGGTGACCCTGCCACAGAAGCCAAGACCTTTGCCAACCTATACAATCTGGTTGATGCCGGTCAAAAATATGGCATCCCTGTAATGGGCGTGACTGCTGTGGGTAAGGACATGGCCCGTGACGCACGTTACTTTGGTCTGGCCTCACGCATGTGTGCTGAAAATGGTGCCAACATCGTGAAGACATACTTCTGTGAAGGCTTTGAGCAAATCGTGGCTTCATGTCCGGTGCCCATTGTCATTGCTGGCGGAAAAAAGCTGCCCGAGCTCGAAGCACTTGAACTGGCTTACAACGCGATTCAAGCAGGTGCAGCCGGGGTCGACATGGGACGTAATGTCTTCCAGTCAGATCATCCCGCTGCCATGATCCAGGCTGTCGCCAGTGTGGTGCATGATGGTGAAAAACCAGACAAGGCATATGATCTCTATCAAACGCTCAAATCCCAACTTTAAAAAAGGATCACCATGAACGAAAGTCACGATGCCTTCAAACAACTCAAGAACGAAGACTTCTATCAAAGTGATGGCACCTTTGATGCAGAAAAAGCCAAACAGGCCTATTACGCCATGATGGAATATCACAATTACCCCATTGTACCTCGGCTCAAAACCGAGGAATTTTGGGCGGTGGATTTTAGCCTGGGACAATTCACAGAAGTGGGCATGGCCGGTATCTTCTGGGTGAACGACCTGGAAGGCAATTACTTTGGCCATGATATCTATCTTCTACCCGGTCAGATGATCCCGGAGCACAGTCACAAACGCACTGAAACAGCAGGCCCCAAGATGGAAGCCTGGCAGGTGCGTCATGGATCAGTACGGATTTACAGCACAGGCGAACCCACACCCGGTGTCGCTGAGCGTATTCCCCCAATCCATAGAGACATGGCTGTAGCACGGACCGAAAGAGAACTTCTACCCGGCGAGGTTGGCACCCTGAACAAGGCTGAACATATGCACTGGATGCTCGGTGGACCTGAAGGCGGGATAGTCACTGAATATGCCACCTATCATGATGGTGATGGCCTTCGCTTTACCCATCCCAAGGTAAGTTTATAGTCAGTCCTGACATCGCTTGAGAAAACCGTACCAGGACCCCGAACGCAAAACCTGGCGGCCAGGATCTTGGCATTTTAAGTCAAGATCCTGGTGGCCAATCAATACTCTTTGTTGGATGCCCCATATGAAACAGTTTGCGATGACAGTCCTGGTACTAACCACCCTGGTCATGTCGGGGTGTAACTCACAATCCAGAACAGATACTGACAATGAAGACCTGGTCATAATTGGCATCTCAGATGAAACCGAAGAGGCTGTCCGTAAGTTGAAAAAGCCTGTGGCCAATTATTACATGGCCATTGATACACAACGCCGCATGAAGGATCAACTGGAGGTCACAGGGATTCCTCATGTCATCATTCTGGAACCCGGGGGATATGTGGTCTGGGAAGGATTTCCGTATCTCAAGGGCTACGAGCTGACCCACAGCATTGTCGAAAAATCCTGAAAATTGCCAAGGAAGAGTCGCCATAAAAGAACCAGGTTGTGCACCCTAGGAGTTGTTCATGAAACAATACGCTACGAAGTACGTCAGATGCATCATATTGATCCTGGTCTTGAGTGGCTTGGCCCCATTGATGGCAGCAGAGATACCTTACCTATCCCCCTCATCAGTCATTGTCTCGTCGGACAAGGCGTTACTCATTGTGGCCGAATCCA
>Ga0307990_1001497_pt1 | contig 19657 bp, 16 predicted proteins | sample EllFjometagen129_FD_203168 | JGI IMG/M metagenome (GOLD analysis project Ga0307990, IMG submission 203168) | Marine microbial communities from Ellis Fjord, Antarctic Ocean - #129 | ecosystem: Environmental > Aquatic > Marine > Unclassified | place: Southern Ocean | collected 2014-10-08
TGCGCAGCTAGCCATTGACTGCGCCCCGCAGGATCGTAAGTCTATTATTGGGGGCAAAAATCAACATGTGGTAGATGGTTGAGCTAAATGCATACCCCGTTAAATTTAAACTACAGGGCAGGACTCAACAAGAAGCATTTCCAAACCTTGGAAGTTCAAACCACCATAAAATCGACCGCGTGCGCCCAGCCCATATCCAACTGCTTAAGTTGCATGGTTATTCTGGCGCGATCCCCTATATCCTTCGTCAATTGACGGCGGCTTTTCAATGCGGCACGCCAAAGATTAATCACCACATCTTTTGAGGCACCGGCCGGAGAAATATTCTTCCCGAGCAACCGAGTATCCTCCATCTGAATCCGCACGGCCAGCTTCTGCACCACAGGCCGCTCTGCGGGAATGTTCTCAATCAGACCGGCGGGATCATCCAGTAGCAGTTCCACGAGCAGGCGGCAGTCGAGATCGATTAAATACTCCAGAGGCAGATGATCGGCCACCACGGGAAATACCTCCTCCGGATACAGACAAAGTAGCTGCGCAAGTGCCACCTCGACAGCCGGATGATTCGCCGGCGGCGCGGCGGCGGGCCGCTCCTCTTCCGACGACGAGGTCCGCGGCGTAGGACGCTGTTGCTGACGACGGGCCATATCGCGCCGCAGTGCGGCCGGCGAAAGGCCGAGCCGCTCGGCTGCGCGCTGCACCATACGATCACGCTGAATTGCGCCGGGCGCGCAGGCAATCAGACTCTGTACCGCGCGCGACGTGCGCATCAGCCCCGCTTCGGTATTCAAATCCTCTTTTCTTGCGGAGCTGTCGATCAAAAAATCGAGCGCGGAAACTGCCGCACTAACTTTCGCAAGCAGCGCATCCGCTCCCTGCGAAAGAATCAGCGAATCAGGATCTTCGCCTGGCGGAAGCGAAGCCACCCGCACACTAAGCTCTTCAGCAACAAACGCCTCCGAGGAGCGCAACGCCGCCTTCTGGCCCGCCGCATCGGCATCGAGCACCAGAATTACCTCATCGGCATAGCGCCGAATCATCCGAGCGTGGTCGGATGTCAGCGCGGTTCCCTGCGAAGCCACCACATGGACGATTCCCGCCTCATGACACCGGATGGCATCGAGCTGGCCTTCCACCACAATCGCAATGCGCTTGCCGGCTATTTCTCGGCGCGCTTTATCAATCCCGAACAGCACGCGACTCTTGCGGAACAACGGAGTCTCCGGACTGTTCACATACTTGCCGCCCTTATCGTCTGGATCGATCAACCGTCCGCTGAAGCCGATCACCCGCCCCGCCTCATCGAGAATGGGAAACATCAGTCGTTTACGGAACCGGTCATAAACTGACCCCCGCTCCGAGCGAGCCATCAATCCCGCCTGCTCCATGAGTTCGAACGGAATTTTCTGTTGCGACGCCCATTTTTCGAGCGCGTCAAAACGGTCCGGAGCAAACCCGATCTGAAAAGCGGACACGGTTTCGGGCTTTAGGCTGCGAGTGGCCAGATAGGCGCGTCCGGCCTCACCGCTCTCATGTTCCTGCAAAATCCGGTGATAGAGCTGGGCGACTGCTTCGTGAATTTTAAACAGCTCGCGCTTGTTAGAGCTTTTGCCATCGCCGTCCTCAAAATTGAGCTCCATGCCGACGCGGTAGGCCAACATCTGTAGCGCAACCATGAAATCGACCTTCTCGTATTCCTGCACAAAGCTGATCACATCGCCGCCGGCATCGCACCCAAAGCAGTGATAAATCTGCCGGTCGGGACTTACAGTAAACGACGGGCTCTTCTCCTTATGAAATGGACAGAGCGCCTTAAACCGCGATCCGGCATTTTTGAGGGAAAGGTAGGAACCGATTACATCCACGATATCGTTTCGCGACCGGATTTCATCAATTGTTTCTCTGGGGATCTGTTTCATTCAGTTTTCTTCGCGATCAAATACGGGCAACTCCATCAGCCGCGGATGGAGCCACGGCGTCATCCGCTCACACACCCAGCCACCGACCATCGATTTTTCGGAAAGCATCCTGTACGCAGCCTCGTTCGGAACCAGACTCACGGCGGAAAGAACGCATAAGCCCAACAAGGCACCAGACAACAGGCCGATCAGACCACCGCCGATTCTATTCATCAGACCGGGAATCTGCTCACAGAGCAACTTCTTCAGCGAAAAACGCAGGCCAAAAAAGAGCAACATGCCGCCCAGCCACAAAACCACACCCACCGTCACCTGCACAGCCACCGGCGACATCACACTCCACTTGCGTGCAGCCAGCTGTGTGAGAGACGGATAAAAAAAGGCAAACCCGAGCAGCAAAAAAGTAAACGCCAGCAAACGGGCCAACTCATCGGCCAGCCCGCGCAACAATCCGGTCACACCGAACAGCAGCACAAACAGCCCGAACAGAACATCAATCGCATAAAATGTCTCCGGAAAGCTCATTCCGGTTTTATAGCACAGCGCTCGCCACCCTGTAACGCTTTTTCCAAGGTTTGGAAAATCCGGTTATGCATCGTGGTCGGTCGCGTCAATCACCTCAACCACATCCGGAACGCGCTCTTTAAACAGGCGTTCAATCCCGTTTTTCATCGTCATGCGCGCACCCATGCAACCGCGGCATCCGCCCTGCAGTTCCACATATACCTTCGCATCCTTCACGGTAACGATCTTGGCTCCACCGCCATGGCTGGCCAGCGCAGGACTGATTTCCTCTTCCATCAATTTTCCAACCGCCTCGAGTATTTCTAAATCTGTCATTATAAATCTCCTTAACCTGCCTAAACCGTAATCGTTTCACTCACCTTTGTCAAAACCCGAAACGATGGGTTCATTTCCGGAAGCTTTTTGCCAGAGAGGCGGCCACCAGACCAATCAACACAATCCCGGCAATCGCCGCACCGATCCATCCCATCAGGGAAAGAACCGTCATAATCACCCCGGCAATCATCACGCCAAGCTGAATGTAGAGCATCGCCTTCCAAAACGAAATCCCCATCAAAAACGCGGCCATGGCACCGGTCCAACCGCCGGTCACCGGAAGCGGAATCGCCACAAAAATCGTCAACCCCAACGCTTCATATTTTTCAATACTCGTACTTTTTTTGCGGGTGCGGGCAAACAGCCAATCGAAAAATTTCTTTCCGATTTTAAATCGCATACAGAAATTGGACAACGGACCGAGCAGCAGCAGGATGAACGGGATGGGAATCATATTACCGGCCACCGCAATCAGATAAACTTTCCACCACGGCATTTCAAACGCCACAATCCCCACCGGAACCGCGCCACGAAGCTCCACAATCGGCAGCGTGGAAATAGCCGCAACCGCAGTGATGCGGGAAAGGCCCTTATCCTCCAACCACACAGCAATCTTTTCGCCGCGCGACTCATGCTGACCCGACTCCGCCAAAACAGGCAAAGCGCCGAGCAAAATAAACAGAGTTAAAATAATAAATATAAAGCGTGATCCCATCAATCGTCCTCCATGCCCGGCCGAACCTTTGTCTTCTCCCGGCGGTTATTTTTATAATGCCTCATCAAAACCCGGATGAACCGGACAATATCCCTGAACGGGGAAATCCAACTTTTGTGGCGATGCGGTTTTTTTGTAATCCGCACCGATCCAACCCGGATCCGCCGCGACGCGATGTGCAGCAGGGTTTCAAATTCAGCGGGAAGCGCCGAGCCGGTTTCCAACAGAAAGGGAAGCACATCACAGCGATAAAAACGAAACCCGCACGGCGGATCGGGAACGTAAACGCCCATCAACCGATTCAGCCAGTAGCTCATCACCCGGATGCTCCAGCGGCGCACCAGCGGAATCCGTTTCGGCTCCGCCATGCGACTGCCAATCAAAACCGGGATATGGGTGCGATGATAGGTTTCCAAAAACTTGGGAATCTGATTCGGATCGTGAAACCCGTCGGCATCCAGCGCAATCACCGCATCAAAGCCGTTTTGCAAAACATACTGAAACCCTTCAATCAGGGCCGCGCCCTTGCCGCCGTTCACTTCGCGACGGATCACAATGGCCCCGGCGGCTTCTGCGCGCTGAGCGGTGGCATCACCGGATGCATCGTCGACCACAATCACATCGGGCAAACAGCGACGCGCCTCCATAACCACCTCGGCAACGGTATTCTCTTCCCGATAAGCCGGAATGAGCACCGCCACCATCTCCACCTCTTTGCGTTGCTGAATCGTTGCCATACAAACTCGCCTTTGCCTCGCAAATCCGAAGCACGAAACCCTAAATACAAAATAAATTCAAAATCAATCCACAGGGATCAACTGGTCCGCCCGGTAGGAAGAACGCACCAACGGTCCCGCTGCCACGCCGGTAAAACCGATTGCCCGAGCCCGTTCAGCCAGCTCATCAAAATGTTCGGGAGGAATAAAGCGTTCCATCGGATAATGTTCCTTTGTCGGAGCCAGATACTGCCCCATCGTCAGCAGGCGCACGCCGACCGCGTACAAATCTTCCAAGGTTTGGAAAACCTCTTCGTCGGTTTCGCCAAGCCCGAGCATCAAGCCGGATTTCACATGCACCCCGCCCCGCTCCGCCGCCTTGCGTAGCGTCGCCAGCGATTTCTTGTAACTCGCCTGCGGACGAACCGTTTTTTGCAACCGCCGAACCGTTTCTAGATTATGGTTAAACACTTCCGGACCGGCATCCAGCACAATGTCGAGATGCTCGACAAAATCAGGAGTCAATACCTCAACAGTTACTTCCGGAACAGCCGCTTTGACCGCACCGATTGTGTTGGCGAAAGCGTGCGCCCCTCCATCGGGCAAATCATCGCGATCCACGCTGGTGATCACCACATGACGCAGTTCCAACCGCCGGGCGGCCTCGGCAACGCGAAACGGCTCATCGGGATCGACCGGATCCGGTTTTCCAGTGGCGACATTACAAAACCGGCAATTGCGGGTGCAAGTGTTGCCGAGGATCATGACGGTTGCCGTTCCACGATTCCAACACTCATGCCGGTTCGGACATTTCGCACTGGCACAAACCGTATTGAGATTCAGGCTTTTCAACAGCTTGCTCACATCCGGATAATTCTCATCCGTCGCGATCGGTCGTCGCAACCACTGTGGCAACCGCTGCGCTTTTGGTTTCAGTTTTTTAGGTAAATTTGAATCAGTCATTTTAAATCAATTCTTCACAAAATCTTGGACAGCATAATCATTTTTCTTATTTAGGAAGGCCATTATTAATCAACCTGCTTTATACTCCACCGAATCCTCCGCAACTTTCATTTGCGTCGAACGGGAAACTACTTTAAAGCCTTCAGAAGATACAGTCTGCTTTAAATAATCGGCATATTTATGCCACCCCATTTGCTGACACTTCCGGCTCAGTTCGTCTTTTACTTCCCACAGTTCTTTAATGATTTCATCAGCCATGACTCTCACCTCTCAGCTCTTCCGGAGTACATATTTCAGGGCAGGCGTACCCTTGCTCTGCACACACTGAACGAATAATCGGTTTTGTAGCGGCATTGTCAATATGGCGACAGTTCCAAGTTAGCAGAAAATCAATTTCACATACTGCAGCTACGGCAATATGAACCGCATCTTCACATGCTTTTTCAGGCAAAGCGCCGGCTTTCATCAGCGCATCCGCCAAAGAAAAGACCTCCTCCGTCATTTCCAGCAAGGATACGCCCTTGATTGCTACCAGTCGCCGCTCTGCGGCCTCAGCATCTCCACCAGAGATTTCCTTTAGAACAGATCTGGAAACAAACAACTCAAAATCCTGTCGGTCTTTTTTCCACCACTCCTGAGTCAGCTGCTGGCGAGCTGCCGACACCAGATCGCGAGATACACGAGCGGTTAGATAACTGATCACTGACGATTCAATATATACGGACTTTTTCACGGCCTCAGAATAACCCGTTTTCCACCCATTGGAAGAAATGTTTCCAATCATTGGAAAATCTGTGCGCCTCTATGCAATAGAGTTCCAACCATTGGGAAATACTGGTGGAATGCGATCTCCGAGCGCGTTCAAGCGCGCCCGGAGGTCGTGCTCCACCTTTATTAACTGGAGAGCATCTCAATCAGCTTCTGAAGTTTTTCGCGTTTTTCGATCAAATCGGCCTTCTTTTTCTCCTCGCCTGCAACCACATCAGCCGGGGCCCGTTTGACGAAGTTTTCATTCGAAAGCTTTTTGGTGATGCCCGTGATCCCGTTTTCAACCGTGTCGATCTGTTTGCGCAACTTAGCGACTTCAGCCTCCACATCAACCAGTCCTTCGATCGACATATAGACCGCACCGAGCCGGCTGATGCCACTGGGCATCGCGCCCTCCGGTGTGTAATCGCGATTGACTTCAATGCTTTCGGCGGTGAGCAGAGCGGAAACCGAGGCCAAATCCGCGCGCAACAGATCGCCAATTTCTTTTTTAGGCGGACGGATCACAAACTTCGCTTGCTGGCGCGGCGTCAGGTTGTAGTCACTGCGCAGCGTGCGGCCGGTGCGGATGAGATCGTGCTTGGCGTCAACATATTCGACCATCTGCGGGTCGACACCAAACTCTGCCAGATCCTCTTCCGAAAGCGCTTTGGGCCACGGAGCGGTCTGGATGGAATCGCAGGAGGCGTTGTAGCCCATGCCGTGCCACAGCTCTTCCGTAATGAACGGGATGAACGGATGCAACAGACGGATAGCGGAGGAGAAGACATAGTGCATCACCTGCTCGACTTCCTGTTTGCGCTGTTCGTCGTCCCCACGGAAGATTCCTTTGGAATACTCAACGTACCAGTCGCAATAGTGGTGCCACATAAAGTCATACATCGCCAATGCGGCATCGTTAAAGCGGTGGCGCTCCAGCGCGGCTTCGGTTTTTTCAACCGCCTCGCTGAGTTTCGCGAGAATGTGCTGATCGTCCGGGCTGAGAGTCATGGCGCCGATATCAATCTGTTCCGGATCGAGTGCGTCATCCGATGTGGCATTCATCTGCATGAAACGCGCGGCGTTCCAAATTTTAGTGCAGAAGTTGCGGCCCAGCTCAAATTTTTCGTCGCTGATGTACACATCCTGCCCGGTCGCGGTCAGCATCATTAGGCTGAAGCGCAGCGCATCGGCGCTGTACTTTTCGATGATGTCGAGCGGGTTGATGGAGTTGCCGAGTGACTTGCTCATTTTACGACCCTGATCGTCGCGGACCGTCCCGTGGAAATAAACGGTATCGAACGGGATGTCACCCATGAACTCGATGCCAGCCATAATCATGCGCGCCACCCAGAAAAAGAGAATCTCCGGAGCGGTGGCAATCGTATTGGTCGGGTAAAAATATTTCAGATCCGGCGTCTCTTCCGGCCAGCCGAAAACGCTGAAGGGCCAGAGCCATGACGAGAACCAGGTGTCGAGCACGTCTTCGTCCTGACGAATATTACCGGCGCTACAGGCCGGACAAACTTCCGGAACCTCACGATCAGCCCATTCATGTCCGCAGGCGTCGCAGTAGAACACCGGAATACGGTGTCCCCACCAAATCTGGCGCGAGATGCACCAGTCACGAATGTTTTCCATCCATTCGAGGTACACTTTGTTCCAACGCTCGGGAACAAACTTGACTTTGCCGCTGCGAACCGCCTCGATGGCCGGTTTGGCCAACGGCTCCATCTTCACGAACCACTGCGGCGAAAGGCGCGGCTCCACGATGGTCGAACAGCGGTAGCAGTGACCAACCGAATGCATGTGCTTATCGATTTTTTCGAGTACTCCGCCAGCTTGAAGATCGTCAATCAGCTGCTTGCGGCACTTGAAGCGATCAAGCCCCTCGTAAGGCCCGGCTTCCGCATTCATCACACCGTGATCATCCATCACATTGATCGGCTTCAAGTCGTGGCGCAGACCGATCTCATAATCGTTCGGGTCGTGAGCGGGGGTCACCTTCACGCAGCCGGTTCCGAACTCGGGATCAACGTATTCGTCGGCCACAACCGGTATCTCACGGTTTAAAATCGGGAGAATCAGCGTTTTACCAACCAAATCCGCGTAGCGTTGGTCGCGCGGACTGACGGCCACGGCCGCATCACCGAGCATCGTTTCCGGACGGGTGGTCGCCACAACAACCTTCCGTTTTTCGCCTTTCACCGCATAACGGATGTGGTACATCGCGCCTTCGGTTTCAACATGCTCACTCTCTTCATCAGAAAGTGCGGTGGTGCAACGCGGACACCAATTGATAATACGGTTGCCGCGATAAATCAGATCTTTTTCATAGAGACGGCAGAAGACTTCGCGAACGGCTTTGGAAAGTCCTTCGTCCATCGTGAAACGTTCACGATCCCAGTCACAAGAGGAACCCAACTTTTTGAGTTGATTGATGATCGTGCTGCCGTATTCGTCTTTCCACGCCCAGACTTCTTTTAGGAAGGCCTCACGTTCCAGATCGTGACGACTCTTGCCCTCTTTGGCCAGTTTGCGCTCCACTACATTTTGCGTGGCGATTCCGGCGTGATCGGTTCCCGGCACCCAAAGCGCGTTTTTGCCCTGCATACGCCACTGGCGGATCAGCACGTCCTGAATCGTGTTATTGAGCGCGTGGCCCATATGCAAAATTCCGGTCACGTTCGGCGGCGGGATTACAATCGTGGCAGGTTCTTTGGTATCGGAAGGTTCAGCGGCAAACGCCTTCTCCTCCAGCCATTTGGCATACCACTTATCCTCAACACTCTTCGGGTCGTAGTTCTTCAGTAATTCGCTCATAAAAAAAACTCCATGGAATAGTGGAATGATGGATCATTGGATAATTGGGCTTTAAAAACTCCAATCACTCCGACAATTCAGCACTCCGCGCCCAACGGGCGTATTCTCACTTTTTCGCACTGCTAATTAAAATTTTCTCAACCATTGAGATCATATCTGTGCCGCAACGCAGTTGCTTCCAAACATTAAACCTGAGGTATCCCGAACGTGCTTTTCGTATTCTCGAAAAGAAGCGAAACGGTAAAAAATCAGAGCGGACAATTTACGAAAACGCCGATGGGGAGGCAACTCTATTGCCGGAACGATTTGGAGAGAGCTCGGCCACACGAGAAGCCCCGCAGAACCAAGGAACTGTGCGAATCAGTTCACGGGCTGACCTGAATGGCTAAATTAAGGGTTTTAAAATTGCAGGGCGAGAATGGTCGAAGACCTTCCCGCCGCATCCTAACGGGCTGAAGCCGTGGCCAAGTCATTGCTAAGGTGAGCTATGCGACAGCGGCTGGAAGGTCTCGCAGGCTCAACCGTTCCAGCCCTACAACCTTTAACTGAATGCCATTCCAAACTGACCCATTTGCTGAAAAAAAAGGTTTACCACTTGTATGTGGCCTTATCCCCTTTTCCTCTACGGCGATCTCCCAGCGCCTGCAACATCAGCTCACCATCCTCGGTTTTGCATAATTTTGCGTAAAAACAAATGTCCCGCGAACTCTCTATATTGTCCAAAAACCACTCTTCGGCTTCCTGAGGAAAAACAACGGACATTCCGTTGCAAGGAAATGACAGCTCTCCGGCACTCTCATCTTTCTTAAAGTCTCTATAATATAAGTTCCAGCCTCTAACGTAAATTACGGGTTCGGGCTCCGAAAAGAACTTTCCAAAAAGAGAAACCTCCTCAATACGCCACTCAGATCGTTCATCTACCTCAATCGGATCTGTTTCGGACCAAACATACTGAACCGTCCCATCTTTGTTTTTAATATACTCATTCCCGATTACCACAAGTGGATCGTCCTTTCCTGTTACCAGGAGATATGCCGTTCCACCACCACGCAAACTCAATAGTCCCTCCTCAGGATGCTTTATTTGATAAGAACCGCGATGTTGGTAATTTTCATCGGAATCATCAGTGCCAGTGCTCCATGACTGACGGTAGTAGTTATTATCTTTTCTGGAACTCCTAGATGAAAATCTTGTCATCTCAATGACATCTCCGACAAGCGGTTCTAAATCTAATGGGAAACCATCCCACGTATTAAATTTGTGTTCAGGCTTTTCCGTGCTGGTCGGCCATTCCGCGAAAACACCGCCTGCAATGACAACCAGCAACACTCAAATTTTCAATCTCATGCAATTCATTTTCTCTCCTCACTCGATATTCCGTCTTATCCAACTCAACCTCTGCCCGAGGCGCTTGATCCTGTTTTCTAACAATATGACAATTAGTTTACGGTATTTAAAAGATCGATGGAAGGATCTCTCAATAAAAAAAGGGTTGCGGGGGTTTTTCCCGAGTACGAGGCGTATGGCGGGGAATCGTTAGGGATTGTTCCAAGGTTCGGAAGGAATTTTTCCAAGCATTGGAAACTTATTTAGCGAATTACGGGTAAAGATCGAGCATCCGATTGAGCTTGCGGATCTCTTTTTCGGAGTCGGCACCGAAGAACAGGATCAGCTCACTGCCGTAGGGTTCCAAAAGTTCATTAATCTCTTTCAGGTCCTCACGCGCAGCAAACGTGCCCTCCTCCGTCAACACAGTAAACAGCAGTTGCGGGAGCAGAACCAGATCCCCCGTCTTATCCATCGGATAGCACACTTCGGCCACGATCTGCAAATGATCTGACATGTGTGAGGGAAGATATTCGATGAAATCTGTAATGTCGTTAACAAATCCCAAGGGCAGTCCGGCAGCCATCCGCCGCGCCGCTTCCGCCTCAATCAAGGATACGGCTTGGGCTATGAGCTCTTGGCACCGTTCCTGATCGAACTCCAGATTTCTTCCTAGCTGCCTGACCTTGGGATTTTTGCTTTCAACCACATATCCGCACTCAGGGCACGTTGTTCGTTTGGAAAGCTTTTGAATGATCGAGAGCTCCAGAATCCGGTTGGCTTTAGCCCGACCCACCCGAAGGCTCCCCAGTTCGGAACCCACTACCAGGATCGAATCAGCGTGCTGTTCCATGGCCGCCTGAATCGCCAGCGGAATGCCTTTTATATCAGATCCGATGGCGGTGTTGTACACCACCCGTGCGGTGTAGTTGCTCTGTTCGGGCGTCAGCCCTGCTCCAATGCCGGCCAGCCATTCATCCACCGCCTCCAACGTTTCCACCGCCGGAACCGGTTCGGATCGAAACAAGGCGAGCGCCGAGCCGTCGCATACGGCCACATTAAACAATGTTCCGGGTTGAAGCGTATGGATCGCACTGCGCAGCTGCCCTTTGAGGAAATCAATGCTTGCGGCTCCCCCTAACGTTTCATCAAAGACCTCCGGAGAGACATCCAGCACAAACACGAAACGCGACCCCCTAGCCCGCTCCCCGAAAAACTCGAATCGAGATTCGGGAATCTCGACGGGTGCCTCCAGGTTTTCATCCGCAGAGTCATCCGCCCAACCAGCCGCACTTTCGTGCATTTTTCGGGCGGCATCTTTTCCATTCAGAAAGCCGAGCTCGCCATCGAAACAGGCAACCAGATCCTTCATATTTTTATTTGCGGGATCGGACGTCGATCCTTCTTCCTCGTCGGTAACGAGACGAATAAAATTCACCCAGGGAGACGGTTGCTGGATGGGCTCATAAACCTGTCTGGCGACGGTGTCGATATGATCAAAAAGTTGGAATGTCGAATATTGGATGTAGTCGGCAAGGTTGCGCAGGAACGGCGGTGATTGGTTAAGTTCCTGTTGCAATTCCTCCTCCGCTGCAATGTCTTCGGAGGCCTGAATAATCATATCATCGCGCACCTCACGCCCGTCTTCATCCAGCCCATCCTGTCCGATCAGGAAAAGCCACATCACCGATCGGAGCAGACGCTGCCATTTTTCCTCACTAAGAGTAAACCGTCCCCAGTCGTGACCGACCACAAACACGGTGTCGGGCCGCTGTTCCAGCGCGGCCTGAAGCGCCCGCGCCCATCCGCGCGTCTCATCCTCGACTGCGGTTTCATAGATCACCGGCGGAATATAGGTGTTTTTCTCCGCACTCAGCCCGATCGCTCCGGACCCGCCAAGAGCAGGCGCGATCCACCCACTGAGCGCCGTCCGATTCCGGTCGGACACCGGAACCATCCGGGACCGGAATTCCGACACGGTCGTCCCGTCATACAACATCACATTAAACAGCACCGAGGGAGGCAGCTCTGTCAGCACCTCATCCAGCTCTTTCTTGATGTAGTCACACGCAGCGACCCCGCCGCAACTCTCCGAAATCATATCGGCCGACCCGTCGATCACAAACAGCACCTTCTCGCCCTCGCCTCGGATCCCGAGAAATTTAAAATCCGGAGCACTCACCCCGATTCCTTTTGACAACACACGGAAATCATAGCCGGAACGCGACAGCGGTGCTTCATACGATTGCGTATCGAAACCGCCGATGCCACCCAGATCCGGAACGGAGAATTTGGTGTCGGATGCTGCCGCCTGAGTACTAATAATTTTCGGACGGCGGCTGGTTTTGCGGACGCGCTGAAGGGTCTCCGGCATCTGCAACTGCCGGCGTTCCAGTTTCGGCTCTCGCATCACCACATTCAGTTCGGTATCGCGTTTCTGCACATACCGAACTGCCACAAAAGATCCGGCAACCAGAATTAGAATCAGGTGCACCAAAACACTGACGGCAACGGCCTCCGCCGAGCGAATCCGTGTCTTTTTCACCAGTTTGTCGAGGGGTTGCTTCACTGACTGCCCTGCTCCGTTTTCTCAAGTTCTTCAACCGCCTTGCGGCACCACGCACTATCCGGATAAAGCGTCTTGAGCTCCGTGAGTGCCGAAACCGTTGCGCGCGAAACGCCTGTTTTGTGGTCCACCGCCGCCTCGTAATAGAGTGCGGCAGCCAATACCTCCGCATCGCGATAATAAAACGCCTGGACCCGCGCCGCATGCTGAAGCGCCTCTCTGAACTGCCCGGCCTCCAGCGCAGTGCGGGCCTGAAGCAACTCGGCTTGGGCTCCGGTCACTTCCGCCGAATGAGCCACTGCGGCGAGCATCAACACAACTGGTATCCAATATTTCACTGAACCGCCTCCTGCAGCTTGCTGAGTTCCGCCCGCGCCTGACGGCCCTCCGGCGTGTCCACGACATTCGGGTCTGCCACCATCTCGCGCCAAGTGCGGATCACGTCCTCCTGCTGTCCCAGCTTCTGCAAACACTCAACACTTGCGGCGTATGCCTTGGCCGTCCACTCCGGATACTGTCCGTACAAAACATACGCCCTCTGGAACCATGCACACGCTTCTGCAATGTTCCCTTGTTCCAATTGACAGACGCCCGTCCAGTAAAGCGCCTGCGGGGTTCGAGGGCCGCGCCACGCCCGAACGGAAGCAAATGCCTTATACTTTTCAATCGCCTCGTCATAGCGCTTGGACAGCCGAAGCGCATCCGCATCAAGCAGATGAGTCTGCGAGGCCGCAGGAGCATCCGGATAACGCATCAAGATGTCATCCGCCAGAGTCAGCGCCTCGTCATAGCGCCCGGCATCCAGCAGGAATCGCAGCAAAACATTCATCATCGGAATAACGTCTTCTGAATCGCCGTAGCGCTCCTCAAAAAGCTTGAATGCCGCTTCCGCGCGATCGGTCTCGCCGCGGGCGGCGGCAACTTCTGCAAAGCGGCGGAGCGGTAGCGGCGTAAACAGTTCCAGACTTTCCTGAGAAAACAGGAACGCATCATACGCCTCCGGATTCTCGCTAATCCCGGCGAATAACGCGGTAAGGCGCAAGGCCAGTATTCCCTGTTCAGCATCACCCAGCGCGGCCTCCCGCACAGAACCCAATCTCTGTAAAACCTCGTCGGCCGACACGCCGCCGCGCAATGGATCGATCACCTCATCCTGCAGGTCGGTAAACAGCAGATCCGCCTGCTCCAGAGGAGTATTTCCGAAACGAACAATCGCGTTGAAGCAGGCGTCCAGCGCCTGAGCGCCCTGCTCCAGAGCCCGGCGGGATGCACAGATCCTCAGAACCGCTTTGGCAAAATCGCCCTCCTCGCCGGATTCATTCAGATAATCCTCCAGCAGTGCTATCAAATCCTCATGGCGGTCGAGCAGGTCATACACCTGCACAGCCTGGAACACAGCATAGCTCTCCTGTTCGGCGTTTACTGCGCACTCGCGCCCCTGAGCGTAATACGCCAGCGCCGGATTCATTTCGCCGTCCGCTCCATACAAGTCGCCCAGCATACTGCACGCCTCTGAGAGCAAATCGCTGTCAGGGAATTGCGTCAGGAATGTTTTAAAAATTTCTTTGCAGGTTTCATACTCCCCGAGCCCGTAACGCGCCATCCCAAGGCGGAAGGTCACATCATCTTCCATTGTTTTCGGGTTTCGGTCTGGATCATTCAAATAGCCTTCAAACACGGCGACCGCATCGGCAAACCGGCCGAGAAACAGGCTGCACATTCCCTGCCAGTAAACCGCCTCTTCGGCATAGATCCGTTCCGGCCATGTCGAGGCGGTTTTCTGAAACAAGTCCAGTGCCGCTTCATAATTCTGCCGCTCAAACTGAAGATACCCCAGCAGATAGGTCACCTGATCGCAATAGCGGTGCTCCGGCTCCTGCGCACGCAGTATCAGGCCGAGGGCTTCCGCCGCCGGGAAATCTTTCAGGTGCAAATGAATCTGCATCAGCCCGAGCGTCACCGCATCGCGATAGCGCCCCACCGGATACAGTTCCAGATAGGCCTTTGCTTCCTCCTGCGCCAATGTCATCTCTTCCAGCGCGGCCAGACACTGAAAAGCGGAATAGCGGCTACGCTCAGCGGAGCGGCTTTCAGGAAAATCGGTGTACACATGATGATAAATCACATAAGCGTTCCAGCGGCGCTCCATCCGGTCGTAACAGTTCGCCATGCGCACCATCAGATCCTGATCGTAATTCTTTTTCTCGAGGTTCGCCCGCTCCGTCACCATCCGCTCGTAGCGGTTCGTCTCCGAAGCCCATTGTTCCTGCTGCGCTTCGCGTTCCACCAAAGGAACCCATGGCAGCGAAATCTCAAGCTCCGCCGTCAATGCGACCAGCCGGCGGTCATACCCCACCATCAGCTCCGCGCTCAGCTGCACCTCGCGATAAAACTGCATCGCATCGAGATACTCACCGGACTCCACCGCTAAATCCCCGCCGTCCATCAGCGCCAAATTCAACCCAACATCACTAAGAGCATCTTCGTCACAAAACGGCAAAAACCGCTGTACGCTTTTAAAATCCGCCGTTTTAGAATAGGCCGATACAAGAGAAAGAGCCGCATGACGGGTGGCATCGTTTTTCTGGCCCAAAACGGAAAGCAGTCGATCAAACTCACCACTCTGCTTCAAAGCATCGATATAGGCCTGCATCGGTACCGGATCTTTTTGCCAAGCAAAGGCCTCTAACGTCAGAAACCGAGCATCAAGCACCGATTCATGTTCCGGGAAATTCTGAACAAACAGCTGGAAAGTCTCTGCGGCCTGTTCATACTGTTCTACTGCGAGACAACACAGCCCCAGTTGATATTGAGCAGACGCCCGCGCTTCCAATGCATTTGCCTCCTCCAGCCCCTCGAGGCGAAGCAACACTTCTTCGAGCACCGGAACCGCCTCTGCTGCCTTGCGGTTCTTCAGGAGATCGTCCGCGTGCTTGAGCAACTGACGGGTTGCCAGCTCACTAGCGGGCTGACTTTCCTGCGCAAAAGAAAACAGAGGCCACAACAAACATCCCGCAAGCAGGATGCAACGTATTGAATATGGAACTGATCTCTTCATAAATGACGATCATGCTAGACCAAACAAGAAACCCTAACAATCTTATGTGAAAGAATCTTTTTGGCTACCCCCGACGGATCGCGCTCATGCAAATGGAGCCGGCGACCGCCGCATTAAGCGACTCCACGTTTCCAGACATTGGAATCGAAAGAGCCCGGGTTGCCCGCTTTAAAATCTCTTCGGACACCCCGTTCGCCTCATTACCGATCACCAGCACCGTTTTCGGGCCGAAATCCATATTATAGAGATCTTCTCCGCCGTGCAGCACCGTCGAAATCAGTTCATAACCGGCAGTTTCCAATGTCTGTAAAATTTCATCGCTGTTTTTCCAATCATTGGAAAACCCTTCGCCCTCGGAACGCGAAGCGCTGTGCCCTGACGCAGTCAGTTTCCAATGGTTGAAAAAAGGCAATGCTCCCATGGTAGCGCGGACGGTTTTGGGGTTAAACACCTCGACGCAGTCACCGTGCAGAAGGACACCGTCAAACCCGAAGGCGACGGCAGAGCGGATCAACGTGCCCATGTTGCCGGGGTCCATCAGGCGGTCGAGTAGCAGGTAGCTACCTTTGTCCGGATTGATCTCCAACGGCGCGGGCGTATATTCCACCACGCCGAGGACGCCCTGCGAGGTGCGACAATCAGAAAGCTGTTCCATGAATTCGTGCGGAATGCAGTAATCCGCAGCAATGTTCTGCGGGGCTTTGTCCGAAACCCAGACTTCGCGCAACGCGTATTGCGGTAAAGCCGCCCCATCAATCAGAGCATTCAGGGCGCGAACTCCCTCCATGACAAAGCAGGAGGTTTCCTGCCGCTCTTTTTTGGAACGCACCAACGCACGCACCGCCTTGAGCTTCGTATTGTCCTTGGAGGTAATCGTCTTCACCGCCGGCTCCTCCCGTCGAGCCACAGATAGCCACCGACATCAGCCTGGAAACGACGCAGGTTCATATCCGCACGCGTTTTCATCCCTACGTTGAAAACGTTGACGATATGAAACGCATCGGCTTCGGCACGGTGATAGGTCTCACCGGACACCCCAAGCTCCTCAGTCAAAGGCCCCAACGAATGGCTCACTGCATGCGGAAACCATTTACGGAACAGCGGTAGCGTATCCCCCACCGGCAAAGCGGGGACTTTAATTTTTGCCCGTTCCAGCTCAACCCGCACAAAGCCGATATCAAAATTCGCATTATGCGCCAAGAGCACCGCATCCCCGCAGAACGCTTCAAACTCCGGCCAAACTTTCGCAAATAGCGGCGCTTTCGCCGCCATCTCGGTGGTAATGCCGTGCACCTCCGACGCGTAATACGGGATCGCGCGTTGCGGATTCACCAGCCAGTTGGTGGTAGCCAACACAGTGCCGTCGCCAAGGAACTTCACCACGCCGATTTCCACCAATCGATCTTTATCGCGACTGAAGCCCGTCGTCTCCGTATCGAACGCCACAAACACAGTCTCGCTCACGAGCACATTGCGAGGTGAACCGGCAGCAAAAACCGAACCAGCAAGCATGAGCCCCAAAATCAAACAGATATGTTTTTTTAACATGGTGGAGGATAGTAGAGGAAATATCTGCCGCGAAAGAGCGCAAAGAGTGCAAAAAAAACAGACGAACCGGCATGGATTCTAAATATATGACATCATGCGCATATGCGCATATGCGCATGATGTAATGAAACTCCGTGAAAAAACAGCCGTGTCAACCAGTGTTCATCCGTGATTACATGGTCTTCCATGAAATTAGCGTCCGAAATTCAAACCCTTTTCCCAGAACTGACGATCAGTGAAAATCAGCTGTTGAGTGAGTTTACCACCTTTCGGCTCGGCGGGCCCTGCCCGCTATTCATCGACAATCCTTCGGCCGACCAGTTGCCCGCGCTCATTAAAGCCCTTAACGAAAAAGATGTTCCGTTCCTCGTGATCGGCCAGGGATCCAATCTCGTCATTTCCGACAAAGGCCTCCACTGCGCCGTCATCCGGTTCTGCTCCGCAACACCGAAGATTAAAACCTGGTGCGGTTCAAGCGAAGAAACCCACCCCGGCCTACGGCCACCCCTCCAAAGGAGGGAAACTCTGGGAATCCCCTCCGACGGAGGGGTGCCAGAACGGAGGGGTGGGTCTCTTAATTTATCGCAAAATAACAATATGCGCTCTAAGAGCAATGTAGTAACCGTCTCCGGCAACACCCTGCTCGAAGACTTGTCCCGCATCACGGTCGAAAAAAACATCGGCGATCTGTCGTACTGCACCGGCATTCCCGGCACGGTCGGCGGCGGAATTGCCGGCAACGCCGGCGCATTCGGACGGCAGATCGGCGACCACCTCGTCTCTGCGGAAATCATCGATCTGAACGGCGATGTGCAGACCGTCACCCGCGATCAATTGGGATTCGCCTACCGCCACTCTATTCTAAAAGAAACCGGGGAGATCGTTCTTTCCGCCACTTTCGAGCTGCCGATAGAAGACCCGGCCATCCTGAAAGCCGAACGGGAACGAATTCTGGAATTCCGCGCAGAGCATCATCCAGACTGGCACATCCTACCCTGCGCCGGAAGCGTCTTCCGCAATATCGAAGCCACTTCCGCGGCTGAGCGGCGGCAAGCCGCAGGCCATTTCCTCGAAGAATCTGGCGCACAGACTATGCAAGTCGGCGGCGCGAATATTTTTGAAAAGCACGCCAACATCATTATCGGTGGCGACAGCTGCACAGCTCAAAACGTCTGGGACATCTCCGAGCAAATGGTCGCCGCCGTCCACCAAAAATTCGATCTGGAACTCATCCGCGAAGTCCGCTTCCTTGGAAAGTTCTGAACCGCGCTGAAAGCGCAGCGATAAATAATTTTTGTATCCAAAAATAGTGACGGGTAAGGAACGGTTTATAGACGCTTATTTCCAATGCATTATAAAATCCGAACTATGTTTTTCCAATGCTTGAAAAAAGAACATGCGCCCCGCCTTGTCCGCCGTAGACGGGTGCAATGGGTTCCAAGCATTGGAAAACTCGCAGAGCAGGCGGGACGCCTGCGGTACATTTCTGCCGGTGAATCATTCGCTGTGCTCATTATTTTGCTTTGCAAAATTATCTTTCCGCTTCGCTTCAAGGCGCTTCTTTTTGGTGTACAAAAAGCACTTTCGTGATACCTCATAGACATTGGAAACAGGTGCTCCGCAGACAGGCATCCACCGTCGCCAAGGCTATGGCGGACAAGCATGGCCTGTCCCACTTTCAGTACTGGAAGCATTGGCTCTGAGAGCCAACTCTACAGTTCCTTTGCGTCTTCGTTCTTTGCGGTCAAAATCTTCTAGCCGAAGCGTTCAATGGTTTTGGTGATGCGAGCGAGTACTTTTTCTTTGCCGAGGATGGCGAGGACAGGCGCGAGCTCGGGGCCAGACTGCTGGCCGGAGACGGCGATGCGCATCGGCGACATGACGGCGCCAAAGCCGAGGCCGCTCTCTTCAACGAAGGCGTGCAACGCTTTGTCGATGGTTTCGGAATCGAAAGTTTCCAATGTTTGGAAAATTCCGCTTATTTTTTCCAATGTTTGGAAAACGCCTTCCTTGAGCAGTTTCTTTTTGACGGCTTTTTCGTCGTAGGCGAAATCGTCGGTGAAGAAGAAGCTGGCGGCGGGGCCGATTTCGGACGGCAGTTTGGTGCGCGACTGTAGCAGAGAAAAAACGGCATCCGCATTTTCACCGGCCTCGGGAACTTCCCGCCGGGCCATTTCCGCAAATTCCTCGGGCGTCATGGCGCGGATATATTCGCCGTTCATCCACTGCAGTTTGCGCAGGTCGACCTGCGCGGGGGAGGATTTGCAACTGGTGAGTTCGAAGGCAGCGATCATTTCGTCGCGAGTCATCACTTCGCGCTCGTCGTTGGGCGACCAACCGAGTAGCGCGAGGTAGTTAAAGAGCGTTTCAGACAGGAAGCCTTTTTCTTTGAAGTCGCCGACGAAGGCATCGCCATCGCGTTTGGAATACGGCTTG
>Ga0307990_1001498_pt1 | contig 19637 bp, 17 predicted proteins | sample EllFjometagen129_FD_203168 | JGI IMG/M metagenome (GOLD analysis project Ga0307990, IMG submission 203168) | Marine microbial communities from Ellis Fjord, Antarctic Ocean - #129 | ecosystem: Environmental > Aquatic > Marine > Unclassified | place: Southern Ocean | collected 2014-10-08
TATTCACATTTTCCCTGACAATCCCGAGAATGGCATGATTGCCCATGAACAAATAGAAGACAAGAAGCTGTGGGTGGGTGCTATTCGCCGTAACAATAAGACGCGACAAATAAGAATCACGAGCTATATTGGCCAGTCAGGGACAAAGACACTGGTCAAGTTTCATTATCCCTTTGGCGATGCGTCGGCCACATGGAACATGGACGTGCAAAGGGCCGATGATGTTGTATCTCTGATGCTGCCCTGGAATGGAACGCTTATTGGAGACATCATGGATGTCAATGAAAGCGAAGATCTGACCACGGCGACCAGGAAGAGGCTCGGAATCACCGAACCCGATAGTAAACTTCCGGTCCTGTACAGCAGTGGTGACAGTATTTCCATGGGGTACTGGCCCTACCTTGAGGCCGAACTACACGACCAGGTGAATGTGTATTATCAACGCGAACTGGCCAAAGACATGCCAAATGTAAATCTTCGCAACAACGGACATGCCCACCTGGCTCACGGTGTTCTGCAAACGGCCTACACAAATAATCAGTTTAAGCCGGACTATTTACTGGTGAATTTTGGCCTGCACATGATCAACACCCATAAAGACAAACTGGAGGCTTACGATGAATGGGTCAAAAAATTCATCGCCTATGCGAAAGAAAAAAAGACGAAATTGATCTGGGTGACAACCACACCCTATCAGCAGTCTTTCAGGCCCACACAGAATCTCACCATCATCCAGTTCAATGACATCGTGAAAAAGGCAGCAAGAGTACACAATGTGCCCGTCATTGACCTGCATGCCTGTACGCTGGAAACCGTTGAGGCACTGGGCGATAAGAAAGTCTATGTCGATGGTGTTCATTTTCGTGACAACGTAAAAAAACGCCAAGCAGCATACATTGCCAATCGCGTCCGTAAGATTGTGAAGGGTCTTCATTCTCTTTCAGAGGCTGTTGACCATAAAAACATCCATGGTAATAAATGATGAACCAGGATGCTATCTGCCAGCGTCTTGCCATCTTGATAAAAGGAATAGTACGATGACTCGATCAGAGAACCCGAAACAACAACGTTTAAACCTCTCAGTCTCAGACTCACGTCGCAGTTTCCTGAAAAGAGCCGGAGCCACAGCCATCACCCTGGCCCTGGCTCCAGGCGCCCTGGCCAGTCTGTCGCAATTGTCAAAGACGATCCGCATTGGCTGCATCACTGATTTGCACCAGGATATCATGCATGACGGCCCTGCCAGGATGGATGCTTTTTTGAAGGCGATGACCACGGTCAAGCCAGACGCCATCATGCAGCTCGGCGACTTTGCCTACCCCCATAAAAAGAACGCTGCCGTGATCACGCCCTTTAATCAAGCGCATCCACACGCACTCCATGTCATTGGCAACCACGACACAGATAATGGCCACACCAAGCAGCAATGCCTGGACATCTGGGGTATGCCTGCCCCCTACTACACCTACGACGTTGGCGGCCTTCGAATAATTGTGCTGGATTGCAATGAACGCACGGAAAATCAAAAAGGGTATCCGGCTCACATCAACCACGAGCAGTTGGAATGGCTCAAAAACCAACTAAGCACACACAGCGGCCCCTTTGTCCTGGCCTCCCATCAACCGCTGGCCGGCCCCGCTGCCATTGACAACAGTCAGGAAGTCCACGCCATTTTGAAAGAACACGCCGACAAGATTCTCCTCTGTATCAACGGTCACACTCATCTCGATACCGTGGCGTACGCAGGCACAATCCCCTGCTTCCACGTGAATTCTGCCTCCTATTACTGGATGGGCGGAGACTATCGCCACGAAAGCTACAGCAAGGACATCCACAAAAAATACCCCTGGATAAGCTATACCTGTCCCTATCGAGATGCCCTTTTTTGTGTCATCACACTGGATCCCAGGGCCGGCACCATTCAAGTCCAGGGCCAGAATAGCACCTGGGTTGGGCCCTCGCCCAAAACCCTCGGCCTCAAAGAGAGAGAGGGCCAACGTCATGGATGCGACATCGCACCAAAGATTCAGTCGCGACAGATCAAAACATGAGCACTGCGTATATCCTACTCCCCCAAATAGGCATGGTCTGGAAATGGATGCCAGAAACCGCCGGACTGTCTCTGGAGGATATTGAACGCTGGTATAAGAAGGAAGAGATGGGACAAGACACATCAAACTGAAAGTTGGTCGACTGGTATAAGTCCAGTACTATTAGGATGTTTGGCAACAGCCCGAGCCTTCAGTTGAGTTTTCCCACAAAGCCTGCCAAAGAGTCTTTTACAATGGAACGAGAAGGTATTAGAATGTTCTGAATTGATGACTGTACAATTGTCACTTCACAAGATAAAGGAGACTTCAGGATGCGTACTTACAGAACGATGATAATATTGATCATTTTATTGCTCACCGGAATCGGCACCACCTGGGCCGACGTCAGATTGCCTGCCATCTTCGGCGATCACATGGTTTTACAGCGAAATCAAGCGATTCGCATTTGGGGCTGGGCAGATGCAGGAGAAGAGGTCTCCGTCACACTGGGACAAGATACCCAGACAGCCACTGCCAACAGCGTAGGCAAATGGCAGGTTACACTGGGCGAGAAGGCCTGCGGCGACCCCATGACACTGACTATCAACGGTAATAACACCCTCGCACTGAAAAACGTGGTGATGGGTGAGGTGTGGATTTGTTCCGGCCAATCAAATATGCAATTGTCGTTTCAGAACAACGTCACAAATAAGGAAGCGGAAGTGGCAGCAGCCGATTATCCAGACATCCGGTTGATCACGGTGCCTCGCAAAACCGCCAAAATGCCCCAGGATGATTTTGAAGGCCAGTGGGCTCCCTGTTCACCTGAGTCGGTCAAATCATTTAGTACGGTAGGCTATTTCTTTGGCCGGATCCTGCATAAAGAAATGAATGTCCCCGTGGGACTGATCAGCACCAATTGGGGAGGCACTCGCGTCGAGGCATGGACCAGCATGGGTGATTTAAAACAACTCCCTGCTGCGGGGCCTGTGCTCGACCGGTGGCATGAGATGTGCACAGCCTACAATCCCGTTAAAGTTCAGACGCAGTACGAGCAGGCACTGAAAAAATGGGAACAAGACACAGCCAAGGCCAAAGCCGAGAATAAAAAGGCACCCAGGAAACCGGGAAAACAGTCTGATCCTCGCATGAGTCCTCACCATCCGGCCAACCTGTACGATGGTATGATCGCCCCACTGGTACCGCTGAGTGTTCGCGGCGCCATCTGGTACCAGGGCGAATCCAATGTGGCACGTGCTTATCAGTATCGCGAATTGTTTCCCCTCATGATTCAAAACTGGCGTCGAGATTTTCAGAATCCAGACATGCCCTTTGGCTTTGTTCAATTGGCCCCGTATAACTACGGCGGTGATCGTGGCGACGCGTTGCCAGAACTATGGGAAGCACAGGTTTTGACATTAAACACACTTAAAAACATCGGCATGGCCGTGACCACGGACATTGCCACAGTGAACAACATCCATCCCCCCAACAAGCAGGACGTAGGCAAACGTCTGGGTTTATGGGCCCTGGCCACGATCTACGGCAAACGAATTGTCTATTCCGGCCCCCTCTATCACGGGTATGAAAAACACGGCAATGCCATGTCCATCTCGTTCACACACGTGGGTTCCGGCCTGACCACCAGCGACAACAAGCCACCCAGCCATTTCATGATTGCCGGAGCGGATAAGACGTTTCATCCTGCCATGGCGGAGATCGTGGGCAGCCGCATCATGGTGTCCTCTGATTTGGTGAAAGATCCCGTGGCAGTACGTTTTGCCTGGTCCAATACGGCAGAGCCAAACTTGAAAAACAAAGAAGGCTTACCTGCCAGCCCCTTCCGCACGGACGATTGGCCTGGCATCACAATAAATACGGTTCGTCCCTAACAAAAGATTTGGGAAGGTGCTTGCTATGAAGTCGTTTTTGTATTGTGCCATGGTCGCTTTAATGGGACTGCCTAATGGAGCCTGCGCAGTGGGATTAACCTATCCAACGACAAAGACTGAAGACCACGTGGATCAATATCACGGAATCGAAGTGGCTGATCCCTATCGATGGCTGGAAGAGGACGTGCGCGAATCTGATCCGGTGGCCCTGTGGGTCAAGTCGCAGAACCAGGTCACCTTTGGCTATCTCGAAAAGTTGCCCGAACGTGAGGCCATAAAGCAACGCCTTACACAATTGTGGGACTATGCCAAATTTGGCACGCCCTTTAAAGTGGGCGGACGCTATTACGTGGCCAAAAATGATGGTCTTCAGAACCACTATGTGTACTATGGCTCCGAGACGCTGGACAGTGAACAATGTGTCCTGATCAATCCCAATGAGTGGTCAGACGATGGCACTGTCGCCTTGGGTGGACTGTCCTTCAGCGATAATGGCCGCTACGTGGCGTATGGCATTCAGGAGGCCGGGTCCGACTGGCGCACCTGGAAGGTGCGGGATATCAAACGTGGCAAGGACCTTTCCGACACCCTGTCTTATCTCAAGTTCACGGATGTGACCTGGGACCCCGAGGCCAAAGGCTTCTTCTACGCCAAGTATCCCGACCCCGATCCCAATGACCAGTTCCAATCCTTGAACAAAAACATGAAGGTCATGTATCACCGCTTGGGGATGCAACAGAACGATGACGTGGTCGTGTACTATCAGCCCGAGCATCCAGAGTGGGGCTACCAACTTGAGGTCACTGACGATGGTCACTATCTGATCCTGACCGTCTGGGTCGGTACGGACCCGAAGTATCGTGTGATGGTCAAGGATCTGCAGCAAAAATACGCCATGCCCGTGGACGTGATCACCACATTCGATCACGAGTTCAGCTTTGTGGACAATGACGGCCCGGTCTTCTATTTCCGAACTGATGCCCAGGCACCCAAGGGTAGAATCATAGCCATTGACCTGCGTCAACCAGACACGACACACTGGCAGACCATCATTCCAGAGTCAACGGCCCTGCTGGAAGGGGCCAACGTGGTCAATAACCTGCTGATCTGTTCCTATCTAAAGGATGTCACGACACAGGTCAAGCTCTACACCCTGCAGGGTCATTTTGTTCGTGACATCGCCCTGCCCGGCCTCGGTACAGCCAGCGGGTTTGGCGGAAAACGCAGCCACACTGAAACCTTTTATTCGTTCCAATCCTTTGCCATTCCACCTTCAAGCTATCGCTATGATCTGGTGACCGGTGAATCGACGCTGCTTGAACGGGCCAAAGTTGACTTCGACTCGGATCAATATGTCACAGAACAGATCTTTTACCCCTCCAACGACGGCACGCGTATTCCCATGTTCATTACCCACAAGAAGGGCCTAAACCTAGATGGTTCGCATGCCACACTCCTGTACGGCTATGGGGGGTTCAACATCTCCATTGCGCCGAGCTTTTCCGTGTCACGTCTGGCCTGGATGGAAATGGGCGGTGTGTATGCCGTGGCCAACATCCGAGGTGGGGGTGAGTATGGCCAGGCCTGGCATGAAGCCGGTAAAAAGCAGAACAAACAAAATGTGTTCAACGACTTTATTGCAGCGGCCGAATATCTGGTCGACACGGAATACACACGGCCAGACAAGCTCGCCATCATGGGCGGCTCCAATGGCGGGTTATTGGTTGGGGCCTGCATGACTCAGCGGCCAGATCTTTTTGGGGCAGCCATCCCAGCGGTGGGTGTGATGGACATGTTGCGTTTTGATGAATTCACAGCAGGCCGGTTCTGGACCGATGACTATGGCTCAGCCAAGGACAGCCCTGAAATGTTCAACTACCTCAAGGGCTACTCCCCCTACCACAACCTCAAACCGGATACGGCCTACCCGGCCACACTGGTCATCACAGCTGACACAGATGATCGCGTGGTTCCGGGCCACTCCTTCAAATTCGCTGCCCGGCTCCAAGCATGTCACCAGGGAGACAAGCCCGTGCTGATCCGCATTGAGACCCGTGCAGGTCATGGTTCAGGTAAACCCACGACCATGATCATTGAGGAACAAGCAGATATCTATGCGTTTTTGAAACAAAACCTGGGGAAGTAAAAACAGCCTTAGTTCGTAGCCTCTCCAACCACACGCAGGCCCTGCTAGTGGTCTATGACAATTTTTGCCCGGACCTTTTCCAGTTTTTGTGCCTTTCTACCGATGCCCCAGACAAGAAATCTGATCGGATGCCTTTGACCATGTTTAAAGGTAATCTCTATCTTTCCAAAGCCAAGCAGTCGTTCAAGAAAATTACTGGTGTCAAGTCTTGTGTTGTAGTCTTCTCGCGAGATCTGTTCGCCACTCTCTGAGGGGCCCTCCTGCAAATCCATGTAGTTGGGCGTGATCGTCACATAGTAGAAGAGACCTTTTATCCAGGACACCACGATAGCGGCAAATCCTATGAGGCCTATGAACAAAAATCCTGTGCCATTGATAATAATGGCAACATGTTTGAAGAGCCCCAAGAATCCGCCCAAATAACAGGCCAAATGAAGCCACAGCAGCAAAAAAGCGATACCAATAATAGTGGTTATAATGCCTCTGAGACGGACATTATACTCTTCAATCAGAAAATTCACAAACACGATGGGAAACCATATACGTCCCACGATTTCTGGTTCCAGGAAGAATAGCCCAGCCTGATTCAAATACATGGCAGTCGCTGCCAATACAGACGCGATAATACTGGGAAAATAGAGCACCTTCTCAGTCAAGTTGTAGATGATCAGAAACTCGTCAATGTCTTTATCTTTGGTCAATGTCCTATGCATCCTCCGCCTTGTTCTGAGTGTCATGCTCAGGAAGAAGCAAGCGATAATGCATATGACCACCACGCCGATGGCTATGAAAAATGCGACCATTCGGGGACCTCCCCAGATGGAAAGGTTCCGTATCTTATCCCATATCTCCCGCCATCTGTTTCTCTGAACAGCTCCCTCTGCCGCATCTGGCAAGGGTACAACAGACGAATTTGAATCTCCCAATGTTGGGATTTTCAGCTCTGAATTTTCAGAGACAACGTCAGTACCACTCACCTCAATGAAATCCAGATTGGGATCTATGACTTCGGAACTTCCGTTCTGCCAGATTTGATTGGGATCACTCCACGTGACCTCTGCCATGCACGCAGTGGCCCAGATAAGAAGTAGAACTAGAAGCAGACACTGGCAGAACGAGAACGGTTTTCTTCTCTCCAACTTTGCCATTTTTAGCTTCCCTCAATACGACCAAAATCTATGGACTCTATTTGCGCCTGCGGCGACGGGTGCGAGTGAGCGTCATCAGGGCAGTGATAACCATCAAACCGTAGGTTGCCCCAAAAAGAATCAGCGGCCTGCCCATTAATTCATTACTTAATTCTGCACATTGCCCTATGTTGATCAGGCCGTACCAGGATATCTGTAGTGCGGTTCCGGTGACAGCCACGGCGCCCAGAATGAATGATAAAAAGGCCACTCCCGGGCGAAGAATCCGCGTGAGGAATACAAGCAACAGCAGGATAGCACATACGGGCCATGATGCCAATGGCAGCCAGTAGACAGGAGATTTTTCAAACTTTTCGCCGATGAACTCGCCGAGAACAGGGGGCTTCACTGGCTCATTTGATACCAGCACCCCTTGGTCCACGACTCTTTGTATGCCATCATAGGCTTCTATGCTTGAGAAACTGAAGGGCAATTCATCTCTGATTCCCTCATACCCCTCCAAAGCCGCAACATATTCATTGCTGCCTTCATTCGCCTTTGCCGCAGAGAGGCGTTCCAAGGCATCTCGCTCCATCATGACACACCCGACGACCAACGCGATGTACAGTAAGAACAGTATGATTCTTAGCCAGGGAAAACAAGCCTTTACCGGTTTGGGCTTGGGGGCGCAATTGGGTCCTTCAGAAGCTTTGCGAACTAAGTGAGCACGAGCATTGGCAACCGGTGTCTCCAGTTCAACGTTGGCTTTCTCTGGGGGAGCCTCATCAACCGGGTCCGAAGAGGTATTGGACTCCACAGGCGGCACTTGGGATTCAGGCTCATCTTCTGTCAACCACCTCTGACAAAAGCGACATACTTTCGCATCCATCAGGATGAGTTCAGCACAATAAGGGCACTTTGTTCTCTGTTCTCCCATTTGCAAAATCTCCTTGTACACTCAACAGAATCAGGTTCACAGTCATTGATCGGAAACTTATTTTATTTCAAGTACAGAAAGATGATACCTCCCGTAACAAGGCAAATCAAGTGAGAAAACAGAGCCAGGACCACTAAAGGGCTGAAAGGTCTAACGCATAAATGTCTCGCGCCGTGGTAGGGAACACTGAATACCTCTCCCCAAAAAAAGGGCCGGCAATCACCTGGATTGCCAGCCCGTTGTTAGATCTGAAGTTTTGCAAACTTCATGTTTTCAGTTTCCAGTAGGCAGTTTACAGCATGAAAAACGCGTTTCACTAAAAACTGAAAACCAAAAACTGTACCGCACAGGGCTTTTTGCAAAAATCCTGTTAGAGGTTGAATCGTGACCATGGAGTCTTCGATTTATTCTACTTATTATTTTGGCTTAGCGAGGTAAACACGGCCACCAATTCCATCACGTGTTGCTTAGGCACGGCCATTGCAAATCGGGCTCTGTTTTCGCCACCCCAGCCTGCGATGCTAAGATGGCTGGTTGTCTCGACATTGATCTCGGGCACCTTTTCACCCATGACCCTGACAGTATTGAGAACGCCCATAATAAGACGTGCATAGTTGTAGGTCAGCACAAAGTCAGCCTGATCTGCACCAGGCAACACAGAGAACGCCGCACGCATATCATTACCTTTTTTACCCAATTTGCCGGCCTTTATCCGGTCGATCATCTGATGTATCTGCTGATCCACATCGCCCCCGACTGCGACAGCGCAGATTTTGTTTGTCACGGCCCAGCGATAGTCGAATCCACTGCCGTACATGCCCTCAATACTCTTGCCAATGGGGGAATCAGGTTGGGTGGATTTCATGGTCATTCGTGCCGAATCAATGGAAACGCCCCTGTAGGTAGCAGTGCCAGACTCCATGGAGTAATCCATGTCAAGGCCCATACCTCTGTAAAGATCAGTCACACCGCTTTCATTAAACAGATCTACTGACGTCTTGAGCAAGCCCTTAAACTTATCTACATCCTTGACCCCAAACACATACTGCATGGCAAAGGGCGGTTTGTTTCCGCCATCCATGGACAAGGTGCCAGCCATCGGCCCCTCCAGCACATCAATCATGTCCGTGGTCAACTTTTTCATGCGGGCTGCTGCCTCAGGTGACATACTGTCGCCCAACAGGGATGAAAGCACATCAATACTCTTGACATACGTATTCTTCCATGACTCTCCCAGAGTCCCTGCAAACCCCATGGCCGCACCATCCCCTGCAAAGCCAATCAACCTATTGGGTTGGCCGGTAGAGTCCTTGATCAACATGCTAGCAAGATCGCTGCCCGGTATCGCAAAAACTGTCTTTCCAATTTTCAAGACATCAGGCTTGGGATCCATGGTCAGGCTGACCGACTGCGTCTGTTCCATGAACAGATCAAGGATCGCACCATACATATCCAGTATCGCGCTGATGTCCGTCACCGGACCCACAGACGGAGACGCTTTGGCCATCGTATCGGAAATCTCCTCCTTAAACTGGGCAAATTTGCTGTCCACCAAGGGCTTGAACAGACTGGATGCCCGTGCCACATTCCCATGTATCCAGACAGGCTGCTGGCGTGAGGCCTTGGCATCATCAGCCACAAGGCTGTCCGACATGGACACCATACTTGCTGAGGCTGCCGTGTTTATGCCCATTATCTCCTGATACTTCAATATCTGGGGATACAATTTGCCCATTGTCACCAGGGCATAATTGCCGGTCTTGGTGGCAATCAGCCAGGGTGTGTCATTTTTCGAGCCGCCCGGACCGGAAATGGCTGATACGCCATGTTCATCCGGATCGCCACAATTGGCATTCCCTTTGATAAAGGCGTCGTAGTCTGAGACCGGAATCAGAATACCGGGATAGATCGGCGGCAAACCGCCCGCTTCTGGTGAGTCCTCCGGGGCCACGGCAAATGCGGCAAAGCTCCCATTCATATCCACACCATTCAATTCGGCAGATCCCAGGGCTTGCCCCAGTTGGCCACGTATAACCATCTGCACCGGCATGGGGGCAATACCCGAAAGAAACTTGTCCAACTGACCAAGCGTGTTGTCTAATTTATTGATGCGAACTACGGCAAGACTCTCCTCTGGAATCAAATCCAGCACATCCTGTGCACACACAGGCCCTGCCAACATCGCGCCCAACAAGCACACACACACAATTCTCTGAAAATGTCTCAATGCACTCATGCCAGGTCTCCTTACATCCAATTAATATGACTCTCTATTTTTCAATCACGACATACTTAGAAGACGTCCATACTCCGGAGAAGTTACATAAAAATTTATCTCGGACCTGCCTCCAAGAAACACATCGACTCTAAGTACTTTTTTGTAAAAAGGATATACGATTACTCGACCTCCTCCAAAAACGCTTTGATCGCCTCTTCATCCTGCGCAGCATGCTTGAGACGTTTATCAAGATAGACCTGATACTTGGGGATCTGATCGGGGCTCATGCCTTCGGTGTAATCCCCCGAAAATGGCACACCCAGATCGATCCAGCAGGCAATGGTGTTCAGCTCATCCAGGGTCAGTTTGACGTCCTCATGATCCATTGACTTGCGCCACGCAAACAGGATTCGCTGGCCATCGTACGACACGTCGGGGTCACGTATCAACCCCTTCGGCTCATCCAGCAGTACGCGTGACGTGCCATATAGCCCATCCATCTCGAACAGGCACAGCTTGCCTGTGTTGGGGAATGGATTGTTGTCGCGATAAGGAGAGTCAGACACGTCCTCAGTATAGGCATAGTGTTGACCGCCAATGTCGTGGTGTTTTGTGAAGACAATTTTGGGGAACTTATCCACATGCGGCCCCATCCGAAGCGCACGCCGTTTATGACATGCGTCGAGGTAGAGATCCATCCAACATGAATCAGTGGATGAGCCATTATTGCTCAACACATAAGAGGCCGACGTCACCACCTTGACCTCCACTTCGACCGTAATCCGGGTGGTTCTTGTTTTCACCTCGTACCAACCGGCGATTCGATTTGCCAACCGAGCCACCACCCTGGGATACTTGGCTGCCACGTTTGTCGTCTCGTGGGGATCCTTCAAGAGGTCGAACAGTTGTGGGCCCTTTTCATCGCGAGGATGCGTGCTCTTGTAACGATTCACTTCACCATCATACGTCAACAACAACTTCCATTTTCCCTTGATGCACCCGCGGAACAAGAGCGAGGCCTCGGGATCGGCAATGTCAGCAATAATTAACACAATATTCGGTTGTGAATCTTCATCAGCCGCCATGGCTGTCCGTTGACAGATGAGTACATAAAAGAGACTGAACACAAAGAAGATAAAACGTCGCATGACTTTTCCGATCTGCAGGAAGCGGAATCTAAGAGAGTGGCATTTTACGTTGTCAATCATAGGACTGATTATATCCCCATGAAAAGTCAGATCAAGGAGAAAAGAACAGGCCTAAAGAGTGAATATCCAACCGAAGAAGTGGAAAGACGGAGCGCAGCAATTTCCTCCCTTGGACATTGGGTGTTCCGTGTTGGATATTGGGTGTTGAGAATCCATTTTAACCACAGAAAAAGCGATTTGATCCGCGAAGAATGGTGTCACGTTTTAGATTCAATTATCCAGAGCGTCCCCTTGATCTACCTTGGTTCTGGGGGGTATAATCATTTGGTTTGACAGTTTTTAGAATCCATGTCGACAAGCCGAGTTACGGTCCAGGAGCCATACAGTGGATAAGAATACCTCAAAACAAGAAAACACAGATATCGCGTCGAAGTCAAAGCTCGGGACAACAGAAAAGATGAATTCCCGAGCCCGTGTGTTGGCGGCATTTTCTCTTGAGGAACCTGACCGGGTGCCAGCCTGGTGTGGTGCATCCGAAGAATTCTGGGCCAAGGCCAAACAGGCACTGGGTCTGGACGATGAAGCATTACGCCAACGTTTTGGGGACGATTTTCGACGCGTGTTCGCACGCTGCCACATGCCTGAGAAGGCCTTGCCTGAAGCGGCAAGCTACAGGACAATTTTTGGCATTGAGAGATCGGGAATAGGGTATGGTCAACCACTCTCTCATCCATTGGCCCAGGCCACCATTCGAGACATACACAACTACGCCTGGCCTGATCCCAACTGGACAGACGTGTCCCATCTTGAAGCAGAGGCAAGGGCATACAACGGACAATACGCCATTCTCGGCGGTGACTGGTCACCCTTCTGGCATGACCTCATTGACCTATTGGGCATGGAGACCATGTATCTGACCATGTACGACCAGCCCGAGCTGATTGACGCGATCCTTGAACATGTCGTTGATTATTATGCCGCAGTCAGTCAAAAGATATTCGATGCAGCCGGAGACGTGATCAATATTTTTTTCATGGGCAATGACTTTGGCAGCCAGATTGGTGCGTTACTGTCCGAACCCATGTTCCGCAGATTCCTGCTGCCACATCTGACACGTCTGGTTGATCTGGGACATGCCTACGGACTGAAAGTGATGCTGCATTGTTGCGGCGGTTTCGCAGACTTGATCCCATCCATGATCGAGATTGGATTGGATGGCCTACATGCCCTGCAACCCTCCTGTGCCGGGATGGAGCCGGAACGACTGAAGCAGGCCTTTGGCGACAAGATCCTGCTCAATGGCGCCATTGATTCGCACCACGTGCTCATTGAAGGCACACCAGACACGGTACGCGAAAGCACAGGAGCAATACTCAAGACCATGAAACCAGGTGGCGGTTATGTGGCCGGGGCAAGTCACGATACTATTCTGGAAGAAACGCCACTGGAGAATGTGCTGGCCATGTTCGATGCCATACAGGAATACGGCAGCTATGGATAGTGTCACCTTACTGATCTCCCTGTTATACTCTTTCCACAAGAGAATCTACCAGTAGCCAAAGTAAGAAAGTAAGAAAGTAGGAAGGTAAGAAGGTAAGAAGTTCCAACCTTTAACACTTAACGCAATGAACCCAATTGTCTGAGTTTTAAGCGGAAAAGATATAATATGACATACGTGGCTATTTACCACCCTCTGCTTCGGTCTTCTTTGCTGGCGTGACCAGGTTGTCTTTCAGCAGCCTGCTCAGCACTGACTCCATGGTTTCAGCCCAGACGCGATAGCCCATTGCATTGGGATGCACAGTGTCACACATAAGTTCTTTCTTGGGCAAACCAGTCTCATCAGCGAACTGATCCCACATGTTCAAAAATGTGATGTGCTTCTTTCTGTTGAGAGGGGCAAGAAGCCTGTTGATTTCCTGAATATGTCCTTTGGCCTAATCATGCTCTCGCAATCTATGACGAAGAAATTAAAGATCAAATACTGGAATTTGAATAGTATTACATTCACTTGTATTAGAACAAGCGAATGCAAAGGGACGGCGTACCGCCGCCCCTGATTCGCGGCGTTCGGTGAGAGAAGAAATGACAACAATCTCAACATTTGGTGAACTACACGAGGTCCTGCAATCGCAGTCGGGGCGGGCATATCGCGGCGTGTCCTCGCCTAATCATGAGCTTATCCCAAAGCTCGGTCGAAACTCGAAGGCAGGCCTGGAGAATCTCATAGTGATCGAGCGCACCATGATGTGGCGATTCAGAACGGAAGCGCTGCCCCGACTCGATATCCAGCCAGATGATAATTGGCAGTGGCTGTTCCTTGCGCAGCATCACGGCCTGCCCACTCGCCTTCTTGATTGGACGCGCAATCCACTAGTGGCAGCGTACTTCGCCTGCCGGAGCAGGCAAGCCGAAGACGGGGTGATATTCATACTAAGTTCGGCCGAGAAAATCTCGCAGGTTGACTTTGGAGAGGAACCGGATCCTTTCCAACTCACGGAGACGAAGTACTTGTGGCCAGCACACATCACGTTGAGGCTGACGGTTCAAAGTGGTACGTTCACTATACATCCAGACCCCACCAACCCAATTCCTAAACGGATAGTTACGAAGATTACCATTCTCAGCAGTGCAAAGGCGGATATCTTAGAAGGATTGATGCGGTACGGGATTCACGAGGCGGCCCTGTTCCCTGATCTGGATGGTCTTACGCGTCACCTCACTCGCGTATACGCTGGAACGGATGCCACGCTCTTAGCTATCAAGAAGAAGCATGAGGCAGTTAAGAAATTTAAGGCTGACTTCACCGAACAACCTGCTGCTGCGGACGGCGAGGACGCCGCCGTAGAGCAGTAGCGTTAGATTCATCTACTCGAAAGGATACTGAACCGCTCATGAATCTCTTTCCGAATGAGCTAAAACCTGTACCATATCCCGCTATGGCCGAAGCTGTAGTTGAATGGATACAATCTCATCCTCAGTCATGTAGTTCTAATCACAACCGTCTTCTCCAGCAATGCAAACTCTATATAGAATCAAAGGGCATCATCCAGAAGACCCATCCAAAGTGGCTGGGTTTCATTCAAGGTCTCAAAGATATACAAGAGTACTGGTTCATCATCGAAATACTTAAAGAGCAACTGCTAGAAACGCCGTTTATCGAGCAATTTAAACTCAGCCTCCAAGATCCAAGTCTCCCCAAAGATTCAAAAGATTTCACTCCTGGCCGGGATGCGCAGTTTGAACTATTCATCGCAGCAATAGCTTGGCGTGCTGGATTTACTGTTAAACGGTTAGGGGCTCGTAAGGCGGACTGGGGCTTAACTGCATCAAGTAGCAATTGGTCGTTAGAAGCTAAACGTATTAAGAGTCTGAACAAGATGGAGAAACATATCCGGAAAGCTGGCAAACAAATCACAGCTTCCAAAACGGGTGGAGTAATTGCCATGGATATTTCACTGGCTGTCAATCCAAGTTGTGCTCCACTTCCTACATTTGTGTCGGATGATGATATTGAGGAAGCACACAGCATGAGAACGGATTGCTTTGTTAGAGATTACCTGCCATCGATTCGTGATTGGATAGGATCGAAGAGTGTTGGGTTTTTACTGTTTCATGAGTCTGTTATCGTGCCAGCTAGCGGAGTTACTCCAGCAGGATATTCCCCATGGGCGCTCAATGGATTGTGGCACAAAGTCGATTTACTGAGTCCTGGTTCAACGAACAAGGGGCATTATGATGATCTTTGGTCGTTGTTCAAAATCGCCCTGCCAAATCCTTGAAGAATCAAAAATTGCTAGGCTGTTATATTTAGAAGATACTTATTTACATAGTGTAATGGGCTAACATGCGGATAAGGCACGGCGTTCCGCCGGCCCTTATCCGCGGCGTTAGCAACCCCAGAAAGCACATTGAAAGCATATGAAGGAGCAGTCTCAATTCAATAAGTCGAATACACCGAAGCATAGGATTGATCCTTTGTTAAATGACAACACCACACCTCCGCCCATACTTTTCAGGTACTGTAAATATTTCGCACCTGATAATGTCGAATGGACAAAGAGGATCTTCGTAGACAATGAGATATATTTCGCCGCACCAATTGATTTCAATGATCCATTTGACTCAAAGATTCGACATTTCTATCCTGACTCCGAGGCTGAACGCGAAGCATTTCTAAAGGAGTGGGCTCATTATAGTTTCCCAAATTGCCCGCATGAAATTTTGGATCACCAGGTTAGAGACAAAGTAAGAGAAGGAAAAGACATATCTGACATGGAACAGCTTTGTGATCATCTCACTTGCTATATGCAAAAACAGAGCGCGGTATTCTGCATGACTGAAACGAACGACAATATATTAATGTGGGCTCATTACGCAGATCAGCACACTGGATTCTGCCTAGAATTCAGCACCGACAATCCCCTTTTCTCACGTGCACGACAAGTTATATACACAAGGTATCTCCCAAAACAAAGCGTTATTGAATTCTTCACTGCCAAAGAAAGGCCATTACCATTGTACCTTGTGACTAAGGCAGAAGATTGGGCACATGAAAAGGAGTGGAGACTGGGAGATCCTGGATCCGGCCTAGGACCGCAGGAGTATCCTTCGGAAGCGTTAACAGGAGTAATTTTGGGGTGCCGAATGGATGAGAAGAACAGGAAACAAATCCAAGATTGGTGCCAAGAACGAGAGCATCCTCCTAAGCTGTTTGAGGCGAAGGAAAACAAAACCGAATACGGACTCGACATTATTCCCATTTCCTACTGAATAACCTATGGTGGGCATAAATGTTTGAGACGCTTGTTAGGCGGCAAAAATGAATTTGTACCACCCCCATTTTGATCGGCCACAAACACGCTAGAATACATTAAATCATGTCTAATGACGATGACAAATTTGATCTTCGCGCCCGTCTGAAATACTGCGGTCCCCAAGAAGCAGTGCATGGCTCTGTACCGCGAAAGTACTACTGCACGTACTGTCTTTCGGTGCTTCTCTTGCGTCCACACGAGTTTCGCCTTTGCCAAGCCAGAGAATGCATTGAACAGGCTATAAGCGATCGCAAAGAGCGAATCTGTGAAATCGAGTTGTCGATTCCGACAATGCAACGAAAACTGAAGGACGAGAATCGCCAAATCAAAGCAAAAATCAGAGAACAGGAATCCGCTTGTCCAGATTCACCATTGATTGTCCAATACCAATCACTTCTGACCTCCTTCAATACACATCTGTTCTATGTCAAAAATGCCAGTGTTGATCAGATCATCGCTCTTCAGAAACAGATCGAAGTTCTCGCGTCACGCCTAAGCCGGCCTTCGTTCTCCGATAGTTTTCGCCACGAACTCTGGGAACGAAATGGAAGAAAGTGCTATCTCTGTCATAAGGGAATTAGGAACTGGAACGGTACGTACATGCACGTTGACCACGTCGTGCCCCGCTCAAAAGGCGGTTCGGACGCGGCTCACAATCTTCGTGCCGTTCATCCGTCGTGCAATCGCACAAAAAGCAATCGCGAGTTGAGTGCGCGTCGAATGAAGGCAATACTGAAAGAACTTCGAAAGTCAGACGAGGAAGCCGAAAAGGAGCGATTGTTTTAAAGGGCCATCCACCAAAGCATCACCAGTAGGAAAATTCTTTCTGTCACAAAACACTTTGAGGATACGCCGCGATCTGCGAGGTTCGGCTGGGATGAGAGTGGGGGATAATCTACAGGAAGTTGAGAAGGCGTCTGCGAAGTCGTATGGGCCTTTTGGATTTGCTTGGTTGCGTTGGGGGCGTATCTTGTGACTGTGCTTAAGTTATTCGGTTGGAGCGGCTGTTTTAAAGAGTTCAAGCTACGCTTGAAAGAGGTTTAATCTTCATGGAGGTCATGGAGGTCGAAGATGCCCAGGGTGCGGCCGCGACATCAAGAGAATTTGCTTGTTTGCAAGCAACATTCGCTCTCGAATTTCTTGACTGTTCTGTTGTTGTTCGGTTGGGAGAGGTTGCCACGGTGTGACGGTATGACGGTGTGTTCGGTGTGACAGTGATACGGTGTTCGGTCGCTTTTCTTTGCGCCTTGGCGTCTTGAGTGAGCGTAGCGAACGGGCGCGAGATAATACTGATTTATTCTCGCGCAAAGACGCCAAGATAGGACATTTAAACTACGAAACACGCTAAATGACGCGAAATACAGAAGTACATAAAAAGATCAAAAAAACTGATTTAACCACAGAAGACGCAGAATGACACAGAAGAGTAAGAGGTTGAGAAGTTAAGAAACTCAGAAACTGATTTATCTCACACTAAGGCACTAAGCCACAGAGGGCTGACGCCGGGTCGTGCGTCTTGGTTTATTCGTAGGTTCGCCGTTCCAGGTCCCTTCGGGCCCTGCGTGTGCTTTGTCAGGATTGTCTCGTCAAGTCAAAGATCCCCAGGGGGCAAGCTTGGTCGACCCTCCTTCGGTCGTCCACTTTAAAGAACGGCTCTGTTTAGTAAGCTTGTCATACTATATTCATTTCTTTGATCTGCGTTCAGGATGGATCTGAGCTTTTTGAATTATTGGCCAAAGGCGTTTACTTAAATAGTCTATCACTTCTCTTAATGGCAACTGGAACTCCATTAATTTACTTCGATTCAAAAAAGCATTCCATTGTTTTTCTTTTAAACCATCTTCAAGGAATTCTGTTGTAAATGCGACTGGCATTTCTTTAGGTAAATCAACCTTCCGCTTATCGAAGGTCGCACTAATTAATTTAACCAACACCTCCTCATCCCAATCCATATGTTCAAGTAAAACATAAACATCATAAAAGTCTTTCATCCTGCTATTCATAAGACCATAAACAACCATTGCATTCACTTTCTCAGCAACCACCGTCGCTGGATGATAAGCTCGTAACCTAGGCGATGGCAAATCAAGTAATGTGGGATAGGTAATCATCTCAGCAGGTGGGGTAACAGAATCACCAAATCCTACATCCACCTGAACAGGCACTCTTGCCGTATTAAGAAAACCATGCAATCGAATTCGTATACCAAAATATTCCTGATCATCACGAATGTCACTTGTAAGAATTGAGGCAAGGTCAAATCTCAGGCCATCAGCATCAAAAGAAACCGAACAAGCATCACTAAAAACCTGCTTAAGCCGTTCATGGCTCGGATCGCCAAAACCCAATAAATCAATATCTCGCGTCGGTCGCCCTGGAACATCATGCCATAATTGAAAAAGCATCGCCCCCTTTAATACAAATGAATCCGAATGATTAGAAATCACGAGCCTATAGAGCAATCGCTCTAAACCATACCGTGCCAATATACTGTTGAAATCTTCTCCTGTTTCATCTCGAACATTCAATAGTCGTTGATGGATAGATTTCGCTATTCCAGCCTGGTTCATCAGATCATTTCCAGATACGGTCGAATAATTTTCGTCATACGACATATTTTTGAATAATGCCAAATCTCATCGCGTGTTGCTTTCTTCTGCTCAAAACAATCAACTAAGGCCTCTCTGGCCACATCAAGACCAATGGTATTGCGAAACTTGAAACAATCGACCACTGTTTTAGCGGGACAATAAACACGTACAGAAATCCCTTCCTGCTCATACGTTTTGATCCCCTCTGAAAACGCACTTGAAGACATCCTTACAACACGGACATTGGCGACTTTTGGCCTAGTCGAATTGCTCTCTATTGCCACCCACGTCTCAAATGGCATCTGTGTGGTGATCTCATGAAATTGCAAAGCAGACAAAAGACAAATAACGCTAGCAGGAGCAGACCTCATTATCGGTGCAAATGCTTCAAAAGCCAAAAACTGATCAGCCAATGTATAAACACCACGCGCTACACGTCGAAGAATCCTTCGATTCAACATATAATGCAACGTCGTCCTAGCAATACCGGTCCCTTTAAGATCTCCAGCACAAATAGAGCCCTGACGCTTCACAATGTTTAGTAGTTTATCCGTATTCATACGTTGCCTTCTATTGACTAATCATCCCTACATATCGCCATATAGGGAGTGTTTGTCAAGAAGCATTTTTCTTTTGTTTCCGGGTAGAGCCCTCGGTTTCCCGAGAGCTCCCCCACAGACCCGGACGAGCACAATTAATGCATCCGGTTCCTCAGTACACGCTTTTGCCTA
>Ga0307990_1001499_pt1 | contig 19618 bp, 16 predicted proteins | sample EllFjometagen129_FD_203168 | JGI IMG/M metagenome (GOLD analysis project Ga0307990, IMG submission 203168) | Marine microbial communities from Ellis Fjord, Antarctic Ocean - #129 | ecosystem: Environmental > Aquatic > Marine > Unclassified | place: Southern Ocean | collected 2014-10-08
AGAGGGTATAGAAGTTCACTTCGTTGATTACTTCAAAGATATTCTAAAAATAGCATATAAATAAAAAAACCGCACGATATTCGTGCGGCTGAAAAATTATGGGGTGGATGATGGGACTTGAACCCAAAATCCAAGATAATTTTATTGACACTTTTTATTTACTTTGATTTATTTGTATTATGTTTGATCATAAGAGGATTTATTCGCAATATGTAAAAAGTGTATTTTTGATTATCTTTGATATTCGTTGTGGAATTATAATTAAGTTTCATACTATTTCACAACGATTTTCACAACGCTTTACACGACTATTACATCAAAAAGATACATTATATTAAATCTTGGAGTTACAAAATGAATGAAAAATTGAAGAGAGAAATCCAACATTATAATAGAAAATCTGTTTATAAGATTAAGTATAGAAAACGCAAAGAAGATTATTCATTGTATCTTGAAATCCAGCGTAAGGACATTAGGCAGACAATACATTTGAACCTTAATGTTACTGGTATGATCTCTTATTTCGATACAGACCTTGATTCACTTAAATTAGCAGTAAAAGAACAAGAAATAAAAAATAAAGAATTTGATCTTTATAATCGATCTGGGATAATCTCGAAAGAAAAATTACAAGAAATTCAGCTCGAACCATATATCCAGAAAATAGCACATGAACAGAGAGTAAAGAGCTCAAAGAAAAACTGGCTCAGTTTACTCAAGCATATTAGAGTTTTCAGTAGTGGCAAAAATATTAGATTTAAACATATAGATCGAAAATTCTGTTTAACATTTGCTTCATACCTAAAAGACAATCTCTCTCCAAATACAGCTAGCAACTATTTTGGAAAATTCAAGCAAGTTCTTTATAAAGCGGTTGATGACAACATTTATGATGTTAACCCAGCAGTTAGTGGATCACGCATTACGATTTCGAAGAAAAATACAGTACGAGAGTTTCTAACATTGGATGAAATAAAACAAGTCTATAAGACAGACTTTCCTTTACCACAGCTAAAAAATGCTTTCATTTTTTCCTGCTATACTGGACTTCGCTTCATTGATGTAAAACACATTAAATTTGATGATATAAATGACTCTACTCTTATATTTACTCAAAGTAAAACTGATGAACCAGTTAGAATCAAATTACATTCAATTGCTCAGCAAATTATTGATCTACAAAAGTCAATACTTAAAAGAAAAACAGGATTGATATTTGAAATTCCTAACTACGAATACAGCAGAGTGAAAATGCATCAGCTTATAGAAAAAGCAGGTATTACTAAGAATATTACTTTCCATTGTGGGCGTCATACGTTCGCTACAATGTGTTTAACCTATGATATAGATATTTTCACCGTTAGTAAACTATTAGGTCATACAGATGTAAAGAATACTCAGATCTATGCAAAACTAATCGACAAGAAAAAAGACCAAGCTATTGATAAACTACCAACATTTTAGGAGATCGTAATAATGAAAATATTAGATAACCTTTCAGAAAGAATTTATAAAATAATTATAACCAAACCTTTTAATGCTGAATCATATTCTGAAATTTATACAGATATAGCATTAACATTCATCAATACAAGATTAGACTCAATGTTATCAAATTTTAATATTGATTCAAATAATAATAATACAAAAATTAACTCATACATTAAGAAATTAAATATTTTTCTTGAATCCGGTTATAATCAGATATCCGAATTGTTTTTTTTGATTCCTGAGTTAGAAAATGTTTTGGATAAGAAAGATCTGCAAGGCGTAAAGAGCATTAATATGATATTAACAAAATTAAAAAAAGAATATGGGATTAAAATCGAAGAGTCTAAACTAAAAGAACACATGTCAGCAAGGCATAATATAACATTCCCAGATGAGATACTATCTAAAATGCTTAGACTAAGTTCGCATTTTTTAAAAATCAACCGAATAAAGGGTGATATTAATATTAATTCTTTGTTGTCACAAACAGATTTACCTTTCCATAATATCCTATTTGCTCAAAATGCTGTATCTGTAGCATCCGATGAAGGCTTCCCTTTTCGTTTTATGATGTTTCCTAACTATCTAAATGCAGTCCTATTTTCCTTTTGCAAAGATCTAACCTGGGAGAAGTTAATTTTTTTTTATGAGTTGATGATAATATCCAAATTAATACCTGCACATTTAAATATAAAGATGCAAAAATTTATCCACTCAATATATAAATTTATAAATGAAAATGCTGAAATCGAGAACCTACAGCAATATAAAAGAGACAATGACATCTGGAAATTATCACGAATTAATAGTGATTTCAGATTTGTTGATAAATCATCAAATGAAACTTTTATGATTACGAAATATAAACTTGAACTATTAGAAATCATTAACAAGCAACCAGATTTGTTAAATAGTTATAATATCCACCCGGTAATTAGTAGCAATGAATTTAAAAGTGGAGAAAAATATATTGATTCAAATATAGATTTAATTGAGCTACAAAATAATATAAATCAACATTCTGATTGGTGGATTACTCATCCAGAAGTACCTAAATGGGATTTAGAATTAGTTAAACTACAAAATAAAATAAATCAACTTTTTGATTCGTGGATTCATGATCCAGAAGTAGCTAAATGGGACATTTATTGGATTAAAATGGAAAAACATAATAATGATTTCAATTTCACATCAAAAGTTAAAGAGGTTATAGAGGAATCGCTTAAACCTGAATTATTAAACTCCTCAATTAATCCATTAAATAATTACAATAATAGTGAGGTAAACAAAGGTAGAAACTCAATTATAAAAAAGGGGGTAGGCTGGGTTGTTAGATATAACGATACAGAACGTATACTCAATGATATAAACGGTATATATTATTTCTCATTATGCTTGAAAGCACCTGAGAAAAAATTCAAATATATTGAATTGTTGCAAGTTAAAGAAATCGCTGATACCCTATTTAGTAGTGATATGGGGAGTATCAAAAAAAGCCTTAAAAATATTGATAAAGAAATAGTTCGCATGCAAGCTGAATTTCAAGATGACCCTACTGCATATGAGGTAGAATTGGAAAAATTAGAAACCGAGAGAAAAAGACTTTTGGGTTTAATTAAATCAAGAAATTTAAAATCAAAAGATTATACACTGCAGGACAAAAAGAATTCTGATGCCTTTACCAAAGCATGCAGAGTTGCTAAAGCACATTGTAGGAAAGTATTTCCCGAATTCTATCAACATATTCATAGCAACTTAATTTGGAGAAATGGATACATAACTTATTCTGGTAACTTAGACTGGAATTAATTTTGTTTCATTCTTTTTTATAAAACGACTCGTTAAGTCGTCAACCGACTCATAAAGTAGGACATTCCAATTGAAGGTGAAAGCCAAAAAAATTGGAGGCAGGCTTTATGAATCAACTAAAACAAACCAAAATCGAAAGTCCATTCCTGACTGTAATGGAAGCAAGCGAGTATTTAAAACTTAAACCATCTACACTTTACTCTTATACTCATAAAAGAGTAATCCCATTTTACAAACTTAGAGGTCGAAAAATCTATTTCCGCAAAGAGGATTTGGATAATTTCATTATGGGAGATAATGACCTCAATCTGCGTAAGAGTCAGAAACAGATCGAAGCAGAGGCAATCTCTAACATCATTACTGGAAAGTAAGGATATTTTGAAAGATCTAATATCCTCAAAGTACAAACATCTTTTATACAAAGATGAGATTAATCAGACATTTCTACTTACAAAACATTTAGAGATCTATCGTAAGTTAGAAACGATATTAGGATGTTACTGTTGGTCGTTCAAAACTACCGTTAAGTTACGTTCAAAAAGTATCATTTTCAACGAATGGTCTACTTCAGATGGTTTATACCTATTTGAAATAAACAACGAAAATCTGGATACTTTGATTAAACTGGGTGCACCTAAAAGGAGAGTACATAAAAACGGTAAATGGATTAAATCAAGAGAGAAGAAATTAGCACATAGAATTATTCCGTTCAATCCTGTTTCTTATAACAAGATTACTTTACAACCAGAAAAGAGGACATTATGATAGATACAATACATATATACACCAAATCATATAATATCCTTAATGGTTTTGATTTAAACCTTTTAGAGAACTATACTGAGCACAATAGTAAGTATGGAAAGTACTATAAAGGAAATATCGGTAATTTTAGGGTTACATACTCAGCAAATAACCTTAGTTTACAGGGAAGTCTAACAAAATTCCTTTTGGGAAATAACGTACAGAACATGAGTAGAAGCCAAATAACTGGAGCATTTAAAAAACTTGAAACTAAACTTGGTTTTAAGATTGGTAATTTCAGGATTTCTCGTATAGACCTTGCAGTTACATTTGAAATGAAGAGTATAGTTCCAATGTATCTTGATAGTTTAATTGAATTACCAAGATATGAGACAATAACGTATGGAAATGAAACCAAATCATTCACTAATAAAAGCAAGACCGTAACGTTCTATGACAAGGTAATAAAATTCAATAAGAATAGATCTGGTACTAAATTAACTGATTTAGATATTAACTTTGATAATCTTCTCCGGTACGAATTGCAGATAAAGAAAGCTAACAGGATATTAGGTAAGATTACTGTAGATGACATTAATGATGATCGGTACTTAAAGAAATTAGGGAATATGTGGAAGAATATCTTTCATAAGATCAAAAAGAATAGAAAGCTAATTGATATTGAATTAATCAAGTTAACTAAACCAAAAGACTTCTTCTCTTATTTGGCTTGTGACAGGATAGAAGAAAAAGGAAAAGGAGAATCTTTTCAATTACTAACTAAACTTTGTAAAAATGGAGAAATTGATAGAAGAAGAAAGTATGATCTTAAACAAAGAATTGAAATGAATGAAAAGAAATTCTGTATTACAAGTAAGTACATTGAAGAGCTGGAAAATTTGATTGATCACTATGCAGAGGTATTCATATGAATCCTAAATGGACTATCCAGTTCTTCAGTGAAGAAACCAGATTCGAATTTGAAAACTTATATACTCAAAGAAAAGACATCTTGCAACAAAGAAAGTGGATACGGATCAATGGAATATGGGCTTTACATAGTAAGTACTCTCCAGAACAGCAGATTTATGCATTAAACAAGTGTCAGGAATTAGGGATAAGAGCAACTTCCAGACTCTTAGGGGTTAGTAGAAGAACCTTGCAACGTTGGTGTAGAAGGTTCAATGTGTCGATTTCGAGATACCCACCTTGGATGGCAGATTGGAGAGAACGGAAAATCAGAAAACGTAATTTCTGGAGAAGAAGGGGATATTGACACCACTTAAAAGCGATGGGGAGTGTAAAAACTCCCCGTTTATAAAATATTATCAAATACTGTTTTTCTTGACACACAAATTATAATATTCATTTTATTATTTATTAAGTTTTGCATTGATGTTTGAACTTTACATGAAAATCAAAGTAATTTTAACATACGTATGGAAAAAGTAAATGATAATAGAAAAATATACACAATTGTTGTTAGCCCACCAAATAAGAGGATTAACAACAATAGGTGTTACACACAAGTTGTGCGTAATTATAAAAGAAAGGACGAAATATGAAACAAGAGTTTTTAAAATTAGATTGGGATTCAATTTTTTTTGATTTTAATGTTGGTAGAATTAATGGTTCGATAAAGAAAGAACAAGATCTTCAAAGGATTGAAGTTTTAATAGAAGAAAAAAATAATAAACTTTGTTATTATTCAACAAATAAAGAATTGCCGACATTCGTATTCGAAAGCAAGAGCTTAGACTTCGTCTTAGTAGATAAAAAGACTACATATTCTAAAATAATTAACTCAGAATTAGAAATTAATAAATCAATTTCTACAGTTGATAATAAAATTTCGAAAGAAAAGCTAATAGAGTTAGCAATCCAAAGCGGTGTATATTCAAGATTCAATGTTGATAAAAAGATTGGCAAGGAGAAATTTGAAGAAATGTATAGTTTATGGATGATAAATTCAATAAATCATAAGATCGCTAAAGAAGTATTTATCATTACCGAAAATAAAGAGATTGTTGGTTTTGTCACTTTAGGAGAAAAAAATAAAAGGGCTGATATAGGTATAATTGCCGTTGATAACATATTTCGTGGAAAAGGAATTGGAAAAACATTAATGACAAGTGCTGAAAAATGGTTTTCGAATTCAGGATATAGTTCAATTCAAGTTGTTACTCAAGGAGATAATATTCCTGCGTGTAAATTATATGAAAGTTGTGGATACAAAAAAGAATCTGTTGAACTGTTTTATCATATTTGGAAAAAATAACTACGCACAACAATGTATAAAAATAATAGTCGAGACAGTAATAAATACAAGGGTTGTTGCCAGCTTCAACTTTCTTGCAACTTGATAGGAATGAAGCGCAGATATGGCTACTATTCTTATACTAACCGTTATGCCTATATAATGCTTGGGAGATTTGATATATAGTATAATAACAGCTGTCTTCTCATGTATTTTCTATTAACAATAATCACGAATAAAGTTAGTCTTATCTCATTTAATATCTTATACTTTACAGCATAAATATTAATTTATCGTTCAACAAATCTAAACAACAAGTTATATTGCCTTAAAATTCGAATTTACTCAAAAGTTCTGTGTGTACTATAAACAATAACAAAGGATAGGTACTCCCCAATGGTTGGGTGCTACCCTTATTCTGTTCAAAACAGCCGTTAAGTTCACTTTAAAAGCTCTGTAATAGCCGATAAGTATTTATTAGTGTAAATCTACATTTATTCTATTATCGTTTGTATAGGCACGATTAGAATCAATGTGAATATTGGTTATTGATACCACTTAAAAGGGATGGAAGTGTAAGAATTCTACAATATATTTCCCAACATAACCACCGTAAAATCAGAGTCAATTTTTCTTACTTTCACACTTATAATTCATACATAATAAATCTTTTTATTCTTTGCCACTTTCTTTGTCCTCTTCTCTGATTGCTATCATAAGATCGGCAAATGATTTGAACCCGGTAGTTTCTTCTTCACCTTCTTTTTTATTCCAGACTTCACCTTTTTTAGTCCGCAACCAATGTTTACAAGCTCCAACATGAGGTAATATTCTCTTCTGCATAGTAGAGACTTGAACGGTACGCTGTTTCTGTACATCTTCTGTTGTATTGATTAGTTTCCCGGTTGCATCCATGATCTTTGTAACGGTTACTTTTGGCACTTCCAGCACTCTTTTATTTATTACCTCAAATTCAATTCCAAGACATCTGGTAAGAAAAGCTTTTTCTACTTTTAGATTAATTGGAACACGACCCCTCTTTATAGCGTCCGAAAAGTCCGGATACTTCTTAAGGTACTTGTAGTACGTATCTTTAACGATTCCAAGCTGTTGAAATATCTCCTTGTCACTATAACCATCCCTAGCATACTCCTCTGCTAATTGTGGGAACGTTTCCGGATCATATTTTAACTTTGCCATATTCTTCCTTTTTTTAAATCTAATAATTGCTAATCATTTATAGATCAGCTTCTTATCGGCTCTACTAATAATCTGATTTTGACTCTCATTTTTACATAATAGCCTATATTTTTTTGTCGTCAAGCACAAAATAAGTATAAGTAGTTTTATAGAATTTTTCCTTGTATCCGTACTTCCGAATATAATCAGCCAATTCTAAGAAGATTTTTCTACCTTCAAGACTAAAATATCCCTTAACTATATATTCAAGTGGGATAGTCTTTTAGTCTGTCTTTGCCCTACCCCACTTAATACTATCAATAGTACGAACAAAAATAAGAAGCACAGAGAGCCGACAGCAGAAATATAGTCTTACACCCTTGCTGTTCACGAATGAGCCGACACGCGATCAATATGCTACATAGCTTCAAGTGTTTTCCTCTATTCTATATCTAACCACGCTTAGTGCGTCCCGAAAGTCCTTATACTTTTGAAGGTAGTTATAGTATGTAACTTTAACAATTCCAAATTCTTGGAATACTTCCTTGTCATTAAAACCATCATTTGCCAGACTCTCTATTATATTCCTTCTGGTAGATCAGATCTTCCGGTTTAACTTCATAGCTCTTTTTATCTTTAGTTCTTATCTTAACCCACTTACCATATACATCTTCATAAATATTCATGAAAGTAACAATCTCACTTGCTCGCAATCTTCTCCTGGTTGTTTTCCTGTTTACACCAATAACCCGATCAAAACTATCTCGTTTCAATTTCAACAAAGTAATTCCAGATTCGCAATAATACGAACCATTGATGAATGTAATCCTGATCATATATTTATTTTTATCCTCTATTTTTAAATCATGGACTCATAGTTCGTAACTTTAGTCAATGACTTTCAATTTTGCGAAATTAGTATATTTTATTACACACTATCAAATACTATTATACTTGACACACAAATTGTATTATCAATTTATATTAATAGTTTTATTATTAATAAATATACATAGAATTGGCAATGTAATTAAGTATACAATAACCACAGGAAAAAAGTTATTGTATACATTTTTAGTATAACTATAGGTTAGTTATGTGTACATTTTCAATTGGCGTAGCATACATATTTTAGCAGAAATGAAAAATAAAACATTAATTGGAGGATATTTTGATAAAGAAATTATTATTACTTGTTCTGTGTTTTGCATTTTTTAGTTGCTCAACTCTTGGTAGTGTAAAAAAGAATGATACTACCTTTTTAAAGAATGATGAGAACATTTTTGATAAAACTGTTACAACAATTTCTGATTCACTTTATAAACAAATACCATTTGGGAGCAAAGTATTAGTATTAGACTTCAAAGATTTAAATGATATAATTACTCATTTTGGCAGATATCTTGCTGAGAAGATTTCAATAAATCTATCTAAAAAACAATCAATTCAAACAATAGATAGAAACAATATTGAATTAATCTTAAAGGAACAACATTTTCAATTATCAGGTTTGGTTTCAGATGAATCAGCTGTAAGTATCGGTAAATTTATCGGAGCTTCACATATTGTATTCGGCACTTTGACTGAATTCGTAGATTATGTTGAAGTCGAATTAAAAATTGTTGATGTCGAAAAAGCTATTGTAATTGGTGGTTTATCGCATAAAATAATCAAATCTCAAAACGTCGCTTCACTGGTTAGTATAATTGTGAAATCAGAAGAAGAACAAAAAAAAGAATTGGAAAATCAAAGACAGATGATATTAGCTGAAATTGAATTAGAAAGGCAAAAAAAATTAAAAGCTTTTGAAGAAGAGGAAAAACAAAAGAAGAATGAAATCAAAAATCTTGAAGCTGAAATTCGGAATAAATCAATAATTATTGCAGAATATGAAGAGCGAAAAAAGGAACTAAGGGAGAAACAAAACTACATAAACAAGATTCATAATGAAATTGATAAATTAAATAGTAATGTTTTAGCTAAATTGAAAATTGGAATGACTAAAAAACAAATTGCAAAAGTTTTAGGAGGTAATAATTTTCATAAAATATATAATGATGCATATACTTCAGGCAAATACTTCCTCTTATTTAATGGAGATATTCTAAGCAAGATTGTCAGGAATGGAAGTAAGGTTGGATATACTATTGTCGATGATTCATCGGAAGCAAAAGTGTACGGTGTAAACATTGGAAGATATTAACATTTTTTTTAATAAACTATAATAATTTTGGAGATAAAATGGTAAAAGAATTTCAGAAACAGGTTGAAGCAAAAATTACTTTATATTTAAAAAAAGAGTTATTCTTTTTATCTAATAGTAATCAAAGAAATTATCAAGCAATTTGTAATGAATATGATAGGCAATTTCAGATTATTAAAAACAATGGAAGCAATAATCTATATAACAAACTTATAAATTACAATCATAATGATGTTCTTATTTCGTGCATATCAGAGCCAATAACAAATTATAGATTAAATGATTTCACCAATAATTTAAATGATAACGAATTAATTTATTCCCCAAGAATAGATATTGCAATTTCTCCAATCTTAAAAAAAAAACAAGGGAAGAATGTTAGTATTGGAATTGTAAAAATGACTGATGATGTAAAAATATTTAAAGAAATACACAAACTTGATTTTATTAAAAAAATCGAAAATAAGCTTAGGCGAAAATCTAATGAAAACTATCAACGGCATCACTTACAATATGTACATTTTTCAGATACTCACGATGAAAATAATTATATAAACAAACGTCCATTACATCTATTTGGTATCGAAATTGAAAATCAAAAGAATTCGAAACATTTAATGGGGGATTTTTTAAATGCCATCAGTTTATCTAAAATTCCAATAATAATTACGCCAGAAGAAAATTTTGAAAGATTATTTAAAATGTTGTTATTTAGTTCAACTATTAAAAATCTTAAAGATGTACCGATTTATAACCTACTGAAAAGAGTTATAGTTTTGAAAGTTGATCAATTTAGAGATATATTAAATGTATTTTTAACTTCAAGAAGCATTGATCCAATAACAGTTGAAAATTATAGATGATGATTCTGATAACAAACAGCTCCACAGCCAAACATTATGCTCATTTAGGATTTATTCATTAATACTGAGGAAAATTGATAAATTTAAGAATTGGAGAATATTTATATGGATATTAATCTAAAATTACGAAGCAAGATATTAGAGTATTCACTATTTATTGAGAATGCAATAAATGATCTCTTAAAATTATATCTTAACATTGATTTAAATAAAAACACAAGACTTTTTAGCCATAATCCCAAAATTACTTTTAAAAACAAAATTGATCTTCTTTATGATTTAGAAATACTTTCAAAAGAAGAAAATTTTAATTTTGAACTATTAATGATCTTCAGAAATAAATTTTTACACGATATTGAATGTAGTTCATTTCAAGACACCTTTAAGCAAACAGATAATGGAATCAAAAATAGGTTCAAAAACTTTTTAAATTACGGAGAAAATTTAGATGATGAGCCTGCTTGTATAGAAGCTATGGGAAAGTTGTTTAAAAGTAACTTATTAGTACTTCGTCAAAAACTCGCTTCAAGAAAGCAAAGAATCCAAAGTATTGCAGATATCTTTAAATTATTTAATGAGCAATCAGAGATACAAGTTGATGTCTTTTTCAATTTTATAGATGACCTAATTCAATTACTCATAATCGAAATAGATGAAACTGGAAATTCAACTAAGTTATTAAATAATATTTTGTTGCTTTGTGAAAATGCGAGTAAACACGGCTATCAAGAAAATATTAGATTAAAAGAAATATTTGAAAAACAATCAAGTCTACTCACTAATAAGTTAAACCACAAAGATATTTTTGAGAATTCCAATTGTAATAAAATTCAGTCCCAAATAGATGAATTGAAAAATAAAATTGAGTTAAATATTAATAGGGAAATTGAAGCTAAAGGTAGTCAAATTGTTAAATAAAATGAGCATAACAAACGTGTCAGCGTTAGAGTTGGTCAGTGCTCTTTGTTTGAATCTCCCGATTCAAACGGCTGATCAGTTTGTTTTCGGTTTGAATCATTCTGATTCCGCCGCACACGCAAAACAATAGGCAAAAGAAGTAAAAGAGTATTAACCTAATTGTTTGACTTTAGGTTGCGATAATAATATTTAGTTTTTGAATAAAAAATAGAAGCAAGGAAGTTCTAATGGCTCAGTTTATTACAAACCAAGATAAATTACTCGGTAATGTCATAAATGATATTTTACCCACAACTCAAAGGCTTTATATGCTGGTAGGTTATTTCTATTTTTCAGGTTTTAATGAAATCTATGAAGAAATAAAAAATAAAGAAGTTAAAATTCTAATTGGTCTTGATATTGAAAAAAATATTTTGAACAAATATAGAGAATTTGAACTGATTAATAACATCGATAAATCTCGTGGAGAAATGAGAAAAAATTATAATGAAAACTTTGTCAGCTTTTTTAATGAAACTGATTTCTTTGATTCAGAAGCTAAACAAGATGCGTTTAGATTATTCGTAGAAAAAATAAAAAACGGAACTCTGCAAATAAAAAAAACAAAAAAACCGAATCATTCAAAATTGTATTTATTTGAGACAACTGATGAAATAAACCAAAATGGATTGATGCCAGGAACAATGATAACAGGTTCAAGTAATTTGACCAGATCAGGGTTAAAAGGACAGCACGAGATAAATGTAATCTTCCGAGATGACAATTATATTAAAGGTAAAAAATTATTTGATGAATTATGGAAAAGCGGAATTGATATTGTTAGTGAAAATACAATAGATGATTTCTTAAATGATGTAATTGAAAATATTTGGTTCGATAGATTACCTCGACCTTTCTTAATGTATGTTCGTGTTCTTTTAGAATACTTCTCCTTTAAAAGTCCAAAAGAGATTAAACTTCCTGCTGAAATTACAGATAATAAATACTTCAATTTAAAGTATCAATCTGATGCTCTTAAAAAGGGTTTGGAAATCCTCAAAAACCACAATGGTGTTATAATTTCAGATGTTGTAGGTTTGGGAAAAAGTATAATTGCATCTGCAATCGCTTATAATTTAAGAAAAAAAACAGTAATCATTGCGCCGCCACATTTGGTTGATCAATGGGAAGATTACAGATATTTATTTGATTTCAATGCAAAAGTATTTAGCAGCGGAAAAATAGAAAATGCGTTGAAAGATAATTTCATTGATGAAGAAAGATTAATCATAATTGACGAAGCTCATAAATACAGAAATGAAATGACCAGGGATTACGGTTTCCTTCATCAATTGTGTCAGGGAAACAAAGTTGTTTTATTAACAGCAACACCTTTCAATAATAGACCGCAAGATATTTTCTCAATGATAAAGCTTTTTCAAATTCCTTCAAAATCAACAATTCAAACAGTTGATAATCTTTCTTATCAATTTAGAGATTTGATAATTGAATATAAAAAAATACAAAAAGAGCAAAGAGAAAGCACAATTGAAGAATCTGAAGTTACTCAAAGAATTAGTGCTCTTTCAGATAAAATAAGAGATATTATTTCTCCAATTATGATAAGACGAAGCAGAATCGATCTGGAAACAATTCAAGAATATAAAGATGATCTGGTACTGCAAAATATTTCCTATTCCAAAGTTAATGATCCAATTTTACAAGAATATGATCTTGGAAAAATTAGTAAATTATATCTTGAAACTCTGGAAGAAATATCTTCTGAAGATGAAGAGAATGGTTTGATAGGAGCCAGATACAAACCGGTATTATATATTAAGAATTTCGATAAATACAAAGAGAAGATTACGAAGGAATTTGGAGACGAAAGACTGTTCAAAACTTCACAAATTAACTTAGCAAAATTTATGCGACACTTACTTGTTCGAAGGTTTGAAAGCTCAATTTATTCATTTCGAAAGTCCCTTGATAATATGATAAATTCTTATGAATTAATCGAAGAATGGTATGAAAAATTAGGGAAAGTACCAATTTATAAAAAAGGTAAATTACCCGATGTTGATACTCTTTTAAAAGAAATTGACTATGATGTAGAAATTGAACTCGAAGAGATAAACTTTGATGATCAATTAAAAAAGTTTTATGAAAAAGGATTGATGATAATTAATAAAAATGAAATCAAAAATGCTTTTGTTGATGATTTGAGAAAAGACATTAAACTCCTTAAAGAAATTAAAAAGAAATGGAGCAAAGTTTCGATTGATCCGAAACTTGATCATTTTGTTAAAATAATTAAAACTCAATTTGAAAAAGAACCAAATCGTAAGATCGTTGTTTTCACTGAATTTTCTGATACAGCAAATTACTTATTTGAGAATGTAAAAGATAAATTCAGAACCTTTAAATATTCCTCGGGTGATGCTACAAAAAGAAATAAAAACACTATAAAAGAGAACTTTGATGCGAGTTTTAAAGGAAAACAAAAAAATGATTATGACCTGCTGATTGCTACCGATTCCATTTCCGAAGGTTACAATTTACACAGAGCAGGAACAATCTTCAATTTTGACATTCCCTATAATCCAACTCGTGTAATTCAACGTATCGGACGTATAAACAGAATTGATAAAAAAGTTTTTGAAGAACTATTCATTTATAATTATTTCCCAACTGATATTGGAGAAACAGAAACACGAACAAAAGAAATATCAACTCTTAAGATTGCGGTAATTCAAGCTATTCTTGGTGAGGACACAAAAATTCTAACTTCCGAAGAAGAACTTAAATCTTTTTATCATAAACAATATGAAAATGAACTTGGAAAAAGTGAACAATTATCTTGGGATGCAACATATTTGGATTTCTTTAATAAACTCAAAATCTCAAATCCTGAAGTTGTTCAAGAAGCATCAGAAATTCCGCATAGAACAAGAATATTGAGAAGAAATGAAAAGAATAATTCGGGTGTAATCGTATTTGGTAGAAAAGGTGATGAATACACTTTTAAATTTAGTGAAACAGGCAAAGAAATCCAATCTATCAGTGCAAAAGAATCGTTTGAATTATTTGAAGCTGAAGTTACTGAAAAAGCAGAAAAGGTTACAAATTCATTCGAAGAAATTTATCAAAAAATAAAAGAGAAATTGTTTATCCGCAAATCTCAAATTCCTAACGACAAAGGCAAAAGAGATACAATCAGTAAATTAGAAGTTTTATTAAATCTATTGCCAAAGGAAAAAGATTATCTTGAAGATTTACTGAATATCATTAAAAATCTCGATGGTCTGCCTGACAGATTTTCCAAACTTATTCGAGCTTTCGATGAAAAAACATTACAGTCAGATTTGAATGATTTTAAAAAAGAAGTTCCGCATACTTATTTGATGAAAATCTTGAATAAGTCGAATCATATAAATGACGGTAAAGAGAGTTTAATATTATCTGAACAATTTGTAAGTGGAGAGCTATAAAGTGAAAACAATTTTTAATGAAAGTTACAACAGAGAAAATTATCTGAATTTCTTGGAAGATTTTCTTCTACCGAACGATTTCCAAATTGAAGAAGAAAATGTGACAAATGATCTTTCCTTTTCTCCAAATAAAATTACAGAAGTTACTTATCTTGGGAAATCAGACTCCCTGGATATTACTGTTTACGAAATTAAGCATCAATCGGAGCTTGATCCACGAGTGACTCTTTCTCGTGAAGCTTTTAAAATAATGGCAAATTTCAGCAAAAGGAAAGCTCTTGTATTTTTTGTTTCGGAGAATTCTTCAAATTATCGTTTTTCACTTGTCACTATTGATTTAAAATTAGAAGGAAATAGAGTAACTAAACTTTTCTCAAATCCTCGTAGACTCTCATTCTATCTTGGTAGAGATGCCAAAGTTCACACACCCGAACAGTTCCTTTATCAAAAAGGGAGAGTAAAAGATTTTAATGACTTGCAAGAAAGATTCTCAATAGAAGTTGTTAATAAAGAATTCTATCAAAACATTCAATTCCTTTTCTATAAGTTGGTCGGTGGTAAAGTAAAACAAGGTTCGCATAATCAAGATTTTAAACCACTATTAAAACTTCCATCAACTCAAGATCACAAGACAATGCAAGAATTCAGCGTGAGATTAGTTGGTAGATTGGTCTTTTGTTGGTTTTTAAAAAAGAAAAAATCAAATGCAGGAATTCATCTAATTCCAACAGAAATCCTTTCATCTGATGCAATTAATTCGAATTATTATCATAAAATAATTGAACCGCTTTTCTTTGAAATATTAAATACTCCAATTGAAGGTAGAAAAGAAAATTTTCGAAATGAAAATTACGACAAAATACCATTTCTGAATGGTGGTCTTTTCGATCCAAACATTCATCAAGATTATTACGCTGTTGATGATAATAATATCACACTTCATTTAAATACACTTAAGATTCCAGACGAATGGCTAAAAGAATTTTTCATTCTTTTGGAAACTTACAATTTTACTATTGATGAAAATACTTCCATAGATATTGAACTTTCTGTTGATCCTGAAATGCTTGGTAGAATTTTTGAAAACCTTCTTGCAGAGATAAACCCACAAACAGGTAATTCTGCTCGTAAATCTACTGGAAGTTATTATACTCCAAGACCAATTGTTGAATATATGGTTGATGAATCAATAATTCAATATTTGATTTCCAAAACTAAAATTGAAGTACAGCAAATTAAAGAATTACTCGATTATAATATTGCAGATACCGACCTTGATATATCAGAAAAATTAAGAGTTATTAATGCTATTGATGAAATGAAAGTTCTTGATCCTGCTTGCGGTTCAGGTGCTTTCCCAATGGGTATTTTACAGAAATTGGTTTTAGTATTACAAAAAGTAGATCCCGATTCTATCGTGTGGGTTATCAGACAATTAGACAAAATACCTAATGAAGCAGACAAAAAAGCAAGAGAAGATAAGTTTATGAGCGAAAACTGGCAGTATAAAAGTAAAATGGGCTTAATTCAAAATACCATTTACGGGATTGATATTCAGTCTATTGCAACTGAGATTTCTAAACTTCGTCTGTTTCTTACTTTGATTGTTGATGAAAATATTATTGATAATAAACCGAACAGAAATATTCATCCATTACCAAACCTTTCTTTTAAATTCGTTACTGCCAATAGTTTAGTAGGTCTTGGTGACGAAGATGAAACAATGATACAAAATCTTAAAATGAAAGCTAAGTTTGATGTTATTCGAGAAAAATATTTTAGTGCATCATCGAAAGAAAGTAAGAAAGAAATTGAAATTGAATTTGGAAATTTGCAAAAAGAATTACTTGATTTTCTTACAGAACCTGAACATCAACAAGCATATATCTTTGATGATTTTACAGAAAAGAAAGCTAAAAAAAAGAAACCAATTAATTCATACTTTTATAAACTGTTAAGCTGGAATCCTTTTAAAGATGAACCTGCTTCTTGGTTTAATCCAAAGTGGATGTTCGGTGTTGAAGATGGTTTTGATATTATAATTGGAAATCCTCCGTATATTGGAGAAAAAGGGAACAAAGATATTTTTACTCCACTAAAAAATTCAAGTTTAGGTAAACGATTTTATCAAGGGAAAATGGATGTGTTCTATTTCTTCTTTCATCTTGGTTTAGATTTACTTAAAAATAATGGTATAAATTCTTTAATTACAACAAATTATTATATTACTGCAACGGGAGCAAAAAACTTAAGAAATGATTTTAAAGATAGAGCATCTATTTTGAAAATACTTAACTTTGGAGAATTCAAAATATTTGAATCAGCGAGTGGACAGCATAATATGGTGACTATCTTGCAAAAAGGATATGATTCACAAAAAGAGGTTTGGGCTGCCAAAGTTGATAGAAAAGGTTATTTAAAAAATAATATCAATATTGTAAGAAAAGTATTAAGTGGTGCTGATAAAAAAACAGAATATTATATCCAAACTAACAAAACTGTTTTTTATGAAAAGGATAATTATATCGGTTTTTGGCCGAAGGAATATACAAGTATTTTTGAAAAAGTAGTTACAGTTAGTGAAAGATTGAATGAGATTAGTGATGTAAGTGTTGGCTTAAGAAGTGGTATTGACAGAATAAGTAATAATCATTTAAAATTTAATAAATCTGTAACAATAAACGAATCCGTCTTCGTAATTAACAATAGTGAAATATTTAAATTTAAAAATGATGCTTCTCTATTAAAAAAATTATATAAAAACTCAAATATATGCAAATACAACATAAATTATGATACTAATTATTATGTAATTTATACAAAAAAAGATACGGTAATTTCTAAATATCCATTAATTAAAAAACATATTGAGAAATACAGAACTTTAATTGAGGAAATCAGAAAAAATGATGGTGAAGTTTGGTATTCTTTAGTTCGTCCGAGAAAACAAAAAATATTTTATTTACCAAAATTAATTGCACCCCAGAGATCACTTACTAATAGTTTTGCATTTGATGAAGGTGATTTTTACGCTTCTTCTGATGTTTATTTTATTACACAACCAAATAAAGATTTCAAATTAAAATACATTCTTGGGATTTTAAATTCCAAACTAATTTTTAAATGGCTTTTCTATCGAGGTAAGAGAAAAGGAGATATGCTGGAACTGTATCAAAAACCACTTTCAGAAATACCAATTGCAAAAGCAAAAGATAAACAACAAAATGTAATTGTAGAAATAGTAGATCAAATCCTGCAAAAGAAGAAGCAAAAAGAAGAAACAAAACACCTCGAACACCAAATAGATTTAATGATTTATAAACTATATGAATTAACTTATAATGAAGTTAAAATTGTAGATCCTGAAACTCCATTTTCTCAAGAAGAATATGAGAAATTCGAAATGGAAAAGGCACCTGAGAGTGAAGCTATTGTTGAAGAACAAAAGACTCAATCAATACCAAAGGCATCAGTATCAAGCATTAAGCCAGTTTTCAGTAAACCTGTTCCCAAGAAAGTGGAAGAACCTGCAGTAAATATCCTCATCGAGTTTACGGTTGGTCAGCATGTAATCCATCCCACTTTTGGTGCGGGAGAAGTGCAGCACGTTGCCGGTACAGGAGAGCAAGCTACTATCTATGTTAAATTCGGTAAACAAACTAAGAAGCTGGTTGCCGGTTATGCAAAATTGAGGGGAGTGTGAGTGAATAAAGAAATGTTTAAGAAAAGATGGGAGAAATGGAAAATTCGTTCAACTCATGAATTAAAAGATGAATTTGGTAATGTTATTGAGCGAAGATTTTACAATAATGACTTAGAGTTGAAAAGTACAAATAAATATGAATATGATAAAAAGAATCATCTCATTAAAGAGATCAGATATACTAAGAAACAAATATATAGGCATTTAATTAAATTCTGTTATAATGATAATGGTAAACTTATTGAACGACTTTCCTACGATAGTGACGAGAAACTTTGTTATAAAACAACTTTTGAGTACAGTAACAATCTCTGCATTGTAAGAAGACATTATAATGGTGAGGATATATTACGGTATAAGGTTATGAGTTATTATGATTCAAATAATAATTTAATTATTCAACATTCTTTAAATTCTAAGAATGAAATAAGTAGTATTTGTATTTGGGACATGAATCGTGAATTATATGAGGTTATCAAACCTGAAAAGAGCTGCATACTTAAAATATCACAACGAAATGAAGATAAAAGTAATCCCAGTGCTTATATGATTTCTAAGAAATATAAAACTTGCTCTGGTATTGATGAATAGTAAAGATTTCGATATACATAAGATCAAGCAACATCATAACTTTCTAAATATCAATTTTAAGCTCAATTAAAAGCTCTGTAACAGCCGATAAAAGGTTATTAGTGTAAATCTGCTTATTAAACTTTATCATTCTTCAAAATCAAATATGATTACCGTGAGATTATACATTTTAATTGATTTTCACAACGATTTTCACAACGATTGGCAATATTATTGCAATAAAATAGTGACCTAAGTTTTTATTATTTAAAAACTTAGGTCACTAATTATGGGGTGGATGATGGGACTTGAACCCACAACGCCCGGAACCACAATCCGGTGCTCTACCATTGAACTACACCCACCATAAAAAATGGCACGCCAAAAGGGATTCGAACCCCTGACCTACGG
>Ga0307990_1001500_pt1 | contig 19615 bp, 18 predicted proteins | sample EllFjometagen129_FD_203168 | JGI IMG/M metagenome (GOLD analysis project Ga0307990, IMG submission 203168) | Marine microbial communities from Ellis Fjord, Antarctic Ocean - #129 | ecosystem: Environmental > Aquatic > Marine > Unclassified | place: Southern Ocean | collected 2014-10-08
GAGGTTGAGCAGGCCGTTGGCCTGATCAATAACCGTCCACGGAAGGCTTTGAATTATAGAACACCGAAGGCTGTCATGAAAAAGGCCGTTGTTGCACTTGATATTTGATTCTGCAGGGTTGGAAAAACTGGAGTGATGAAGAATGAAACCGGTTGTTTTGATTGTCGATGACGAAAAGAATACGCGCGATGGGTTGGCGCGGGCACTGAAGCGGTCGTATGAAGTCCATACGGCAGAGAGCGGCGCGGCGGCGCTGGAGATTTTGAGCGATACGCCGGTGGATGTAATGCTGAGCGATTTGCGGATGCCGGTGATGGACGGGATGACGCTGATGCAGCGTGCGCTGGCCAACTCTCCGAATCTAGTTTGTATTCTGCTCACCGCTTACGGCAGCGTGGAGACTGCGGTGGAGGCGATGCGCCACGGTGCGACCGATTTTTTGACGAAGCCGGTGAATTTGAAAGAACTCGAACTAGTGCTGGAGCGCGTTTTGCGTTCGCAGAGGACGGAGACGGAAAACCGTCAACTGCGCGAGCAGCTCGATTCGAAGTTCGGGATGGAGAATATTATCGGTAATTCACCGCAGATGCAGGCGGTGTTCGATACGGTCCGGCAAGTGGCTGGTTCGCGGGCGACAGTGCTGATTCAGGGCGAGAGCGGTACCGGCAAGGAGTTGGTGGCGAAAGCGATTCATCAGCTGAGTAGCCGCAATCACGCAAAGTTTGTTGCGGTGCACTGCGCGGCGCTTTCGTCGTCGTTGCTGGAGAGTGAGCTGTTTGGCCACGAGAAGGGGGCGTTCACCGGAGCGGCGGAGCGGCGCAAGGGCCGCTTTGAGCTGGCCGACGGCGGGTCGCTGTTCCTCGACGAGATCGGCGAAATCGACGCCAGCGTGCAAGTGAAGATTTTGCGCGCACTAGAGGAGCGTAAATTTGAGCGCGTTGGCGGACAGGATACGGTGGAGGTGGATACGCGCCTGATTGCGGCGACCAACCGCGATCTAAAGCAGATGGTGGTCGACGGCGATTTCCGTGAGGATTTGTATTACCGCCTCTATGTCGTGGCCATCACCCTGCCGACGTTGCGGGAGCGGGTGGGTGATATTTCGCTGTTGCTGAAGCATTATCTGGACGAGTTCAATGCGGAGAACGGGCGGGACGTGGAAGGATTTTCGCCGGATGCGCTGGATCTACTGACGTCCTACGGTTGGCCGGGTAATGTGCGCGAGCTGCGTAATGTGGTGGAGCAGGCGGTGGTGCTTTCGCGCGGCAAACGGATCGGCGTGCGCGATTTGCCGGCGCATATTCGCGAAATTGGTGAGGCGGGTGTTTCGCTGCCAGTCGGTTCCGGCACGCTGGAAGATCTGGAAAAGCAGGCGATTGCCCAAGCGCTGAAGGCCGCTGGCGGCAATCGGACCCGCGCGGCGGAGCAGCTGGGCATCAGTCGGCGGACGCTTCACCGCAAGATTGCGGAATACGGGTTTGAAGAACTTAAATGAGTTTAAGATTGAACAAACAGGGGTGTTTCTGGATGCTCTGAGTGCTTAGTACCGGATCAGGAGAACTCTATGGCGAAACAACCGAATCAGCCTTTCGAATCTACACTACAGGACCTCGTATACAGTCTGGATAAGGGCACCGGCCTTCAGATCATTCGCACGGTTCTTTTTTGTCTTTTCGTCATCCTTTTGGCTGTTATTTTCACTGCCCGCCAGTTTCGCGGATTCAATTCCGAGGCTGCAATGGATTATGCCCAACTGGGGCGGAATCTGGCGCAGTCAAACCGTTATGTGACGCAGAATATACGGCCGCTGACCATTGCACAGGTTTCCGCGAATACCTTCGATGGGGATGCTCGGATCGGATTCCATCCCGAGCTTTTCCGCCCGCCGGTTTATCCAGCGATTCTGGCGGGGGCATTTAAATTTTTTGATCTGGTCGGTGTAAATCTGTTTCCCACGAGTGATGCGTACAGGGGAATGAGGTTTTATCCGGCGGAGCAGTGGGTGATTGTGCCGTTGAACCATTTGTTCGCCATGTTGTCCGGTGTGTTTCTCTACCTGCTGGGAAGAAAGCTGTTTTCTCACAAGATCGCTCTGCTCGGAACTATGACCTATTTTCTGTCGGCCATGGTCTGGGAGGATAGTATGCAGGGTGAGGGCATCCCGGTTCTGACCTTTTTTATTATGGGGGCGGTCTATTTTGCTGTGCTGTCGGTGATTAACCGTCGTGACCGCCGACCGAATTGGAACTGGACGTCACTTTTTCTGCTGTCGGTTGGATTCTCCTCTCTGGCATTTTTGACGCACTACGTGGCCATCGCCGTGATTCCGGGGATTGCGCTGTTCATTCTGATGATGGGTTCGCGCACGCAGCGGGGTGGGCACTTGGCTTTCTTCTACATGGTGTTTGTTTTTCTGGCGGTTTCTCCGTGGCTTCTGCGTAACTATCAAATTTGCGGCACTCCGTTCGGACTGGCTCCGCACACCGCGTTAATTGAATCCGCCCGCTATCCGGGCGATGCCCTGATGCGCACAATGGCCCCTAAATTCAGCTTTTTCTCTGATTTGACGGCGGTCCGCGAGAAATGGACCCTCAATTTCAGCTCTCTTTATCAGAACCACTTCACCACGTTGGGTGGTGGCCTGCTGATGGCGTTTTTTATGGTGACCTATTTCTACCGCTTTGTTCGGGTTCACGTGCACAATTTACGATGGGGGATCGGCTTTTCCATCATTCTGTTTTTTGTGGGAGCCATAGCGTTCGGGGAAGAGAGTTTTCATCTCTATCACATTTTCTGGCCGTTTGTAATCCTCTACGGGCTGGCGTTTTTCTCGATTCTTCTCGATCGACTAGACATTAGCATTAACCTTTATAAACAGGGAATTACTGGATTGGTGATCGGGCTGACCGCGCTTCCATTGCTGGTAACCATCTTTCTTTCGCCGCCGCCCAAGCCGTCGTATCCTCCGTATTATCCTCCGTTTATCATGCGTGTGAGTGAACTGCTCAAGTCGCCGGAGATCATGTGCACAGACATGCCTTGGGCCACCGCGTGGTACGGAAACCGGACATCCATTCTTCTGCCGGAAACGTTGGATGGATATTACGAGATCAACGACTATCGCAAATACATCAGCGGTTTGTATATCACCACGCTCACCAAAGACCGTCCCTTTATTTCTGGCCTGCTCTCTGGACCGGATAAAACCTGGTTGCCTGTCATGATGGGACGGATGCCGAAGGACTTCCCGCTTCGCCATGGATTCCAACTAAATAACCAAGACCAGATGTTCCTCACCGACAGCGTTCGCTGGGGTGCCAGTGAGGTCGCCCCCGACGGCGGCGCCGAGCCGGCGGCTGAAGACGCTGGGGCGGTAGAGTAATCCGGGAGGGCTGTCTCATGCGTGTTGTTTTTTTTGGATCGGCACCGATCGGGTTTCCCCTGCTTGAGGCGCTGCTTGCCAGTCCGTCTGATGAAGTCGTCGCGGTGGTTACACAGCCTGACCGTCCGGTGGGCCGCAAACTGTGTTTGACCGCCTGTCCGGTAAAAGAGCTTGCTCAGGAAAAGGGACTGACCGTTTTGTGTCCCGAAAAAATCGGCTCGCCTGAAGGGCTGGAGGCGCTTCGCCCCCTGAATGCCGATCTGTTTGTGGTGATTGCCTACGGGCAGTACATTCCACCCTCTGTGCTGGCGCTCCCCGCGAACGGATCCATAAATCTTCACCCCTCGCTCCTGCCGAAATACCGCGGTTCGTCTCCAATCCAGTGGGCGTTGGCAAACGGCGACACGGGTACGGGGGCGACGATTCTATACGTCAGCGAAAAGATGGATTCCGGTGATATTATTCTGCAGCGCGCGGTTCCGATTCGTCCGCAGGACAATGCCGTCACTCTGGAGTCGGTTCTGTCGCAGGTCGGCGCGGAATTATTAATGGAGGCGGTAGGGCAGATTCGCTCCGGAACCGTTCAGGCGGTTCCGCAGGACGATGCGCAGGCCGTTGAAGTTCGCAAGCTGGTTAAAGAGGACGGCCGCCTGGACTGGACGTTGCCGGCGGAGGAACTCAACAACCGCATCCGGGCCTTCATTGCATGGCCAGGATGTTTTTGTGAAGTTCCGGTTCGTTCTGAAACGCAGCGGCTGAAAGTGCTTGTTGCCCGGGTCGAAGACGGATGCGGCGAACCCGGCGAGGTGCTGGAAGCGGCCGGAGACGGATTGCTTGTGGCGACCGGAGAGGGGGCGCTCTGTCTGATCGACGTGCAGCCGGCGGGTAAAAAAGTTATGGATGGAGCGGCGTATCTTCGGGGCTATCCGACTGTGCCGGGAGCTCATCTGAGTTGATCCGGTTTTCCTTGATCCGTTGAATCAGGCGCTCTTCATCAGGCGCGAGTTCCAACGCTTTTTCCCACTGTTGCACTGCAGCCTGAGGCCGGCCCAGTTTCAGGTAGACGTCCCCGAGATGCTCCCAGATCGCCGGATCGTCCGGAATCAGCCCGCAGGCTTTTTCCAACTGGTCCAGTGCATCCTGATAGTGTTCCTGCATATAATAGATCCATCCAAGTGTATCGATAAATGCGGCGTTGTCCGGCTCAGCCTTCAGTGCTTTTTGGATTAGTGCCAGCCCCATTTCCAGTTTTTCGCCCCGCTCCGCCCACATGTAGGCCATGTAGTTTTGTGAAGCAGCCGCTGTTGTCGGGTTGCCCCGATCGATGGCCTTGCGGAACAGGTCCTCCGCTTCATCGAGATTGCCGGTGCGTTCCTGGATCACCGCGTATTGATAGTAGAAAAAGCCGTTGAGCCGATTCGTGTCACCGCCAGATAGGGTTTCAAACTGGCGGGCGTTGAGCAGGGCTTCTTCATATTCTTCCTGATCGGCCTGAAGGATTGTCAGGTAGTAGAGCGCTTCGGCGGCCTCCGGTGTCAGTGCGCGGAACTGATTGAGCAGATCAATGGCCGACCGGGCAGACAGCGGGGTGTTGCCGGTCAGTAGCGCCTGCATATACTGGGTTAGAATCACCGGATCTTCTGTGTAGGAGGAGGCCAGCACCTCGGCCGCTTCCTCCAGATGTCCGCTTTTCTGCGCAGCGACCATCAGGTTAAATGTAAAAAACGGGTTGGCGGCCCACTCGGCGCCCGGGAAGTCGCTCTGCACCTGATGGAACGTATCGTAGGCCTCCTGATAGTGTTCTTTCTGCAAACTAAGATATCCGATCACGATGCGCAGGCGTTCGTTATTTGGATAGATCGCTAGCGCGTCTGTCAGGACGCGTTCTGCATCGTCGAGCTTTTCTTCATCAAGATAAAGCGATCCAAGCTGGGCATAATAAAACACCGGGGCCTTGGCGTTGTCGTTCAGATAAGCCTGCAGGTGTTCTGCCAAGGTTCCGTTGAGCTCCTCGGGCAGACGCTCACTGAGGTATTGAATCCAAAGTTCTGGGTCGGTTTCGGTGTGCCGGGGAATCTCTTCGCAAAGCGTCAGCGCACGGTCAATGGATTGATCCTGAATGCAGATGTCCAGAAGCTGCCTGGCAATTTGAATATCCTGCGGGTAGAGCTGGTAGGTCTTCTCAAAAGCGGTCCGCGCTTTTTCCAGATTCCGAACAGCCAAACAGGCGTAGCCGAGCTGCTGCCAGCGCTGCGGATTGTCCGGAGCGATCGCCAGCGATTTTTCGAGCAGGACAATGCCCTCTAGAATTGCGTCCCGGGCCTCGATTCCGGGCTGCATATCGCGTGCCCGGTCCACATAGAGGGTGCCGAGCATGTGAGCAATCTCCGCATTTTCTCCATGCAGAACCTCTGCCGATTGAAGCGTCCGGATGGCCTCCGGATTTCGTTCCTGCGAAATGAAAAATCGGGCGAGCGATAAATGACTTTTCGGATCGTCTGGGAAAGCCAGAACTGCTTCTTGGAACAGAGCCTCCGCTTCACTGGTGCGGTCGGTCAGCACGCAGACCTGCGCATGGAGAAGGCGGGGGGCGAGAGCGTCGGGCTGCCGTTTCCGGAGCTGTTCGATGATCTGCAGAGCCTCTTCAGGTCGATTTAGCTGCAAGGCGGCGGCAATGGCTGGCGGGTAGATAGTTTTTTCACCCGGATCAATCCGGATCGCCTCCTTCAGATGCCGGAGTGCGGCTTCCGAATCGCCGGAATTTTCCGCCAGCAGACCGAGACTGAAATGAGACAAAGCCTCAGCCTGAGCGTCGACGCTCAACTGAGGCTTTGACCCGGGGGTGGCACAGCCGGCAACGCAGAGAAGAACTCCGAGCCTTGTGGCTCCGCGAATCCATGCGTTGCGGGATGTGCTCATGACAACCCCTTTTCAGGTTAAAAATTATTTCTTTTTGTGGCGATCCGCGCGACGGCGTTTGCGCCGTTTGTGGTTGGACATCTTTGTTTTACGCCATTTTTTAATGGTACCCATGTGTATCTTCCTCTTATCGGTGGTTATGCTACCACTTTGTTTAAATCAATTTCAATAATTCCTTCAGCTCCGGCTGCCTTTAGCTCCGGAATAATTTCCCGGACCACGGACTCCTGCACCACGGTTTCGATCGCGTACCAACCGTTATCGGAGAGACCGCTGACCGTCGGGGCGTGTAGCGCCGGTAGCAGAGCCTTCACCGCTTCCAGATTCTGCGTTTCCACATTCATCTTCAGTAGAACTTTATCCGCTGCGTTGAGTGCGGCCGTCAGCAACAGGGAAACTTTTTCAAGCTTGGCCCGTTTCCAGTCGTCTGCCCACGCCTCTTTGCTGCAGAAAAATTGTGTGTAGGACTCCATCAGTGTGTCCACGATGCGCAGATTGTGTGCGCGCAGGGACGAACCGGTTTCGGTGATGTCTACAATGGCGTCCACGAATTCAGGAACTTTCACCTCAGTTGCGCCCCAGGAAAACTCAACCTCAGCCTTCACTCCGTGTTTTTTGAGCCAGCGCTCGACCAGCGCAACGCCCTCTGTGGCGATTCGCTTACCTTCCAGATCTTTCACGGACTGGATGTCGGAGTTTTCTGGAACAGCCAGCACCCAGCGCACCGGACGCCTGCTCACCTTGGAGTAGACCATATCGCAAATAATCTGCACATCTGAGTCGTTGGCGGTAATCCAGTCCAGGCCGGAGATTCCCGCATCGAGCATTCCCTGTTCAACATAACGGCTCATTTCCTGCGAGCGGAGCAGGCGCAGTTCAATTTCATCATCATCAATGGACGGAAAGTACGAGCGCGAGTTTCCCTTAATATTAAAGCCGGCTTTCGCGAAAAGTGCGTAAGTCGACTCCTGCAGACTGCCTTTGGGTAATCCGATTATTAATTTGTTAGACATAGTAAAAACCCTTCATTCCTCATATAGAAGCGTCGGACTATAGGGAAAAGGTCTCACGGCGTCCATTGCTATTTGGCCTTTTTTTAGTGCAAAAAACACCCAAAACAGCTGTTTTGCAGCTTGTGGAGCCTTTTTTTTGTGGTTTTTCCAAACATTGGAAATAACGGGATTGCGCTGGGCTTCATTTTCTCGATCTATTTTGATAGGGGCAGACTCTCTTGGAAGCAGCCTGTGCGGAGGAGGCTGTTTCGTCACTCAACACATAAAATATGTAGCGTGGGCGAATCTTGATTCGCCGTCGCCAACGGGTTCTTCGTTTTGTTTCGCCATCGCGATTGCCGTGCCCTCCGTAGCTTCAGCGAAGGATGGTGCGACGGAGAAAGGCTTCGCCGGGTCAAGACGGCGAGGCGGGCGCAATGGCCCTCAGCGGGATTTCCATCTGAGCTATTGCAGGGCAAGTCGGCGAAGAAGGAAGCGGTGTTGCACGGTTGAACCATTGAATAGCCTGGCGGCTTCGCGTCTTGGCGAGAAGGGCAATCATTCCGGTTCGGGCTGACTTTAGACCTTGAGACCTTTGACTTTCGATAGCTCCCGCGATAATTTACGGCCTTTCCATAAACGGGAGCTTTTTAATATGTCTATTACCGCCATCAGCCCGCTCGACGGGCGTTACGAATCGAAAGTGTCCGAGTTGCAGGATGCGTTTTCTGAATTTGCACTGGTCCGCGCCCGCGTGACCGTGGAAGTCCTTTGGCTCAAGGCGCTGTGCGCCGAAGCCGGAATTCCGGAGTGCCGCGCGCTATCGGCCGATGAGTCGGCGCAGCTCGACGACATTTTGTCCGGCTTCACGCCGGAAGAGGCCGAAAAGGTAAAAACCATTGAACGCACCACCAATCACGATGTGAAAGCGGTGGAGTATTACCTTAAGGAAAAGGTGGCGGGTACCTCGCTTGATGAGCTGGGCGAGTTCTGGCATTTCGCCTGCACCTCTGAGGATATCAATAATCTTTCCCACGCCATGATGCTTAAACAGGGCCGTGCGGCGCTCGCAACCGTTCAGCAGGAGCTGGTCGCTGATCTGACTGCGAAGGCCAAAGAGTGGAAAGCGATTCCGCTGCTGGCCCGTACGCATGGACAGACCGCGTCGCCGACCACCATCGGCAAAGAGCTGGCGGTTGTGGCGGATCGCCTGCGCAAAGCGGCCGCAAAGTTTCAGGGTGTGGAACTTCTCGGCAAGCTCAACGGAGCGGTGGGGAACTACAACGCGCACCTGAGTGCCTATCCGAGTGTCGACTGGCCTGCGCTCGCCGCCGGCGTGATCGAAGGCGATCTCGGCCTCAAACAGAATCCGTTCACCATTCAGATTGAGCCGCACGATTACATGGCGGAACTGTTCGACGCGCTGGCGCGCTTCAACACCATCGTGCTCGACTTCGACCGCGACATCTGGACCTACATCTCTTTCGCCTGCTTCAAGCAGAAAACCATTGAAGGAGAAGTGGGTTCGTCCACCATGCCGCATAAAGTCAATCCGATCGACTTCGAGAACTCCGAAGGCAACATGGGCCTGGCCAATGCGCTGTTGCGTCACATGTCCGAAAAGCTTCCGGTTTCGCGCATGCAGCGCGACCTGACCGACTCAACCGTCCTGCGCAATATGGGCGTTGCTTTCGGCTACGCGTTGCTCGCAACTCGCTCGACCCTGAAAGGGCTGAGCAAGCTAGAGCTCAACGAAGCCAAGCTCGCCGCCGATCTTGATAACGCGTGGGAAGTGCTGGCCGAGCCGATTCAGACCGTCATGCGTAAAGCGGGCATCGAAAAGCCCTACGAAAAACTCAAAGAGTTGACCCGCGGCAGAAAAATAGACCAGGCCGCTATCCATGACTTCATCAAAAGTCTGGAACTGGCCGATGACGATAAAGCCCGCCTGCTCAAAATGACCCCCGCGGCCTACATCGGTAGGGCCATCGCTATTGCGGAAGAACTGTAACCACAAAATGCACAAGGGTCACAAAACGGATCTTTTGTGTTTTTTGTGAATTCTGTGGTTAAAATTAAATGAAACCATCCATTCATGGCTTATTACCCGAGGAGCTGACTGCATTCTGCAAAGAGCAGGGTCAGTCCGCCTTCCGGGCGAAGCAGATTTTTGACTGGCTCTACGGCCAGATGGTTTCGTCGTTCGACGAAATGAAAAACCTGCCCGCGCCGCTGCGCGGCCTGCTAGCCGAGCACTACAGTTTCCAAGCATTGGAAAAACTGGAGGTGAGCGGCGTGAAGGGCGAAACGCAAAAACTTCTATTTCAACTCTCTGACAAGGAGATGATCGAAACGGTGATTATTCCGGCACCTCGGCGGAAGAAAAACACCGTCTGCATTTCCGGTCAGGTCGGCTGTCGCTTTGGTTGCGCCTTCTGCGCCAGCGGGCAGAAAGGCGTGATCCGCAACCTGACCGCTGGGGAAATCGTTGGTCAAGTGTTGGAGGTTTCCCGCCAGCTCGGCGGACGGCCCGACAACGTGGTGTTCATGGGCATCGGCGAACCGTTCGACAACTACGACGAAGTGATGCAGTCGGTTCGGATTTTGAATCATCCGGACGGGCTGAATATCGGCGCGCGTAAAATCACGGTCAGCACTTGCGGGGTGGTGCCGGGCATTGAGCGGTTTGCCGAGGAGGGGTTACAGGTGGAGCTGTCGGTTTCGCTGCATGCGCCGGACGAACAGACCCGGGCGAGCATTATGCCGGTCAACGAAACCTGGCCCATGACCGAATTGATGGATGCCTGCGCGGCCTACACCGAAAAGACCAACCGCATTATCACCTTTGAATACACATTAATCAAAGACCTCAACGATTCAGTGGAGCAGGCGCGCGAGCTGGTAAAGCTGCTGCGCCGCTTCCCCTGTCGGGTCAATCTGATTCCGCTCAGTCCGGTCGAGGAGTTTGACGGTGAGCGCCCTGAGTCCGAAACGATGCAGGCGTTTTTCCAAACCTTGGAAAACGCGCACATCAACACTACCTTGCGCGACTCTAAAGGCTCGAAGCTCAAAGCCGCCTGCGGCCAGCTCCGCTCACGCCACAGCTGATTTTTAAAACAAAACCCCCTCCCGGTGAGGGGAGAGGGTCGATCTGAGGAGCGAGTTGGCTTATTTGGGCAGTGGACAGGTTCCGCCAGCGCAATCGGTTTTTTCCGCAGAAGCTTTTTTGGCACAGGCTCCGGCTTCTTTAACAGCGCAGGCCTTTTCTGTCGCTTCTTTTGCGCAAGCTCCAGCGGCTTCTGTTTTACAGAACCCATCCGTGGTGCAACAGGTTCCGGCTTCTTTAATTGCACAGGCTTTTTCAGCACCGTAGGCTTTTGCGTCAGCCGGGGCTTTCGCCATTGCGAATACAGAAACGCTCAGGACGGAAACGACAACGAGTGTGATGATCTTCTTCATGTGATATCTCCTTTTTTATTTGTCTCTAAACATTACCCAGTAGCTCCTGTTTAGTCAACCTTATTCGGATTTAGTTCAATTAAACTTTTATAAGGAAAACCTGTTGACCGGGGTGGGGCGTAGTGACATAAAAGGGGACATATAAGAGCGAGGTGGAGCATGAATACATTGGAATCTAGGGCGGAAGAGTTGTTCGTTGGTTCGTATCACCATTCGCTTGATCCCAAGCGCCGGCTGATTATTCCCTCCACGTGGCGCTCAATGTTGGGCGAAACGCCCCGCCTCTACGTCCTGCCGCACCCGGACCGCAAATGCCTTTTCCTCTACACCCTGCAGGAGATGAACCGCCGTTTGATGACGTTGCGTGACGCCGCGGCGGTGGATGCAAACGATGAGCAGGCGGTTCGCGCCATCACCGCGTCGGCGGATGCGTTGGCCGTGGACGCGCAGGGGCGGGTCCGGATTAAGGATGAGCTGCTGGCTCATGCAGAGGTGAGCAGCAAGGTGGTGCTGGTCGGCACGATGACCCGCATGGAGCTGTGGAGCGAGGAACAGTTTGATATGGCGCTGCCGGCCGATTCGCAGCTGGCGGAGAACGCGTTTTTTGGAAGCTATTAGGAGGAAACAACCATGAGTATGAGCGGTATCGCAAAATATATGCACCTTTCGCAGGCGATCGACTTGAAACGAGAGAATGAGCGCTACCTACGACTGCCAGACGGACGGACCACTCGCACCATGCTGATGACCGAGAAACGGGCCGCAACATTTTCTGCGGCCTGTTCGCGGCGTGTGCTGGCCAGCGGTCTGATGGGTTAAGGGTTTTATGCATGTTCCTGTATTGCTGAGCGAAACGCTGGACCTGCTGGTAACCAATCCGGCGGGGATCTATATCGACGGCACACTCGGACGCGGCGGGCATGCGACAGAGATTTTAAAACGGCTGACCCCGGCGGGCCGGCTGATCGGGCTGGACAGGGACATAGAGGCCATTCAGCGAACGGAAGAGGTGTTGAAACCTTTTGGAGAGCAGGCACAGCGGCTGCACGGAAATTTTGCGGATATGAAAGAGCTTTGTGAACAGATCGGCGTGACGGAGGTGGACGGGGTGCTTCTCGACCTCGGCGTCAGCTCGCCGCAGCTCGATGTCGCGGAGCGCGGCTTCAGTTTCGGCAGGGACGGTCCGCTCGATATGCGCATGGACCAGACTCAGGGCCGCTCCGTCGCCGATTGGGTGAATGAAGAGGACGAACAGATTTTAGCAGATGTGATTTACCGCTTCGGAGAAGAACGCGACTCCCGCCGGATTGCGCGGGCGATTGTGAAGGCCAGAGAGGGCCAGCGGATCGAACGAACGCTGGAACTGGCTGAAATCGTTGAAAGAGCCAAGGGCGGGCGTCGCGGCCCAACCCATCCGGCAACCAAAACGTTTCAGGCGCTGCGGATGGCGGTCAATGCCGAACTCGAAAGTCTCGAGACGGGGCTGGAGGCCGGACTGGCCATGCTCAAAGAAGGCGGCCGCATGGCGGTCATCACCTTTCACAGTCTGGAAGACCGGATGGTGAAAGAATTTTTTAAACGCCACACCGTGAAGCGCGAATCGCTTCAGCAGGGCGGCGAACGACTGGTTGTTGACGAACCGGCGGTGCGGTTGATCAATAAGAAGCCGCTCATCGCCTCGAAAGAGGAATGTACTGAGAATCCGCGCTCGCGTTCAGCCAAGCTGCGCGTGGCGCAAAGGGAGAACGCCGCATGAAAAAGAAACAGAAACGAAAAAGCCGTAAAGCCGAAGTCCGTATTCCGTTTCCGAATATGCTGGCGATGGTTCTGGTTTGCGTGGCGGCCTCCGGACTTTCTTATATCTGGCTCTGCGCCCGGTGCGACACGCTCGGCAGCGAAATCAAAAAACTTGAGTCTGAGCGACACAACGTGCGCCAGCGGGCGATTAACGAGCAGGATCGTTGGTCGAACATGCTCGCCCCAGCCAACTTTGAGCGCGCGCTCAAGCACCACAAGCTGGCGATGACCCTCCCCAGTGAGCGGCAGATTGTGCGCGTTCGCCGCGGCAGTTCCGAGCGCGTCCTGACCCTCGCCTACAACCAAAAGGGTTTCATGAACGCTGATGAATTATAAAGGCAGAACCATTTTAGCGTCGGTGCTGATGGCGACGGTTTTTGCGGGGCTGGGTGTACGCCTGGCCTTTTTGCATTTAAAGCCGTCGCCGGAAACGCTGGTGCGCATTGAGAGCGGGCGGCATCTGGAGGAGGAAACCCGTGGTCCGCGCGGCCGTATTCTGGATCGCAACGGAAACATTCTGGCGGTGGATATCGCCGCGCGACATTTGTGCGCGGATCCAAAGTTCATTCTCGAAAACGGCGATATTCAGCAGGTTTGCGAGGCGATTGCTGGTGTGGTTCCGCTGAGCCGGTCGGAAATCTGGACGTTGCTCGATCAGCCAGAACGCCAGTATGTCCGCATCCAAAAATACATGCGGGAAAAAACGCTCGAACAGCTGAAAGAAATGAAGCTCAAGGGAGTGATACTGGAGGAAACCTCTATGCGAAATTATCCCAAAGGAGCATTGGGTGCGCATGTGATCGGTTTTTCGAATTGCGAGGGCGTGGGCGGTGCCGGAATTGAGCAAAGGCTGAATTCCTATTTGCAGGGAACTACCGGGCGCAAAGTCAGTCTAAAAGATGGCCGCCGTCATGAAATTTACAGCCGCCGCACGGTCGACATCGAGCCGCAGTCCGGTGCGGATATTTATCTGACCATTGATCAGCAGGTGCAGCACTTCGCCGAAAAGGCGCTCGATGCGCTGGTGGCCAAATATCAGCCGCAGGGCGCATGGGCCATTGTGCAGAATGTGCGTAGCGGTGAAATTCTGGCGATGGCATCCTGGCCAGCCTACAACCCCAACCGCTACGGTTCGGCTCCGCCCGAATGGATGCGCAATCGCACGATCAGTTACGGCTACGAACCGGGCTCTGTGATGAAAGCGATGATCATTGCCTCCGCGCTCGACGGGGGATACGTCACGCCGCGCGATGTGTTCGACTGCGAAAACGGCCATTGGATGTATGGCGGGCGGGCATTGAACGATTCGCATGGCGAAGGTCTACTCAGTGTCGCCGACATTATAAAAAAATCGAGCAACATCGGCGCGGCAAAAATCGCCCTGCAGATGGGCAATGAAAAGACGTATCAGAGTCTGAAGAGTTTCGGCTTCGGCGCCCGCACTGGGATCGATCTTCCCGGCGAAGAGGGCGGGATTCTGTGGACGGTGAAAAACTGGTCGAAAATCAGTATCACCCGCCTCGCGATGGGGCACGAAATTAACGTGACCGCCCTGCAGATGCTTTCCGCTCTCAGCGCCATTGCCAACGACGGCGTTCGCATGCGCCCGTATTTGGTGGATAAAGTGGTCGATGCGGCCGGCGAGACCGTTTTTAAAACGCTCCCCGGCGAACTGGGCCGTCCGATTCGTCCCGAAACCGCCAAAACCATGCGCCGTCTGCTGGCGCGCGTCACCCAGCCCGGCGGAACCGGAACCAAAGCGGCCGTGCGCGGTTATCCGGTGGCCGGCAAAACTGGCACCGCCCAGAAAGTACGCCCGAAAGAGGAGGGCGGCGGCTATTATGACCACAAATATTTTGCTTCTTTTGCCGGATTTCTTCCTGTCGAAAACCCGGCCATCAGCATTATTGTCGTGGTCGACGACCCGCAGGGCGCGCACTATGGCGGAAGCGTCTGCGGCCCCGCGTTTCGGATCATTGCCGACCAGACGGTGCGCTATCTGAGAATTTCCCCACAGGGCTTTCCGACTGAATATGTGAGTGGACTTGGACCCATCGTTCCTGAAGAAAAAAAATCTGCTGAAGCCGGAGCTTTATGAAACCTGAAAGCAAAATGTTGACGCTGAAGCATCTTTTGTGCGGCATCGACACACTGGAGACCGCGGGAGATCTTTCCTGCGAAATCTCATCAGTGGTGTACGACTCCCGCCGCGTGACGCCCGGCGCGTTGTTTGTGGCACTGCCCGGCTCACATGTCGACGGCGCGCGCTACATCGAAGAAGCCGCGCAGCGCGGCGCGGCGGCGGTGCTCTCGCAGACGCCCTGCGGACTCGGCGGAAATTTCCCCTGTGTGCAGGTGGCCAATGCCCGCCGCGCGCTGGCGCGGCTCTCCGGCACCTTTTACGGTCACCCCGCCGTGCGGCTGTGCTCCGTGGGCATCACCGGAACTAACGGCAAAACCACCGTCAGCTTCATGCTGCGCGAAATTTTTAAAGCCGCGGCCCGCCGCCCTGGGTTGCTTGGCACGGTGCGCTATGAAATCGGTAACCGCGTTCTGCCCGCCACCCGCACCACACCGGAAGCACCCGACATCCAGTTCATGCTGGCCCAAATGGACCGCTCCGGCTGCGATAGCGTCATCATGGAGGTTTCCTCCCACGCGCTCGACCAACACCGGGTCGAAGGAATCCCATTTGACGTCGGCGTTTTCACCAACCTCACACAGGATCATCTCGACTACCACGGAACGTTCGAAGAATACTTTGAAGTCAAATGCCGCCTCTTTTCGCAAGTTCGCCGTTATGCGGTGATCAACCACGACGACCCATGGGGCCGCCGCCTGCTGACCGAATGCCGCTTCGACGCCGAGCGCCTGTCGTACGGCTTTGAAGAGGGCGCGGAGGTGCGGGGTCTCGATCCGCAGACCGATGCGCACGGCTCGCGTATGCGGGTGGAAAGTCCGTGGGGTGGCGCGGACATTTCCCTGCAGCTCATTGGACGCTTTAACCTGCACAACGCGCTGGCCGCCTTTGCCGTCGCCGCCGCGCTCGGCATTCCGTTAGAAACCATCCGCGATGCGCTGGCCGGAATGGAAAATGTACCCGGTCGTCTGGAGGCCGTGGGCGGATCAAAAAACAAGCGGGTATTTGTCGACTACGCCCATACGGATGACGCACTGCTCAATGTGCTGCAGGCGCTGCGCGAAATCACCCCCGGTCGTCTGGTGGTTGTGTTCGGCTGCGGCGGAAACCGCGACACCGGCAAGCGTCGTCTGATGGGCGAGGTCGCCTCGCGTCTGGCGGATTACTCAATCATCACCAACGACAACCCCCGCCATGAATCGCCTGAAAAAATTGCGGTGGACATCACCGCCGGATTTGACTCCGAACGCAAATACGAAATTATTCTCGATCGCCGCGACGCCATCGCCCGCGGTGTCGGGCTGATCGGCAAAAAAGATGTGCTACTTGTTGCCGGCAAAGGCCACGAAACCGTTCAGGAGTTCGCCGGCACCATTGTCCCCTTCGATGACCGCGAGACCGTCCGGGAGGTTCTCTAATGCTTACATTCGACGAAATCGCCAAGTGGACTTCCAATGATTGGAAAAACCCAGACGGTTTTTCCCAGGGGTTGGAAAATTTAAAGATCTGCCACGACACCCGTACGTTGAACGCCGGTGACATCTATTTAGCGATTCGCGGCGAAACTCATGACGGACACGACTTTGTCGAACAAGCGGTCGCGAAGGGCGCGGCGGCCATTATTGTCGAACGCGAGTTTCCCGCCTTCACCAAGGCTTCGGCGGACAAGCCAAACAGACCGGCTCCGCAATTGGTGGTGCCCGACACCATCGCCGCTTTGTGGCAGATTGCCGCCGGAGTTCGTTCCACCTGGACGGGAACCGTGATCGGCGTCACCGGTAGTGCCGGTAAAACCACCGTCAAAGAGATGATCGCCGCGGTGCTGTCGAAAAAAGGAACCGTGGCTAAAACGCTTGGCAACTGGAATAACGAGATCGGTCTGCCGCTCAGTATGATCGCCGCAGATCGCACCGCGGACTATTTGGTTTTTGAGCTGGGCATGAGCCATCCCGGTGAAATTGATCTGCTGGCCGGGCTGCTGAAGCCGGACTGGGCGCTGATTACAAACATTGGAAAAGCGCACATCGGATTTTTCCAAGGCCTGGAACCGACTGCGTCGGGGCACAGTACTCTTGACCAAGCGTTGGGAAGAATCGCCGACGAAAAAGCCGCTATTTTGCGTCATGCACAGCATGGACTGCTCGATGCGGATTCCGAGTGGTTTGGCCGAATGAAAGAATGCTTCGACGGACGGGTTATCGCGCTCACAGAAGAGCCGTTTAATGTGTCTCAGCCCGGAGAGCATATGATGCAGAACGCGCGCTTCGCCGCCACGCTCGGGGTGGAGCTGGGGCTTTCTAAAGAAGAGGTGCAAGCGGGGCTGGACGAGTTTGAGCCCCCGCCGATGCGCTGGGCCCGCAGTCTGCACCACGGAATTGTATTTATTAACGATGCCTACAACGCCAATCCGCTCTCTATGCGCGCGGCCATCTCCACGTTCGCGGAGCTTCCTTGCGAGGGGCGAAAATTTCTCGTGTTGGGCGGCATGCGGGAGCTGGGCGGCGCGGAGGAAGAGGAACACCGGATGCTCGGGGAATTTATTGAGGCGTATTCCTTCGAGCGGGTCATTACCGTGGGTCCTCTCGGCGCAAAAATTGTCTGCAATGGATTGATCGGCATTGAAAAATCAGCGGCGGCGGAAGTTTTGCGTGACGAGTTGCGCGCAGGTGATATGGTGTTTCTCAAAGCATCGCGAGGAGAGCGTCTAGAGACGATTCTCGAAGATCTAAAAACCAAAATCTAAGAACGGAGACAAGGTTCATGTTGTACTGGCTACATCAATTCAGCGACGTTTTCTCCCCGTTGCGGATGTTCCGCTATATTACCTTCCGCACTGTCATGGCGGCTGGCACCGCATTTATCCTTAGCCTGATTATCGGCCCGTGGCTGATCGAAAAACTGCGCGCGGTCAATTTCGGGGAGCAGAAAGAAGACGAACGCGTCAGCGATCTTGACCGGTCGAAAAAAGTCGGCACGCCGACGATGGGTGGGCTGCTGATTCTCTTTACCACCGCCGCCGCGACCGTGATGTGGTCGGCGCCGGGCAATTTTTATGTGCTGTGCGCACTGACCACGTTCGGATTCATGGGCACTCTGGGTCTGCTCGATGATTATCTGAAAATCCGCCGGGGGGACGGACTTTCACCGCGCATTAAAATAGCTGGACAGGTGGCCTGGGCCTGTTTGCTTCTGTTTGCTCTTTTTTCCAACCCGGAAACATTCCTGCGTACGCAGCAGCTGATGGTTCCGTTTGTCAAAGAGCCGGTGATTGCTTCGATGGGTCTGATCGGCACACTGATTTTTTTGACGCTAGTGCTGGTGGGTGCATCCAACGCGGTAAATCTGACCGACGGGCTCGACGGGCTCGCCATCGGATGCAGTAATTCGGCGGTGGCGGCCTACTTGGCGATGGCCTATGTGGCCGGTCATTTCACCTTTGCGGAATACCTGCAGGTTCCATTCGTTAAGGGTGGCGGGGAGTTGGCGGTTTTTTGCGGCGCATTGCTCGGCGCGGGGCTCGGCTTCCTTTGGTTCAATTGCCACCCCGCCAAAGTATTTATGGGCGACACCGGCAGCTTGGCCATCGGCGGCGCCGTGGCCGCGGTTGCGATTTTGATTAAACAGGAGCTGGTGCTGATTCTCGTTGGTGGGGTTTTTGTGGTCGAAGCCCTCAGCGTGATCATCCAGGTCAGCTATTTTAAACTAACCAAAAAACTGTATGGCGAAGGGCGGCGGGTCTTTTTGAACTCACCTCTCCATCACCATTTTGAATATCTGGCGATCAAGCGGGGCCAGTCGATGGATGCCTACGAAAACCGTCTTACCATCCGCTTCTGGATCCTCTCTATCATCTTCGCCCTCATCGGTGTTGCTTCCCTGAAGATCCGGTAAGATGTCAGGATAGATCGTTTGACACAGAGAGACTCTGCTGAACCAGTTCAAGCCCTTCGTTTGGATCAATCTGAAGAGCGTTGCAAAGCCGCAGGTATTCAATGATGTCTAGTCGTCGCTCGCCTTGTTCAATTTTGCCGACCCAAGAGTGAATTACATCCAGTTTTTCCCCCAACTCACGCATGGTTAGACCCTGCCGTTTTCGTTGGGCACGAAGCCATTTTAGCAACTCAGAGTACTCTTTAGAATGGATGGTTTTATTCACTGAGTCCCGATTTTAGGGACAGAGAGGGTTTTACCAAAATCAGGTACAGATAATACTTGTTTTTGTATATATCAGCCGATACGTTCTTGAGTTAAATTAAGGATTTGTATGAAAAGAAAATTATTTGTAGGGGGTTTTGCTACGGGAGTTGTGTTGCTTGTTTTGGCCGCAGTGGCTATCGAGTCGGTATCAGCTGCTGAAACGATTACGGATTTCCAGATTGTACAGGACAGCACCAACTTGGCGGTGAATCTGCCAGTCGAATTTGTCGGGGCAACGATTACGCTGGAGTCGTGCAGTAACTTGGTGACCGCAGGTTGGTCGACGATATTGCAAACCAACGCGGCCAGTAGCGGAGTTTCATCTCTAGGATATGCATCTTCAAATAACAACCCGGCAGCCATGTTTTACCGCACCACCGCCAGTAGCACGGTTGATTCAGATAGCGATGGGTTAGATAATGTGTCGGAATATGACATCGGGACGGATTTTGGCAAATGGGATACAGATGGGGACTGGTTGTCTGATGGTTGGGAAATGACCAATTCTCTTAATGCCTTGGTGTCGGATAACACCCTGGATGATGACAATGACGGACTGAGCAATATTGAGGAATATCAGTGGGGAACAGATCCTCATGATGTGGATAGTGATGCGGATGGAATGCCAGATCTGTGGGAATTACAATCTGGGACGAATCCCAGCTTTGATGATGCTGAGGAAGACCCGGACAGTGACGGGCTGGAGAATTACGACGAATTCAGTGTTGG
>Ga0307990_1001501_pt1 | contig 19609 bp, 22 predicted proteins | sample EllFjometagen129_FD_203168 | JGI IMG/M metagenome (GOLD analysis project Ga0307990, IMG submission 203168) | Marine microbial communities from Ellis Fjord, Antarctic Ocean - #129 | ecosystem: Environmental > Aquatic > Marine > Unclassified | place: Southern Ocean | collected 2014-10-08
TAGGAAAGATCACAACCGCATTACCAGGATTATAAGCATAAGCTGTTAATAATATATCCTCTTGAATATATTTGATGATGGTCCTTGAGTTGTTGTAGCTGACAGAATGATTGTATTTACCTCTCAGGTCACTCAAAACTTTGTTCCGATCAATCATTCCAAGGATGTCACATAACATTGGCATAGTTTCTGTTTTATCCATTTTCCTCTCCCATTAAAAAAGCCCCACCAAATGGCAGGGCTCAATATTTTTTTTCTTATTTTTTTCATGTCTGTCGAGTAAGATCGTCCAGATTAGAAAACTAACCTCACGGCTGATATCTAAAAACTGATTGATTGAAAGTTTACTCAATTAAACTTCTGATGAATCAATAATCGTAATCATCCGGATTACGGTTTTTCTGACGTCTGCTGATGAGCTGGCAGAGAAATGATCCTATTACGAATAACAGGTCCACCAGGACCTGCTTGGTGTTACAACTAAATCTCATATCTTCCTCCCATGTTTATTTTTGGACAAAAAAAAAGAGCCGGAGCTCAATGTTTTCATCTTTTACTACTTCTATTTACTCAATCTATCTGAATAAATTCACAACATCTGCTCCGGGCTGCTCGTGGACATACATGTCTAAAGTCACTGCTGGTGTGCTATGCCCGAGGTATTTAGATACATATTTGGCTGATTTACCTTTCTCGAGCAGAAGATAAGAAGCTGTACTATGGCGAAATAAATGAGGCCAAATTTTAAGATTTAAAATCTCCCTTCCTGACTTTCTGATCGCTTTCCAGAGATTGCTGTTATCCAACCGGTTACCACTGCGATTTTCAAACAGATAAACCTGACTATTAAATGTCTGCCTGATCTTCTTCAGCAAGTCATTGGGGATGTAGACTGTGCGGATCTTGTTCCCCTTACCCAGGATAGTAATAGCTGCACCATCCTGTCCTTTGGAGATGTCCCTTAGCCTGATCCCGGTGAGCTCTGAGATACGCAGACCGGTCAGAAATAATGTACGAATTACAACTGATAATCTGGGACTGCTCTTTTTTACAAGTTCAGCGATCTCACCCTCGCTCAAATATTCCTTCACTTGCCGATCCAGCTGTAGGGGTCTGATATCACGAAAGATCTCATCGATCAGCAAACGGAACATGTAATTTTTCCGTACATGAGGCTGCAATTTCAACAGACGTTTAAGGTTCTGCCTGGACAGATTCCAGGTCGACGAGGCACAATCTGATTTTAGATCATTCAGAAAATCTTTGATGGTCTGCTGCGTGATCTTCCGACGTCTCTGCAGCAGAAAGTGATTAAATTTCTTACCCAATGATAAGAGATTCCGCCGGGAAGCAGCAGACAAGATCATGCTGTTATCCTGATAGCGGGTATTGATGAGCATTGAGAGATCAAGACTGGCAGCTGTGATCAGTGCTTTGGAACTATTCATATATCCTCCTTATGAGTTGTAGTATTTACCATACTATTTAACAATTATGGTAGTTTGTTAACGATGAGTATCAGTAGTCTTCCGGCAGCAAGAGTGTACCAACATACCTATTTTGGTAGTCATCGACCTTAAACCAGATAACGTTGTTTTTTACCACCAGATTTGTTCGAGCGATGACCGTCTCTTCATCCAATTCATTAGTAATAAAACTGTAGCCGGCTAATCTGATCTGTAGTTTGTTATTCTGTCCTGGTTCAACAATGAACATATCGCATGGATACTGAGCAAAAAGTGGAATTAGTATAACTAATAGACTACCACAAAGATCAGGATCGATCTGCCGCTGCAGGTTGGATGTCATTACAACTTCCAGTTTTTTCATTTTTACCTCCTCATAATTAAAAAGAGGAAGCCTTTTCAAGGATATTCCTGAAAAAGCTTCTTTCTTTACATTATATATATGCCCGATTTTGTCCAAAATCGCACTATCAGTCAATAAATATATTGACAACAAACGCATGTTTGTCAATAAAGGTATTGTCTTAAGTGAATATTTCGTCAATATATTAGTTGATGATTGGGAGTTGAAATGAAAACGAATAGGCATCTTATCAGGGAACAAATACAAAAACAGTTAGAAAAAACAGGGTGTTTACTTGATGTTCAGGTACCTTATAAAGGCTGGATCAGATCTATTAAGGAAGCGCTGGGTATGAATGGCAGGCAACTGGCAGAACGTATGGGAGTGACAAAGCAACGTGTATCAATTATAGAAAAACAGGAGCTTGCAGGTTCAGTTACTATAAATACAATGAAAAAGAGTGCTAAAGCCCTCAACTGTGCTTTTGTCTATTGCCTGGTTCCCCAAGCTGATCTTGAGGATATTGTTCGAGATCAGGCAAAAAAAATTGCCTTAAACCGGCTACAAAGAGCATCTCATACAATGAACCTGGAGGGTCAGGAGCTTGATAGAGATGAGAATAAAGAAATTATGAATAATATGGTTGAAAGAATAATGAATGAACAACCAGCGGATCTATGGGATTATAATGAGAAATATTGAATACCCCAAGGGAGCCACACCAATTAATCCTGATGAAATGGAAGGTTTACTTTTATCACATATAACCTCGCGCGGAGAATTGGACCGCTGGGAGCAGGATAACATTATTGAAGCTATAGAGTGGCTGGAAAAGAAGAAACCGATAGATCTATTAAATGAGCAATTTATCAAAAAGCTTCATGCAAGTATGTTTTCTAATGTCTGGAAGTGGGCAGGAAAATTAAGAAGAAGTGATAAAACACTCGGTGGTTCCTGGCACCAGGTCCCCATGCGTTTGAGAAACCTGTTTGATGATACTCAACTATGGATCGATCTAGAGAATGAAACTCATGATGATATCGCAATTCGTTTTCACCATAGACTTGTATCGATCCACCCTTTTCCCAATGGTAATGGCCGTCATGCCCGATTAATGACCGATCTGCTTCTGGAAAATGTTCTGGGAAGTAAAAGATTCACCTGGGGAAGTGAAGATCTATCAATAAAGGGAAATGCCAGGAAAAGATACATTAAGGCTCTTCAGGAAGCTGATAATTTGAATTATGAGCCATTAATGCAATTTGTAAGGATCTGATTTATCTTCAATTGATATTAATTGTTTTTAGTTAGAATTAGGAAAACTTTTATCTCTGCAAGATTTTTATCATTTTATCAGGGAGTGTAACTAATAAAAAACTGCCCGAACAATAATCCGGGCAGTACTTTTTTTCAGATCAGCAAGAATGTAACTTTTTTACAATAACCTGAACTACATGGTCATTCACAAGGTTACATTTCGGTTACAAACTGCTACTTCTTCCCTACCTGTAGTAACCGGGCAGCATATCCTTCCTCAATACATAGCAGCGTTTGGAAGCTTTACCTATCTTCTTAATATAAGAATGTACCGGGTTACCAGGCATATTTTTGTCTGCTGGTTTAAATATAGATCCATAAACAGCCATATACTCTGACTCCAATAACAGTCTTTTTATATCTTTGCTGAGTTTGAAAGGGAGATCATAATGGAAAGAACTAATGCAGGCTTGAAGCTAGCAAGAGCTAGAGGTCAGTTTGGTGGAAGGTCCAAGAAGATGGACAAGGCTAAGATCGAGATGGTACAACCATCGTTACAAATTTAGCTGTAATGTTCTTGCTTTAATAAGTTCTATTAATTCTTCTTTTTTATTTTCCGACAGAAAACTTTTAGATATGAAATCATGTGCAACTGGAATTATTCTTTCAAATTTTTCAAATACATTATTAAACTGTTTTTCACTCAAACTAATATGATTAGAATAAATCTTAAAATCTTCTCGTTTTAAATTACTTTTTTTTCCATTTATTGTTAAAGCCGATTCTTCTGGATCTTTTTTTTGAGGAATTACTAACCTTGTTGAAAGAAGATCATAAGCCGGAGAAAGCATATTTAAATTGTGCTCGAAAATTAAAGAAAAATTCTTAAGATGCATGTCAGCATTACCAATAAGAAATGAAAATAAGGTGATCTCAAACAAAGTGAGAGCATCAAGCATCGGATTAGAAGAATATTTTTTTACAACTTTTGTAACCTGTTCCATCGAACCTTTATATTTATCTTCAGTTAATCTTTCTGAAAGTTGGCAGAGATCTTCCATTTGAATTTTTCCATTTTTTCGGATTCTATCTATTCTCCTGGTAATATATGCAAGCTCACCGGATTTCAATGGTATGAGAGCATGAGGAACTGTTTTTATGCCAAATAATTCTGCTAGGTGCATAATTAAATCTTCATTTTGAGGAAGTTCAGGATATTTTGTTACAGGAGGTTTTAGAATGTAATCCCCCCATAATCCCACTAAAGTAAAACGATTGCCTTCTTTCCGTTTTTTTTCGATTTGCAAGGAAAGTTTTGTCTGAACTCCAGGAACTGTGACACTCCTCTCAATTATATTTTTTGCTAATTTACTTAAATCGGATTTTGCATAAGATAAAGTTGGGACGACTTCAAATCCAAAAAACTTTTTACTACATTTTTTATGATATAAAATGTCATTTCCTTCACTAATTTCAGCATAACAATATAAGCATTTATTCATTTGATATTTCCTCAATCGGAATAATACTAACTACACCAATACAGTCCTTACAGCAGGTTAAAAGTAAGCCCATCCTATCCCTAATATTTAGCTTCCATACTTCTTCCGCTATATTCAGAAGCCATCCTTCAGGAATAAGTCCGTCAAAAAAAGGGAATATTGTTTTGCTTTCATAAGGTTCTTTTCTCACTGGTAAAGTAAGACTTACAGGTTTTGCATTTTCTCCTTGTAAATACTCCTCTTCATATCTGAATAAATATCCTTCATCTGTTTCAGAAATAATTCCTGCAAACAGATCTTGATAAAAAACTTTTGCCATTCTACTCATCTTCGTACTCATTTTTTATTGGACCCATTTGGTAACCGAAAAGCACTAATACATGGTTTACTTTATCTAAACGTAGTGTTTTTTTCCCTTGTTCTAAATCGCGAACAAAACGCAATCCAACACCTGCTTTTTCTGCCAGGTCCCTCTGTGTCAATTTAAGAAGTTTTCGTCTTTCCTTTACAAAAGAGATTAGTTTGTTTTTCATTTTATACCTCTTCTAGCATAATTTCACTAACATGATACCTTTTTATACTCTTACGGGTATACTGTCAAGATAAGATATATATATTATACCTCCCAGGGTATAATTTTACTAATGCGACATATTATTTATACCCTTATAGGTATACAATAAAGACAATATATATGTTTTATACCATTTAAAGTATATTATCTCATGTCAGAGCCTTTTAAACATCTGATAAACACTTATTAGTGTAAATCTACAATTAACCTATTATTGTTTATAAGCACGATTATAATACAGGAAGTTTGACGTTATCCCCAAAAACTGGTCCAAAGTTGAGGTGTATATAATTATGAGATATTTCGAAATAAGAATTAAAATTGTAATGACTCACTTAAATCCCGATATAATTCATTAATAACTTTAATGGGATCTGGAGTTTCTCGTAAATGATTTGCTAATGAACTATTCCATGCTTTTATTGCATTATTCTTAAATTCATCCAAGAAAAAAGAATCTAATGAATCAAAAGTTATATTCTTAAATTTGCATTTTTCTATGATCGTATTTTTAATCAACATCCAATCTGTGAATGAATGTTTGCTTATTATAGACCAAAGGTCATAATAGTCTCTTGGAGCAGTATACCTTCTTTGTAATAATGAGCGCATCTTTTCGGCAAATATTTCTTCCAAACTATAAGATATTATAGAATTACTTAGCAAATTATCTGAATATGTGTGAAGAATAGTTTTTTCCAAAGGAGATAAACATATGATTTCATTGAATGTAATATCAATAATAAATCTTGTGGGCCATGCTCTATCAGTAGGAATTCCTCTATGATTTGCACCCCAATATGGAATTTTCATTCTAATTCCTACTAATTTTTCTTGAAAATAGTTGTTTTCAACTTGTGGTTTCTGAAAAAGAATATCTGTATGTTTGTTAACTAATTCGAGAGCAATATTTACTTCCTTTTTAATGTCTTTAATACTATATTCTTTGCTTAATGTAAAATCAAGATCTTCAGAAAATCGATATCCTTCAAAATAACACTTTTTAAGACAAGTACCACCTTTGAAAATCAAATATGAACTCAATTCACCACCATATAAACCACCAAGTATATGTGATAAAATCCAATCTTTATCAATTGTATTAGCAGGAACACCATATTTTTCCATATTCCTTACTATCTCATTTATTTTTATCATACTGATTTATCAATCCTTTAGTTTTTTTAAATCCACATTTATTAATAATTTCCATTCTGAATTAAAATTACCTTTCCTTTCATGTAAAGGAGAAAATAAAGTATATTTATCTTTTAATCTTTCTTTTGTTTCTTTTTTATATCTTTCAAAACCTCTTAGTTTGAATGAATCAGCTAAAAATGAAATTCTCTTCATAATTGATAAATTATCAACTTTTAACGAATAATTTAAGAGCTTTGTTGTATTTAATTTGGTTTTTATAAAAGATCTGATTAATTCATCATAACCACCTGAATATGCAGGCAAATCAAAACAGTCTATTATTGTTTTTTCCAAATCTGTAATTCTAAACTTGTGATCTCCTCTACCTATCTGTATCATTCCAGTAAATTTCTTTTCAGAAATTTTAACAAATCTGTAGTATACTCCTCTTATTCTCTTATTTTTTTTTAACTTTAATGATTGCACAAAAACAGTATTTGGGATTTGTTCTGTAATACCCCAATAATTTAAAGCACTCCAGTAAGCAATTGCAGAATCCTTTAATATAAAGGTTCCCAAAGCAAAATCATTAACAAATGTTTTTTTGCAATATTTTTTGTTTTCAAGTCTTATAAGAGCACCGCTATTTGTAAGATTGTAAATAATAGATTGTAAATTACTATATTTATGTTTGAACAAATCGGAGATAAAGTCCATTGTAAATATTTCAATTTCCTGGTCATCTAAGTCCAGTAAGAAATTCTTTTCAAGCAAAGCTAAATTTTTACCCATAATAATTACCTTTTAACATAACATATTCACTTCCTAAAAACAAATACAATATATCGAAAGGTAACTCATAGTGTCAAGTCAATATTATATATAACAGTTAGTTAATGTAAAAATAGTGTTAATAATATTAAAAAACCAAAAAAATCACCTTTTGAGATACTTTAATTATCGGGGAAAGTAAACATTAAGGAAAAACCATGAACAAAATATTAAAGCTGAAGAAGCTACAGTACAGACCGCAGTGTCGGTCATCTCTAATAAGAATGGAATGGTTATAGATATGTTTTTCCCTTTATCTTCTTGGATTAATAGAAAAACTCCTATACCTGAAAGGTTTCATAAAAAAGGATATGTGGATATACCTGAAGGATATTATGATGGAACTGAAGAAAACACGGGAGAAGCTCTTCAGGAAGCTGATAAATTAAATTATGAACCATTATTGCTATTTGTAAGAACCTGATTTATCTTCAATCGATATTAATTGTTTTTAGTTAGAATTTGGAAAACTTTTATCTCTGCAAGATTTTTATCATTTTATCAGGGAGTGTAACTAATAAAAAACTGCCCGGACAAAAATCCGGGCAGTACTTATTTTTTTTTAAACCATCAAAATGTAACTTTTACACAATAACCTGAACTACATGGTCATTCACAAGGTTACATTTCGGTCACAAACTGACACATCTTCCCTACCTGTAGTAACCGGGCAGCCTATCTTTCCTCAAAACATAGCAGCGTCTGGAAACTGAGCCGATCTTCTTATTATAAGAATGTACCGGTTTACCAAGCATATTTTTGTCTGCAGGTTTGAGTTCAGATCCATAAACTGCCATATAATCTGACTCCAATAGCAGCCTTTTTATATTCTTATCTTGCATGAATGGGAAATACCTCTTCTTGTAAGAATCTTTTATCAATCTCCAGATACTATTAAAATTGAAAAATAGGTAATCGCTGTTTTGAGAATAATATTGCGCTGCTGGAGGTAGACCTGATAGTCTCTCTAACTCCCGTATGAAGTAAATAAGCGGATTTAGATAGTCTTCAGTGCTTTTTATCTGAGCATCAATGAAAGAAGCTACCTGTTCGGGTTTGGGAAGAGCAGGACCATCTTTAACCAATTTCCTGAAGATATTAAAGCAACCGCCTATCAGGCAGTAATTATCAATTATCCGGGGAAGAGCAGTATGGGTATAAATTTCCTTTCTGAACTCACACACGCTATTCATAATTTCTTGAAAACTAATACCCTTAATGATCCTGAGCATAAATCCTGAGAAATCAACCGACTCTTCCCTCACTTTATCAAAGAACTCCTTTTGCAGTTCAGTGCTATCAAGATCAACAAATATACAACGACTGATGATCTGCTTATCTAATGGTTCTACCACCGTTGTGATCACTGTTGATCCATTAACTGATCTTTCAGAGATCTGATTAGAGCTCTTCTCATTATACTTAACTGAACCTTGACCGTCATAACGGCTTTTAATAAAATCAAAATGATCTACTGTAAGTTCATTTAGCAAAAGTGGAAGATTATGAAGTAACAACGACTTACTCTCCACACCGATCTTGGTTGAATTACCAGCACAGTTAACATTTACAAGAGACTCATTCAACCCGAACAGGCTGCAGATCAGGTCGGTCAGACCATTCTTGCCCCTACCCGAGCCGGCTAATACATAAAGCAGAGGAAAATGTTTCTCCAGTTTCATATATTGTTGAAAGAACATTGTAGCTATTGCATAACCGATTATCAGTACAGCCTGCATGCCATAGAGCTGAAAGAAATATTCCCAAATCTTAATAAGGTCGATCTCTTTTTCTGAGATGAAGACAAGATCTGTCTTATCGATCTTAAAACCATTATTATCGATCCAGACAGTCTCCTCATGATCTCTCAGCTCTCTGTTAAGCATGATCTTATTGCCCAGATTGAAGATGTTCTCACTTATCATGCCAAAACCGGGAATTGAAGTAACGTATTTATCATTATCAAGACTGAGGATAAGGTTTTTGAACCTTGAGAATTGACCTTTTTCCATCTCCAGAACGTGATTACTGTTTGATAACAGTCTCCGATTGAAACTGTTTGAATTAAGCAGATCCTGTGGTTTGAATTCTATCTCAGTTTCATTAAGTTTTATTACCCTGACCCGTTCCTGGTCGATCTCTATATTGCATATATATTCCACTTCATTAAAATTAGTTAGATGTAGCCTATCATTCTGATTGTAAATGAAGATTCCGTTTTCATCACAGTCAAATCCAAATTTCCTCAATTGAATAAGGAAAGTATTGTCTGGTTTTTCTGTTTTCTCCCACTGTTCATAGTCAGTATCATCAATCTTAATTAAAGCACTAGATCCTTCGTTCTGAGCAGATATGTTTTCAGTTGCGACATCTTCTTCACTATCTTCAATAATACCGAGTGAACGCTTTATTTCAAGGTTCTTCAGCGGATCTGAATTAGGTGCATAATATTTATTCCACCATTCCCAGGCAAATGCTTTAGGAATTCGATTAATTTTTCCTTCTTTTATAGTCTTTAGTTTACCATCAAAAGCTCTGTAAATTGTCTTTTGATTTCGACCTGTCAGTTCAGCCAGTTCTTTTCTGCTGATATAATCTATATATTCTTTTTCCATTTGTATTTCCTCCTTCAGGGAGCATAATGCTCCCTGTTAGTTGTATTGTATTTCAATTATCCCTTGATCTCTATACTATAAGCATGTGTTAGCAATTTAACTGTATCTAGAGCCATATTAAATCCTTTTACCAGATCTTCATTCTCGATCGTTTTTGCTGCATCTATCATGTAATTACAGCTTTCTCTCAGTATATCCATCACAGTAATTACTCCCTGCTTGCGCAGATTCCCTCTAGTGCCGTTACGTAATTTTTCTCCCAGCAGAAGGGCTTCTGCAAGTACAATGATTCTTAACTCAGCACTCTCAACTTTGCACACGGATTTCATGAAATCAACGTTATCTTTTCCTAGTGTCGGCAATGCGCTGAACCCATATATTCTATGATTTTTATTTTTTTTATTATCACTCATTTTCGTCCTCCAATTTTAATTTCTTTGCCATATTTCGCATCTTTTTCCACTTACTGTATTCTTCGAATTCATTTATGTCCTCTTCCGTAACTCTTTTTGAAGCTGCTTTTTTCTGAAAATCAATCTTCGATACAGCAGCAATAACTTCATCATCACTGAACTTGCCATAACTCCAGGTCATGGACTCGTTCTCGTGGCCAATGGATTGCGAGAAACATTTAGATTCTCTGGAAGATAACTCTATATCCTTGGCGATCTTTATGAGAAGATGGCGAAAGTTGTGAGGTGGAAAATAGGGCAATCCAGCCTGCTCACATCTCTCCCGTAAAACAGTAGAAAGGGATCTATGTGATTTCCAGAATTTCGGTTCAACTTCAGTAGATTTGGCAAAGCATTTACTTAAAGGATCATAAGATCTTCTTGCTCTTGAAATATAAGGATCTTTAGAGCCAAAGCAGTTAGCACGGAGATAATTATCCCAGTCCTTCAGGCTTTGAGTAAACCGATCATCCAGATTGCAGATCGCGGCTTTGATCTTTTTCCTGAATTTTGTCTTAACTCCAGCTCTTGGATCCTGATAAATAAATCCCTTTTCCAAATGAATATAACCAAACGGCATTGTAATAAGGGCTTTGTGCCTGATACCAGTAGTTATTAATAAAGAAATTATGGCTCGGTCTCGCATACCTATTGGTGTATCATTTGGTATTGATTCATGTAGTGCGATTACAGACTCTAATGGCATTATATTACGATCATCACGAATCTGTGCCATGCGAATTTCTTCATCAGTAGGAGACATGTATTTGATAAGCGCAGGTGTTATACGACTCTTATAACCTGGTTGACTCATCAAATAACCCAATTCTTTTCTGGTACTTCTCAATTTACTGCAGTAAGCAGCTATGGAAATACCAGATTCCTTTAACTTATCTTTGAATTCCATTATAAGTTCAGAAGTTATCATTTTATAGCTTTTAGTACCCATAAAATCAGTGAATGGCTGGATATCATAAGTTATTTTCTTTCTGCTGCTATCGCTTTTCCCATCAGCATGTTTACACCATTTAATGAATTTTCCATTCATGGTCAAATTTTCTGCCCTATTCTTATTCATAGTTCAATCCTTCTAAACCATGCATTTACGGGCTTAGTTGCAGACCATATTAGTCTTTCCCCTTGAGGCAGTAATATCTGGCCTTTATTCAGCATCTCTTTGATCTTTCTTTCGGAAGAGAAGAGACGCAACCTCGAACCGCCTGTCTCGCAAACACCGACTATATCAGCCTTACGATTCCCTGCTGAAAACTCTACATTGCTCATCACAATAAGGATCTCATCGTTCTTACTTCTTCTGGCCTTTCTACAATGTGTGCACATAAATTCACCTTCCGATAAAGTGATTTTACGTTGTGCTTTTTGTTTCTTCAAGAAACTGATAAGATCCGTTCCCAGAACCAGATATGGTCGCTGGTGTTCATCAAGCACCTTCAAACCTTGTTTATACCAGCGCTGCGGGCTGCTGATATCTAAATGAAATAACTTAGCTATCTCTGTGAAAGTGTAACAGAAATTACTCTTGATTAAGCTGAGGTTATATCGCTTACTCATTTTCCACCTCTCTTATCTTTCTTCAAGACATGCAGGGCGACTTCCTTTTCAATTTGTTGTACTGATTTTACAAGATTGTCTTCATTCAGAATAAATTCATCTAAGTCAGCCTTTAAAAAAAATATTTTCCGCCCTCGGACTTTGAAAAAATTTAGAATTCGAAAATGGCAAAAACTGTACAATGTACTCCTTTTAAACTGCGTGTAATCTACTGCTTCCGAGAGAGACATAAATGGTCTCTCTAATTCTTTTTTCACTAGTGGTGTTTTCATAAACACCTCCTTATTTTATTTGCAGCTTGGTACGAAGGCTACGCAGTCAAAACAAGGCGACGCAATACATTGTAAATTATTTGTTGATAGATAGTTACGGTTTTTTATACTTTGTAACTGTTACAAAATTTTCATGCAGAAATGACAATTGTTATGTTTGATATAAAGCATTCTAAAACAATCAAAAGTGATGTAAAAAGAGATTTGGTATCTAAGTTTTTGTAACTGTTACGAGATTTGAAAAAAATGAGGTTAAATATCCTTTTTTATTCTATAAAACCTATCTTGAAAAGAAAATCTTGCTTTATAAATATTGTATCCTGAATTTCGTTTTTTAATTTCAAAGAATTCTTCATTAATACCGAATTGTTCTTGTAACTTATCATTTAATCTATCAATTCGTGTACGGTTAATAGGATCTTGGGTTGTTATATTGTATCGAGTTAGATCTAATAATGTTTCCCAAGTTTTTGATTTGATACTCTTTTTGCCACTTACTTTGTAAAATCCAAAATCAACATAACTCAGCTTAAAGGATTTCTTTTTTCTTATTTTAATCTCTACATCATTTTCAGAAATTATCGTCAAAGTAATATCTTTTAATAAAAACATTTCATCTTTAATGCGTGCTTTAATATGTGGATTCATTGTGAGACTAGTACCGTTTACTGCCCCATTCTTTTTCATCTCAAAATTAGTTTCTAAATCAACAGCAGAATTATTTCTAACATTGAACTTATTCTTCTTTTGAATACTTTTATCATGTTTACCATTAAAGGATAGTAATTTTTGAATTTCATAATCTATGGAAAGTATTTCTGCAGATCCAAATAGTATTTCCAAAATATAAGCAATATCCTTAATATCAAAATAGCTAATTGCTTTCTCAAGTTTTACTATATACTGGTTAATCAAACTTGCCTCTAGTTGTATCAATTTCTCTATTATTGGATAACAAATATTTTTCCCTTTTAGAATTAAACCAGGATATAATATCTCATCATAATGCAATAAATTTCTATATCCGCTATATTGTAAATCATCCATTATGAATTTTGACTCTTCATCGCGATTCATTTCAATTTGATTATAATAATAGGACAAAATATTAATTAATTCTTGTTTAATTTTTTCATCAAAAATTATAATCGGATATTCTAACAATTTATAGTTTTTTTTATATGGTATTAAATTTCCTTCTTTATCAACTATTGTATTCTTACTATTATCACGAGTTTTATGGATTTGAACTTCACTTTTTATTTTTTCAAATATATGATTTTCAGATGCCCCATTCATTTTAAAATATTTAATAATCTCTATCTTATTCAATATATATGCATCTTCTTCAAAACTATTTGCTAATGCATATTCATATGCGTAGTACTCTGGTGTGTTAATACGATTATATCCTAATTCGAAAAATTGGTCAAAAAAGAGTGATCTATAATTGTCGGGTAAATTAGATTGATTATCGGAAATATTGTAAAATTCTTTTAGCGCTTTTATCCTTATCCTAATTGCTTCCCAAACAATACAACTTCTATAATAGAGAACATCATCACTAAATATTTTTTCTAGTTTTTTGTTTAGAATTTTATAATTATATTGGTTTATTTTTTCTTCAATTATTTTAATTAATTTCATTTATTTCCTCAATGATTCATTTAACATATATGATATATGTGTATTTATGCATGTGTTCGTCAAGTTGAAAATTATCTATGAACACATAATTTCTTGTTCATAGTGAACTCAATCAAAGGTAACGATCATTTTGTTAATGATGATCGAGAGTATATAGATAGTGTTATTTGGTGGTAGATTACCCAATTTGTACAAATAGGAGTCTAAATATGCAGCATTGATAAAGTGAGAAATTTATAGGGTTATTACCTGATATCAGTAAATGAGTTGACATAAAATCATATATTTTGCATAAGAGCATTGGTAATGATTGCGTGCAATTAATATGATTATATATTGCGGGGAGTGATTTTATGATTCAAATAATTGATAGATGCAGGAAGTATTTTTATGATGTTTTGGAAGTAAATGCATCCATTTCCGAATTCAAAGAGATCAATCAATTTAATATACCTTTTGTTATATTAGACAATTATTTATTGTACAATCTAAAGTTGTTTGAAAAGAATTTTATTCTACTAATCCCTAAAAGAGAAAATGAGTTTACCCCAGCTTCATATTACAAACAGATAAAAATTGTTAAACACCATTCTAATCTAGAAGTAATTCTAATGAAATCATGGATTGATTCTTTTAATAGAAAAAGACTAATTGGATACAAAATTCCTTTTATAGTACCCGGCACACAAATGTACCTACCTAGTTTGATGATAGATCTCAGAGAACATTTTACATCAATAAAAGCTACAAACGAAATTTACAGCCCTGCGACCCAATCTTTATTTTTGTACATGATAACACATAATGAAAGAGATGCTTACAATGTAGATAAATTTCAGACCATCTCAGGATATTCCAGAGCAACAATCAGACGTTCTATAATAGAATTCGAAAATAATGGAATTGGTGATATTGTAAAAAATAGGAAAAATAAAATTTTAACAATTTCAGAGAATATCCATAGTTTATGGAAACAAAACATTAATAAACTTAGAAATCCAATTATAAAGGAGATCTGGTTATCACATCTCCCACAGAATCAAATGTTTCCAGAAGCCGGTTTGTCTGCATTGTCTCAATACACAATGATTTCACCACTAAGAAACGAAACTTTTGCTGTTTGGAAGAATGAATGGAATATTCTAAGTCAAAATAATTCAGTGAAAAAACTAATTGAACCTGAAAAAACAGAAAATAACATCATTCTTCAGATCTGGAGTTATTCTCCTACTTTATGGAGCACTAAACAAATGGTAGATAAGTATTCACTTTATTTAAGTCTTAGAGAAAATAAAGATGCACGAATTGAACAAGCTTTAGAAGAAATGCTAAACGAGGTATTAAATGGTTATTGGAATAGAAAAGTTTAAGTCCGCATTCAAGAATTACACTGATAAGTATGTTTTAATTGGTGGCGCTGCATGTGATAATTTAATGATCGAGGCAGGTCTTGAGTTTCGTACTACAAAAGATTTGGATATTGTCTTGATAATTGAGTTGATTGAAAATGATTTCGTTAGTGTTTTCTGGGATTTCATTAAAGAAGGTAATTATGAACATAAACAAAAAAGTAATGGTGAAATGCAGTTCTATCGGTTCATGAAACCTAAAGATACTTCTTTTCCAGCAATGATAGAATTGTTTTCTAGAAAATTAGAATCTATTAATCTACCTGAAGAAAGTACTTTAACCCCAATACCTACTGAAGAAGAAATGTCAAGCTTGTCAGCGATTCTCCTTGATGATGATTATTATGATTTCATATTATCGCATATAATAGACAGTGCTGGTATACCTGTAGTTACTGCAGATTGTTTAATTATTCTAAAAGCTAAAGCTTGGATGGATCTTTCAAAACGAAAAGAGAATGGTGAGAAAATTGATAGTAAAAATATAAAGAAACACAAGAATGACATAATCCGGATATCTCAATTACTCATCCCTGGCAAAACAATTTCATTATCAGAATCTATTCAACAAGATATGGTTGAGTTTATGGAGAAATATGAGAAAGATACAAGTATTATTCCTAAAAATCTTGGAGTTAAAGTAGAAGCTGATACAGTATTCAGAAGATTGAAAGAATATTTTGAACTTTCATGATTTATAATCATCAACTTTGCTCAAGTTTATTTTTTTGTAAATTTCTATCAAGTACAATATGTCAGTGTCTAATCATCAAATTCTAGTCTAAAAAACGTTCGTTTATTAGACTCTTCACACTTAGGCTACTAAAGCACCTATATCTATCAATTAATAGTATAAAAACTCGTATAATAAACATAGTATAATAACTTGAGATGATTGTTGACTTATTAGACTCTACACATATATTAATAAAAAAGGTTTTGGATGCTAACTCTTCTTAATATTTACAATAAGTATTTCTAAACCATAAAGATTTGGATTTCCTGTTAGTTTTGCTATCATTATTAAATACTTCAATGATCAATGCCGGAAAAGTTAATTTTGTTGTCTCAATGAGCATAAACGTTACATTGGTTAAAGTATCATACTCTTGTTGGTGTTGGAGGTACAAACAACTCAGGTTTTCCCAAACGAACTATCGGCCAGGCCATAACGTCGTTTTCATAATTGTCATTACGAATAATATCCTGAAGCATTTTACGAGTGGCTGTTCCTAACAATAGATTCCCGCAAAAAACAAAATTAGGTTTGTACGCGCGTTCCTCCAATATCCGACGAATATTTTGTTTAGCTACATAAGGTAATATTAGCCCTTGATGACGAATTGTTTGATAATAATTCACTCGTGCGATATCTCGATTCTCACCTTCAGGGAACTCCTTTACATTCCTCGTTGCAATTTCTTCAATTATTTTCCAATCGAGTTTTCCCTCTATACCTAGATGAATAAGATCCAAGAGCTGACTTGTGAAATTAATAGCTTCAACATTAGGGTGTTCACGTAATGTGTGAGCCAGAATATTCGGATAAGAGCTTCCATCTCCAAAGCTTTTAATTCTCATCGAAAGATCATCCGACAGACCGCTGAGCTCAAACCCTCTCATATCCCGACTCAATTGGTAAATCCATTCGAAAAAAGCCATGGACAGCTTTGGTTCCTGGTTCCATTTATCTGAAAAATTTTCTACTTCATCCTTAGGCTTATCCTGATCCACTGGATTTGGAATTATCCAATTTCCATCAATGTAATCCAAAATACTATCTGGTTTCGGATCACTTCCGCCCATAATAATATTGTGACGCTTTATGATGTAGTAAGCGAATCTTTTAATTGTCTCGATGATACCTTCTCCCTTATACAAGTGAGAGCAAATCGTTGTGATTATGATCGAAATAGGTTTGTGGTCGCGGTCAGTGAAATAAATATCCCTGTGCCGTTTCATTATTTGTATAGAACGCTGTAAAGATGATCTAATTAGTTGCTTAGGTACCTCGCTCACATCACGGTATAAGTTTGCATGGGATTCGAATATGCTTTCTCTTTGTTCTCGATCAAAATCATCGCTAAAGGCATTTTTTGACTTAAACCACCGATAATAACCTTTTGGGTTGCTAGATGACCAAGAGTAGGTTTGAGATTCCTTATCAGTGATGTCAATTTCACCAAACCTTCCATTTATGTTGATTACCGCAGGTAATACATCAATATGAAAACCAGGATTTCCTTCCTCACTTGCATATTGTAGTGTCCAGCACCTGCGCCCCTCGTCGTCTAACATTCTTCGGTATGTAATATTTGCATTTAGACGGTCACCAATATCGTGTTTTAGTGTTTGTGGTAATATGGGTTCATGTCTTTGCTTCAATTCGCAAACCTGATCAATATCGAAATCGGCATCTTTACCATCTCGATAAGGCCTTACAACAGTCCCAAGACGAAATGAACCTTGAAGGTAAATATCTGGTAGAGAACCTGACTTATAGCTTCCATCATCCAACCAGCTACGAACTGCGCTGTATCTTTCCTGAGCCTTCTTGAAATCAGATGGTGAAATATCTAGATGTTGTGCAATCTGACTTAAAATGTTGTTTCTAGTTTCCATCAGTCATTGCCTCCAGGTTTGGGGTATATGGATGAGCCTTATGTTTGAAGAAATCACTAAGCTGTGAAAAGTGTATTTCTCCTGCAGTTTCACCCATTTCCACAAATTTTAAGTTATCAATTTTGTCTAGTTTACTATCACCTTCATTAAGTTGTCTATTTATAATGAAGCAATTACCTCGATCAAGCAGTTGATGAAGATACATATTTGCTGTTGCAAAACTGTTTGCTTGCATTACAGTTGGAAGTATTTGTTTACCCCACGATAAAATGCCACCTCGACGAAACCGAATAAAACTGAATGCCTTGCTAAATGGATAGACATACATGCTATCACTATTGGAAAAAGTGGTCCCAATATTGAGTACCTTAATGTTTTCCATCCTTGCTCCAAGATCTTTCGCTTCCACGAGTCCAACCAGCGATGGATTATTTGCCCACAAGCCTCCATCTATATAGGATTTACTATTGTAATGAAAGCATGGAAGATACGTAGGTGCTGCAGAAGTAGCTAAACCAACTGCCCACATGGGCAGTTTCCAATCATATTTGTATCGTTCAGCATGCGGTGTTTTTAGTAGACGTGGGATTGATTCTCCAGCTAAAAATGTTGGAATGACCAAGCGTTTATGGCTGTCCTTGAGTTGAGGATTAATTTTGTTATCACTTCCGAGTAATCTCAAAAGAGTTTTTTTAAGGATATTGTTCGAATATTTAGAAAAGAACATCCATCGGAATCCACGTAAAACACCCTGAAATCCATTACATGGAAAAATTTTGTGCCCATTTTCTTTATAAAATCGCTGGATGTCTAAACCTGATCGTCCTAAACCAAGTGCAAGAGCTATTAATCCTCCTGTCGATGTGCCGGTAATGATATCAAAGTGATTGCAGATTGAGTGTCCTAATTGACCTTCAAGAGATTTGATTACACTGGCAGAATAAAGTCCTTTTAACCCACCTCCATCTAGTGCCAAAACTTGTACGGTATCCTGATCTGTAAATATAGGAGAAGTTTGATTTTTCAAATTGTTAGTAGTGTTCATTTTCATTATCATTTTCCTCCAAATATTTCTTTAAATAATCCCTTTCTTATATTGAAAGATATGTTATGAGATAAAATCCAAGTATTTAATAATGGGATTTTAATCTTATCAATTCGAAAACTAAATGTTTTGCCATCAATGTTTTGTAGATTCATATCACCGGATTTCCAATATGAAATTAATTTTATTTTATCAATGTCTTCACCAAATGAATAATCAATACAATTTGTGATTAGACGTAATGGCAATTGTTTACTTTTTACCATTTTGTCCATTTCTACATAAGGAAGTTTTTTAGGAAATTTTTCAGACAATTGTTTTATTAGTTCATCAAATACAAAACCAATTTTTCCAAAAGAATACAAAAATGCACCATAAGGGAAAATTTCAGATTTACATTTAATTGGAATGAAATATACTCCATTTGAGGTGAAATGCAAATTTCCAACGACTTCGCCTTTTTGGGGAGAAAGATATAGAGTATTTGTAAATACATATTCATTAATCCCACTCTTCAAAATCTCTTTTTTTATAAATTTATTAATATTGCCTTCACGCTTTTGAAATTCTTCTCTAATAATTGTAATTGTTTCAGGCTTATAATCATCTGATTTTAATAAAATAAACTTAATCAATTCATCTATTGTGTATCTTGTGTAAATATGTCTCAAATTTTTTAAGTCTAAATCAATCACTATTATACTCCATTATTTTAATTATTAAATCTTGCCTAATGTTCTGCGTGTGCGGCGGAATCAGAAGGATTCCGGCGTGAATAAACATCCAATCCCTGAACCATATGGTTCAGGGAAAGAGAACCGCATGACCAAACCGACGACACGCTTGTTAGATGTTTTTTCAA
>Ga0307990_1001502_pt1 | contig 19609 bp, 20 predicted proteins | sample EllFjometagen129_FD_203168 | JGI IMG/M metagenome (GOLD analysis project Ga0307990, IMG submission 203168) | Marine microbial communities from Ellis Fjord, Antarctic Ocean - #129 | ecosystem: Environmental > Aquatic > Marine > Unclassified | place: Southern Ocean | collected 2014-10-08
ATTAAAGCAGCTAACAATGTGCCGAGATGCAAGAAAAGAGCGAGATCAATGGGATGAAAATCACTAACCAAAAGGTTGCTTAACAAAGAAGTTATGCCCTCGCTAGAAATAGGCAACCATTCAAAGACTCCCTGGACAATTCCTAAAATAATATAGTTGATCATAGAGGAATAATAGCAGTGAATTCAGAATTGTCAACTTTTCTTATCTTGAATAATATGGTAAAATTAAATCATGGAAATTATTAAACCAAACCCTAAATCTATTCGTTTGTTATTTTTTTGGTCAGGAGTCACAGCAACCTTAGCTTATCGTATAATTATTGTTCTAAATTTTTATAGTCCATTATTGGTAAAAATTTTTTGGTATATTGGAACCGTTGGATTTATCATCTATTTTTGGCATAGATATAATATTCAGAAAAAGAGATCAGAATTAGTTCTAGATTATGAACTAATTGATGCTGTGGAAAAAACTCAATATGATAGCCAAGAACAAAAAAAAGCTTTAAAATATATTGTTAAAACTAGTTTAACCTCAAAATCAAGATGGAATTCAGCTTTTATTTGTCTTCTTTCTATTTTAGCCCTAGTTGTAGGTTTAACTATGGATATTGCTCAAATGTTAAAATAAATAACTAATATTTTTAATATAAATATTATGGCTTCTTTTGAAAAAAACCAACAAGAGACAACTTCAGTTTATGAGCAACTTGAGTCTTTGAAAGAAATGAATTTGGCAGAAGAATCAGTGAATGTTAGCGAGATTCTCAAAGATTTGCCTAGACCAATGCAACTTGATGTGATAACTACAATTGAATTATTGAAAGAAGAATTAAAAGGCAAAATACCAGACAATGAATTAAACGATTTATTAGAAGAACATACAAAAAGTCATGTTAAAGAAATAATACTTTCTTATACTGATAAAAGATTTGGTTGTGCCGATAAAGATTATCTTCGTCTGGAAACAGTAAAAGCAATTGATAATTCGATGGAAGAATTTTTTAAGAGCGAAGATTCAACGAAATTACCTCATGATATAAGCCTCATCTCCCTTGACGTTAATGGGTTAAAAGCAGTTAATGATTTATCTCAATATGGTCATGGTGCTGGAGATGATTATTTGAAACGAATAGTTAATATTTTGATAAATGGGAAAACAACACAAGAATTATCAAAACAAGATATTGATTATTTTGTATCAAGTGGTGCTGGAGATGAATTTTTTGTCATGCTAAAGAATAATAAAATTTTTAAATCAGCGCATGAGCGGTCAACAGTATTAGAATCTATTTTGCGCTCCTATCAAAAAGAAATATCTGAAACAGATTGCAACGACCTTATTGATTTCAATCATCCAGCAGTACGAAAGAAATTAGAAGGAATTGAAATTCCTAAGAATTTTAAATTTTCAGGATCTATTTCAGCAGGCGTTTCTTCTCTAAGTAATGCATTAGAATCTTTTACAGTTGACAAAAGCAAAGGGTATACAGCTAATATACAACGCATTATGGGTCAAATCATTGATGAAAGTGATAAAATGGCAAATGTTGATAAAAGAATATATAAAGAAAAAATTGCTAATGGCAATGAATATGAACGTTTTTTGTCCCTCATATTAAAAAGAAATCTTGATGCTATGGAAATGGAAATCGAAATAAAAGAATTAAGAAAGAAATTAAAAGCAATAGAAAAAGAAAATAAAGAATTAAAAAAATAATGTTTATAAATTAATATAAAATAAAGATATGCATAGAAAAAAATCTCGTAAAATTGCTAAAGTTCTTAAGGAAAGGGGAGTTAAAAAACTCTCTAAAAATCAGAAAAAGAAGTTAAAAAACCAGTTCAAATAAAAAGTTAATATATGAACCAAGTAGTAGGGTTTAGAAAATATGAGAAAGGATTTAATCCGAAATGGTTAGAGGATAAAAAAAATATAAATGCTTCTAAAAAATTAGCTGAATTTTATGCAAATTTGTTTAGTCATTTATTTTTCAATGCTGATATTTCTGAAGAAATAATGATTCGTTTTATGCCCAAGATCGCCCTTGAAGAATGTTTAGATAAAAGAATAATTTCAAATTTAACTTTTTTATTGAATTATGATAATCATGTATTACGCAATCAGGGTTTTGATTTGACCTCATTTAATCAAAAATTCGGAAATCCAAAATGTGTAGTAGCAATTCCTCTTAGATCCCTTAGTCAATGGTTTAATACTTATTCATGGGTAAAACTTTTTGTTAGCGGAACATTAGAGAATGCTTTAATTTTTGTTGTTCCTCGTTCTGGAATTATTCTTAGGGAACACAGGATGTATGACAATTCTTTTAGATTATTTGTTGATGGAGCATCGCAGGATAAAATTTATAATCAACATAAAAAATATTTTGAATCTACAGATTTTTATAATAAAAAATTTTTTAAGAATCAAAAATCTATGCTTGAGGCATGGATCCCTTACAGGGTTAATTTAAAGAAATTTATTTTAGTAAAAAGATAAAAGATTGAGAACAAAATTTTTGTCAAAAAGAAAGAGGCATTGTGACGTTGTTCGTTAAGAAGTAAATTTAAGAGATAGAAAAACCATTTTAAATAAAAGCTAACATGGATCAAAAAATTTTATTGCAATTAAAAGAATGGAGGAAAATTACCGCTCAAAAAGAGGGGGTTGAACTTTTTAGAATTTTCCCTAATAGAACGATTGAAAGCATTGCTCAAACGAAACCTCAGAACAAAGAAGAACTGATTGAAATCAAAGGCATCAAAGAAAAAAAGTTTCGCAAATATGGAGAAGATCTTTTAAATATGGTTAAAGGGTTAGGATTCAACGTTAGCGTCCAAAATAAGCTATTTATTGAAGAAACTGAAGCAGAAAAACCACATACAGTTAGCAGTTATCTGGATCTTTTAAATAATAGTCTTCGTCAAATAGAAGGAAGAATTCAAGGAGAGGTAACAGAATTAGATATTAGAAATAGTTATCTATTCTTTTCTTTGAAAGATCAGAAAGACAAAAGCATTCTAAGATGTTTTATGTGGAGAAATGACTATGAATTATGTGGAGTCTCTTTAATAGAGGGTTCTGAGATTATAGTTAATGGAATTTCTGAAGTATATAAACCAAGCGGTCGTTTAAGCTTTAGGGCGTCTACAATAGAATTAGTTGGTGAAGGAGCGCTTAAAAAGGCCTATGAAGAACTAAAACAAAAATTAGAAAAAGAAGGATTATTTGCTTTTGAAAAGAAGAAAATTTTACCAGAATTTGTTCAAAAGATAGGTTTAATAACATCTTCTAATGGAGCGGTCATACATGATTTCTTAAACAATTTAGGTAAATATGGATATAAAATTAAATTTCAAGATTCTAGAGTAGAAGGACAAATAGCTGTTTCAGATTTAACTTCCGCTATTGATTATTTTGCTAATCAGGATATTGATGTTTTGGTTATCATTAGGGGCGGAGGAAGTTTAGAAAGCCTTCAAGCCTTTAATAACGAGACATTAGTTCGTAAAATCGCTGATTTCAACGTTCCTGTTATATGTGGGATTGGACACGATAAAGATGTACCCTTAGCTTCTTTATGTTCTGATTTAATGGTCTCTACGCCTACCGCTGCTGCTGTTATTCTAAATAAATCATGGGATCAAGCTATTAATACTATCCAAAAATTACAAAGGGATATTTTAGATAAATATCAAAATATATTAATTGTTCAAAAACACCGCTTGGAAATTACCACTAATGATTTAATTTCTAAGTTTGATTTTATCTTCAAAAAATTTGATTTGATAAAATCAAAGATAAATGATTTTTTTCTTTCCATTGGTTATAAGTTAGAACAAAAAAACAAGGACTTAAAACAATTTTCAATTATACTTATTAAGGATTTAAAAAGTTATTTTGAATATATCGAAAATAATCTCAACAATGCTGAACAAAAATTAAAAATAGTTAATCCTCTCCGTCAATTAGAACTAGGTTATAGTGTTATTAGTTTTCAAAACAAAATTGTTAAAAGTATAAAAAGTTTAAAAAAAGACGATAAAATTGATGTGAGATTAAAAGATGGTAAACTAGAGGCTCAAATCAACAAAATTATTAAATAAATAATATAATATGGAAAATAATAAACTAAAAGAATCTTTTAAAAAATTAGAAGCTATTGTTAAATGGTTTGACGAACAAAAAGAAATAGACGTAGAAGCTGGCTTAGAAAAAGTAAAAGAGGGGAGTATTCTTATTAAAGAAAGCAAAAAACGTCTTAAAACTTTAGAGAATGAATTTGAAAGTGTAAAAAAAGAAATTGCTAAAGAAATTTAAAAATATGAAATATGATGTAGCTGTAATTGGCGGGGGACCAGCAGGAATGATGGCTGCCGGCCGAGCAGGAGAAAAGGGCGCAAAAGTCGTTCTAATAGAAAAGAATAGAAAATTAGGGCTAAAACTTTTGATTACTGGTAAAGGACGTTGTAATGTCGCTCATAATGAGACAAATTTAAGAGAATTTGTAAATAAATTTGGCTCAAACGGCAAGTTTCTTTTTTCGTCTTTATCTAAATTTGGTATAGAAGATACCATTAATTTTTTTGAAAAAAGAAGAGTTCCTTTAAAAGTTGAAAGAGGTAATAGAATTTTCCCCAAAAGTGATAGTTCGCGAGATGTAGTCAGGGCCCTAGTTGGTTATTTGATGAAATATAAAGTAAATATAAAGACAGGATCCGATGTTAGAAAAATAAAACCTCTGTCTAAAAAAATTATTCTCAAGAATGGTGATGAAATTTTAGCTGATAATTTTATAATCTGTACGGGCGGTAAGTCTTATCCTATAACTGGATCCACTGGCGATGGTTATCGTTGGTTAAAGAAATTAGGACATACTATCAACGAACTACGACCAGCATTAACACCTCTAATCTTAAAAGAAACATTTATAAGAGAATTGGAGGGTTTAAGTTTAAAAAACGTTGAGATTAGTTTATATAAAAATAATAAGAAAATTGACTCTCGCTTTGGAGAAGCAATATTTACTTCTAGAGGAATGAGCGGTCCAATCATTTTAGACTTGAGTAAAAGGGTTGGCAAAGAAATGGAAAAAGAAAGTGACTTAGTTTTAAGAATTGATTTTAAGCCAGCTCTAGATTTTGGTAAACTTGACCAAAGAATCCAAAGAGATTTCAAAAAAACAAATAATAAGATTTTTAAGAATAGTCTTAATGATTTATTACCCCAGAAGCTTATACCTATTATTTTGAAACTTTCAGGCATTGATTTAAATAAAAAAGTTAATTTAATCACTAGTTTAGAAAGAAAAAAGATATTACATTTATTAAAAGAGTTTGATTTGCATATTAAAAAGTTAGATGATTATCGCAAAGCTATTATAACCTCTGGTGGCGTTAAATTGAATGAAATTGATCCTTTAACAATGAAATCAAAAATAATTCCTAATCTTTCTTTAGCTGGGGAAGTTCTAGATTTAGATGGCCCAACAGGAGGATATAATTTGCAGGTTTGTTGGACTACAGGATATGTAGCAGGGGATAGAGCTAAAGCTGCAAAAGATGAGATACATAGGTTACACCTCTAAATTATCAAATCTTAAGAAATCTGGTAAAATTAGAGGCATATCTAAGTAACCTAACATATCTCATCTATGTCTAATTGTACCACAAGTCAAAAAAAATGGCTATTTAATTCTGACTGGTCTCTTTATCTTAAAGATATTGGATTAAAGCCATACATCCCACACCTTAATACCTATGAACGTTGGAGAAAGGTAGCCAAACTATTAAAGATCACTAAGATAGCTCGTTTACGTCTAGAATGGATAATATATTTCTATCAAGGACATAACGCTAGTCAAACTTCCATACACTTTGGCATTTCCAGAAAAACATTCCATAAATGGTGGAGAGAGTTTGACCAAGACAATATTTATTCAATGTATAAATTACAAGATAAATCAAGAGCTCCTCATCATGTTCGTTCAAGGCAAATCACCTCTACTCAAGAACAAAGAATCATTAGCTTAAGGAGAAAATATATCAGATATGGCAAGATGAAACTATCCAAGCTTTATGAACAACAATACGGAGAATATATATCTTCATGGCATATCCAAAAAGTTATTGAAGAACACAAACTATACTTTAATCCAATTAAAACAGCCAGAATATCCAAGAAAAGACAAAGGGCTCAACACAAGAAAAGGATTACTGAACTAAGCAAAATACCATGGTACAAGAAGAAAGCAGGATACATCATTTGTTTAGATACTATCACATTCCATTGGAATGGTTTAAAGAGATATATTTTTACTGCTATTGATAAATATGGGAAGTTTGCCTACGCTAGGATGTACAAAACTAAATCATCTTTAAATGGAGAGGAATTTCTTTATCGTTTGTATTTTCTCTTAGATGGCAAGATACCCAGGGTTGGTCATGACAATGGAACAGAGTTTGAAAAATATTTTAAAAAAGCTTGTCAAAAACTTCAAATTGAACAATACTATTCAAGAGTAAGAACACCTAAAGATAATTCAGTTAGTGAGAGGTTTAATCAAACCCTTGAAACAGAGTTTGTGTCCCTTGGACACTTTAATCCCAACACTGAAGAGTTCAATAAAGAATTAACTGATTGGTTGGTTGAATACAATTTTAAAAGGCCTCATCAAACATTAGGATACAAGACTCCTATTGAATTCTCAAAAGTGTTACCTATGTACTCATCTTGTACAAAAGCTTGACAAATAATAGAAAAAGTGTTATCTTAAAATTATCTTTATTAGAAAGGAGGCTGAAAAATGTTGATGAAACGTCCAATCCTTTTCTTTGTTTTTCAAAAATAAAAAAGAGAAGGAGAGAAAAAATGGAAATTTTAAAAATTGGTTCTCGCGTGTGTTTTGATACACTTCAAGACGCATGTAAAAATGGAGACATAATTTCTCTACCCATTTCACATGATGGAGAACATATGTCTTATGTCAATATCCTCTTAAAGAAAGTCAATCCCTTAGGTAAGACGGGATGTTCTTACTTTAAGGGTGAGACAATCCAGGCTAACGGAGAAGAACCCGTTCGTGTTGACGGAGCAACGCGGATGGAGCACACAAAAAAAGATAACCATAATTATGGTTATCTAGCAATTTATTAAATCGTTTCATCTTGTGGGGGCCTTCGGGCCCCTTTCAACTATGCAAAAGATGAGATACATAGGTTACACCTCTAAATTATCAAATCTTAAGAAATCTGGTAAAATTAGAGGCATATCTAAGTAACCTAACATATCTCATCTATGTCTAATTGTACCACAAGTCAAAAAAAATGGCTATTTAATTCTGACTGGTCTCTTTATCTTAAAGATATTGGATTAAAGCCATACATCCCACACCTTAATACCTATGAACGTTGGAGAAAGGTAGCCAAACTATTAAAGATCACTAAGATAGCTCGTTTACGTCTAGAATGGATAATATATTTCTATCAAGGACATAACGCTAGTCAAACTTCCATACACTTTGGCATTTCCAGAAAAACATTCCATAAATGGTGGAGAGAGTTTGACCAAGACAATATTTATTCAATGTATAAATTACAAGATAAATCAAGAGCTCCTCATCATGTTCGTTCAAGGCAAATCACCTCTACTCAAGAACAAAGAATCATTAGCTTAAGGAGAAAATATATCAGATATGGCAAGATGAAACTATCCAAGCTTTATGAACAACAATACGGAGAATATATATCTTCATGGCATATCCAAAAAGTTATTGAAGAACACAAACTATACTTTAATCCAATTAAAACAGCCAGAATATCCAAGAAAAGACAAAGGGCTCAACACAAGAAAAGGATTACTGAACTAAGCAAAATACCATGGTACAAGAAGAAAGCAGGATACATCATTTGTTTAGATACTATCACATTCCATTGGAATGGTTTAAAGAGATATATTTTTACTGCTATTGATAAATATGGGAAGTTTGCCTACGCTAGGATGTACAAAACTAAATCATCTTTAAATGGAGAGGAATTTCTTTATCGTTTGTATTTTCTCTTAGATGGCAAGATACCCAGGGTTGGTCATGACAATGGAACAGAGTTTGAAAAATATTTTAAAAAAGCTTGTCAAAAACTTCAAATTGAACAATACTATTCAAGAGTAAGAACACCTAAAGATAATTCAGTTAGTGAGAGGTTTAATCAAACCCTTGAAACAGAGTTTGTGTCCCTTGGACACTTTAATCCCAACACTGAAGAGTTCAATAAAGAATTAACTGATTGGTTGGTTGAATACAATTTTAAAAGGCCTCATCAAACATTAGGATACAAGACTCCTATTGAATTCTCAAAAGTGTTACCTATGTACTCATCTTGTACAAACTATTGCATAAAATCCTAATTATGCTATTATATCAATGGTGCTTGTCTTAGAATTTCGGTTCTTGTGGTGGATGGAAGGATTTCCTTTTTGACGCCAGACAGGCACCACTTTTTTATTTTCAGAAATATAGTATAATAAAGTTATATGAATACTCTTTTAATTAAAAATGCTATATTCCTAGATAAATCAAAAAAGGACGTCTATGTTGAAAATGGATTTATTATTAAAATAGCTAAAAAAATAAATAAGAAAGCAAAAAGAGAGATTGATTGTTTTGGGGAAAAAGCAATTTTACCAGGACTAATTAATAGTCATACACATTCTGGTATGTCTTTTTTGCAAGGATATGCAGATGATTTGCCCTTAAAAAAATGGTTGGAAGAGAAAATATGGCCAATAGAAAGAAAGATGGATTCAAAAGATATATATTGGGCAATGAAATTATCATGTTTAAAAATGATAAAAACTGGCATTACTTGTTTTAATGATATGTATTGGAGTCCAGAAATGGATATAAAGGCTATAACAGAAACTGGGATGAGAGCTGTGGTTGGATTGGCATTAATGGATAATGCCACAAAAGGGGGCAACAAAGAATCTGTAGAAAAGAATTGGAAGATATTTAAGGAGATTGGATATGATAAAATATCATTTACTATAGCTCCTCATGCAATTTATACAGTTAGCAAAGATAATTTAATTTGGGCTAAAGATTTTGCTCAAAAAAATAAATTATTAACTCATATTCATCTGTCAGAAACAGAAGATGAAGTCAAAGATTGCGTTAAAAAACATAAATTACGACCAGTAGAATATTTAGATAGTATCGGATTTTTAAATAAAAATTGTCTTTTAGCTCATACAATTTGGTTATCTTCTCGAGAAATAGAAATATTGAAAAAAAGAAAATGTAGCGTTATTTATAATCCTTGCTCTAATATGAAATTGGGGTCTGGTATTTTTCCTTATCAAGAATTAGATAGGGCAAAAGTTAATATTTGTTTAGGGACAGACGGTCCAGCATCTAATAATAGTTTGAATTTATGGGAAGAGATGAAATTCGCATCTCTCCTACAAAAAGTAAATGAAAGAAATGCTTGCGTTCTCCCAGCTAAAAAAGCATTTGATATGGTTACCAAAAATGCTGGCCAAGCACTAAACATTAATATTGGAAAAATCAAGGAGGGCTATTTAGCAGATTTGATTCTAGTTGACTTAAACAATATTAATTTAATTCCAAATCATAATTTATTGTCTAATTTAGTTTATGCTGGTCAAGGAAATTGGGTGTCTGATGTTATTTGTAATGGAAAAATTTTGATGCGTAATTATAAAATAAAGGGAGAAGACGAAATCATTGAAAAAGTTAAAAAAAGAATTAAAAAACTATTTAATAAAAATAAAGGTCGCGATAAAAAGAAAAATTAAAATATTAAAATTATGACAATTGTAGGAATAATTATATTCATTCTTTTGATCTCTATCAAACAGATCAATCAATATGAGAAAGGTGTAAAATTTACTTTAGGGAAATATACAGGCACAATGGAACCTGGCTGGAGATTAGTTATGCCTATTTTTCAATCTTATAGAAAAGTAGATTTAAGGGTAAAAGCTGTTGATGTTCCGAATCAAGAAGCAATTACCAAAGATAATATTTCAGTTAGTGTTAATGCTGTTATTTACTATAAAGTATCTCATGCCGAAAAAGCAATTTTGGAGGTAGAAAGATTCTATTATGCCATTTCTCAATTAGCCCAAACAACCATGAGAAATGCAGTGGGACAAGTCAGTTTGGATGAATTGCTTTCGGAGAGAGAAAGCGTTTCTGAAAATATTAGAAGCGTTATTGATAAAGCTACTGATCCATGGGGAATTAAGGTAGATAATGTGGAGTTAAAAGATATAACATTGCCGGAAGAAATGAAAAGAGTTATTGGAAAACAAGCTGAAGCTGAAAGAGAGAAAAGAGCTATTATTATTAAGGCCGAAGGAGAAGTAATGGCCGCCGATAATATGGCTAAAGCAGCTCATACTTTAGCAAGTTCTCCTGGAGCTCTTCATCTCCGTACACTCCAATCTATCAATGACATTAGCTCTGATCAATCTAATACGATTGTATTTGCTGTGCCTTTAGAGGTTTTAAGAGCATTTGAGGGAATCGGCAATAAAATGTTAAAGAATAAAGAAGTTACAAAATAGTAGATACATAAACTCAAGATTCCATGTCTATACATAGATATGGAATCTTGGTTGTTTATGATCCTTTTTTTGTTATAATGAATGATTGATGAGCATAAAAGATGAAATAACAAAAGGAACTATAGCTGTTTATAAACCAATTGGGGTTACCTCTTTTGATGTTATTAGGCGCTTAAGAACGCTTACTGGTATTAAAAAAATTGGGCACGCTGGAACTTTGGATCCTTTAGCAAAGGGGGTTTTAGTTGTTGGCATAGGGAAAGAAGCATGTAAATCTTTAGCTGAAAATGTTAAAAAAGAAAAGGAATATTTGGCTGTTATAAGGCTAGGACAAAAAAGTTCCACTGATGACGAAGAAGGAATAAAAAAGATAATTAAATACACAAAAAAGCCTAAATTGGAAGAAATTAAGAATATTCTTCCTCAATTTCAAGGTTTAGTTTCCCAAATACCACCTATTTTTAGTGCTATCAAAGTCAATGGTCAACGAGCGTATAGTCTAGCAAGAAAAGGCAAAAAATTCTCTTTAAAAGCACGAATAATAGATATAAAAAAAATAGATTTAATAAGCTATAAATGGCCCAATTTGTATATCAAGGCTATAACCGGCCCTGGTGTTTATATTCGATCTTTAGCGCGTGATATAGGCAAAGAATTGAATTGTGGAGGATATTTAGCTAGCTTAGAAAGAACAAGAGTAGGGGAGTTTACCATTAAAGAAGCAAAATATATTTATGAGAAAGAAAAGAAAAGGTAGAATATATCTAGTAATTTTTATTTTAATAATAATTTTTGGAATAATAATAATTACTCCATCTAAAAAAGAAGGAAGAGGAGAAAATGATAATATTATTCAATCTGTTTTGAGTTCAAAGCCGGAGTTCAAGATAATAGAACATTTTATTCAACCCCAAGAAGTTTTTATAAATTTATACAAAATTTTAGGTGTCACAATTGATGATATGCAAAGTTTTGTTTTTGCATCGGAAAATGTTTACGATTTAGGACAGGTTAAAGCTGGTAATGCGATTCGTTCGTTTTTTAGTTTAGATAATAATCAATTTATAAAATTAGAATATCAAATTAACGAACAAAGCGTTTTAGTAATAACAAAGAATGAAGATAATTCATTGCAAGCAGAAATAATAAGAACTGAATACCAAATTCGTTTGAATTCAGCAAATGGAACAATAGAGGATTCTCTTTTCCAATCAGGTCAAAGGCTAGGGCTTAAAGATAAAACTATTATTGAGTTAGCAGATATATTTGCTTGGGACATCAATTTTGCTTTAGATATTAGAAAAGAAGATGAATTTAAAGTATTATATGAAGAGTATTATTTGGATGGAGAGCTTGTTAAGCCAGGAAAAATTCTAATAGCTAATTTCAAAAATGAAGATAAAGACTATTGGGGTGTTTTCTACAAAGATCAAGAAGACAATGTTGATTATTTTGATTTAGAAGGCAATAACCTTCGCAAACAATTCTTGAGGTCTCCTTTAAAATATAAATATATTTCTTCTTATTATAGCTTACATCGCTGGCATCCTGTTTGGAATGTATATACTGCCCATAAAGCTATTGATTTTGCCGCCTCTTGCGGAACACCAATTTCTGCTGCCGGCGATGGAACAATTACTTTCGTGGGTTGGAAAAATAATGTTTACGGACGAACCATAGAAATCAGTCATAATGGTATATATAAAACCCGTTATGGGCATTTATCAGCCTATGCTCGTGGCATCAAATATGGTTCTAGAGTTTCTCAAGGACAAACTATAGGTTTCGTAGGTACTAGCGGAACATCAACTGGCTGTCATTTAGATTATGCTATGTTTAAATACAATCAAGCTATTAATCCTTTAATTCAAAATTTTGATCCTGTTAATCCGATTAAAGAAGGGGATATGGGTAATTTCATATTTGAAAAAGATAATTTGATAAATATTTTATCTGAATATAACGACTAAGGCAAATAATCTTGCTCTAGTTGTTGTTTTTATTGGTATTTTATGGTATTCTATTTAATAGAATAGTTTAATTAACTTAAAACAATTTATTATGGAAGCTTATTGTGTAAAATGTCACGAAAAAAGAGAAATTAAAGACGCCAAAGAAATAACAATGAAAGGTAAAGGAGACACCACGCGTCGCGCTATGACTGGGGTTTGTCCAGTATGTGGCACAAAAATGTTTAGATTTTTACCTAAAGCATAACAAGACTATATAATTCTTGTTAAGTTTTTTAATCATAAAATTTCTTATGATCTTCTTTTATTTCTATAAATCAATGAAAAGTTTTTTATGCTACGCAAATATATAAAATCTTTTAATTTAAGTCAGAAAAGCTACGGTGGTGTTCATAGATCTTCGTTAATTTCAGCTAGAACTAAAGCCAGCCGAAAGTATATAATGAAAAGGCGTTCAAGCAACATCAAACGATCAATATTAATATTTTTTACAATTTTATTTTTGGGATTTGTAATTTATATTATATTTTTTTCTTCTGTATTTAAGATTAAAAATATCGAAATCAATAAATTAATTGATTATCAGCTAATGTCCAACGAAGAAATAAAAGGATCTTTGGGAAATCTTATTAATCAAAGCAACAATAATCTAATTTTTCTTAAATCTGCAGTTTGGCAAAAGGGGATTATTGATGATTCTCGTCTAGAATCCTTGAGTATTAGGAAAAAATGGCCTAATTCTATAGAAATTAATCTACAAGAGGCTCAACCTGTGGCTATTTTAAGAATTTTGGGTGATAATCAACCTTATTACCTAAATAAACAAGGTGGAGTCATTAAAGCCTCTTTAAATGCTATATCAGCTGAGTTAGAGAATGATTTAAGTCCTATTTTCTACGATCAAAGCAAAACAAACACTAAAAATGAACTTTATGTTAATTTTTTAGAAAAACTACTAGTTTTTGTTCAAAGTGACGTTTTGCTTAGAAATGATATCCATATTCAAAGGGTTAATTTAAACAATATAGGCGATATATTTGATGCTCAGATTGTCATTAAAGAAGGATGGCAGATATTTATAAACTCAGAAGTAGATTTAGAAGAACAATTAATAAGTTTGTTACAGATTTTAGATGAGGAAATAGAAGATAGAAATAACCTAGAGTATATTGATTTACGGTTTGGAGCAAAAATGTTTTATAAACTTAAATAAAAAACACTAAAAGATATTATATAGTATACTTAAAAGAAACTGCTATTAACAGTTTCTTTAGTTTTTGTTGCCTTTCGTTGGGTTAGGGTCGTTAGCTTGTAGCTTTTGCGATTCTAAGTATTAGGGTCGTAAAAGCTACCTTGTGCGTCCCTTAATAACAAATTCCCCTATTAAACGCAACTTATTACTATCAAAAAGACTTAAGGTAAGAGTAATTCATTATTTTCTATATGGTCTTCATAATATTCTACATTTTTTATGAAATCAGGATTTTGAGAAGCAATTGACCAAGCTTTTATATATTCTCTCATAAAATAAGCTCCCATTGTAAAAACACTTAACAAAACAATACAGAGAATCATAAAAGATATAGCAGGGTTGATGTCTTTTTGTAGCCAATTACTCTGACGAGCATTATTTTTTAATTGTCTTTTAAAGTAAGAACCTGCTCGCTCTGCTCGCAGAACCTTGTTATTCGCTTTGCTCATAATAGGATAACTTTAATGTATTTTGGTTAAAATCTTTAATTAATATAAGGATTTTTATGTTATATTACTGTTAATTATTGTTCTCAATCTTTTTTTTGACTTCAAAAGAAGCAAAGGATCCTCCTATCAATAATCTTTTATAATAATATTTGAATTATAAAATTTATCAAAGCAAATAGTCTTCAGCATTAACTGGTATACCATTTAATCTTACCTCAAAATGTAAGTGTGGTCCAGTGCAAAACCGACCTGCTCCTGGTGTGCCGGGCATTCCTCCGCTCCATCCTATAACTTCTCCTCTTTTTACATATTGGTTTTCTTTCACCAAAACCTTACTCATATGTCCATAGACAGTCGAAAAACTATTATTATGAATTATCATTATATAACTATATTGCCCTACTCCTCCTTTTTTCGCACGTGCTACATATCCCGAAGCTGATGCTCTGACTAATGTACCTTGGGCTGCTCGCATATCAGTTCCTGAATGTTCTCCAATCCAACTCCTAAAAGGATAATCTGGATCATGGAAAGAGCAGGTTATTTTCTCAAAGGGCACAGGCCAAGAAAAGACTATAATCCCCTCTTTTTCCATATCTTCTATTCGTTTTTCTTTTTCTGTTGCTATTTTTTCTCGAGCTTGTCTTTCTAGATCAGCAATTTCATTCTCTGTATTTTGTTGTTCAGTTATAATTTCAGCCAATAAACTTTGAAATTTCCATTCTGCTCCTCTGGTTTCACTAAGAAGGGCTTGGTTAATTTCTTGTTCTGAAATCAATTGTATCTTTTGACCATTTAATTCTGTTTTTAGACTCATCACATTTTGTCGTTCATAACGCAAATCATTTTCTTGTGCTTCTAGACCATCTTTGACTGTAGCTATCCTCTGAAGATTACGTGATACTTTTTCTTGCATGATGTTTAAATATTGCAAATGATTAAAAACATCAGATAAGGAAGAATTAAGAAAAATAATTTCTAAATAATTTTTTTGATCATATCCATTAATGGTAATTAATAGTTCTTTCAAATTATTCTTAGTTTCTTCCATTTCTTCTTCTTTTTTCAAAGTTTCTAATTGGATTATTTTTATAGATAAATCTGCTTTTCCAATTTCTTCTTCTTGAGTTTCTATTTCTATTTCTCTTTTATTTATTTTGTTGTTCAATAAAGATAGCTCTCCCTTAAGGTCATTCGCTTCTGTTCTCTTGATTTCAATTTTTTCTTCGTAAATCTCTTTTTGGTTATCCAAATTTTTTATATTATCTTCTTTGGTTTGAATTTCTTCTTGAATTTTTTTTATTTCTTCATTATCAATTTTTATCTCAATAGCCAAAACAGGAACAAGTCCCCTCCCCCCTATAACTAGACATAATATTAGAATAAAGATTATTTTTTTAATCATTTTTTATAAAATAAATTTATTTATATTTAAATTAATTTTTTTTAGAAATTAATAATTTTTTGACTTCACGGTCAAAGTCGGAAATATAATTTTTATCTTGTATTGGACGATATTTATCATATTCTTCTAGAGCGAGCTTTTCTGCTACTTTGTGACTGACACCACCTGCATTTGTCAGAATCTCATGTTCGCTAAATTTTAAAAAAGCGTTGAGTTTTTTTATCCAATCTTTCATAGTCATTGTCCGACCACGAGCTGCTTGCATTTCAGCATAATCAAGATACATATTTACAATTCTATTTAAATTTTTGATTTCATCTTTTTCTAAATAATTTTTAGCAATTACAATATCACTTGGCATAATTTTACCTTTTGGCGACCTTCGCCATGAGGTTAGCCCCATTTTGTCCTTTTTGCTATTTACTCTTTCCTTGATAATTTCGGCAGCTGTTTTGCTAGTTATAGCAAAATGCAATTTATTCTGTACAGTAGCAAAAAAATCTTTTGTTTCATATGTTTTTTGCGAGTAATCTATCGACGTAGCATAGATATCAGTAATTTTTTGATAAAGCATTCGTTCGCTAGAACGAATATCTTTAATCTCTTCATATAATTCATCAAAATATCTAGAACTAAAACGAGAACCATATTTAAAGCGATTACTGTCTATAGCAAAACCCTTATGAATATAATTTTTTAAAATACTTGTTGCCCACTGGCGGAACTGCGTGCCTCGTTCAGAGTTCACACGATAACCAACAGAAACAATTGCTTCTAATGAATAAAAGGTTATATCTCTTTTAACATTTCTGTTTCCTTCTTTTTGAACTTGTAAGAAATCCTTACAAGTTGATTCATGTTTAATTTCGCCTTCTGTGTAGATATTTTTAAGATGCTGAGTAATATTTTGAGGCGTTGTATTAAAAAGCTCGGCCATTTTCTTTTGTGTTAGCCAAATATTTTCTTTAGCATAGAAAACTTCAATATTAACCGATCCATCAGGTGATTGATAAAAAGCAATTTGGTTATCAGGTATTTTGCTTGTTCTCATAATTTATTGATGGCTTGTTTAATTCTTTTTAATGTTTTTTCTTTACCCAAAATTTCTGCTATATCATTAGGAGGCGGAGAAGCTTTAAGGCCAGACAAGGCAACGCGCCAAGGCCAAAAAATAGATCCTTTACCTTCTTCTGGAGCCCAAGCTAGAACTTTTTTATTAATATTTGCGCTATTAAATTCTGTTTCTGGAATTTTATTTAAAATTTCTTCTAATTTGATTAAATTATTTTTAATTTCTATTTGAGGAGTATCTTTCCAAATTAGAATTTGAGCATCATATTCCATCTTATCTACCCAAAAATATGAGCCTAAATTTATTATATCACTCAACTTTTTCATTCTTTTCTGTTCTAAGGAAATAATTTTTTTTAACCAATCTAAATTTTCTGATTTTTCTATTATACCGGATTGTTCTAAATATGGCATACATTCCTTAGTTAAATCATCAATAGACATTTGTCTAATATAATAACCATTCAACCAATCTAATTTCTCTCTATTAAATATAGCCCCTGCTTTTTGAATTCTTTTAAGGGAAAAATCTTTTATTAACCCTTTTGTGTCGAAAATTTCTTTGTCATTGCCTGGATTCCATCCCAAAAGAGAAATAAAGTTTAATAAAGCTTCGGGTAGGTATCCTTGGCTTAAATAATCTTCAACTGCAACATCTCCTTGTCTTTTTGATAATTTAGATTTATCAGGATTTAAAAGTAATGGTAAATGCACAAATTTTGGCGATTTCCAGCCAAAAAATTGATAAAGCAAGACATGTTTAATTGTTGATGGCAACCATTCTTCGCCCCTAATGACATGAGTTATATTCATTAAATGATCATCTACAACATTAGCTAAATGATAGGTTGGCCATTTGTCTGATTTTAATAAAATTTGATCATCAATATTTTTTAAATCTATCTCTATTTTACCTCGAATTACATCAAAAAATTCTCCTTTATCTTCTTTCGGTATTTTTAATCTTATAACATAAGATTGTCCATCTTTAATTTTAATTGCTATTTCTTTTTCACTTAATTTCCTGCAACGACCATCATATTGAGGAGCCATTTTTTTAGCTATTTGTTTTTCTCTCATCTCTTTTAATTCAGATGAGGAACAAAAACAATAATAGGCATGGCCTTTATCTAATAATTCTTGAGCATATTTTTGATATATTTCTAATCGTTCGGACTGAGTGTAAAATTCATCCCAATTTAGACCCATTGTTTTCAGTATTTTAATTAAATCCTCAACAGCATTAGGAACCATTCTTTCGCGATCTGTATCTTCAATTCGTAAAATAAACTTGCCTTTATTTTGTTTGGCATAAAGCCAATTATAAAAACAGGTGCGTAAACCCCCGATATGCAAAAATCCAGTTGGTGATGGCGCAAAACGTACACGAATCATAAATAATAAATTAAATAATTTGAATAATGTTCTAATGCTCTAATGTTACTTCGTGCTTTCTATTCTTTTCCAAATAGCCTTAAATTTTTCTTTTCTAATTTTAATCTTCCAAAAAATAATTAACCATAGACATACACGAGCTTTATATAATAATATTGTCCAAAAAAATTCTTTAATATTTTTGGGGTATTTGAAAAGCAATTTGATGCCCTCTCTTGCTTCTTGTCTTATGTTTCTCATCTTTTTCGTCTCAATAATTTGTACATATCCTCCTGCAGAACGAATTTTTTGTTTGAACCAATCTTTAAAACTATTTGGATATTTAACATATACTTCCGCTTTTGGACAATATTTAATTAAATATCCTCTATCGCGAATCATTTGAGTAATTAATCCATCTTCAGAAAGAGCATTAGAAGGAATATTTTTTATAATATTTCGAAAAGCATATAAATATCCTGAACACGGCCAAATATCTTTTTTGATCCTCATTTGATGAGCAGCGTCAGTTAAAAAATGAGACCAATATCCTAAAATAGTATTGCGTTTATTGGTGCTAATTGGATGACCACTAGTTGCCCCAACATTTTTATCTTTAAATGGATGTATTAAATTTTTAATTGCGTTTGAACTAATAATAACATCTCCGTCAGTAGAAACAATAACATCTCCTTTAACTTTTGTAAAAGCTAAATTAAGTGCCGCTGGTTTACCCTCTCCCCTATCTTGAATATATTTAATGAAAGAATAACGAGAAGAAAATTTTTGAACTACAGACTTAGTCTGTTCGTCTGGTCCAACAACAATTATTTCTATTTCTTTATTCTTGGATATTTGACTTAAGATAGAATTAATTGCCTTAGGCAATGTTTTCGGCTCTTTATATGTAGTAATAATAATAGAGATTAACATATTTTAATAATTAAATTACCTTAATTTATATACTATAATATTTAATTTCAAGGTTCTCTGAACGTAGTGAGCATGGTTCTTACTGTGAACGTAGCGAACAGCAACGTTCTCGACGAACGAAGTGAGGAGAGGTTGTTATTATACCATTTTTTATATATAAACAAAATATGTTTTGACAAATTTGTCTTTTTTTATTAAAATAAACAATAGGCTATGATATAATTTGACCAAAAGATTTAAAAGTTATTTCATATGAGGGAAGCAATCCTTTACAAAAAATTAGAGAATAAAACAGTACAATGTCAAGCTTGCGCTCATCGTTGTGTTGTTTCTGAAGATCAACGAGGAATTTGTAATGTTAGAGAGAATCAAAATGGTCAGTTATTTAATCTAACGGATAATAAAATTATTGCCTGTCAGATAGATCCAATTGAAAAAAAACCTCTTTTTCATTTCCAACCTGGCACATATTGTTTATCAATAGCAACCGTGGGATGTAATTTTTCTTGTCTACACTGTCAAAATTGGGAAATTTCTCAAGAATCAAAAGGGAATGATAAGA
>Ga0307990_1001503_pt1 | contig 19605 bp, 22 predicted proteins | sample EllFjometagen129_FD_203168 | JGI IMG/M metagenome (GOLD analysis project Ga0307990, IMG submission 203168) | Marine microbial communities from Ellis Fjord, Antarctic Ocean - #129 | ecosystem: Environmental > Aquatic > Marine > Unclassified | place: Southern Ocean | collected 2014-10-08
TGCTGCGCGGAATGGATCGAGATGACTTGGAGCGCGGAATGGTCATAGCCAAACCGAAGAGCATCAAACCGATCACGAAGTTCAAAGCTGAGGTCGTGGTATTGAAACCGGAAGAAGGTGGACGGCATAAACCGTTCTTCACCGGATACCGACCGCAGTTCTACATTAAGACCATCGACGTGACAGGGACGATCACCCTGCCCGAAGGTGTAGAGATGGTAATGCCTGGCGATAACGTGAATATGGACGTGGAACTGATCGTTCCCATCGCGTTGGAGCAGGGTGGAAAGTTCGCTATTCGAGAAGGTGGTCTGACGGTTGCATCCGGCGTGGTCACTGAGATCCTGTAGTAGTTCTTCCCAAATTAGTGGAACAGGATTTTACATATGGCAAGAAAAAAAGGAATCAGACCGGTAATCACCTTAGAATGCACTGAGTGCAATGAACGGAATTACACGTCTGAAAAGAATAAGAGAAACGATCCGAATCGCATGGAGCTGAAAAAATACTGTTCCAGATGTCGGAAACATACACTGCATCGAGAAACGAAGTAAGGAATAACTTGGTGATCGCCTTTGGGAAAACCAGGGCGATCACTAGTTGCCAGACTCTAGGCCAGTAGCTCAATTTGGCAGAGCACCGGTCTCCAAAACCGGGGGTTGTGGGTTCGATTCCTACCTGGCCTGCCTATTTCATTTGCTTGACGCCGTCTCAATAGGCGGCGTTTTGAACGTAAAAGGAGTTTGATGTGGCTGCTAAAAAGAAACAACAAAAAGGTCTTGCCAAGTTTTACCGCGAGACTACTGCCGAGTTGAAAAAAGTTTCCTGGCCAACGCGGGATGAAGCGATCCAATTGACCAAGGTGGTACTCATAGTGATCTTTTTTATGGGTGCTTTCCTGGGCTTACTGGATTATGTTTTTAGCCAGTTGTTCGGTTTGATCCTTACCGCCTAGAAGCTATACGTCTGCTCCTGGAAGAACGATTATGGATATAAACGAAAACGAAGAACAGATGCACGAAATAGAGCCGCAATCCAGCGACTCTCAACCCATACCTGAATCGGAACAGCCTGAAGATGAAACCCAGGTAGTTGTTCCCGAACCGGAACCCGTTGAAGTAGAACAGGAACCTGTGGAAGAAGAAGGTGATGTTGAGGCTGTGGTTGATAGTGAAGATTCAGAAGATACTGAATTAGCTTCCCTGGAGATATTGGAAGAACTGCCAGTAATGGAAGCTGATGCAGAACCTGTAGTTGAGGTTGAACCTGAACCAGAACCAGAACCAGAACCAGAAGCCGAAATAATACCGGATAATCTCCCGGTCGAGGATTCGCGGGAAACGGTTGTTGAATTATCCGAAGACGAGCAGGAAAAATACGCTGCAGTCGAGAAAGAGATCTTGTCTGAGGGGGAAGATTTGGGTGTTGATCCCTTTGCTTCAGCAACTGCTAATATCGATCCTGTTGCAGAGGATGGCAGGGCCTGGTACGTGATCCATTGTTATTCTGGCAACGAGGATAAAGTTCGCCATAATATTTTGCAGCGGATCGAGTCCATGGCTATGGATACCCTGATCTTCGATGTTGTTGTTCCAACTGAAGATGAAGTAAACATTAAGAACGGTGAACGTCAAATTGTTGAAAAGAAAGTCTTCCCGGGATATATCCTGGTTTATATGATATTGACAGAAGAATCCTGGTACATGGTTCGCAATACGCCTGGAGTGACCGGATTTGTAGGTATGGGGAATGACCCCACCGCACTGCAGCCCGAAGAAGTCGCCCGGATCCTCAAGCGTATGGAATCGGAATCCCCGCGCATTAACGTTACTTTCCGGACCGGAGAACGGGTCAGGATCGTGGATGGGCCTTTTGAAGATTTTTACGGTAAAGTTGCAGAAATAGACATGGAACGGGCAACAGTCCGGGTCATGGTTAATTTCTTCGGCCGGGAAACTCCGGTCGAATTGGACTTCCTTCAGGTGGAGGAAGCCTAATCATTAAGTTTTGTGGGAGGATAAAAATCCGCTAATACCACGAAGGAGAATATTGTGGCAAAAAAAGTAAAAGCAAATGTAAGATTACAGATTGAAGCAGGCAAGGCAAATCCTGCCCCGCCCATTGGTCCGGCTCTGGCAGCCCATGGCATCAACTTGATGGCCTTCTGCAAGGAATATAATGCCAGGACATCGGATCGCATGGGTGACATCATCCCTGCCGATATCACCATCTTTTCAGATGGATCCTTTAAATTCGTTCTGCGAACTTCCCCGGCATCTATCCTGTTGAAAAAAGCAGCGGGCATTGAAAAAGGTTCTGCAGAACCCAATAAGGAAAAAGTGGCCGAGATCACTCTTGACCAACTGAGGGAAATCGCCCAGATTAAAATGAAAGACCTCAATGCTAATGATATCGAAGGCGCTATGCGTCAGATCGAAGGTACAGCCAAGCAGATGGGGATCACGATTAAAAAATAATTTCTAGTGGGAGGATATTGATTGTCCGCTAAAACCACAAGGAGATTTGAATGGCAAGACACGGAAGAAAATATAACGAAGCATTTGACAAGATCGATCGCGATAATAAATATACTCCACTGGAAGCTGTCACTATGGCAAAGGAACTTTCCTATGTCACTTTTGATGAGACAGTGGAACTTCACGCCCGATTGGGTGTTGATCCCCGACACGCTGACCAGATCGTCCGCGACCTGGTGAACATGCCCCACGGCTTGGGTAAAACCATCAAAGTTCTGGTATTCGCCCAGGGTGAGGATGCCCAGGCAGCCCGGGACGCAGGCGCTGATTACATCGCTGATGGTGATGAAATGATCAACAAGATCAAAGAAGGCTGGTTTGACTTTGATATCGCAATCGCTACACCTAATATGATGGGTAAAGTAGGCGTCCTTGGCCCCATTCTGGGACCCAGAGGTATGATGCCGAACCCTAAAGCTGGAACAATGATCCCCGGCGAAGATCTGCCGCGGGTGATCGAGGAATCCAAATCAGGCAGGATAGAATACAGGGTTGATAAAACATCCAATATTCATGTGCCGATTGGAAAGGTATCCTTCACAGCTGAGCAATTACATGATAATATGAGTGCGCTCATGGAATCGGTAGTGGGAAACCGCCCGCCGGCAACCAAGGGTGTCTACGTCAAGAAAGTCGTTATTGCAACTAGCATGGGGCCTGGAATTATCGTAGATCCGGTCCTGGCATCGGAAATGGAATTCGAATAGAATTTTCATTTCATAAATTTATAAATAACAAAATACTTGTTTACCAGAGAAAGCTGGTGTTTTCGTAGAAAACTTAATTGCCAGCTCAGGTAGAGATTTAAAATCCTTGGATTTTACAAAGTCTTTATCTGCTGGTTAGATAAAGACTTTTTGTTATCTAGGCAGAACTGAACCCGATTTGAAGGAGGTGAAATACTTTGGCTATTTCAAAGCAGGAAAAGAAAGAACTCGTAGAACAGTACAAGAAATGGGTTGCCGAGAGTGATGGATTGGTCCTGGCGAATTACAATAATTTGTCTGTCAAGGATATCAGCGATCTCCGTAATGAGATTCGAGATACCGGCGGCGAGTTCCATGTTGTCAAAAACACGCTGGCAAAAAGAGCATTCGAAGAGAGCGGAAGGGAATTCAAGGAAGGTGTCTTTCTTGGCCCAACTGCACTGGGTGTTTCCTATGAGAATCCAACTGGCCTTGCCAAGGTTCTGAAGAAGTTTTCTAAAGAACACGGCACGATTGAAATCAAAAGCGGATATCTGGCAGATCGCCTGATGACCGTGGAAGAGGTCGTAGCGATGGCAGATCTACCGTCATTGTCTGAGATGAGAGCTATACTGCTGAGCACCATTGTAGCCCCGGCTTCCCAACTCGTCCGCACCCTGGCAGAACCTGGCCGATCTTTGGCCGCAGTGATCAAAGCTCGTTCTGAGCAAGAGATTGCAGCGTAGTATTAAGAATAAGAATTACGGATTAATTGCCGTTATAAGGAGAAAAAAATGGCTGATATCAAAAAAATCAAAGAAGAACTGGATAAATTAACAGTCCTCGAAGCAGCAGAATTAGTTAAGATGCTGGAAGAGGAATGGGGTGTATCTGCTGCTGCCCCGGTAGCCGTTGCTGCTGCAGCCGCTGGCGGCGACGCTGGTGATGATGCCGACGCCAAGACCGAATTTGACGTTGTCATTAAAGAAACCGGACCAAAGAAAATCGAAGTAATCAAGGCCATCCGCGCAATCACCAGCCTGGGTCTGAAAGATGCCAAAGATATGGCAGAAACTGCAGACTCCAAGGTAATCGAAGGTGCTGGCAAAGAAGCCGCAGAAGAAGCAAAGAAACAATTGGAGGAAGCTGGCGCTACTGTCGTGCTTGCTTAATCAATCAAACGGGTTCAGAAAGGCCGCCGAGGATTATTCCAAGGCGGCCTTTTGCTTTAAAATACTAAACAGATAAACATCCCATGTCTTTAAGAAATAACTTTATCCTATATATCCTGTCAAGACATCTGAAGTTTGTTATCAGGGGAGAACTCTGCCATAGCGCTTTCATTACGAGGAAGTGCAGCTCCCGAAACAACCTGAATTAAAACCATACTATGACTGAAATTAATTAACTGAAAAACGAACGAGCAGGAAAGTTTGATCACTAAAGAAATAAGAAAATTCCAGATAAATGAGGTTCAGATTACCGCGTCGTCACCATTTCGTTTAAGTTTCTCGCAATGACTGTTGGATATTATTTTTATTTGGAATTAAATGATCGGATTCAGTTTGTGTTAATCAGGTTAACTACCGCTGACTTTCACTCGCTTTTTGACACAACGAATCTCCCCCATAGGCTAACCACTCATCAAGGCGGGCACTGTGGTCCAAACCGTTCCTGGCATCTTTATAGATCCTTATCCCCCAATATACATAACGGGTAGTTTCTGCAGTCCACTCTTCTTCGGGAAGGGATGCACCATAAATACCGCCGTTATATCCCGCCAATGCCGATCGTGAATTACCACCAGCTTCCTTTGCTTGACGCAAATACTGCAGACCTCTTTTGGCATTGCTGTTGGGCTGGAAGGGATTTTCCCCTTCTTGAAAATGATATGGCATGACCTGGAAAAGTCCTTTAGCACCTGCGCCTGATTCAGCCATAATAAAACCGCAAGATTCGATCTGCATCACAGTTGCTACCAGATTGGGATCTAGCTGATAAATTTCAGCCCAGTTAATGATTTCCTCCCCCCAATATTGAACTTCAGGAGTAAAAACTGATGATAAACTAGTTCGGGATTCTACGGGCAGAGCAGCGGCAAGGGCAGGGGATTCCGCCTGGACGATCTCTATTTTGCTTAATCCAATAACAAGTAAAGAACTGGTAAGGAGTACGGCAAGAACGGGTATTATAAAACGACACAGACAGCCTGGAGAACGAAAATAGGCTGCCTGCGTGTCAGAAGGAGTAGGAGGAGAAGAATACATTAATTCACTTAGTGTTGATCTCTACCCTGGGCGGAAAGCGGCTGATAGGCAGGCTCATGGTGCGGTGCCCGAACAGCCGGTTTGGGGGATGGTCTGTATCCGGGAGAGGGTTTCTTGCGGCTGGATACCGGAGCCTTGCGGGATGAAGGGGCAAACTCTACTATGAATTGGTCCTTGCCGAAGTATCGGTCACCTGCGATGGAGAAAAGGCCGATGATCAGAACACGCAGAAGCCAGATCATTACTGCAACAAAGATCGGTACGATCTTGATCAGGGTTTGGCGGGCGATGACAGCGTTGCCCAATGTCTCGTGATTAACAATGGCAATTGATACGCCCCACCAGGTCAATAATGCGTTCATGGTGGCTGCGATCAACCAGGCGGCAAAAAGATACCAACTTTCAGTTTGCTCACCGACTTTGCCTTCAGGAGTGAATAAACGAGCAATACCGGCAAAATCGATTCCGCAGAAAGCGATGGCCAGGATGGTAGCCCAGCGGACACCCCAGAACTGCAGACCACCGAGCAGGTCGGTCAGCGCAAAATCAGTAGTACTGTAATTGAAAATCTCAAAAGCTACCAATGCCGTGATGATCAATAGACCAAAAATAACACCTCGTTTGATCTGGATTCGTTCGGGTATAAAAGGAATGCTGTTGGCGGACATAATGTACCTCCCTAGAAATAAAAAGATAGAACAATCGTTCTGTTGCTCTAATATAGAACATATATTCTAATTTGTCAAGAGCTTATCGACAGATATTATCTGTTAAAATAAAAGTACATGTAAATGAGAAATCACACTATGAAAAGAATTTGGTCTCCCTGGCGTATGAAATATATCCAAAATAGTAAATCAACAGATGTATGTCCTTTTTGCGCGGCGCTTGGGAGTTCTGAGCCCGCGGATCATTATCTTCTTCATAAAGGGGAGAAGGTATTTGTGATCCTCAACCGCTATCCGTATACCACCGGCCATTTGCTGATCCTGCCGCTGAAGCATGAGGAGAATATGTCCGGCCTGGATCCAGAAACGAGAAGTGAATTGATGGAAATGATCAATTATGCCCTCGAGGTTCTGGGCCAGATCTATCATCCTGAGGGTTTTAATGTGGGCATGAATATGGGGGAAGCAGCCGGTGCCGGAATTCCAAAACACCTGCACTGGCATATTGTTCCTCGCTGGTTGGGAGATACTAACTACATGACCGCAGTGGGAGAGGTCCGGGTGCTGCCTGAGACTTTGGAAGATACATTCCAGAAGATCAGCGCTGTTTGGTAAGTTCTTATTCATACGAGTGAGTTTTTTTCAATCAGAGGAGGGGAAATGACCATAAATTTACATGAGATGAGTATCAATGATTACCAGGAGATCTACAGCCTGTGGGAAAAGAGCGACAATATCGGGCTCAGCAAAACCGATTCTCTACACAGCATCGAAAAATTCCTGGAACGGAATCCGGGCATGAGCTATACGGCGTGGGCGGAAGGCAAACTGATCGGTTCTGTATTATGCGGCCACGACGGACGGCGGGGCTATATCCATCACCTGATGGTGCACCCGGATTTTCGCCGGCAAGGGTTAGGACAATCGCTGGTCAGCCGCTGCATGTTTGCCTTGACCCGGATCGGGATCCAGAAATGCCATCTCTTTATTTTTGAGGATAATGATGGTGGCCAAAAATTTTGGGAGAGCCTGGGATGGACCAAGCGGGTGGAATTGACAATGATGTCGCAGCAGATCCTGGAGTGAGATTGATCATTTTAAACGATAAACCTCGGAGGTTTTAAGAACCTCCGAGGTCTTTTTTTTGTTTACAACAAGTCTGAGAGAACCTAGTTTGAAAATAGTTGGTTGATCGCGAGCTTGAGGCTCCTGAGCGCACCGTTCGACGGGGAGTGGCCCTTGCGAGCGACCTGTGCCAGTCTGAAATTCTCGGCCTGTCGTAACAGTTCATCCTGCTTGATCTTGTAGTCAGATAAATTTGCGTTACACATTGTATTCTCCATTTCCGTGTAATCGAATTTTCAAAACCTGGTTATTTGGCTTCTGAAAGGGTCAGTGCTTGTTGTCCAGATAAGCCAATTAACCTGGCGAATCTAATGATCAGCCCCGAGATCAAGTTGGTGGAGCCGGTGGCTAATTTTGCCATCCGGTACGCTTTCGCCTGTCTGATCATTTCATCCTGTTTCATTCTGAAATCTTCTAAATTTGCTGTAAACATCGTTTTCTCCTGTTCTTTATTGATTATTGATTACAGTATATCAAAATAATTGAGTTTGTCAAGGGTATATATAAGAAATATCAATATATATATCAATATTCTTAATATTCCCCTAAGATTTCGTAGTATTTTGAGTGTTTTTGTGTGAAAAATTCCCTAAGTACTATCCCTAGAGGTGGGTTTTGGTTGAGATTTTTGGGTATTTTGTTGATTTTCGGTTGAGAACGGGATTTTTATGCCTGCCTATTGCCCACACTTCCGAAGTCTTGAGGGTTGGGACAAATTTGCCTGATACTGATATGACTTCGGAAGTTTGTTATAAATTAAGAAAAGATTGGAATCCTGAGAGGGACCTGCTGCCAAATGTCCTCAGGCGAGGACGTAATCTTTACCCATCTGTCTGTGAGAGGGTGGTCCTTCCGCCAGTCTGTCATTGCGAGGGTGATTATCCCGAAGCAATCTATACTTAATCTAACAGTGATATTTTATTAAATTGCTGATTGATCGACTAGAACAATTACCCAGTATCCGGTAATTATTAGTATTAGCGAAGAATCCAGAAGTATAGAGTTAAGATTGCTTTGTCATTCACTGCGTTCTCTCCTCGCAATGACAGTTTCATTTTAGTATTGAATTGTCTGGGATTTTTATGCCTTGAATCAAGACTCCCGGAGCATTTCAAAGCTGCAGGAGTTGATACTGACTGAAAGGACTCAGTTCCTTATTTGATGCCCAAACTTCCGAAGTCTTAAAGGGACTCTTTTTACAGAGCGCCGCACTCAAGAATTCGGAAGTATTTCTTAAATCCCTACAGTGCGTTCAAAATACTCAAGATCACCCAGATCCCGGTCAGGGTCAAGAAAACGCCATTAATGATGCTGAAAACTTTGGGTCCTTCGAATTTCTTGTTTTTGATTACGCCAAAGACGCGGGTGATGCCGCTGCCGATGGCCATGATAGCTGGCAAAAATCCCACATAATAGCCCCAGCGCAAACTCAGCTGGATCAGAAACAGGGGGAGGAAATATATGAAGATCAGGAAGGAAACACCCAGCAGGTACTGGTTCAACGTTCCAGCTTCTTGATAGGTCTCGAACCGGATTTCATCGAATGTGTAAAGGATCTGGAAGAACAGCATTACCAGGTAAGCGACCAAAAAGGGGTCAACGAACATCGGATTTCTCCTATATATTTTCTAATCAGTTGAGCAGCTTCTGAAGGATCTCACGCACTGCCTGGGGGTCGGCTTTGCCGCCAGATTTGGCCATCACCTGGCCGATAAGCCAGCCGATCACGCCGCCTTTGCCCGATTTGAACTGGGCCGCCTGGTCCGGGTTGGCATCGATAACCTCCTGGCAGAGGCCTTCGATCGCACCGCTATCAGTCAGCTGGGCCAGTCCTTCATCATCAACGATTGCCGCAGGATCTTTGCTTTGTTCTTGCACTTTGCGGACCAGATCCTTCCCTGTGCTGGTGTTAATGATGCCTTCGTCTACCAGCTTGATGATCTGGGCCATTTTATCGGGAGTCAAGAATAATTCTTTTATAGGTATATCGAGGTCATTCACCAATCCCAGCAGGTCGTTGATAAGCCAGTTGGCGGCAGTTTTGGCTTTGCCGCCGTAGATTTCCAACAGCTCTTCAAAATAATCGGATAGGGCCCGGTCGCTGGTCAGCAGCTGCGCTTCCTTGATGGAAAGCTGATGCTCTTTAATGAAACGCTCTTCGCGCGCTTGGGGCAGCTCCGGCAGGCTGTCGAGCAGTTCCTGGATCCGTTCTTCATTGAGGGTGACTGCCAGCAGGTCCGGTTCCTTGAAATAGCGGTAATCGGCTTCGGTTTCTTTGGAGCGCATCTTGGAGAGGGTTTTGGTTTCCTCGTTCCAATCCAGGGTCCAGGATTTGATCGTTCCGCCGGCTTCAACTTCCTTGATCTGGCGGCTGATCTCGGCATTCATGGCTTCCCGACCGTGTTCGATCGAGTTCATATTCTTGATCTCAGTTTTTGGATTGAGGATGGTGGCGCCTTTTTCGCGAATGGACACATTGGCGTCAAAGCGCATTTTTCCTTTTTCCATGTCGGCATCGGAGACACCGATCCAGCGGGCCAATTTTCTCAGGTAGTGGATGAATGCGGCTGCTTCATCGGCGGAGCGCAGGTCCGGACTGGTAACCATTTCCACCAGGGGAACACCGCAGCGGTTGAAGTCCAGCAGGCGCCGTCCGGGTTTGTGAACTGTTTTCCCGGCATCCTCTTCGATATGCAGTTTTTCGATCCTGACCTGGCGGGTGCTGCCATCTTCCAGGGGCAGGTCCACATAGCCGCCTTTGCCAATGGCAATATCATATTGTGAGATCTGGTAGCCTTTGGGCAGGTCGGGGTAGAAGTAGTTCTTGCGGTCAAAATAGGAGACCGGCAGAACTTCTGAATGCAGGGCACTGGCTAAAAGAGCGCCTTTTTCGATCACGGCCTGGTTGGGGACGGGCAGCACGCCTGGCTGACCGGTACAAACCGGGCAGATATTGGTATTGGGCGGATCCCCCCAGGAATCGGCTTTGCAGGAGCAAAAGATCTTGCTGTTAGTGTTGAGCTGAATGTGAATTTCTAAACCGATGACGGTTTCGTATTGGGTCATAATTCTTCCTGATTGATGGGCTTGTTCATCACCCTTTTTTACCACAGTTTACCCCCTTTTCGGGGGTGATTTTTCCAGGTGTTGTACCTGCTATTATACATGGAGTATAATTAACATCATGAAGAAATCCACCTGGTTCTTGATCCTGGTCAGCCTTTTGGTTGCGGTCGGCATGGTTGTAACCCTGCCGCTGAGCGCGCCGGTGATGGCTGCGCCCAACCCCCAGATGACAAATTTTCCCACCCCGACACCGGGGTCGGATGGCCGGATCGTTTATGTTGTTCAGGAAGGGGATACGCTGTGGCGCATCGCTGCGGTAGCGGGTATTAACGTGGCCGACCTGCGCGACATGAATTTCCTAGACGCGGATGATATCGTTTTTGTGGGAATGCAGCTCTTTTTGGGATTAGGCGGACCCTCAGGGGACCAGCCCACCCAGGCGCCTGCTGCCACAGCTTTTGCCCCTGAACCAACTGTTACTCCAATCCCCGGGAACGGCACATTATGCGTCCTGCTCTTTGAGGACCTGAACGGGGACAGCATGCGCCAGGAAGAAGAGATCAGCCTTTCTGACGGCGCTATTAACATCAGCAACCGTGACGGATCGGTTTCAATCACGGAAGATACGCCGGCCCACGATCCAAATTCTGATACTGAGGATTATTTATGCCGGGACCGTTTAATGGAAGGGGATTACAACGTCAGTGTGGCTATCCCGGAAGGGTATAACCCTACCACATCGCTGAATGCTCCCATCACCCTGGTGCAGGGTGATATCACCTACCTGACCTTCGGGGCCCAGGCCGGCTCAGTTGTGATCGATGAAACCGCGAATCTGCCTGAAACTAGCGGTAGCACCCCGCTGCTAGGGATCATGGGTATACTGCTCTTATTGGGCGGGATCGGTTTGGGCGTGTACTCGGTTTGGTTTCGGAGAAAGTAAGTAGTAAGTAGTAAACATAGGGACTGAGTTCTCCAAAAGGACTCAGTCCCTTTTTTTATCCCACACTTCCGAAGTCTTATGGGTTTGGAAAAATTATTCTGATCTTGAACTGACTTCGGGAGTTTGTTTTACCTAAGAAAGGACTGAAGTCCTGAGAGGGGCCTCGCTACGCTCGGGCCAAACGTCCTCTGGCGAGGACGTCATCCTTACCCACCTGTCTGTGAGAGGGTGGTCCTTCAACAAGTCTGTCATTGCGAGGGTGATAATCCCGAAGCGATCTCTTTTAAATCCTACTGAAATTCTCAGTCCCTCGCTATCGCCCACACTTCAGAAGTCTTGAGGGTTGGGACAAATTATTCTGAACCTTATATGACTTCGAAAGTTTGTCTTTACGATAGAAAGGACTTAAGTCCTGAGAGGGGCCTCGCTACGCTCGGGCCAAACGCCCTCTGGCGAGGACGTAATCTTTACCCACCTGTCTGTGAGAGGGTGATCCTTCCACCAGTCTGTCATTGCGAGGGTGATTTTCCCGAAGCAATCTGTACTAAATCTTTCTGGAATTTTTATTCCTTGTCTATCGCCCACTCTTCCGAAGTTTTGAGGGAAGGCTTATGTTCGTCTGATCCTGTACAGACTTCGGAAGTTTGTCTTTACGATAGAAAGGACTGAAGTCCTGAGAGGGGCCTCGCTACGCTCGGGCCAAATGTCCTCTGGCGAGGACGTAATCTTTACACACCTGTCTGTGAGAGGGTGGTCCTTCAACAAGTCTGTCATTGCGAGGGTGATATTCCCGAAGCAATCTGTACTAACTTTATCTATAATCAAAATGAAATCGCTGATTTATTAACAATCAGGTATGCTTCCTAAATGAGAGTCGATTGCAAATGAGAATAATTCCAGATGTATTCAGTACAGATTGCTACGTCCACTTCACTACGTTCAGGCTTTTCGTAATGACAGTGGTATTTTGGTTTTAGATTATCTGGAGATTAATCCTAGACGCTGTCAGCCGGAGCGGTTCAATCGTGGTTAAATGAAAAGGGCGACCCAGCGGGTCGCCCCTACGATTTAATTTGAGATTTCTTCCCCTGTCTCCCGTCCCCAGTCAGCGCTCCGCGTTACTCGTATCCATTCGGATGCCCCTGATGCCAGGCCCAGGCACTGGCAATGATATCCTCAAGCGCCGGTATCTGAGGTTCCCAGCCCAATTCCTTTTTGATCTTGTCCGAGGACGCCACCAGGCGGGGGCTGTCGCCTGGCCTCCTGGGTGTCTCTTCGGCCGGTATGGGATGTCCGGTGACCTTTCTCGCGGTGTCGATCACTTCTCGGACCGAGTAGCCAACCCCGTTGCCCAGGTTGTAGACCAGCTTCTCTTCTTTTTTGAGGGCGTCCAATGCCAACAGATGGGCCGAGACAAGGTCAGTGATGTGGATGTAATCGCGGATGCAGGTGCCGTCCGGGGTGGGGTAGTCCGTGCCGTAGATCTTGATATCCTGGCGCTGTCCCAGCGGGACCTGGAGCACGAGCGGGATCAAATGCGATTCCGGGATATGGGCTTCGCCCTGGTCGGGCAGCGCGCCGGCAGCGTTGAAGTAGCGCAGGGCGGCGTAATGCAGGCCGAAGATCTCGCGGTAGAATTCCAGCACTTCTTCGATCATCAGTTTGGTATGACCGTAGACGTTGACCGGTCCCAATAGGGAATTCTCGCTGAGCGGTTGGTCGCTAGATTGATAGACCGCGGCTGTGGAGGAGAGCACAAAACGTTTCACGCCGGCCCGGGTAGCGGCATCAATCAAATTGACCGAATTCATCAAATTGTTTTGGTAGAATTTTGGGGGCGTTTTCATGCTTTCCCCGGCCTCGATGAAGGCTGCGAAATGCATCACCGCATCAAAGCTATCTGTGGCAAGGGCTGCTATCAGGTCCGTCGTATTGGCCAGGTCGCCTTGAATGAAAGTTGCTTTTTCCGGGACCGCCTGCCGATAGCCGGTGACCAGGGAATCGTAGACCGTCACCTGGTGCCCAGCTTCTAAAAGTTTGCGGACCGCCATCGATCCGATATATCCCGCCCCGCCTGTTAAGAAGATTTTCATTTGTTTTTCCTTATCGATGTTGTTTCATCCATAGTCTACCATTATTGTAGATATATAATAAAGTCAGTAGCGGTGGGGGAGTTGGTACAGGGTAAGGTCAGTTCCAGAAACCGCGGCTTGAAAGAACATCCATACCCGCTAAACTCATTATTGTTTATGAATCGAATAAAAAGATCCTTAGGGAACTTAGTGTCAATTATCATGGAGTAGGTTTCGCTGTGATAACGGAAATAGGTTGAGAATACAGTTATCGGAACCTAACCGTTCAGAGTTCAAGATCTTCCAAATACCAAATCGCCATGCTGTTAAGCAAGGTGATTTTCTTATGTAATACTTATGATGGAAGCCTTGATATATCACTAGTTAGTGATATATTGGTTGCATGAGCCAATCATATGGAAAGAAGAATAATCAGAACTTGAAACTTCTTGTAGTCATGGCCCGGACAAGAAAAGCCATGGAACGAATCATGTCCCCACGCTTCCGAGCAACTGGATTGACCCAGACTCAATTCGAGGTACTGGAAGCGCTTTATCACAAAGGGCCCATGACCATCCAGGAGATCATTGAGACTATCTTTTCTACCAGCGGAAATATCACAGTTGTAGTTGAGAATCTGGTTAAAGCCAATTTGGTGACCAAAAAAACAGGGGAGGATGACCGGAGGATCCGCTGGATCAACATCACTCCAAGAGGGGAAAAGATCATTAGGGATTTTTTTCCAGGCCATTTAGAGGATCTTGACCATGCTTTTACAGGGCTAGATTCTAATGATAAAGAGCAGCTGACAAAATTATTAAAGAAATTAGGTAAAAATATTTAAGGGAGCATTAATTATGAGTGGACAAAAAGTATTGATTATCGGTGGTGGAATAGCAGGAACAACATTAGCAAAGGAGTTAATCAAAGGAAAACAACCAGTATCTATCACACTGGTAGAACCAAGAGAATATTTTGAGGTGCCCTTTGCCCAGCTGCGGGGGTTAACCGATCCGGAAGGTTTTGCTCGGGAGATTCGAAAACCACTTGGAGATCTGCTTCCGGACGTGAATATCGTTCAAGGCAGGGCGTCAGGTTTTGATGGACAGACTGTTACTTTGGAGAACGGGACAAGAATCCCGTATGACTGGTTGGTATTGGCCACCGGATCGAGTTTTGGCCAGTGGCCGTTTCTGAATGGTGATGAAACGACCATCTCTGAACGCTTATCAAGTTTCCGCAAATACGGGAAAGAATTATCAGATGCAAAAAGTGTCCTGATCATTGGAGGTGGTCCGGTGGGTGTTGAGCTGGCGGGCGAGATCAAATCCAAGTGGCCTGAAAAAGAGCTGGTTCTCATCCAGGGAGGAGACCGGCTGCTGAACCAACTCAGCGAAAAAATGTCCCATAGGGCGGAAAGTGTCCTGGCTGAAATGGGTGTTCAGGTGGAGACAGGCAAAATGTTATTGCGGGATGCGAATACATGGAAGGATAGCTCAGGCAAAAACTACACTGCTGACCTAGTCATTCCAGCTGTTGGAATCGATCTCAACACAAACTGGATCTCAGGGGTAGAGAAGACCGAGCGCGGTGCCCTCATTGTTGATCCTGATCTGCGGCTGAAAAACTTCAAGAATGTCTTTGCTATCGGTGATATCAATGACGTTCCGGAGATCAAGATAGGTGCTCTGGCAGTCCAGCAAGCCAAACTGACAGCTAAGAACCTTCAGAGACTGATCTCTGATAGTGACAAGGAGTTAAAGCCTTATAAACCCTCATCCCCCGTTAGTCTGGTGACTCTGGGATGGAAAAAAGGCGCGGTTCAGGTTCCATTTGGCCATCCCCATTTCCTGGCATTTTTGAAACAAAAGGATTTGCTTGTCAGTAATTTCCTGTAATGATAATCAGTGAAAACACCTCTATGATTTCCATCCGGATTAAGTGAGCTAATTTATTGCCTTTTGTGCCCTTGATTTCATTCTCCTTCGGAACAGATAACGATCACTTGTTCACTATTCTGCAGATGGCAAAGTATTTTCAAGGGCTGCATTGGCCAGGGCGACCACATTTTCCAGGGACCCGGCCTTTAATCCCAGCAGATATTCGGTTCCATCATAGATCCAGGATATTTGGGCGTCGCTGCAGTTTGCACCGCATTGAGATTCTACAAAAAACCCGGGGATATTATGAGCAAGCTGGAGCGGGATAAAACTGGAGGTCCCCAGGATGGGCAGGATCGTAGCTTCAGCGCCACCACCTGCATCGATCATTCGGGCTGCCAAACTCCCGTAATGGCAGGCGCCTGCTCCATGACAATCTTCACCAAAATCTAAACTGATTACATAACTTCCATATTCTGCCCTGGTGAGATAAGGAACCAGGGGGGGGAGTCCTTCTTCAGTGGGAAACTCGGGCGGCAGAATAGGAGAGATTCCTGTAGTAGCCAAGGATTCAAGGACTGTTTCAAATCCAAGCGGCATTATTCGGGGTGATATCTCAATGATCTCCTTATCGACAGGGATCAATGAAGTTGTACCTGCAATCAGGTCGTGGCGGATCCTACCCAGGGCGTTGGGATCCTGGTATTCAATCACTTCATCATTGATCCACTTCGGGTTGAAGGATTTTGAAATAATAATGGATATGCTCTTCTGACTTTGATCAGAGAAATCATACAGGTAAAGTGTAACCGGATCTTGTTGGATCAAGAATCTCTGATATCCGGTCACCTCGAAAAATACTGGGAAATCGCTGTAAAGCAGCTGTCCAGTGTTCGGGTTCAAGGCATATTCATGTTCTAGACTCAGAGCAGTCAATTCATATGGAGTATATTGCCAGGTATCGATCTCAACCTGGTAAAAATACAGGGGTCTATACGTTGCTTGATAGGTGCCCCAGAAAACCCCGCTGTCCCTTGACCACTTCCCCAGATCAAGGTATAGGTTGCCGAGCTCCGGCGAAAAGGTCTTTACCTGGTTGCCTCCCGGGTCGAGGAAGATCAATTGATCTTCACCAATGCCTCCAGATCCATGTTCAACTACTGCTATGAGCGACTGATCCGGAGCGACCCGGAAATCTATGCTATCAGATGTATAGATATTTTCCCCCAAGCCTTTCGTATCATATTTCCACAGTTCTTGCATCCAGCCTTCCTCATCACCGCCCCACTGCCTGATGATATAAAGGGTGCCGGCGTGGTATTCAGCCGCATGATAGTGATTCTCATCCACGTTTTCGAGGGTCAGGAATAACATCTCCTGTCCATCTTCCAGGTTGACCACCCTGATATCCGCAGCTATTTCTTTCTCAGGCTGGGAGGTGATTGTGATTTCATATTCTGGGGGTTCACCAGGAGAGAGAGCATTGGAAACCTCTGGAGACGTGATCAAATCATCCTCACCAGGCACTGACGTGGACGTTTCTATGGTTCCACATCCCGCCAGAATAATAATTGCTGCGATAAAGGATAATCCCCGAATATGTCTTTTCATCATTTCCTTCCTTACATAGATGGCTTAATGGCATTCATGATAATTTTACCAGAGGAGTTTCCCCGACCTGGATGCAGCAAAGGATCCTGGGTTCGAGAAAGAACCTATTGTCCAGACCAGTCTGCGATTGCGATGGGTTCTTTGACTCCGCTGTGGGGATACATAAAAAACCCCTTGAGATTTCAAGGGGTTCGGGATGGCGTATTTATATTTCTATCGGGTTAGGTCTCAGTGATATTTCATTCCAAGATTAAACGCCCTTTTCAATAAAAAAATCTATTACTCCGAGATTAACATCAATTTCATCGGCTATTTCCACCAGTTTTTCTTTGCTGATCCCCTGCTGATCGCAGTATTCTATGACTGCAGGTTTTTCGGATAAGATTGGAAGACCAAAGGCGCTTTGAAGCCAAAGTGATACACCCCTGTTTATTTTCTCTTCATCAATTTCGTTATCAGAAAAAATACCCAGAAGTTCTTCCCGGATCATATCACCATATTTTCTTAACACCGACTGGATCTTTCCTTCATAACTGGTTTTTACTGATACAGCAACTTTCACCAATACCCTGGAAATTTCCAAAATTTCATCTTGTGTGAATTCCAATCCCAGCAAGATCTTCTGGAAGGCACTGTTAAATTCAAGGGGGATCTGATCCTGGGCTGCTAAGGTATCGATATCAAGCAAATTCCAATCCCTTAGAATACTTACTGCCGTTACAGCCCTACCAGGATCCTCATCGCAATATTGGCGGATAATGGAGAACATTAAGCTTTCCCAGCGGTCAGATTCATAGATCCAGGTTCGAGGCGGCAGATCAAACGCGTGGATATTAATTGAATCTTGAAGTTCTTTGATAGTATCCATTTATAATTTCCTTACCGATAATCTAATAGTCAACAATTATTGGAGAAGGCTCTTGCAGCTTCAGTGTCATACATATGAATATTGTTTTCTTTCACTCTATTTCAGTGGATATTTCTCAATATAGTGGGTGATAACCAGTTCATTCTTTATATATATTTTATCCATTTATTTGATATATATTCCTTTCAGAATTGACAAGTAAGAATTTGCAACCCGCCTCCTCACCTAGTCTCCCTATCTCACCTTCTCCGAGTCAATCCATCCCCTGATTATTAATCACTATCAGAATAGGTAGGTTTTACACTATATAATAAGGAAAAAGACCCTTCCCCAAAGGAGCTATCATGACTTTCGACCCTCATGCCATTCGCGACCAGTTTCCCGGATTAAAACGCAGCGCGATCTTCCTGGACAACCCGGCCGGGACGCAGATCGTGCAAAGATCCCTCGATCGGATCACGGACTATCTTATAAACACCAACGCCAACCATGAGGGAGTCTTTGCCACCAGTCGCGAATCGGATGCGGTGATCGAAGAGGCCCGCCAGGCCGCCGCAGATTTTCTCAACGCCCCGCGCCCGGAAGAGATCACTTTCGGCCCCAATATGACCAGCCTGACCCTAAACCTCAGCCGCTCGATCGCCAGAACGCTGGAACCGGGCGATACCATTGCGGTCACTCGCCTGGATCATGATGCCAATATCACGCCCTGGACTTTGATCGCGGCCGACCGGGGCTGTGATGTTGCCTGGGTCGATTTTGATGTGGAAGATGGCCGGCTGCTGATGGATTCCTATCAAGATGCCTTGGATAAAAAACCGAAACTGGTGGCGTTGGGGTATGCCTCCAATGCCCTGGGAACGATCAATCCGGTCAAGCAGATGACAGAAATGGCTCATCAGGTCGGAGCCCTGGTCTATGTCGACGCGGTCCAGTACGCTCCCCATGGGCCGATCGATGTCCAGGACCTGGATGTGGATTTCCTGGCCTGTTCGGCTTATAAGTTCTATGGCCCCCATATCGGGATCCTGTACGGCCGCTTCGACCTGCTGGACGAGCTGATGGCCTATAAGGTGCGTCCCGCTTCCGACAGTTTGCCCTGGAAGTTTGAGACCGGCACCCCCAACTTTGAGGGCATTGCCGGTGTTTTGGGCGCACTGGAATATTTTGAGAATCTCGGTACCGTTTACGGAGCAGAATATAACTCCCAATACGAGGACGATTTTGAGGGGAGGGCACTGCTCCTCAAACAGGGCTTGGCCGCAGTTCAGGATTATGAATACCAGCTTTCCCTCAAGATGCTCGAAACTTTAAAGCAGGTTCCTGGTTTAAAGATTTACGGCCTGGATGATCCTCAGAGTGTGCAGGAAAGAGTGCCTACTTTTGCGGTGAACCTGGAAGGTGTGCATCCTCACCAGCTTGCCAGGCTGTTGGATGAGCGGGATATCTACGTCTGGGACGGCAACTACTATGCTATTTGTGCTTCCGAGGTGCTGGGTGTGGAAAAGTCGGGCGGCATGGTCCGCATCGGCGCCGCCCATTACAACATCGTTGATGAGGTCGATAGGCTGGGGGAAGCGTTAAATGAGATCAGTATGACTAAAAAATGACCGGGGACGGGAGACGGAAGACCGGTATAAGCTTCGCTTATGACTGGGGACGAATCCTTCGACTCCCCCCCTCGATTGCCTCGGAGTCGGCTCAGGACAGGGAAAATTAAATGTGTAAGTTGTAAAACAATTAAATTCTAGTTTTAGAAAGCATTCAGAATAATTCCAAGGGGTCCATGGCTGGATAATACCTGAATTGGCTTACTACTTACGATTTACTACTTACGCATCACGCATGTTACAATCCGAGTAAATGACCAAAAAATTTGTTC
>Ga0307990_1001504_pt1 | contig 19604 bp, 8 predicted proteins | sample EllFjometagen129_FD_203168 | JGI IMG/M metagenome (GOLD analysis project Ga0307990, IMG submission 203168) | Marine microbial communities from Ellis Fjord, Antarctic Ocean - #129 | ecosystem: Environmental > Aquatic > Marine > Unclassified | place: Southern Ocean | collected 2014-10-08
GGTCATCAAAATCGGCAATGAACGCCGACTGAGCAAACCGCTTCATTCAGACCAGGAGGCCTTTTTGCTGGCATTGGGGATCAATCTTTCGTGGTTCATCAAGCCGCATCCGGATTAGGAGAACACGGTACTTGTCCGAGATAAATGATCTTGGAGAGCAAAAAAGGGTGAGGAAAGTAAGCTTTAATGAAGCGGAAATCGCGTTGGTTCTTTGAAATAAACGGTTGATTGAATGTAATGGCTGTAGCTGCAATCAATGCATCAGGTATTGCTAACCCATGACTTAGCCGATAGTGAAGCAAAAGACCAATTGCTGTATCGGATATTTGTTCGTTTATTTTTAGCACTTGAAATCGTTGCAGAAAACGTTCTGTATTTTTCAGTTCAGTTTTGTCGAAGCATCCAACAAAGAGCTCCATCTGTGTGATCACACTTAAAGACAACTTAGAATTCTGTTCGAGATTATCTAAACAATCAATTGCTTTGCTGATTTGCAATGCAGCATCAATTAAGATGTCGGTATCAACGATAGTTACTGTGTTCACAGGCTGCGTTTCCATTCGCGATGGCGCAGATTTTTCACCCAGGCAACGCTATCTTGCATATCTTCACGGCCTCGCCACATCCCGACGAATGGTTCATCAGTTAGTTTGGTCTGCGTATTTTTTTTGATATAATTCCCAACCGGATAACGTGTTTTCAGGAAAGCTACAAAGTCAAAGACTTGTCTCTGTGCATCTACTGGTAAGGATTTTATCTCCTGAGCGATTCTTGCGGTTTCCATTTTACCCTCACTCTCCCTGCATATATACTACTGTAGGGTTTGCTTTGTTTTTATCACTTAAATGAAAACTTCATTATTAATATAATAAAACAATATAGCACGAGTTTCAAACAAAAACCACAAAAAGGCACTAAGATTATAATAGCCGCAGACCCACACAGAAACATACAGACATTTTGCCTGAAGGGTTTGATTTAATAGCTCCGCTGAAATCAGCGGAACTATTTGTCAGTGTCCCTCTGTGTGTGTTGTAGCGAAGCGTAAATCCCGATATCGGGGCCCGTTAAATGTTTACCCCGTGAAACACGAAGTCTGTTTCACCGGGGCGAAGGCTATTTAACTGGGGTGATTCTGACTGCCCCGTAGCTCCAGTAGATGGTACTGGGGTGGTTAAATCGCCTATTTCGCTATAATTAGAATCGCCGGCTCCTATATTTCTTCTTTCTGTAACCTATCCGTTCTATGGTCCAACATCTTCCTCAGGAAAAATAGCACCAGGATAATTGACAGCCCAACAAGAAATATTGCCATACCTGCAGTCATTGCAAAGCCAAAATGAAGTGCTAAAGAGCTAAAGGCTATCAGGGGCATAAGCCATATTCTAACTACTGCCTTTACTGTTTGATGCTTTTCAATAAAATGCGCCACTGGCGGTGAATATTTGTAATATAGACTGACAATCATTTCACCAAAGGCACTGTTTAATAAATGCCTGTCCCTAAAATCCCGGAGGATTTTTACGTGAGGTTCCATCAGTGATCCAAAAGCGGCTGTTGCAATAAAACATCCACCACTACTGCCACCACTCTTTTGCGTGGAAGTAACGGATTTACCTGTGGTATACATGGAAAAATGATCTACCTTACAGATGAGAACTTTAGCAGTAGTATAAACACTGTCTACAAGTATTTTTTCCCATGCTAATGTAGAGGTATTATATGTAAAAACATCTAATTCGGCTGGGTCTGTTATGCCGGCATTGTCAAGATCCTCTTGGGTATATGGAATCATGATGCTTACAGGAATAGAGAAGGTAATGCCTGAGGGTCCAAATTCGATTACCCTCCCAATTGCCTTAGTATTTTCCGGTAAGGCCGGCGGGTTTGTCACCTCACCAATAGTAATGGTGCAGTCATCGGGAAGGGCGCCAGGAGGTATTTCCATGAATACACCTTCAATAGGACTATTGCTATCTGTAACCTCAACGGTCTGGGTAGTTTGAGCTGAAGCTAAAACATCCTGAGATGCATCTATATTCACAAGAGTATCTGCGGCCGAGCTATTCACTGTAAAAACGGCGGTTGCCATCCAACTGCTCTTTAGGTATCCATCATTTGCCCTTGCTCGCCAGTAATAGGTAGAATTATCCGTCAGATCTGATGGCACTGTCCAGGCAGTAATAAGGGTTCCCTGAGATATTGTCTTAGAGGCTACCTCATTGGCAAGATTCTGGTCTGAATAAAGCTCGAATTCGTAGATTAGTGTGTCATTGTCCGGGTCCGTTGCATTATTTACTGAAAGTACAGGTGTCAGAGAGGTGACCGTTCCACCGCTCACCGGGTTATTGAGTGTAGGCGAAGTGGGTTTATCATTTGCTATATTAACCAAAAAGGAAGAAGTAGGTGACCAATCGCTATTTGCCCCATGTTCATCAACTGCTCTTACCCTCCAGTAGTAGTTCATATTTTCCGTGAGATCTATATCCACCTGCCATGAGGTTCCAGCCCCAGTTGAAGAGGCTACCGGATTAGATAAATTGATGTCAGAATAGACGTTAAAGTCATAGCTTATCTGATCATTATCCACATCAGTAGATGGATTCACAATCAGGGTAGGGTTCAGTGTATTGACTTCACTGTTGTCTACTGGACTACTTATCGTAGGCGTACTCGGGGCATCATTAAAAAGGTTTACAAAAAACGACCCTGTGATCCACCCGATATAGGCAGCCCCATCATATGCCCTTACCCTCCAGTAATAGGTTGTATTATCATCCAATCCAGATGGATTCCAGGAGGTCGTATCTCCTGCGCCCTCTCCTACCTCATGGGATTGTTCAAGCGAAGGACTATCAAAGGTATTTACCTTATCAATCTCAAAGAAATAGGTCAGGGTATCCAGATCTGCATCAGTAGAGTTGTTTACCTCGAGGTTTGGCTCAAGGGCATTAACCTCATCCCCATCTTGAGGATTGTTAATAGACGGGGCGGAAGGGCCGTCATTTGTCATGTTAACAAAGAATTTAAAGAGATTGGTCCATCCACTGGGCGTGCCTTCATTATCCCTGGTCTGAGCCCTCCACCAATAGAAGGTATTATCCTCAAGTGAGATATCAACCTGCCATGAAGTAGTGCCTGCGCCTCCTTCCAGTATACCCATTTTTGATGTAGCGAGGACTGTCATCCCCTCATCAGAGTACACCTCAAATTCATAAGTAAGTGGATCAATATCTGTATCATTAGCGTTGTTTACCTCTAATATAGGCTGTTGGATAGTCACCTCAGAGTCATCCGGTGGTGAGCTTATTGTAGGGATAGTTGGTGGATCATTAGCAGTATTGACAAAGAACATTGCTGTATCCATCCATTCACTATAATCGATTCCATCATAAGCCCTGGCTCGCCAGTAGTAAGATGTGTCGTCATCCAGGGATGTATCCACCTGCCACGTTGTTGTGTTTTGCCCTTCATTAACTCCAGATATCGAGGTCACCAATGAAGTCAAGTTCTGATCTGAGTATACCTCGAATGTATAAGTTAAGGTATCAGCATTAGGATCTGTTGAGTTACTGACAGAAAGAATTGGCTTAAGAGAATTTACTTCGCTATTATTAAGTGGGAAATTGAGTGCTGTAGGAGAGGGAGCAATATTATCCTGGACAAAATTAGCAGTGATATTCATGCTTGTTGTATTATTTGTAATGGCTAATGGATTCTCAGTACCACTCCATCCCCCTGTCCACCCTGTAAAGTGGTAGCCAGGGTCTGTAACAGCCGTCACAGCAGTGCAATCAGCACCTTCAGCGATAACCTGTGTTGTGTTGCCAGTAAGACTGCCATTAGCACCTGCTGTAAAAGTTACTACATAATAGGGTATTTCCTTGGCAAAATTAGCCGTGATATCCATATCAGAGGTGACATTGGCAATGGTCAATGGATTCTCAGTGCCACTGCACCCCCCTGTCCATCCTGAAAAGAGATAATCATTATATGGAACAGCAGTCAAGGCAGTGCAGTTTCCACCCTCGGTTACTACCTGTGTAGTATCTCCAGTAATACTTCCATTGGGACCTGCGGTGAAAGTCACTGTGTATTCAGGAGGTGTATACAGTTCAAAATTAGCCGTGATAACCATATTAGAGGTGACATTAGTAATAGTTAATGGATTGTCAATGCCTGTGTAATCTCCTGTCCATCCTGTAAAGTAATAGCCAGCGTCTGCAACAGCGGTGACAGCAGTGCAATCACCACCCTCAGAAATAGTCTGAATTTTATCGCCATTCAGGCTGCCATTAGCGCCGGCAGCAAAGGTGACGGTGTATTCAGGGATATTTTGTTCAAAATTAGCCGTGATATTCATATCTGACGTGACATTGGTAATAGTCAATGGGTTCTCGGTGCCGGTATAATCCCCTGTCCATCCTGTAAAGTAATAGCCAGCGTCTGCAACAGCGGTGACAGCAGTGCAATCGCCACCTTCGATAACAGTCTGAGCTGTATCTCCAGTCACAATTCCGTTGGCGCCGGCAATAAATATGACGGTATATGGGGTAATATTTACAGTACACCCATTTCCAACAAACCCATAACCAGTATGTCCCGTAACCTTTGATACATTAACATTAGTGGGGCCTTCAGGTGCATCATTTTTCACCGTAAATACAAATGTTACAAGGTCTAATGGAAGCTGCTCATTTGGCCAAATTTCGTTAAATGGGTCTGCATAAGATAACACAATCAACTTATCGGTATTTTCATCGTTATCTTCGTTTTTTAGATCATCTTGAAGCTGAGGATCAGCCAGTTTGTTGGTTTCAAAGAGATCCTCAAAGTTATTGTATCCAAGACTTGTGGAATCAAAGTGAATCCTTACCCCAAGTGCGCTGAGTGTATTGTCGTTATCGCTTACATCGTAGCCGACAGTGAGCCTTAATTCGCTGCCTGGAGCCTGATCAGAGTTGCTTGGAGATAGTGTTATTTCTTGGTATTCAGGAATATCGGTAAAATTAGCCGTGATATTCATATTAGAGGTGACATTAGTGATAGTTAATGGATTATCCGTGCCGATATAATCACCTGTCCATCCTGTAAAGGGATAACCAGCGTTGGGAACAGCGGTCACTGGAGTGCAATCAGCTCCCTCAGCAACGGTTTGGGTAGTCGTGCCAGTGAGGCTGCCATTGGCGCCGGCAGTGAATGTGACGGTGTATTCTGTAATGGTAAAGTTGGCAGTGATATTCATGTCTGAGGTTACATTGGTAATGGTTAGTGGATTATCAGTGCCGGTATAGCCCCCTGTCCAATTTGCAAAGTGATAGCCATTGTCTGCAACAGCGGTTACGGCAGTGCAATCATTACCTTCGGCAACGGTTTGGGTGGCAGTTCCGGTCAACCTTCCATTGGCACCTGCAGTGAAGGTGACGGTGTATTCTGTAATGGTAAAGTTGGCAGTGATAGTCATGTCTGAGGTTACATTGGTAATAGTCAGTGGATTATCAGTACCAGTATAGCCCCCTGTCCATCCTGTAAAGTGATAGCCAGCGTTGGGAACAGCGGTCACAGGGGTGCAATTGCCACCCTCAGTTACTACCTGCGTAGTATCTCCAGTCAAGCTTCCATTGGCACCTGCAGTGAAGGTGATGGTGTATTCAATATCGGCAAAGTTAGCCGTGATAGTCATGTCTGATGTGACATTGGTAATGGTTAGTGGATTATCAGTGCCAGTATAGCCCCCTGTCCAATTTGCAAAGTGATAGCCATTGTCTGCAACAGCGGTTACGGCAGTGCAATCATTACCTTCGGCAACGGTTTGGGTAGTCGTGCCAGTGAGGCTGCCATTGGCACCTGCAGTGAAGGTGATGGTGTATTCATTTGTTATATTCACACTACACCCATTTCTTACAAACCCATAATCAGTGTGTCCCGTAACCTTTGAAACATTAATATTAGTGGGACCTTGAGATGCGTCGTTTTTCACCGTAAATACAAATGTTACCAGGTCTAATGGAAGCGCCTCATTTGGCCAACTATTAGTAAAGGGGTCTGCATACGATAACACTATCAATTTATCCGTTGTATCATCGTTATCTTTGTTTTCCACATCATCTTGAAGCAGAGGATTAGCCAGTTTGTTGGTTTCAAAGAAGTCCTCAAAGGTATTGTATTCAAGTTTTGTAGAATCAAAGTGAATCCTTACGCCAATTGAACTGAGTGTCGTATCACCATCGCTGACATCATAGCCGACAGTAATTCTCAATTCGCTTCCTGGAGCGTAATCAGGGCTGTCTGAAGACAGGGTTATTTCCTGGTCTGCTGCAAGACAAAACCCTGCACTCACTGTTAACATTATGATTACTATAATCGCCCTAACTAAAAGATTTAACTTCTTCATTAGATATCCCCTTTCTTGATGAATTTCATAGTTAGTCTCTGAACGAAAACCTCGAAATATAGTTTTCAAGTTTTGGACTTAAATCTTCAACGCTTTGAAATTGCATTGTTTTTTAATCCAAAATCCGCAATCTAAAATCTAAAATCGTGTCTGAACTGCCTTTTCGTTCAGGCACTAGTTAACATCTGTACCATTGTTACGGGATGAAAGATAATAAGAATCCCTCAATATCCTCTGCCGTGCATCTTGTACAATCCGGTGCCACTGCCTCATTAATCAAGACATCACCTCGTATCTCAAAGAGATAACGGATAAGCATGATACCGTCTGTTCCTCCGTCTGCGACCCCGTTACCGTCTACATCCAACATGTAGCCACAGCCGTTTAGATATGCTTCAATATCCTCTGCCGTGCATCTTGTACAATCCGGTGCCACTGCCTCATTAATCAAGGCATCACCTCGTATCTCAAAGAGATAACGGATAAGCATAATACCGTCTGTTCCTCCGTCTGCTGCGCCGTTACCGTCTACATCAAGGTTACAGCGGGGAATGTCAATCACTGACCCATTTCCAATAAAACCATAGCCGATATGGCCTGTAATTTTTGACACATTTACGTTGGTGGAGACTTCAGGTGCGTCGTCTTTAACATTGAACAGCAGTTTGACTAACTCCAATGGAAGTGGCTCATTTGGCCAATTGTTGTTAAAGGGATCTGAGTAGCTTAGTATTATTATTTTATCTGTATTATCATCGTTATCTTCGTTGTTCAGGTCATCTTGAATTTGAGGATCAGCCAATTTGTTGGTTTCAAAGAGATCCTCAAAGGTATTGTACTCAAGCTTTGTGGAATCAAAGTGAATCCTTACAGCAAGAGCGCTAAGTGTATTATCATTATCGCTGACATCGTAGTTTATAGTAAGCTTTAAAGAGCTACCCATTGTTGTATTTAAAACATTTGGTTTAATGGATATAATTTGATTTTGGGTGTTTGTAAAGGTCCCGTTTGTCAGGTTTGTGACCTCTTCCTGGTAGCCATTGCAGTCAATAAAGAAAACATTGCCGAGGGTAAGTTGGTTGTCTGGGTCAGTATCCAATACCCTGAATTTTAAGAGGGCAATGATACCGGTTCCTTCTGGGGCCTGATCACAGTCATTGTAAGTCAGGGCATTGGCTATATTGATTGTGCCAGCAACATTTTCAACGGCCTGAAACCCAACAGTTGTACCGCCGTTTTTCTTTAAGAGGTTTTCTATTCCTTCAGAGGGGTCTTCTTCCACACCCTCTATGAATTCCACCTTTTCCGTATCAAAACTCACCTCAACCTGGTAGGTATCAAGATTAGTTACCCCTTGTGCTACAACTGCAATCCATACCTCATCATTCTCAGGGACTGATATGGTTGATTCTATGTCCTTGGATAAAACTGTATCATCATAGTTCCTGGTAGATAGGTCCATATCCAGGGAGAGGGAGCCAGCTGGGGGAGGATATGTCCCGCTTGTGATTGTGGTCTGGCCGCTGTTTATGGTCACCGTCTGGTTGCCAGATTTGGTCCATCCCGTAGCCTCCTTGAACGAAAGACTGTGGCTGCCCACTGATAGCCCACTCTGGGTATAGCCGCTGTTATGCCAGGCTCCGCCGTCAACTCTCCATTGAACTCCGGCATTGATTGCAGCCTGAGGGCTGATCGTTACCTTAAGGGAGCCTGTCTGCTGGGTGTAGATGCCGCTTGTGATTGTGGTCTGGCCGCTGGTTATGGTCACCGTCTGGTTGCCAGGTTTGCTCCATCCTGTAAGCGCCTTGAACGAAAGCGTGTGGCTGCCCACTGATAGCTCACTCTGGGTATCCTCGCTGGTATGCCAGGCCCCGCCGTCAACCTGCCATTGAGCTCCGGCATTGATTGCAGCCTGAGGGCTGATCGTTACCTTAAGTGAGCCTGTTGGGGGTATTTCAACATAGGTCCCTGTTACCGTCTTAGTCTGATTTGCGGTTACTGTTACTGTTTGAGGATTCGGGGTAGTATAGCCTGATATAGTACCAAACGTTACGGTATATGAACCTGCATTTACAGTACCACTCCAGGATCCTGTGCCTTTTTGTACACCATTAACAGATATCGTACCATTCACCGGGGTCGTTGTAATCGACAGCGTACCCGTTGGTGGTATTTCAATATAAGTCCCTGTTACCGTTTTAGTCTGATTTGCGCTTACTGTTACTGCCTGAGGATCAGGTTTGCTCCATCCCGTAACCTCCTTGAACGAAAGACTGTGGCTGCCCACTGATAGCTCACTCTGGGTATCCTCGCTGGTATGCCAGGCCCCGCCGTCAACCTGCCATTGAGCTCCGGCATTGATTGCAGCCTGAGGGCTGATCGTTACCTTAAGTGAGCCTGTTGGGGGTATTTCAACATAGGTCCCTGTTACCGTCTTAGTCTGATTTGCGGTTACTGTTACTGTTTGAGGATTCGGGGTAGTATAGCCTGATATAGTACCAAACGTTACGGTATATGAACCTGCATTTACAGTACCACTCCAGGATCCTGTGCCTTTTTGTACACCATTAACAGATATCGTACCATTCACCGGGGTCGTTGTAATCGACAGCGTACCCGTTGGTGGTATTTCAATATAAGTCCCTGTTACCGTTTTAGTCTGATTTGCGCTTACTGTTACTGCCTGAGGATCAGGTTTGCTCCATCCCGTAACCTCCTTGAACGAAAGACTGTGGCTGCCCACTGATAGCTCACTCTGGGTATAGCCGCTGTTACGCCAGGCCCCGCCGTCAACCTGCCATTGAGCTCCGGCATTGATTGCAGCCTGAGGGCTGATCGTTACCTTAAGGGAGCCGTTTGGTGCCGCAGATATGGTAACATTGGAATTACTCGTGTCTGTATAGAAAATGTTGGAGGTGGAGGTTACCCTTACCTTGGCACTTGCTGTTGGTGCATTCGGCACTGTCCAGTTGTAGCTGCCATCATTGGATGTGCTGTTTGTTATGGTGCTCCAGGACAAACCTCCATTGGTGCTGTAATCTATCTTTACATAACTGCCTGGATTGCCGGAGCTGCTCCATGTTATGTAATGGGATGAGCCCACCTGCCAGTTTTCACCACCATTGGGGGAGGTGACTGTGATGGATACTGGTGCAGCGGTAGTAAATGTAACAAGGCCATAATCGTCAGATTGTTTTAAATGATTGTCACGGTGTCGGACATGTGCTGTGTATGTGTTATTAGGAGACAGCACGCCCGAGGGTACAGTAATTTGGGTGAGGTGCTGTTGATCCCATATATCATTGTTATTCCAGATGTAAGCGCCTTCTTTCCATATTCCCCACCACGATGACTCATGAGTGTCCCCGTCTGGGTCACTAAATGCAGAGGTTTCTAGTGTGGGAGTTAGACTGGTGTTTAAACTTCCACCCTGCACCCATATGGATGGTTTGTCTGGCGGATTATTCGGCGAGGGTGTATTAAAGGTAATACTTCGCTCAGGTGATGATGAGAATTCTAAAGAGGGAATATTTATTGGAAACTGTATAGTGGGAATGTGTATAGGGTAACTAAACGGTCCAACCGAAATTCCAATTGTACCATTCGGTGTCAGTCCAAGGGTGAGTGTCGATCTGTTCCATTTAACAATATTGCTGACAGAAAATGAAGATCCACTCATCGACACATTTTTTTTCTCTCCGTTAGAGCAAAATATACCCCTATTAGTTGCCAAACGGATTCCTTCAATTTTGTTGGAAGCGCTGGCCGTCAAACTAGCCCCAACATCAACAGTCGCTCCTGGGATGCCAACAACAGGGCATTTAACAATTTGTTGGTCGTCAAAAGAATCTGACAACGTCAATGATTGTCCCAGCAAATGCGGGGTAAAAGCCTTTTCATCAGCCCACCTGAGATCTGCCGAGCCTATCCAAGGCAAGTCTCCGATGTATTCGAAACCAAAAATGACAATCTTGTATTTGGCCCACCATTGAATTCCGAAATCCATCAGCGAAGCTCCAGAGTTCCCTTGAAACCACAATTTCTTTTGGTCGAGGTCAAGCTTTCCGCTACCACCCTCCTCCGTAGAAGCTAGTGTCCCGCCTACTGCTCCTCCTATTTTAATATAACCACCTGCTCCACCAAGTTCACCGCCAAACCATGGTATGCCTAAGCTATAACTGGGGAACCCCAATATCCCGTTCAATGACGAATGAGATTTAGTCAGAATTGTTCCATGCGCAGCAGAAGAAAAGACAAGTAATCCTAATGAAAGACCTGCTATGCATAAAAATAAAAAGACCCGTCGAATGTTTATCATGGTGAGATCTCCTTCTTTATTAGATACAGAAATTGTTATTCGATGAATTGATAAGCCTCAAATCGTTGAGTAACAATTGAGCCATCATATGAGTGTTTAATTACAATCGTTGATGGTAGCCAAATATTGTTGTACTGACTATACTCCAATGTAGTTTCCGAGAATCTTTGGCCAAGAATATCCATTGTAAATTGGGTTATATTCCAACGTTCGGTATCGACCCACAGGGTATAGCCAGGCCCATTATCAAGGCTTCCGGACACTTTATAGTGCTGACGGCCGTTGAGAACTTCAGGCTTTATTGTTGTATCCTTCATTTTCTGTACATCTTTAATGAGCTTTTGCATGTCAAAAGTAATATGAACATCCACTTCCGGCTGACTATTCTCTGTAGTCGTCGTTTGTACCCCCTGCCGGGAAGTTTTCTTTCCATCTTTGTGCCTTAAGTCCAGTTTTTTAGAAGAAACTTTTTTGCCTGGTTCATAAAGCATCTTAAAAGTGCTCTGAGTTTGAATGGGCATAGAAACAGCGCCCTTAGCATTTCTCTGTTTACTACTTTTCAACGAAGACGGTTGTGAAATCGTCTGGTTCACATTAACTTGATACGCCTTGGATGAAATCGAAGTCCGAAGAACATTTGCAGCAATGTCTGCCAATATTGGGGTACCCTCCGTATGGCCGTTCGAAACAAGCATCACCACACATATTAATGACAATAATAAATTGATACTGAAGCTCTTAATAGACATTTTAACTCCTTTCCTGTTTATCAGCCTATACAAAGAATTTAGCGTGAAGATAAGATTACGTAGCATAAATGAAATCAGGCACCAGCTTCCGACATAAAAACAATGCATGGGAACCAGGGACAACCATGAATAAATAACCAACTTAAATCAAGAAGGATTTTATATCTGCTTCTTATGAAAGTCCCACTCTTATTTATGCTTCTCCCATCTCTATTGGTATAATTGCAATTAACAAAAACTACCGCTACAGATTATCTCCCACCAAGCCTCGTATATGTGCTTTAAACGGTTTAAAGTTTGCTATATTTTTTAATCATTCATAATTCCCAGTTAACGGTTGTTATGTGTTTCAATGTTTTATTTTGTTACCTTTTTTTAAAATTTGAAAATAGGTTCATTTCTAACTGAATTGAATTAACTTTCCTTTATACATCTTCCTGCCGTACAAATTGAATATGTTCATACACCCAACTATCGTGCTTTATCTTTCAGAGAAATGCAAATATTCCCCAACTAATCTGTCGTTTAAAACTCAACAATCCCCAGTGCCTTCCTCAATATCACCAGGGCATCACCAACCGTAATCTCTCCATCCGGGTTGGGATGGCAAGTGGTGTCAAGTGGGGCAACGTCACCATGCTGTGTATCCTCCTGTGTGGGTGTCTCTAATTTAAGGGCAAAACGCAGGGCTACAAGGGCATCTCCCACATTCACTGTGCCATCTCTGCTTCCAAGGGGTGCTATGTCACCGTCATGGATGGAATGAACATAGGTAATGTTTACAATAGAGCCATTTCCAACAAATCCATAATCGACATGACCGGTGATTCTTGTTACATTTACGTTGGTGGGGCCTTCAGGCGCATCGTCTTTCACGGTAAATACAAATGTCACCAGATCTAATGGAAGCGGGTTATTTGGCCAATTGTTATTAAAGGGATCTGCATACGATAATACGATCAGTTTATCGGTATTTTCATCATTATCTTCATTGCTCAGATCATCTTGAAGTTGGGGATCAGCCAGTTTGTTGGTTTCAAAGAGATCCTCAAAATTATTATAGTCAAGCCTTCTGGAATCAAAATGAATCCTTGCCCCAAGTGCGCTGAGTGTATTAATGGTATCGCTGACATCGTAGGAGACAGTGAGTCTAAATTCGCTGTCTGGAGCCTGATCAGAGATTCCTGGAGACAGGGTTATCTCCTGGTCTGCTGCAAGACAAAACCCTGCACTCACTGTCAACATTATGATTACTGTAATCGCCCTCACTAAAAGATTTAACTTCTTCATTTGTTATCCTCTTTCTCTGTTGAATTCATCTTTTAAGGGATGAAAGATAATAAGAATCCTTCAATGTAGTCTGCCGTGCATCTTGTACAATCCGATGCTACCGCCTCATAAATCAAGGCATCACCTTTTATCTCAAATAGATAGCGGATAAGCATAATACCGTCGGTTCCTCCGTCTGCTGCGCCGTTGCCGTCTACGTCCAACATGTAGCCACAGCGGTTGAGGTATGCTTCAATATCCTCTGCCGTACATCTCGTGCAACCCGGTGCTACTGCCTCATAAATCAAGGCATCACCTTTTATCTCAAATAGATAGCGGATAAGCATAATACCGTCGGTTCCTCCGTCTGCTGCGCCGTTGCCGTCAACATCAAGGTTACAGCGGCCAATGTCAATCACAGACCCATTTCCAACAAATCCATAGCCGGTATGGCCTGTAACATTTGTTACGTTAACATTGGTCAAGCCTTCAGGTGCGTCATTTTTCACCGTAAATAAAAATGTCACCAGGTCTAATGGAAGCGGTTCATTTGGCCAACTATTATTAATGAAATCTGCATACGATAGTACCATTATTTTATCTGTATTTTCATCGTTATCTTCATTGTTAACATCATCTTCAAGTTGAGGATCAGCCAGTTTGTTGGTTTCAAAGAGATCCTCAAATGTATTGTACTCAAGCTTTGTGGAATCAAAGTGAATCCTTACCCCAATTGCGCTGAGTGTATTATCATTATCGCTGACATCGTAATTTACAGTAAGCCTTAAAGAGCTCCCCATTGTTGTATTTAAAACATCTGGTTTAATGGATACAATTTGACTTTGGGTGCTTGTAAAAGTCCCATTTTCCAGGTTAGTGACCTCTTGCTGGTTGTCATTGCAGTCGGTAAAGAATGCATTATCAAGGGTAAGGTGGTTGTCCTGATTAGTATCCACTACCCTGAATTTTAACAGGGCAATGATGCCGGTTCCTTCAGGAGCATCACCACAGTCTTGTTGGGTGAGGGCATTTTCAATATGGATGGTTCCAGAGACATTTTCAACGGCCTGGAATCCTGAGGTTTCACCACCATTTCTCTCTAAGAGATTTTCTATCCCCTCAGAGGGGTCTTCTTCCACACCCTCTATGAATTCCACCTTTTCCGTATCAAAACTCACCTCAACCTGATATGTGTCCAGATTAGTTACCCCTTGCGCTACCACTGCAACCCATGCTTCATCATTTTCAGGGACGAATATGGTCTGCTCGATATCCTTGGATGAAACAGTATCGTCATAGTCTCTGGTAGCCATATCCATATCAACTGATAGGGCGGCAGGAGAGTTTGCCATAGTTGGATCACTTTCTCCGGCATCAAGCCTGCCGTTATGATTTATATCCTCTTGACCATCAAGTAGGCCGTCACCATCGGTATCGTCATTAAGGGGTTCTGTTGTGGTTGTAGGATCAAGATCTGGTTGGAATATATCTAAATCAGTATCTGTGGCATGTCCCTGAGTATATCCCAGCTCCGTTCCATCCTGAATACCATCACCGTCCGTGTCAATGTTGCAAGGATCCGTTTCGCCGGAATCTACAATACCATTTTGATTGGCATCCTCAACTCCGTCCATAATGCCGTCATTGTCGGTGTCTGCATTGTTTGGGTTAGTGCAGGTTGTATCTTCAAGGGAGTCAGGCAGGCCATCGTTGTCGGTGTCGGTTTTGTTGACATATGGGAATGTGATTAACACCTGTCCACCCAAAAAATCCTCCTGAACTATGCTGAGAAAATTTAGACCATTATTAAGCGTATTTGATACATCAAAAGCAGCTTGATCATTGAACAGGCCAGTTTTATTCCAAATTTCGATATCTCCTTTTTTTATTAATACATCAGAACAGTGTAGGTCATTGTCCCACAGGTTAAGATCATATATCTCCATTGCGCTAATAGTTGTATTTGAGGGTATATTAATAAAAATAGGCTGAGGAGACCAGCGATCAAAAATTCGATATCCTTCACGGTTAACCTGTGCTAAGGCCTGTCCAGCCCTCTGGCTCGGGAACCAGGCGGGCGTTCTTGGTGCCACATGTATACTATCATCAGGATTCAGGGCAAAAAACTGGCCATCTTCCTCTACCCAGATATAACCATCTTTGTCACAAAACCGGAATTCTCGTGCTCCCGGCCCCGGAGTTCCAATAGGTCCTTTCAATATGCTTCCATCCTTATCCAAAATCACATAATAATGATTATAGAGCCTATTCCCTGTTTCCGTGCTTTCGTGAGTAAAACTGATCCAGACCTTACCTTCATCGTCAGTCAAACAATTTTCTATTGTGTATTCATCATCAAAATCAGCAGAATCACTTGCAATAGGATCGTGAAAGCTTGTTTTTTGCTTAACTATAGAACCATTTTGGTCAAGAATCATATACATTAACTCTTGGCGTTCATATTCTTCAGATGTCGTGTCCCAAGAACGCTCCCATAATAAAATCACGTTATTACCAATAGGCTTTATATTAATATCACCTAAATCACAAAAAGTATCTTTATCTATCGTGTCAAAAACGGTTCTCGGTATCGCCTCATTGCCATTTTCATCAAGGCCAAGGAACCAAGCATTATTGTCTTTATTATCACTTCCACGTTTATCACCGACAACCCAAAGAATTCCGTTTATTATTTCTTTTGAGAAATGAATGTCACTTGCTTTAAAAATATAATCACCATCCTTCATTGTTATGCTGGAACCATCTGTATTAAATATTTGTAGGCCAAAACGGCTGTATCTATCGTAACGGGGCGCATTCCACACTTCCTTTTGTTCATGCCAAGGAAAAAACACCTTGGAATTTTCCTTTAAAATTGGTTGCATCCAAAATTGATAATAGATTCCCCTAGGTTTTTCGGGATTACTGTTATAGTATTCAGTTGTTATACCCGGAACAAATCTCATTAACTGCTCGTCAATTACGTCTCCTCCGCTCTCACATAAATTCATCAATAACAATGTGTCTGTTTCACAAGCATTTCCCTGCCCACCTCGATCAACCCTGTTTATTGCATTTCTCCATAATCTTAGATCTTCATCCAAATAGGCCCTGGTAATATTTCCACCACTGGGAAATCCAATTGGCACATCAGTGAATTCCTGCCAACCAAAGTATGCTACTTTTCCCCAAACAACATCATATTGAGCTGACAGATTTACTCCGAGGTCATTCGAGATCGTAACCTTCCACCCTGTTTCGGTTTTTTCAATTATTGATGGTAATCCTGTCTTGTCTGCAATAATCTCATTTACGCCTATTGGTGTATCTTCAGTGACGCGATATATTTTAACTGGAACCAGATCAGGATCATTAGCACAGGAGTGACTCGGCAATAAGATAAATATATTACTTAATCGCTCAGTAATTGCAGGCAATTCAAGTGTTAATCGGCTTGCCCATACGCTCCCATTGATTCTCTCTGTGGAGACAACCTTTGGGTCTGCATTAATGACAAACGTATAACTCTCGGGTGCCTGATTTATGTTCAAAGCCTCATCTTTGGCCCTTACCCAAAATGTGTAAGTGCCGTTCTCCAGGTCATATGACTTTGTCTTAGCAGAAGTCCAGTCTGACCAATCTGCATCAACTCTATCAAGTTTGTATTGATATTGAAGGTTCGCATTTATGGTCACATCATCTTGGCCTGTCCAGGCGAATGTGACGGATGACTCTTCATTTACTGAGTAAGGGTGTTTTGTAAGGCTAGTTGTAGGCGCTTTTGTGTCGGACGAATAAGCTTTAATTTCCACACCTGAATGATTATCCTTAAGGTTACTGTAAATAATGTTTGGTGGAGAAAATGCGTATCCAACTGCTGATGGGGTTATCGTTACAGGAACACCCCCTTTAACACCTGTAAAAGAGAATGTTCCATTATTTGATGTTGTTGTTAATGTCTGCACTAAACTTGTTAGTGTAAGTTTCAAATCTCCTGGAACTGGACTACCGTCTTCTCTAAGTACAGTACCACTGGTTGTATAATTATTCGGTGTATATGTTAGATATGCTGTTGCGTGGACGTTTCCACTCAACAATTCAAATATCTTGGACCAATCTGAACTCTCTGAGACGACATCACCGTTATCATCTCTACAGATCCATCCATTAATTGTATGATTGTCTGATTCTAAATTTATAAAAAAACCAAGCTGTTGTGGAAGAGGTTCGACTTCGACTACTTTAGGTAGATTTTTAGCATTCCATTCATAACTCTTCATGTCAGATAGCTCCGGTCCATGTCGAAATTCAATTTCAATATTTTCGGTGGTTGGACCATAAGCCACCATAACATCTACTTCTACAGTGCTATCTTTTGTATACACCTTTGGGCCAGTATATATTGGAGTTATAACACTTCCTCCATTATTTTCAGCAAAATAGAAGAAAAATCTATGGGTGCCTGTATGCAGGTTAGTTTCAAATGAATAGATACCATTATATGCGTCCCCACTCTTAAGGCTCATAGAATATGTTTCTCCATCAATATTTACTTCATTTATAATAGGTGTATCAGCATCAGGGTCATAGTAGTGTACTGTATATTCGAAAGTTGTGTCTTTTTTACCATAATCTGGTGTGATTCTTGGGTGGCTTAAAACAGGTCTCTGATTTGTGTGTGAGACATTATCAGGTATAATTTGTAATTCCTCAATAACTGCTGTACTATCTAACGAAGCTATATTTCCCGCCAGCCCATCGGCAACAGCAACACATTCATTAATAAAGTCTAGATAAACTTGGTATGAATTACTGGCATCAAGATCCACTTGATAAGTCAAGGTAACGCTACCCTGCCTTTCATCTATATCTGATACATCGTAAGCTAACTTTACTATTTCGCAAACTTCTTTTAATGCTTCGATTTGGCTTGGTAGGCTTATGCCAGTCCCCAATAGAACACCGTTAATTGTATTCCATACTGCTTGCCCCAGGAGAGATTTTTTATACTCATTTTTATCTGGATGAAAACAGCATTCTACACTACCTAATCCTTTGCCAGCGACACCCGATTGTATATAGCTGTAAAAAATTTTTTCATGTGCTCCAAATATAAGACTTGTTGAAAAGTCCCACATTTTAATGTCATAACTAAGTTTAATTTTTATTGTATATCTTCCAGAAGATTCCACAGTAAAAGGTATGGAAATTTTATCGAATGATTTTGTTCCGTTAATACCCAACAGAGGTCCTGCTGATGCAGCAACAATCTGTTGGGTTATTTTTTTTTCTTGTTTGCTGTAAATTTCTTCAACGTCTAAAAGGGCTTGTGAATAAAAAAATCCCAAATCATGAGTTGTTTCAAATTGATGATCTACCTTTGTTTCATCATAATTTATATCAGCTGCTAAAGATTGTATTGTTGTTAAAAGAATAGAAATCATAAGAAATAAAATTGTGGATATTTTCATTTTTTGCAATCTCCTTTGAAAATTTCAAAAAATTTACAAAACGCTTCTTCTTAGAAACACTTTGGGAAGGGCCAAGTTAATAAAAACATCATAAGCAAATATTAAATATTAAATGAGCGAGCTGTCTTCTGATGATTCTCTCTGAATGCCCACACCATTCTTTATTTATTTTTATCCTCGTTTCCACTGATACGACTATGGAAAAGAAAGGCTGAAAACGCATCCCAGATTATACCCCACCAAACCCAACAAATTAATCAGTTTCGTCGAAAAGGTATGTTTTAAAACTTGGTCAAAACTCAACAATCCCCAGTGCCTTCCTCAATATAACCAGGGCATCGCCCACTGTAATCTCTCCATCCGGGTTGGGATGGCAAGTGGTGTCAAGTGGAGCAACGTCTCCATGCTGTGTATCCTCCTGTGTGGGTGTCTCTAATTTAAGGGCAAAGCGTAGGGCTACAAGGGCATCTCCCACATTCACTGTGCCATCTCTGCTTCCAAAGGGTGCTACATCACCGTCATGAATGGAATGAACATAGGTAATATTTACAGTAGAGCCATTTCCAACAAAACCATAACCAACATGACCGGTGATTCTTGTTACATTTAGGTTGGTGGGGCCTTCAGGCGCATCGTCTTTCACGGTAAATACAAATGTCACCAGATCTAATGGAAACGGCTGGTTGGGCCAATTGTTGTTAAAGGGATCTGCATACGATAATACGATCAGCTTATCGGTGCTATCATCGGTATCTTTGTTTTCCACATCATCTTCGAGCTGAGGATCAGCCAGTTTGTTGGTTTCAAAGAAGTCCTCAAAGGTATTGTATTCAAGTTTTGTAGAATCAAAGTGAATCCTTACGCCAATTGAACTGAGTGTCGTATCACCATCGCTGACATCATAGCCGACAGTAATTCTCAATTCGCTTCCTGGAGCGTAATCAGGGCTGTCTGAAGACAGGGTTATTTCCTGGTCTGCTGCAAGACAAAACCCTGCACTCACTGTTAACATTATGATTACTATAATCGCCCTAACTAAAAGATTTAACTTCTTCATTAGATATCCCTTTTCTTGATGAATTTCATAGTTAGTCTCTGAACGAAAACCTCGAAATATAGTTTTCAAGTTTTGGACTTAAATTTTCAAAGCTTTGAAATTGCATTGTTTTTTAATCCAAAATCCGCAATCTAAAATCTAAAATCGTGCCTGAGCTGGCTTTTCGTTCAGGCACTAGTTAATATCTGTGCAATTGTTACGGGATGAAAGATAATAAGAATGCTTCAATATCCTCTGCCGTGCATCTTGTACAATCCGGTGCCACTGCCTCATTAATCAAGGCATCACCTCGTATCTCAAAGAGATAACGGATAAGCATAATACCGTCTGTTCCTCCGTCTGCTGC
>Ga0307990_1001505_pt1 | contig 19604 bp, 16 predicted proteins | sample EllFjometagen129_FD_203168 | JGI IMG/M metagenome (GOLD analysis project Ga0307990, IMG submission 203168) | Marine microbial communities from Ellis Fjord, Antarctic Ocean - #129 | ecosystem: Environmental > Aquatic > Marine > Unclassified | place: Southern Ocean | collected 2014-10-08
AAAAAGGGAAGCGGGAAAAGAGCTTTGATCAGAGTTCACCTATGGCGCATTGTGCCGCTATTACGCATATGTGTCATTCATGGTGGCATGCATTAGGCTCTACTTTTGCCTGGGATGCCAAGGTTCTGCTGGCTCCGGTTGTAGTTGAGAGTGGTGGTTGCCTGACGGCTGCACTGGATCGCGAAGCTGATTACCGGAGTGTAATCGCCCGTCTTTTCAGGCAGGGGGCTGTCTCATTTTCCGGTAATTCGAGAGAGGGGATTGCCCAGTCAGAACTTCAAAGGCATGAGTTCTGGAACGGGGTTCTCTCCGGCCAATCAATAGGGAGTGCCCACAGACGTTCAATGAATAGTGCGCTCGTTACAATGCTTGATTTGAAACAGGAAAATGGCGGCGGTTTCTGGTATCAACGTAATATCCGTACCCAATTTGGAGATCCCGCTTTTGTTATGCATCTGCCGGATAAACCGAAGACGACACCGGCACGTATTACTGTTAAAGGTGATGTCGTATCTATTCATGCTCCTGAGAAGTGGTCAACTGTAAAGATGTATGTTCCGCTGGATTGGAAGGCATGGGCGGATAAAGATCTGTACGTGCTGCGCGCTCCCGGAGTTTATGCACGCAGGAGATGGTGCGGGGAGCAATATGATCATGAAGACATGTATATGACTGCCTCTTTTACCACAAAGCGTACTATCGTAAAAATTGAACAATTAAAAAAACCGCCAGAACCTCTGGGATGGAATGGAAATTATTATGAGGACGTGAATTCCGATGGAACCAGGACCTACCGCTGGTCGGTACGGATGGCAGATTTCGATCAGAAAACAGGCAAGATTATTAATGTGGTGGATCGCCTTGATTATCGCGTGACCTATAACAACTAAAGGAGATGATGATAACAACACAAAAGAAACTACTCACACTAACCGCCGCCTGCATTACCGCAGCCTCTGTCCATGCTGCAGACTGGACGGGCTTTCTGGGAAACAATCGGGATGGACATTCCCCCGACACCAGCCTCATAAAACAGTGGCCTGAGAGTGGCCCTGAGCTGATCTGGAAAGTTGACAACATCGGTGGTTGGAAGTACTCAGAGAGCGTACTCATCCTTGACAAGCTGGCCATCGTTACCCCCGGAGGAAAGAATCCGGTGGTGGCCCTCGACAAAATGACCGGCAAAGAGGTATGGAAATCTGACAAGGAGGCCAAGGCGGGTTACAGCTCCTGCATACCTGTCACACAGAACGGCAGCACGATTATTGTCAATGGAACCCAGAGCGGACTTCTCTTTATCGATGCAAAGACCGGCACTGAGATATACAGACACCTCTTTGCCGTCAACAACACAGCCAATTGCCCTACTCCGGCATACGCCGATGGAATGCTCTTCTGGGGAGTCGGCTATGGTAAAGGATCTGTCTGTTTAAAGGTCAGCAACTCCGGAGGCAAGTGGAAGTTCAGCGAAGCATGGACCAGCAAGGATCTCAACTGCCACCCAGGCAACTATGTTGTAGTTGATGGGTGTGTTTATGGCAAAGGCCGCGGCGGTCTGGCCTGTGTTGATCTCAAGACAGGCAAAACTAAGTGGAAAGAGCGCACCGGTGCGGGACAGGCCTGTTTTGCCGATGGGATGATCTACTCTTTTTCTGACAGAGGTGGCCGGATTTCACTAGTTGACCCCTCCACTACAACCGACAAGGTTAAAGGATCCTTCAAGGTTGCAGGAACCGGCGCCAGTTGGTCGCACCCAGTGGTCATAAATGGACGGATGTATCTGCGGTACGATACAAACCTTTACTGTTTCGATGTTAACTTAGACGCTTCCCATAAAAATCCGTGAAGAGCCAAATTTGGGGTGCATTTCAGTTTAGTTGAGGACATTCGACTGATGCAGGGTATATATGTAAGTCCCGATTTCATCGGGATTATCCGGTTACAAACCGGACCTGCTTTTTGGGCAACACTTAAGAGTCTTCAAAGGAACTGAAATGCGCCTCTGAATTTGCTGTTTCTCAGAAAGTTATTCTCAATGCGCAACAAAAGATGTATGATCACACCTAATATAAGAAATCGGAGATTACGATGGATATTATGACAGGAATAATGATTGGGTTTTTAGCATGGTTGATTGTGCGTTGTGTCCTCTCTGGTTTTTACACGGTGGATCAAAATCAACGCGCGGTTAAAACGGTTTTCGGGCGTGCTCAGCGCATGGAAAAACTGACGACACTTGACGATCCTATCGCGGAGTCACTGCGGGAGGATGAACGAGAGCGATATTGCTATCCGCAGGTTAAGGTCATCATGCCGGGCGGTCCCTACTTTAAATGGCCGTGGGAGAAGATATACAAGGTCTCTGTTGCCACTAAGACGGCCAATATGGCTTTTGACCCGGAATCACCCAGTGCAAATAATAATGGAACCGTACTTGAAGCCGTGACCAAGGATCAGTTGAACACCGGGCTGACGGGGCAGATCAGATATCAGGTATCTGAACGAAACCTGTATGCCAACCTCTTTGGCGTGGCTAGTCCAATTGCACATGTTATGGGATATTTTGTATCCGTACTGCGCGAAAGAATTGCAACCTTTGAAGCTCCTGGCAAGCCGCATGATAATGAGAGTGGTGATGCAGTCTCGGTTGAGGGCATTTCAATCAACGATCTTCGCAAGAATCTCCGCGACCTGAATGAACATATGGACAGGGAGTGCAAATGCTCCCAGGCGCGTTACGGCATTCTGCTCGATGCGTCACTCATCACAGGTATTGATCCGCCACAGGAGGTGGAATCAGCATTGGCCGCTATCAACACAGCTCACAACCAGGTATCATCAGACCTCAGTCTGGCAACTGCCGGTGCAGACCAGAGGATCGTTGAGTCGCGGCGTGCCGTAGAAATCGAGACGCTGAAGGCGGAGGCTGAAGTTGAACCGCTGCAACGACTTGCCGCTCAGCTCCGTGAACTTAAACAAGCCGGTGGCAAGGCGGCTCTGAATGCATATGTAAGAAATGCAAAACTGATGCTGTTTGACAAGGCTGGTCGGGTGATTGCAGAGGTGAAATCATGATTCATACACTTATTATCGCTGGAGCATCTTTTATCGGTTTCCTGATTGGTGTGCCGTTACTGCTGGGAGTGGCACGCATTCTGGGGATCTACACAACCGTAAATGAGCGTCAGTGTCATGTATACGTTCTATTTGGTAAGGTTATCGGAACGCTGAACGAAGCGGGCCTATATTTTCTCTGGGGGCGACTGGGCTGGAAAGCGCTGTTTGTCCGGTGGCTTGGACGCTGTCATGTAACAGATATGCGCCTGGACCAGGAGTATCTGCGAAGCCAACCGGTGAACTCGGAGGAGGGAGCCCCCATGGGAATCGGAATCTGGTACGAGATGTTTATCAGTGATCCAGTCTCATATTTATTCAAAAACATAGACCCACGCGGGTCGCTGGCAGCCAATGTAAGCAACTCCACCGTCCGCTGCCTGAGCAATCTGCCGTTGGCCCGGATGCTGGTCGACCGCCATGCAATGAGCCGAACGGTGCGGAATGAAGTTACGCCTAAATCAAACGAGTGGGGATACCAGCTGGGCTCCATCTATATTCGCAAGGTTCATTTCCGCGATCCGGAGATGATCAGACAGATTGAGAGCAAGGTGGTCAACCGCCTGCGTCAGGTAACATCTGCTATCAAACAGGGGGGAGTGAATCAGGTGAGCGTCATTACAAGTACAGCGGAGCGTCAGGCTGCAGTTGCATTTGGCAAGGCAGCAGCGGTGCGACCAGCTATTGTTGGAAAAGCAATGGAGGAGATAAGCCGCGATGCGGAGGTAGTCGAAGGCATGTTTGAGTTGCTTGAAACACAGCGTATTCTGGCAGGAAATGCCAACCTTACGCTGCTCCGGGTATCACAGAGCGGAGTGCTTCCTGATCTGCTGGCAGCAGAACACAAAGACGCATAGTCTTCGAAAAGCTCATAGGTTAACCACGAAAGACATAGCGCGGCAGAGCCGCAACCAAACATTTACACTTGCAATGATCGATAAAACATGCTTATATAGATCATATTTAAGCGAAATATGATTGATATAAAAAAGGTTATAGATCATGAGTTGGAGCTGGGAACAAAAAAATTGGCCGGAATTCTTTTACGATGATCTCGTTCTGCGAGCATTTGAAGAGGAATTCATACACAAATCCGGTATGTTATTCGGTGTCTGCAAACACCTTGACAGGGATGATCAAAATATCGTCCGGGTCAACCTTCTCAGCGAGGAAGCCCTCAAAACCAGTGAAATAGAGGGTGCTTATCTAGATCGGGAGAGTATACAATCTTCGATAAGGTGTCATTTTGGACTCCAATTCGACCGGACACGTATCAAACCGGCCGAACACGGAATTTCAGAGATGATGTTAGATCTGTATGATACATTTGCTGAACCGCTCACTCATGAAACCATGTGCAATTGGCAGGGGTTGCTGTGCGAAGGGAGAAGAGATCTCAATGATCTTGGGTGTTACCGCAGCCATACCGACCCAATGCGGATTGTATCAGGATCAGTTTATGAGCCCGAAATTCATTTCATAGCACCACCATCTTCAAATGTTAGAGATGAGATGAATCGATTTATCACCTGGTTCAATGGGAAAGCGCCTTCAAAAAAGGCGTCACTGTCGCCTCTCATACGTGCCGGAATTGCTCATCTTCACTTTGTCAGCATTCACCCATTCGAAGATGGCAATGGACGCTTAGCCCGGGCTATTGCGGAAAAGGCTCTTGCCCAGGCTGTGGGATACCCAACATTGATCGCTCTGGCGCAGACGATCAACAAAAAGCGGAATGAGTATTACAAAGCACTTGAGACCACCAGCAAAAGCCTGAATATTACCGACTGGTTGGCCTACTTCGCACAAACCATCCTTACGGCTCAGGATTCCGCACTTCAGATGATTGAGTTTGTGATCACTAAAAGCAAATTCCTTGCCCGCTTTGAAAAACAAATTAACAAACGGCAGCACAAAGTTCTGATACGTATGTTCGAAGAGGGACCGGAGGGTTTTAAGGGTGGGCTCAGTGCCGCCAACTACATGAGCATCATCAGAACATCATCGGCCACGACCACACGGGATCTCAAAGATCTGGTTACAAAAGGTGCACTCACGAGCACCGGCCAACGAAGGCATACCCGCTACAACCTTAACCTGACATGATCAGAACAAACAAAAGCAAAAGAATTAGCACGCCTGTCATCCCATAAAAAACCACCTAACAACGGAAAAGAGATCCAATGAAAAAACGTGAAATCAGCTCGCTGCTTATTAAACTGCTGGGAATATACTGCCTTTTTCAGGCCGTGCCATCATTGAGCGGAAGTCTAGGAATGATTTTTTCGATGGGACACATGCCAAGTGTCGGAATGAAAATGATTTATTTAGCATCTGCAATTATTGTCCCTCTCTTCTGGATGGCGTTTTGTATATCTGTAATTTGTAAGAGCGACGCTATCGCAAAATTTATCTACAAAGAGGATTCTGATGCTTCTCAGATCATCGCACTTAATTTTCAGGATTGCATGGTACTCGGCTTCTGCATTATTGGTGTTCTTCTATTTGTTCAATCGCTACCCAGTTTGATAAGACAGATCGTTAACATCAGAAGCAACCAACTCGGCATTAACGACTACACCAGCAGTGATTCATATAAGGAATCTTTATCGCAGCTGGTTTCCTATCTGATTCAGGCAGTTATTGGAGCACTCATGTTTTTTAAAGCAAACTCCCTCGCTGACCTGTGGGAAAGATTTCAAGTGAAGTCCGATCAGCAAATAATCAACGAAGTCTAATTTTACTTTGCAAAATTAAACAAGGTGTTTTATTACGCAACGTGATGTTGCAAAGCTATTTCCCGATCTTAAGCGCATACTCCGGGAGACTGCCGTGGGTGCACGGTGGAAATACTTCTGGTCATTGCGTGCTCACCCACACCTTGCGGCTCCTGGGACCATCAAACTCGCAGAGATAAATGCTCTGCCATGTTCCGAGTTGGAGCCGTCCTTCCTCCACGATCACCTGCATAGACGAGCCCATCTCTACAGCAGCAGCTTTGACATCGCGGGTGATGTCGATCATTTGATTGTGTGATGTTGTTCTGACGTTAAGTTTTTTCATAGGGTGAGTGTATCCAATTGCGCGAAGGGGGCATAGCGTAAAGCGTTGTCCGTGCGGTCGGTGCGGAGAGTTGGTTGCTGCGCTATGGGAGTTATGAGAGATAAGGGTAATAGGAAGAATGGGATGTATGGCGTGCCTATGCTTTCATGATAAAATACGCTTCTCCGACACCCGATTACTTGTTCCGCAGGTTGTATTTGCGTACCAGTCTTTGTAGATATGCGCGTTCGATCCCGGCTTCACGTGCTGAACGTGAGATGTTCTGCTTGTTGCGCTCGAGCAGTTCTTTGAGGTAGGTTCTCTCGAAATCCTCGATCAGCTCACTTTTTGCATCTTTGAAAGGTCTGTCGGTTTCAAAGTTCATCTCCGGTTCGCTGGCTTTGAAGCCGGCACGCAGGTGTCCCAGGCTTAAAAAGGCGCTGAGGTCAACCGGACGTTTCTCACTGTAGAAGGCCAACTCAATCAGATTACGTAGTTCGCGCACGTTCCCAGGCCATTCATGACGCTTAAGGATGCTCATGGTGCGGTCAAAATCTGCTATCTGGTCGGCGGCATCGGCTCCGTGCAGCTCTGTCAGGAAACGTTTGACAAGCAGAGGTACATCATCGCGGCGGTGGCGCAGTGAGGGCAGTTCGAGATGGACGACAGAGAGTCGATAGAAGAGATCTTCGCGAAAGCGGTTCTCATTAACTTCTGTGGATAGATTGCGGTTGGTGGCACTGATGATGCGTACATTAATTTTGCGCACCTTGTTGCTGCCTACCCTGCGGATCTCGCGTTTCTCCAGTACGCGCAGCAACTTGGGTTGCAGGTCGGGGGAGAGATCACCGATTTCATCAAGAAAAACAGTTCCGCCATCGGCCAGTTCGAATGCACCCTGCCTGTCGGCATTGGCACCGGTGAAGGAGCCTTTGACGTGTCCGAAAAGCTCACTTTCAATCAGTTCTTTGGAGATGGCGGCGCAGTCGATCACCATAAATTGTTTGTCTTTGCGAAGTGAGTGATTGTGAATTTCCTCGGCTAAGATCTCCTTACCGGTGCCGGTTTCTCCGGTAATCATGATAGTGGCATCTGAAGGGGAGTAGGTCTCTGCTAAATAGAAGATCCTGCGCATTGGAATTGAGCACCCCAGCATGTTGCCAAAGGCTTCATTACGCGAGAGGGGGATGTCGCTTGAGTCTTGTAATGGGCAGAAAACTATGCGTATCTTGCCTATTTTGATTTCGGAGCCAGGGGCCAAATGAGCAGAATCAATCCTCACGCCTTGTACCTGGGTGCCGTTGGTGCTGTTAAGATCTTTAATCTGGTAGCCGGTTTCGTCCACCATGATTTCGCAGTGAAGCTTTGAGACGGTGGAGTCATCTATCTTAAGATCGTTATGGACACCTGACCCAATCGTGAAAACATCACGGTTGACAATAAATTCACGGCCTTGGAGCGGACCGCTGATAACGAGCAGCTTAGTTTTTCTGACCCGCAGGCATTGTTGGTTTTCGCTGTCTGTGATCACGAGAGTAGCCGTACTCACGCTATTAGTAGTATCATCGTTTTTCATAACATACACTCTTAAATCAGATAAATATGTATCCACTATAACGCATGCGTACGGCTGTATGCAATTATAAATTGGTGAAATGGAGAATTTTCCACATATATAACAGACGCCTGAAAACAAATCCAAGTGGACAGCTTGCTTAAAAGGAGGCGGTTAAGTGTGCGGCAAAGCTTGAAAGCTTGAAATTGCAAAATCGGCGTTTTTTCTCTATACTGTTTGTTTTCTTATACTAATTGGAGAATTTAAAATGGCATACGATAAGATTAAAGTTCCAGATTTCGGCGAAAAGATCAAAATGAATGCAGATGGCACACTTAATGTGCCTGATAAGCCGGTTATCCCTTTTATCGAGGGTGATGGTATTGGTTCTGACATAACTAAAGCGGCTATGATTGCATGGGATGCTGCTGTTGAAGCCGCTTATGGCGACAGTCGCAAGATTGCCTGGATGGAGGTTTATGCGGGAGAGAAGGCCACTAATAAATATGACGCTGAAACATGGCTGCCTGAAGAGACGCTGGATGCCTGTCGCGAATATCTGGTTTCGGTCAAAGGACCTTTGACGACACCGGTTGGTGGCGGCATTCGTTCATTGAATGTGGCTCTGCGTCAGAAATTGGACTTATATGTATGCTTACGTCCGGTTCGCTGGTTTGAAGGTGTTCCTTCGCCTGTGAAAAAACCGGAGCTGACCGATATGGTTATTTTCCGTGAAAACACCGAGGATATCTATGCCGGTATTGAGTGGATGGCAAAGAGTGAGGATGCCAAAAAGATTATTACGTTTATGCAGGATGAGCTGGGTGTCACCAAAATTCGGTTTCCTGAAACTTCATCCATCGGTATCAAGCCGGTCTCGGAAGAGGGAACTAAGCGTTTGGTTCGCGCGGCTATTGATTACACGATTGCTAATGATCGTAAGAGCATGACTCTGGTTCATAAAGGCAATATCATGAAGTTTACCGAGGGTGCCTTTCGTGACTGGGGTTACGAGGTGGCTAAAAAGGAGTACGGTGCTAAGTTGATGGACGGCGGCCCCTGGTGCTCTTTCAAGAATCCTGGAACCGGCCGTGAAATCGTTGTTAAGGATTGCATTGCAGATGCTTTCCTGCAGCAGATTCTGACACGTCCAGCTGAGTATGATGTGATTGCAACATTGAACTTGAATGGGGATTATGTATCAGATGCGCTGGCAGCCTGTGTTGGCGGTATTGGAATTGCGCCTGGTGGAAACATCAATTATATAACCGGTGTCTCCATATTTGAGGCAACTCACGGCACAGCCCCGAAGTATACGGGTCAGAATAAGGTTAACCCTGGTTCACTGATTCTCTCGGGTGAGATGATGTTGCGTTACATGGGTTGGACCGAGGCTGCCGACAAGATTATCAAGGCGATGGATAGAGTCATCGGTGCCAAAACTGTGACTTACGATTTTGCCCGTCTGATGGAGGGTGCCAAGTTGACATCATGCAGTGACTTTGCTAAGGCTCTTGCTGCCGCAATGAAGTAGAAAATTCGCAGGGCTCTTTCATACCACCACTCTCAAAGCAGTTATTCTTTGCGGGTGGCGGGGTCCTGACAATAATACTCCTTGAACTCCTCGTACAGCTCCGGATGGTCGCGTTTCAGTTGGACCGGCTTTTCAAAAAAAAGCTCGGTTACAACTGCAAAAAATTCCGCGGGCTGGGTTGCGCCGTAGGCCCGGATGACCGAGTGTCTGTGGCGGGAAACATCCTCCCGCAGTTGTTTGTATTCAGTGCTGAGTACAGATCCCCACTCCCGGTACATTGAGGTGCTACCTAGAACCGGTGCCCCGTTCATGACCCCGTCCAGCTGATCCAGCTGGTGAGCAAATTCATGGAAGACAACATTCATCCCATCCTGCTCATTCTTTGAACCGCCAATAGTATCCGGCCAGGAGAGAACAATTACACCACCGCTCGATGAGAGTCCTGATACTGCCATATCGGATTCTGATATGGTTCCAATGGCAGTGCGCTGTGCCTGCTTAATTTTGAACCCCGCAGGATAGATCAGAATACTGACAAGTTGATCATAGTAGTTGTGCTTGAGATTGAGAAGCAGCAGACATGCCTGAGCGGCCACGGTTACTTTGATTTCGTCTGTGATTATGAGCCCGCCACACCCCTCAAAGTTTTTTTCATTGATAAAAACCTTGATCAGATCCTCAAGGTGATCCCGCTCTGTCGCTTGCAGGCCCTGATAGCAGGAGACGTTTTTTTCAATGATATCAGACCACTTCATCGGGAACGGCATCAACTCAAGCGCTTTTCTGCGATGATCGCGAAATGGATGAAAGAAACTCATTTTAAATTTACCTTCCTGTATTAAATCGTAATTATATCAGTAAGTTATTCAGCTTCCTAACCCCTGCACCCCTTTTTAAACTCACGCGGAGAGCACTTGTAAATGCGGCGAAAGGTTGTGGCAAAGTACTGACTCGATGAAAAACCGCATTCAAATGCAGTCTCGGTTACGGATACCCCGGGGTTATTTTTGAAAATTTCAGCCGCTTTCTTTATTCGCAGTTGATTAATAAAGAGAATGGGGGGTAGATTGGTTATCTCTTTGCAGTAGTGAATAAAGCGGGTTGCTCTCAGACCGCAGGCCTCCGACATAGCCTCAAGTGTCCATGGTTCTCCTAAATTATTTTCAACACTGCGTAGAAACAGCTCTGTGCTGCGACGGGCTGTGGTGAGCGATTTGGAGAGCGGCATCTTCTGTGATCGGAACATCTCAAGCAGGTTGAGTAACAGCTCGTTGATGTAAATCATCAGTTTGGATGCGCTGCGCGGAACATCGGGGCTGATACAGCCGGTCATCTGCCTGAAACAGCGGGATATCTCTGCGTTTGCTTCCCATACAGGCTGTTCGTTGCGCCGTAGAAGGTTGGTCAGCTCCGCAAGGTCATTACTTGTAAGAACCAGCCAGGACGGCCACTGCCACTCCTGATGTGGTTGGCGTACGCCAATGTCCAGTATCAGCCAGTGAAGCTTGCCGACACCTATGTTGGGGCTGCCGACTTTGTGCGGTTGCCAAGGACGGGTTATTGTCAGATTACCAGGTAACAGTGTAAATTCACGATTATCCAGCTGGAAGGGGAGTGATCCGGTTTCGAGCCATGTGAGCTCAATTCCCTCGTTCCGGTGCCATGGCAGTCCCCAGCTCTGCTCTATGGTGGCATTCCAGCACCCGGCGTTGCACAGCCCTTGAATCGTATCTCCCTTGATCTGCGTGCCAGGATAGCTTCCGCGACAAATTGCATTCAGAGAAAGTTCCCCATTTGCAACTGCGCGTTTCAGCTGGTTGCATGAGTCAGCGTGATAGCTCTTTTCGTGATCAATGTATATAGGCACTTTCATTATTATCAGTGTAGCTCTTTTTGAGGTCGCTCTCAAATATAAAATGTTAAAAATTAACCACTGAAAACTTTTGAACGTATTCTGATCACAAATATGATTAAATTAAATTACTGGCATCCTATCAGTCTTCGCCCCGCAGGCGGGGCTACGCACTGACAAGCAGGATGCAGGAATTTAGGTTTTCAGGCTATAGGTGTTTAGGATTTTGCGAAAATCGGCATTTTCTTAACAATACAGGTGATCATCTCTGCATGAAAAACACCGTTTTTTTATAGAATAACAGAAGGATAAAAATTATGAACATAGGTCTTTTTTTGTTGATAGAACCGTTTGCCAGTGTTGAGGTGCAGTTGCAGAAGGCAAAAGAAATAGGATTTACCCATGCCGATATAAGCGATACTAATGCCGGTGGAAGCATGCTGGGAACCGCTGGTTACTCGCCAACAATCAGTCTCGATGAAAACCCTTTTGAGGTCAAGCGCCTCTTTGAAAAGTATGGGATTATTCCTGCGACTGTCTGTGCGCATGCCGGACTGCTGGACCCGAGCAACCCCGGAACCTATGGCACCGCGGAGATTATGAAGGCGGTCAAGTTTGCGGCGGCCATCGGGATTACGGATGTGGTTACAACAGATAATGATCCGTGTTCAGCGTGGGCCAGGGCGCTCTCATATGAGGAACAGGTTTTTATTATCTCCGAGAAGCTCTGTGTTCCGGTTAAGATGGCAGCCGACTATGGTGTGCGCATTCTGCTGGAACCGCATGGGCCGATTACCGATAGCATTAAAGGACTGCAGGATGTCTTCGACCGTCTGGGAAACCCGGAAGCGCTTGGTGTCAATCTGGATACAGGCAACTCCTGGTTGGGGGGTACCGATCCGGTGGAGATGGCAAAGGTCTTTAAAGATAAGATCCATCATATTCACTGGAAAGATATGGAAGCGGCGTGGGAACCAAAACGCGGCTCTCTCTTTGGTTGCGGATTCTCCACAATTGCCCTGGGGGATGGTGTTATTGATATCAAGGGGGTCTGCGATGTGCTCAAAGATGCCGGCATTGTCAACTCGACCCTGGAAATTATAGGAGATCCCGCTATTCTCAAGCGTAGCCGGGAATATCTGCAGGAGTGCGGAATATAGTTGGGGAAGTTCTAAAGTTCTAAAGTGCGCGAGTTCTAAAGGTTAAGGATGTTACAGTTCCAGCTATAGATTAGTGGCTGGTCGTGCGGTGTGCGTGATAAAAAACTCGGTCACTAAGTCACTCGGTCACCAAGTCAAAAAAAAGAAAAATCATGAAACAGACACGCAGAACTTTTTTAAAGAAGAGCGGAATATTTGCCGGCGCACTGGCGGCCGCACCGCAAATTGTAAGTGCCGAGACGCTGGGGCTGAACGGAGGCACGGCTGCTAACAGCCGCATTAACATGGCGATCCTGGCAACCGGTAACCGCAGTAGGGCATCAGCTCCGTATTTCCGCGACGGACGTTGTGCTGTGACGGTGCTGTGTGATCCTAATAAGCAGCGGATTGCAGGTTTCAAGCAGAAGCGGTGCAAGGATTTCAGCGGACTTGAAACCCAGGACTTCCGTGTGGCTCTGTCCAATAAAGATGTGGATGCCGTCCATATCGCCACCGGCGACCACTGGCATGTTCCCATGAGCCTTGCCGCTGCCCGCGCCGGCAAGCATATCTACTGTGAAAAACCACTGGGGCTCAGCATCGAGCAGTGTCTGGCCGCCAAGGAGATAACCCGGAAGCACAACCGCGTTTTTCAATATGGTACTCAGAACCGATCTCTTCAGCCAGTGCGGCTTGGAATTCAGCTGGCTTTAAACGGTTATATCGGTGAAATTAAGAAAGCTTATGTCTGGGCGCCGCAGGGCGAGAGTGGAGGGTCGGCAACCCCGGTGCTGCCGGTGCCGCCGGACTTTAACTACGATCTCTGGTTGGGTCCTGCAAAGGAGGATCCCTTCTGTCATGACCGTTGCATCCAGCAGGGATCGCGCAACGGAATTTTTCATATCTACGACTATGCCATCGGATTTATCGCCGGTTGGGGTGCGCACCCGGTTGACCAGTTCCAGTGGTATGCGAACAACAGAGGTTTGACCCTGCCTTCCGCAATCAAAGGCAGGGGAACAATTCCGCAAGAGGGACTCTTCGATACCATCAAACACTGGGATGTCGATACCGTCTACGATGGCGGGTTTGCGATGAAATTCATGGATACGCAGAGTTGCCGCAAGTATATGGATAAAGGGGCGATTCCCTCTTCCAGGAGCGGTCATGGCTCAATGTTCATCGGCGAAAAGGGATGGATCAATGTGCACCGAGGTGGCTGGGATTTCAGCAGTGATGAGATTCGTAAACAGGCCCAGAATGAAATGAAGATTAAGTTAAAGGTCAGCAGTAATCACCAGCTGAATTTCCTTGATGCAATCCAAGGCAAGGTCGAGAGCGTCAGTGATCTTGATTCCGCTATCAGATCGGATATCATCTGTCATCTCTCCGACATCGCTATCCGTACCGGCAAAGAGGTGAAGTGGGATGTGGCAAAGGAATCCATAGTCGGTGATGACCGGCAGGTGGCCATGATGAAACGCGCTATGCGTCCACAGTATGATTTGAACATCAAGGTGTGAGGAGTAAGGATTGCTACAAAAACTTAGCGCGGCAGATTGATCTTCTTCAGATGATGTATTGCCGGTCTGCCCCACTATGTGATAATATCCTGACTATGAGTGATGCAATTGATAATGAGAGTGCTGAAGATTTAATACTTTCAGCGCGTGAAGCCGCAGAAAGCGCCTATTGTCCCTATTCGAAATATCCGGTCGGGGCCGCGCTGCTGGGTGTGGACGGAGAGATCTATACCGGATGCAATGTCGAGAACGCCTCGTATGGACTGAGTATGTGTGCTGAGCGTACAGCAGTGTTCAATGCGGTCAGTTGCGGCTGTCGACAATTTGTTGCGCTGGCTGTGGCGGGAGGTAAGGAGCAGGCGGTCACCCCCTGTGGTGCCTGTCGCCAGGTACTTGTAGAGTTCTGCCCTCCCGTTATGCCGGTTTTCTTTGCCGACCTCAAGGATGGCGAAGTAACCGAGACAACTGTCGGGGTACTTCTCCCTCTGGCGTTCGGAAAATAGTATTTCAATATAGAGCCTCAGTACCCCGCAACCTACTAGCGCCAGCCGTAAAGTTTTGCCTTTCGGGATAGAGAGAGAGTTTTAACACACAACCAAAGGATCAGTATATGAGTGGGACTATATGGAATAAGATGGTGTTTCCTAAAATAGGAATCAGACCAGTTATTGACGGACGTTGTAATGGTGTTCGTGAAGCTTTAGAGAGTCAGGTTATGGGCATGGCGAAGCGTGCCGCCGATATGATCAGTAAAACTTTAAGATATCCTGATGGAAGTGCGGTTGAATGTGTTATTGCTGACACAAACATTGGCGGATGCGTTGAGGCCCAGGCCTGTGCGGATAAGTTTGCAAGCGAGAATGTTGGCGTTTCGCTGACCGTTACCTCTTGCTGGTGCTATGGTTCGGAGACCATGGATCTTGACCCTCTGATACCTAAGGCGGTATGGGGTTTTAATGGGACCGAGCGACCCGGGGCGGTTTATCTGGCTGCAGTTCTGGCTGGGCATGCGCAGAAGGGGTTGCCTGCATTTGGTATTTATGGACGTGAGGTTCAGGATAGCAAAGACACTTCCATACCTGATGATGTGCGTGAAAAGATTCTGCGCTTTGTTAAGGGTGCGCTTGCGGTTGCAATGATGCGAGGTAAGTCATATCTCTCTATCGGCACATCCTCCATGGGTATTGCCGGTTCCTTTGTGGACAACGATTTTTTCCAGAGCTACCTCGGCATGCGTACTGAGAATGTGGATATGTGTGAGATCGACCGCCGTATCAGTGCGGGCATTTTTGATCAGCATGAGTTTAAAAAGGCATTAACCTGGACGAAGAAGAATTGCAAAGAGGGACCTGATACCAACAAGCGTTCCATTCAAAAGAGTCGTGCTGAGAAGAGTGCGGACTGGGAGTACGTTGTTAAAATGGCTATCATTATGCGGGATATGATGGTTGGCAATCCCGGATTAGCAGAGCTGGGATATCCTGAAGAGGCTCTTGGGCGCGGTGCAGTTTGTTCCGGATTCCAGGGGCAGCGTCAGTGGACAGACTATAAACCCAACGGGGATTTTGCAGAGGCTATATTAAACAGTTCTTTTGACTGGAATGGAATTCGTGCCCCTTACCTGGTCGCTACAGAGAACGATTCCTTGAATGGTGTCTGTATGCTCATGATGTATTTATTGACTAATCGTGCCCAGATTTTTGCAGATGTACGTACGTACTGGAGTCCTGATGCAGTTAAGCGTGTGACTGGCAAGAAGATGACCGGTTTGAATGCCAACGGGTTTATTCATCTGCTTAACTCAGGTGCGGCCACGCTGGATGCCTGTGGCAAGCAGCGTGAAAAGGGCAAGCCCGCTATGAAACCGTTCTGGGAGATCTCCCGTAAAGAGGCCGATAGCTGTCTGGCTGCTACAAAGTGGTGCTCGGCTAATGTGGAGTACTTCCGTGGCGGTGGATTTTCCTCCAGTCTGCTTTCCGAGGGAGGTATGCCGTTGACGATGACCCGTATCAGCATAGTTAAGGGGATAGGTCCTATAATGCAGATTGTTGAGGGGTGGTCGACCAAGCTACCCAAGGACGTTAATGAAATTCTGATGAAACGGACTGACGCAAGCTGGCCTTGCACCTGGTTTGTTCCGCGGTTGACCGGCAAGGGCGCCTTTAAAGATGTTTACAGTGTTATGAATAACTGGAGTGCCAACCATGGTGCTATAAGTTATGGCCATATCGGTGCGGATATTACAACGATGTCAAGCCTGCTGCGAATACCGGTTGCCATGAGTAACGTGGCGGATGAAGATATTTATCGTCCGCATGCCTGGGGACTCTTCGGTACAGATTGTCAAGAGAGTGCCGACTATCGCGCATGTGCCGAATATGGACCGTTGTATAGCTAGACCTCGTTAGAAAAAGGTTTGAGGCTTTTTTTAAGTTCAGTAGGGGTACTCGTGCCCCGTTGTTTAGTTAGACCCCATCCGAAAATGGTTGGAGGTTCGAAAAATCGAAATGGTCGAAGGAACATATACTTTTACAAATACTCGTACACGCAAATCTCCAAAAACCAGGGTGGGGATAGAAGAAAAACAGATTATGAAAATAGGAGGATGAGCAATGAAATTTAATATATTTGTTATTTTAGCTGGTTGTTTTATGGGGACGACGGCAGCTATGGCTGTTGGTTTATATGGTGACACTCCTGATGCAAATCATGCCTGGGCGGTGCATGATTGGAATCGTCCATTACCAGAGAAGATCACGGCTGATGCCGGCAAACCTCCATCTGACGCAGTTGTTCTTTTTGATGGCAGCAATCTGGATGGCTGGGTGAATTCCAGACCTAGAGGCGGTCCCGCCAGCTGGAAGATAGTTGAGGGGGGTGCTGTAGAAGTTGTCCCTAGGAGTGGCGCTATAAAAACTATACAGGCGTTTGGTGACTGTCAGCTTCATATTGAGTGGGCCTCCCCCAGGCAGATCAAGGGCGAAGGACAGGGCCGCGGCAACAGCGGTGTTTTTCTGATGGGCAAGTATGAGGTGCAGGTGCTGGATTCCTATGACAGTGTGACCTACCCGGACGGTCAGGCTTCTGCAATTTATGCCGAAAATCCTCCGCTGGTCAATGCCTGTCGTCCATCTGGAGAGTGGCAGACATATGATATCATTTTTCACCAGCCGCTCTGGGATGGTGATAAACTGCTTTATCATGGTTCAATTACCGTTCTGCACAACGGTGTTCTGACTCAGGATCACTGGGAGATGGAGGGTATGGCGACGCATTGCCGCCGTAAATCGCTTGCTCCGCATGCAGATAAACTGCCGCTTTCTTTGCAGGAGCACGGCAATTCGACCCGCTTTCGAAATATCTGGATTCGTGAGATTCCCTCGCGTTATGCTAATACCACCCATGGTGGTGTGGCTGCCTGTGAGAAAGATGTTATGGCTTTGCGTCAGAAGACAGCCAAGGTGCTTTTTGCCAAGGCAGATCCTTCTGACTCTAATAAGAAGGCGGCTCTAGATCGTATGCTTGAGGTTATCTCTTATGACAAATCTGCTGAATACATGAAGATTGTTGATGATCTTTCTAAAGCCTATATTGCCGAGTTGGATGCTTTGAGCGGTGAGAAGATCAAGTCAAAGAAGGGCGATGTTCTTTCTGTGAAGAGAAACTGTGATGTCTTGACTCGCAACAAGGTTGTTCCAGCGGCATTTCCGCTTAATGTTGAGATAATCAAGGTTATTAAAGCTAACGGCTTTGACCGTAAAAAGAGATGAAGTAGCGCTGTAAAAGAAAGAGGGTTTAAAAAGATAGGCAGCTGAGTAGTTACCTCCAAACTCCAACTCTTTTCGAACGGGGCTACCGCTACATGATAACCGGCTTCGGGGTCTTGTTATAGACCTTGGCACCGGCTGGAACTGAGCGGGTCAGCCAGACATTACCTCCGATTACTGCGCCTTTGCCAATTACGGTTTTGCCACCCAGGATAGTGGCACCGGCGTAGATAATGACATCATCTTCAACATCGGGGTGGCGTTTATTGCCTTTGACAAGGTGGCCCTCTTCATCCTTGGCGAAGCTGAGTGCACCGAGGGTGACTCCTTGATATAGTTTTACGTTTTTGCCTATATTGCAGGTTTCGCCGATGACAACGCCGGTTCCGTGGTCTATAAAAAAGCCTGGTCCGATATTTGCGCCGGGGTGAATATCGATGCCGGTTTTGGAGTGGGCATGTTCGCTCATAACGCGCGGGATCAGGGGTACGTTATGCTTGAAGAGAGAGTGGGCAATGCGGTGGGTGGTCACCGCAAATATTCCGGGGTAGCTCATTACAATCTCCATAGCGGAGTGGGCGGCCGGATCGCCTTCGTAGGCTGCCTGAATATCTACCTGAAGCATTTTACGAATGTCTGGCAGTTCGTTCATTAAAGAAGTTACTGTATCATCAGCCTTGGTTTTACATTCATGGCAGCCTCGGCATTTATTTTCACGGCTGGTATGGTCAAAGGCGCGGTATACCTGATCATAGAGGCATTCGAGCACTTCCTTGAGAAGGATTTCAACGTGTTTATGGCAGCAATCGCATACGATTGGTCCGTCGGAGTGGCAGCCTGGGTACATTATGGAGAGAAATTTATCCAGCATTTGGATGATTGAAGCAGTGCCGGGGAGGTTGACATCGTGTTCGGTGTTCGCAGGTGTCATGCCGTTGCATGGACCGAGGGCTGCGCTTAGGGCGTGTATCTCATCGTTGCTCCATTTTTTCATAATTGTAGCCTTTCTTTGAAATATGAACGATAACAGATGATGCTCCCAGATTGCGGAATCCAAGCGAAAGCAGCAATTTTTCAAGTATTCCTTTGCCCTGGCAGGTGATAGATTCTATTTTGATATTCTCTTTGTGGCAGAGGTCTAAGAAATCCTTAAGTGTAAAAAGATGGATATTAGGGGTGTCGTACCACTCATACGGAATCTGTTTCTCTTTAGGCATACGGCCATGCCAGAGCAGATCTGTCCGAACTCCGAGGGCGGCGAAGTTCGGGAATGTGACAACAGCATGGTTGGCCACGCGCAGTATTTGCTGCAGAAGCTTGCGCGGACGTTTTATGGTTTGCAATGTTTCACTTAGAACAGCGATGTTAAAACTGCTGTCCGGGATCATCTCGAGCCCCTCGTCGATATCATCAAGGATGACATTACAGCCTTTAGCAATAGCAGCGATAACGGCTTCAATTTCAATTTCCAACCCGAGGCCTTGAATATTGTGATGATGTTTTAAAAGATTAAGCAGGGATCCTCTGTTGCAACCCAGATCAAGCACTCGGGAGTTTTCCGGAATCATATTCAGAATTTTGTGATAGTGGCTCATTTTTGTAGAAGAGATATTGTGGCGGGCGCATTTTTGAGATTCCGGTTGTTGTGGATGATCCAGAAATGCGTTGATAAGTCTTTTCAGATCGGCGATATGGGTCAGGAAGGCATCGTGGCCAGATTCGCCTATAAGATGACAGAAGGAGACCCGTTTATCTGTCTTGACAAGAGCCTCAACCATCTCTGCAGACTGTTGACGGGTGAAGAGCCAGTCGCCGCTCAATGATACAATCAGCAACCGGGATGATATGTTTTCAAAGGCTTTTTCCAGCGAACCATATTGTTCGATAATGTCATATTCATCCATTGCCAGAGTGATATGCAGGTATGAGTTAGCATCAAAGCGCTGGATAAATTTTTTGCCTTGATACTCAAGGTAGCTTTCGATCTGAAAGTAGGTGCCGAAGTTGGTTTCCAGCATTTGGTGGAAGTCCGGCTCTGCTTCAATCCACTCTGTTCTTTTTTCCCGTCCGAATTTAGC